>Ga0105238_10006726_pt1 | contig 11475 bp, 8 predicted proteins | sample KBSC34metaG_FD_81526 | JGI IMG/M metagenome (GOLD analysis project Ga0105238, IMG submission 81526) | Corn rhizosphere microbial communities from Kellogg Biological Station, Michigan, USA - KBS C3-4 metaG | ecosystem: Host-associated > Plants > Roots > Rhizosphere > Soil | place: Michigan, USA... | reverse complement strand
TGGTCGGGGCGAGAGGATTCGAACCTCCGGCATCCTGCTCCCAAAGCAGGCGCGCTACCAGGCTGCGCTACGCCCCGAGGCTGCGCGGCGGGATCGTCGCGCAGGCGAGCGGATACTAGCAGGAATTGGCAAGGGTCGAGGTCGGTTGCATAGTCCTCGACGGTGAATTCGCTCGGAGACGGATCTGGAACCCGAAGAGGCCGCGTGCGACTTGTGTCGGTGCTCGCCGGGACGGCGCTCGGAGCCGCCGCGGTGATGGCCGGGTGGGCGTCGGCCCCGGGCCGGAGCAGCCTCGGGCTTCCCGCGGCCTTCGCGGCCAAGGCGCCCGCCGGCGAACGCCGGCTCACCATCTTCTATACAGCCGAGGTCCACGGCACGGTCGAGCCGTGCGGGTGCACGAGCGATCCCCTGGGCGACATTTCTCGCCTTGCGACTGTCATGGCCGAGGCCAGGCGGGCCGGAGGCGGCGTCGCGCTGGTCGATGCGGGGGGCCTCGGCTATCCGGAAGGGGCGATCTCGACCAAGGAGAGGCCCTCGGCGGACCTGCGCGCGGACTTTCTGGGACACGAGCTAGAGCGCCTCGGGCTGATCGGCGCGGGGCTCGGCGAAACGGATCTGGTCGGCGGCGTCGCCCACCTCGGTCCGAAGCGCCTGGCTTCGAACATCAGCGATGGCGCCACTGAGCGCTACCTCCGGTCGCCGGAAGTCCACACGGTGGGCGACGTCTCCGTCGGTGTCGTGGGGGTGGCCGACCCGGCCCTGGCTTCAGGGATCGGCGGTCGCGCCGAAGAGATGACGACGGCGGTTCGAGCTGACGTCGACCGCCTGCGCCTGGAGGGCGCTGAAATCGTCGTCCTGTTGGCCCCGGTCGAGCGCACCCTGGCCAGAAAGCTGGCTCGGGACGCCAACGCCGACGTGGTGGTCCTCGGCAAGCGCGTGGGTCACGGCTTGGCGCGCAGCGAGCGCGTCGGCCGCGCCTTCCTCGTGGCGCCGGAAGACGAGCTCCAGCGCGTCGGGCGGATCGACATCGTCCTGCGGAGCCCTCGGGCCGGTGCTCCGCCTCCCCTGCTCGAGCTGGTGGACGCGGGCGGCGAGGAGGGAAACCGGGTGCGGCGCGAAGAGATCGACAAGACGCTGGATAAGATCCGTCTTGGGCTCGCCACCTGGGCGGGCGGCGCCGGCGGCAGCAGCGGCGCGCGCACGGGGTCTTCCACGCCGATGCCGGGCGACGCCGCGTTCGTGGCGGCCAAGCGCCGCGAGCAGGCCGACCTCGAGGCGGAGCGCGCCCGCCTGTCCGGCCCCTGGAAGGCGCCTTCCACCGGGAATTACGTGGTGAATGCCTTGATCCCGCTCCGGCGGGCCGTGAAGCGCGACGCGACGGTCGCGAAGGGGATGAAGGCGCTCGACAAGGCGATCGCCGCCGCCAACCTGGCCCAGGCCACGCCTCCCCCGCCTGCCGAGCCGGGCCGCGCGAGCTTCGTCGGAATGGCCAAGTGCGTGACCTGCCATCGCGGCGCCGGCGCCATCTGGAAGAAGACGGTCCACGCGCAGGCGTGGAAGACGCTGGTCGACGGCGGCAAGCAGGCCGACCTGAAGTGCGTGAGCTGCCACGTCACCGGCTTTGGTCAGGTGGGCGGCTCCAGCCTGGGCTTCACCAAGAACCTCGAGTCCGTCCAGTGCGAGACCTGCCACGGCCCAGGGTCTCTTCACGTGGCGGGCGAAGGCGAGGAGTCACCGCTCGCCATCAAGCGGGCCGTCCCGGAGACGGTCTGCCTCGGCTGCCACACCGAGCAGCACTCGGACACGTTCGATTACAAGCCATACCTCCGCGACATCCTCGGCCCCGGGCACGGCGGCCACTACGAGGAGGTGGAGCTCGGCCCCGGCAAGACGGGCCACGAGCTGCGCTCGGCGGCGCTCGCCCGCGCGAAGCTGGCGGCCGCGGCGGCGCCGGGCGGGCACGCGGCGCCGAAGGCGGCCGCACCACCCTGACGATCCAGCCCGCCGCCGGATGGTGAGGGCCCCCGCTTGCCGCGCCTTGTCGGGATTGTCGTCGTGCTTACGTCTGCGCCCCGGGGGTTAAACACGCCATGAGACTCGACAAAATGACCGTGAAGGCGCAGGAGGCTCTCCGCGCCGGCCACGACCTCGCCGAACGGCGAAATCACCAGGAGCTGACGCCAGAACACCTCCTGTCGGCCCTGCTGGTGCAGGAGCAAGGCATCGCCAGCGCGCTCCTGAAGAAGATGGGCGTCCAGGTCGAGCTCGTTCAGCAGGCGGTCGACGCAGCGCTCGACGATCAGCCCCAGGTGAAGGGCGCCTCGGCCGACATCTACCTCGGCCGCCGGTTGAAGGACCTCATCCAGGACGCGGAGAAGCGGTCAAAGGATTTCAAAGACGAATACCTCTCGAGCGAGCACCTGCTGCTGGCTCTGGCCGGTGGCAACCATGGCGCGGCCTCCCGCGCCTTGAAGGACGCCGGCGTGAAGGAGAGCGCGCTGCTCACGGCGCTGGCCGAGGTGCGGGGCACCCAGCGGGTCACGGATCAGGAAGCGGAGGGCAAGTACCAGGCCCTGGCCAAGTACACCCGCGACCTCACCGAGCAGGCGCGGGGCGGCAAGCTGGACCCGGTCATCGGACGCGACGAGGAGATCCGCCGGTCGATGCAGGTGTTGTCCCGCCGCACCAAGAACAACCCCGTCCTGATCGGCGAGCCCGGCGTCGGCAAGACCGCGGTCGTGGAGGGCATCGCCCAGCGCATCGCCGCCGGCGACGTCCCGGAGTCCCTCAAGGACAAGGTGATCTTGTCGCTCGACCTGGGCGCGCTCATCGCCGGCACCAAGTACCGCGGCGAGTTCGAGGATCGCCTCAAGGCCGTGCTGAAGGAGATCGCCGCCGCCTCCGGCCGGATCATCCTGTTCATCGACGAGCTGCACACCCTGGTGGGGGCCGGGGGCGCCGAGGGCGCCGTCGACGCCGCCAACATGCTGAAGCCGGCCCTGGCCCGCGGCGAATTGCGCTGCATCGGGGCCACCACGCTCGACGAGTACCGCAAGCACGTCGAGAAGGACAAGGCCCTCGAGCGGCGCTTCCAGCCGGTCTTCGTGGGCGAGCCGTCGGTGCAGGACGCCGTCGCCATCCTGCGCGGGTTGAAGGAGCGGTACGAGGTGCATCACGGCATCCGCATCCGCGACGGCGCCCTGGTCGCGGCCGCCCGCCTCTCCGACCGCTACATCTCGGGCCGGCAGCTGCCGGACAAGGCCATCGATCTGGTCGACGAAGCGGCCAGCCGCCTGAAGATGCAGATCGATTCGCTGCCCGAGCCGATCGACCAGCTGGAGCGACGCCTCACCGCGCTGGCGATCGAGGAGCAGGCGCTCGGCAAGGAGCGGGACGACGCCAGCGCGAAGCGCCTGGTCGCCGTGATCAAGGAGATCGCCGAGCTGCGCGAGCGCGTGGACGCCATGAAGAGCGTCTGGCAGCGCGAGAAGGCGATCATCGCGGCCATCCGCACCTTGAAAGAGGAGATCGAGAAGTCGCGCACCGAGGCCGAGCTGGCCCAGCGACGCGGCGATCTCAACCGCGCGGCCGAGCTGCGATTCGGACGGACTCCCGAGCTGGAGAAGCAGCTCGCCGCGAAGAACACCGAGCTCAAGGCCGCCCAGAAGGACGGCGCGTTCCTGCGCGAGGAGGTCACCGAGGAGGACATCGCCGCGGTGGTGTCGAAGTGGACCGGGATCCCCGTCGACAAGATGCTGGAGGGCGAACAGGAGCGGCTCCTCCACATGGAGGAGCGCCTGCACGCCCGCGTGGTCGGTCAGGATCAGGCCGTGGCGGCCATCGCCAACGCCGTCCGTCGCTCGCGCGCCGGCCTGCAGGACCCCAACCGGCCGATGGGATCGTTCATCTTCCTGGGGCCGACGGGTGTCGGCAAGACCGAGCTGGCCCGATCGCTGGCGCAGTTCCTGTTCGACGACGAATCGCACATGGTCCGCATCGACATGTCCGAGTACATGGAGAAGCACGCGGTGGCGCGCCTGGTCGGGGCGCCCCCGGGATACGTCGGCTACGAGGAGGGCGGCCAGCTCACCGAGGCGGTGCGCCGGCGCCCCTACGCGGTGATCCTGTTCGACGAGATCGAGAAGGCGCACCCCGACGTCTTCAACCTGCTCTTGCAGCTGCTCGACGACGGCCGCCTGACCGACGGGCAGGGGCGTACGGTCGACTTCCGCAACACGGTGGTGATCATGACCTCGAACGTGGGCAGCAACCTGCCCTCCGAGGCGTGGGACGACCAGCTGCCCGGCGAGAAGACCGCTGGCGAGCGTCCGCTCAGCGACGCGATGATGGCCGAGCTGCGCCGCACGTTCCGGCCCGAGTTCCTCAACCGGATCGACGACATCGTCGTCTTCCACCGCCTTGGCCGCCACGAGCTGGATCGCATCGTCGAGATCCAGCTGGGACGCCTGCGCAAGCTGCTGGCCGAGCGCGACCTCGAGCTGGAGCTGACGCCGGCCGCGCTCCGCTTCCTGGGGGACGAAGGCTATGACCCTGTCTACGGAGCACGCCCGCTCAAGCGGGCTTTGATGAAGCACGTTCAGGATCCGCTGGCGTCGCGGCTCCTGCGAGGTGAATTCGCGCCGGGCGACGTCATCCTCGTCGACAAGGGCGCGGACGGCTCGGCGCTGACCTTGACCAAGAAGCAGCGGCCGGCCGTGGCAGCGGTATCATGATTGAAGAGCTCAGCCAGATGCCGGGGGACGGCACCGCCACATGAAAGACCTCCACAAGATCCTGGGCGTCGCCGAAGACGCGGACGAAGCCACCCTCAAGAAGGCCTATCGCAAGCTGGCCAAAGAATTTCATCCGGACGTCACGGGCGGCGACAAGAAGAAGACCGAACGCTTCAAGGAGATCAACGAAGCGTACGATGTGCTCTCCGACAAGGAAAAGCGTGCCGCTTACCTACGTCTCAAGCACGCACCTGTCAGACCGGACGGCATGCCGGAGGGCTTCGATCCCGATATGTTCGCGCGCACCTTCGGCGGCGGAGGCGGCGGCGGGCGAGCGGGCGTCCACTTCGGCGGTGGTGGTGGTGGCATCGACATGGGGGATCTCTTCTCGAGCTTGTTCGGCGAGGGGCGCCAGGGGCAGGGGGGAGGCGGGTGGGGCCGACCGTCGAAGCCGCAGGCGCCCCGTGGCGCCGACATGTCGGGGAACGTGGAGGTGACGTTCGCCGAGGCGGTGCTCGGGACGGAGCGCTCAATCCGGGTGGCGGGCGGCTCCACGGTCGAGGTGGTGATTCCCCCGGGTGTCGAGACCGGGACCCGACTGCGCGTCGGTGGCCGCGGAGCCCCAGCTCCCGGGAAGGGCGGCATACCGGGTGATCTGTATCTCGAGATCGCCGTGTCACCGGATCGCCACCTCACGCGGCACGAATCCGACGTCGAGCTGAGCCTGAAGGTGAGCGTCAGTGAGGCCGCCCTGGGGGCCAAGGTGCAGGTCCCCACCGTCGAGGGCCCCGTGACCGTGACCGTGCCGCCTGGAACTTCGAGCGGAGCCAAGCTCCGTTTGCGTGGACGCGGCATCAAAAAAAGCGATGGAACGCGAGGCGACCAGATTTGCCGGATCGAGATCGTGGTCCCGAAGGGCGTCCCTGACGACGCCGAGCTCCGCAAGCTGTTCGAGGAGATCGGCCGCCGGACGGGAGGCAAGGCGGTCCGCGATTTCTGATCGGAATTCCACCCCTTATCTCGCGCCGTGTGGAAAAAAAGCGCCTGGCGCGCTACACACGACTTGAAGCGTTCTGGATCGACGAGGAGAACACGATGACGGCCGAGAATCCACGAACCCTGCCCCTTTTGTCGCTCCGAAACCTGGTGCTGTTTCCCGGCGCGGTCATGCCGGTCGAGATCGGACGGCCGAGCTCCCTGCGCCTGATCGACGCGCTCGGCGGCAAGGGCGCCCACCTGCTGGTCGGCACCCAGAAAGATGCCGACATCGAGGAGCCGTCCGGGGCCGACCTGTACACGATCTGTGTCGAGGGCGAGGTGGTGCGCATCGTGAAGGCGGCCGAAAACCGAGTCACCGCCGTGCTGCGCGGGCTCGAGCGGCGGCGCGTGGTGGGCTTTCCGCAAGAGAAGCCTTACCTGCTGGCCCAGTTCGACCCGCTGACGGAGGTCCGGAAGGATCCCATCGAGATCGACGGCCTGGGAATGGCCGTGTACGACGTAGCGAAGCAGCTGATCGCGATCTCGCCCGACATCCCGGACGAGACGGCGCAGGTGCTGGACCAGCACAAGGATCCGGCGCGCCTCGGCGACATCGTGGCCGCGACGGTCGACCTGTCTCCCGAGGAGCGGGCCTCGCTGCTGGTCGAGGCCGACGTGACGGAGCGGCTCCGGCGGCTGCTGGTGCTGTTGCAGCGGAAGGTCGAGCTGATCAAGGTCAAGCAGAAGATCGACTCGCAGGTGCGCGAGGAGTTCTCGAAGCACCAGCGGGAGGCGGTCCTCCGCCAGAAGCTGAAGGCCATCCAGGACGAGCTGGGTGAAGGCGAGGACTCGAGCGACCTGGAGGTCTTCGAGGAGAAGATCAAGGCCGCCAAGATGCCGGAGGACGTCGAGAAGACGGCCCGCAAGCAGCTCGAGCGGCTGAAGCAGATGGCGCAGTCGTCGGCCGAGTACACCGTCCAGCGGACGTACCTGGAGTGGCTGGTCGAGCTGCCCTGGTCGAAGCAGACCGAGGACCGGCTGGAGCTCGATCAGGCGCGGCAGATCCTCGATACGGATCACTACGACCTGCAGAAGGTGAAGAAGCGCATCCTCGAGTACCTGGCCGTGCGCAAGCTCGCGCCGGGGAAGAAGGGGCCCATCCTGTGCCTGGCGGGGCCTCCCGGCGTCGGCAAGACGTCGCTCGGCAAGTCGATCGCGCGGTCGCTGGGGCGCGAGTTCGTCCGCATGTCGTTGGGCGGCGTGCGCGACGAGGCCGAGATCCGCGGGCACCGCCGGACGTACATCGGCGCGCTCCCGGGGCGCATCATCCAGGGCATGCGGCGGGTCGGGACCAAGAACCCCGTCTTCATGCTCGACGAGATCGACAAGCTGGGCTCGGACTTCCGGGGTGACCCGTCGGCCGCGCTGCTCGAGGTCCTCGACCCCGAGCAGAACTCGACCTTCTCCGATCACTACCTGGAGGCGAACTTCGACCTGTCGAACGTCATCTTCATCGCGACGGCGAACATGCTGGATCCGATCCCGCCGGCCCTGCTCGACCGCATGGAGGTCCTCGAGATCCCGGGCTATACGCGCGAGGAGAAGCTGCAGATCGCGCAGCGGCACCTGGTTCCCAAGCAGGTGGCCGAGCACGGGCTGACGACGGAGCAGATCAAGCTGCCCGACGACGCTCTGACCACGGTGATCGAGCAGTACACGCGCGAGGCCGGGGTCCGGAACCTGGAGCGCGAGGTCGCCAACGTGATCCGGGCCATCGCGGTCAAGATCGCCGAGGGCCAGACCTACGAACCGACGCTGACGCCGGACATGGTGTCCGAGATCCTGGGGCCGCAGAAGTTCTATTCGGAGGCGGCGGAGCGCACGGAGATCCCGGGCGTCGCGACGGGCCTGGCCTGGACGCCGACCGGTGGCGACATCCTGTTCATCGAGGCGTCGCTGATGCCCGGCAAGGGGAGCCTCATCCTGACGGGGCAGCTGGGCGACGTGATGAAGGAGTCGGCGCGGGCGGCCATGTCCTGGGTGCGGACGCACGTCGATGATCTCGGGATCACGACCGACTTCGAGAAGAACGACATCCACGTCCACGTGCCGGCGGGCGCCGTCTCGAAGGATGGCCCTTCGGCGGGTGTGGCCATGACGGTCGCGTTGGTGTCCCTGCTGACGGGGCGGCGCGTTCGGGGCGACTTCGCGATGACCGGCGAGATCACGCTCCGCGGGACGGTGCTGCCGGTGGGCGGGATCAAGGAGAAGGTGCTGGCGGCTCACCGAGCGGGCATCAAGCGGGTCATGTTGCCGGAGCGCAACCGCAAGGACATCGTGGACATCCCCGACGCCGTGCGCGCCGAGATGGAGATCGGCTTCGCCAAGAAGATGGACGACGTTCTCGGCCAGGCGCTGGAGTCTGTCCCGGTCGTCGTCCCCGGCCCCGATTCGCCGGCGCCGGAAGCGACGGCTCGGGCCTGAGCGCAGGGGGGCGTTGCCCCCCTACGTGACCCCCCGGATCTCAGCGCGACGGCGGCGCGGCGAAGCCGCGCCTCCCGTCATCAAACTCGCTCGCAAGCTCGCTCTGGCCTAGCCGGCCGGAGCGAGCTTGGTGAGAAGGATGCCGGCGACGGTTGTTGGGTCGTCGGCAATCCAGTTTGGGGATTCGGCGGCGAGGGAGGCGCGGGGGGTGTAACCCCAGGCGGCGGCTAAGCTGCGCGCGCCGAGGGCTTGGGCCAGGCGCAGGTCGGGGAGGCCGTCGCCGACGACGACGGTTCGTACCGGGACCGTGCCCGTGCGCTCGAGCAGGGCGAAGGCCGCGGTGGGATCGGGTTTGCGGGGGTAGCCGTCGCGGTCGCCGATCACGGCTTCGAAGCGGTGGGAAGGGAGCAGCGCCTGGACGAGGGCGCGGGCCAGGGAGCCCGCCTTGTTGGTCAGGACGGCGGTGGCGACGCCCGCGCGGGTCAGAGCCTGGAGCAGCGCCTCGATCCCGGGGTACAGGCGCGAGTCGACGCACGGACGAGCCTCGTAGATGGCCAGGAAAGACTCGAACAGCCGAGCGAGGTCCAGGTCCCGCCGTTCGGCGGGCAAGGCGCGCTCGATCAGCTTGGCGGCACCGTCGCCGACGTAGCCGATCACCGTCTCGATGGGCAGCGCAGCGAGTCCCGCCCCTTCCAGCGTGCGGTTCAGGGCGAAGGCGATGTCGGGGGCCGTGTCGGCCAGCGTCCCGTCGAGATCGAAGATGACCAGGTCAGCCGTGGGGCTGCCGCGGCTCATGCCGCGCGCGCGAGGGTCAGCGCCGCGTCCATCTCGTCGAGGAGCCCGGCGAACAGCGAGATCTCGGCGGTCAGGACCGGCTCGAGGCGAGCGCGCCAATCGGAGGCGAGCGCCTGCAGCCCCGCCTTCATCTCCTCGAGGTGGCGGTCCTCGTCCTTCGTGATGGCCGCGACCGAGAAGCCGGCCTTTCCTTCGGCCAGCCGGCGGTCGTAGATGGGATAGAAGACCTGGGCGCGCACCTCGATGGCCGCGCTGGTCAGCAGATAGTTCGTCTCGGCTCGGACGGCGGCCGGGAGATCAGCGACCGCGGCCTCGGCCCGGTGATCGAGCGCCTGGAAATAGTCCTCGGCGGCGTCGCCCGCCAGGGTGTGCTCGGGCGCGAACGTCGTCACCTCGACGCCAGCGGCGGAGCCCAGGGCGGTGGCCGCCTTCTTGAGCCGCAGGGCGTGGACTCCCTCGTCGAGCACGTGCTGCAGTCCATCCAGGTCCATCCGCTCCGAGCGGCGGCTCTTCAGCATCTTGCGGACCCCGACGTACTCGAGGCGCGACAGCGTGTTCACGAAGCGGGCGTGGACGGCCGGCGCGGCGATCACGCCGGCCAGGAACGACTCCAGCCGGCGGGTGCTCGGATGCGCGGCGCAGGCTTCAACGTAACGGTGCATCTTGCGGACAGCTCCTGTCGAAAGGCGGCGAGAGCCTACGCTACAATCGCCGCCATGGCGACCTCCCCCCTCAAGCACAACACTTACTTCGACGGCCAGGTGCAGAGCATCGGCTACGAGCGCAATGGCCGGCGGGCCACGGCCGGCGTGATCGCACCCGGTGAATACCATTTCGGCACCGATGCCGCGGAGCGCATGACGGTCATCAGCGGCGAGCTCTCGGTGCGGCGCGACGGGGCGACCAGCTTCACGACCTATCCCGCCGGAACGGCGTTCGAGATCGCCGCCAAGAGCGGCTTCGACGTGCGCGCGACCGACGCCAGCGCCTATCTGTGCGAGTTCCTCTGATTCGCGCGGTCCCGGCCAACGAGAAAGCCGCCTGCCGCCACGAATTTCTGAGTGCCAGTAGGCGTCCCTGTCCAGGCGCCGTCTCGACGGGGATCGATTTCACGCGGATGGGCTGGCTGGCATAGGGGTTGCCTCGCCCCTCCGATATGACCACCGGTCACTCCCTCGTCGCCGCCGTCTTGCTGCCGCTCGCGTTCTTGGCCGCCGCTTGTGGAGGCAACACCGGTCAAGGTTCGGGAGGGACCGGCGGGGGCCAGGGGGGCAAGGCCGGGGCGAACGGCACCGGAGCGGCGGGGCGCGGAGGCGAAGCCGGCCGGGGTGGAATGGCGGGCCTAGGATCCGCTGGCGGCGGCGGGCACGCGGGTGGTCCGGGCGGGACGACCACCGCCGGAACGGCGGGTCGGGGAGCGGCGGGCACGCCTGGCACCGCCGGCACGACGGGGGCTGGTGGCCAGGCAGGAGGCCCGGCGGCGGGCGGCGCCGGCGGTGCGACGTCGTCGACGTGCGCGCTCGCGACCGACGGGGCGGCCTGCACCTCCGAGGGTGCCATCTGCGGAGGCCCGTGCACGGACGCCTGCCAGTTCTGCAACCTGCTCAGCTGCTCGGGCGGCCACTGGCTGAGGGCGGAGGCGTTCCCCGCCCCGTGCTTTGCGTGCGGCAACGGCAAATGCCAGACGCTGACGCAATATTGCCAGACGACCATCGGCGGCGTGCCGGGTTCCGTGCCGAGCTACGCGTGCCTCGACATTCCGTCCGAGTGTCTCTCGAGCCGCACGTGCGTCTGCCTCGGCCAGCAGCACGTCGGCGGCTCGTGCAGCATGGGCGCCAACGGTGAGCTCATGACCTTGCTGGCCGCGCCGTGAGAGCAGCCTCGCTCACGCGGGCTCGTTCGGCCCGCCTCAGGCGGACTCGTTGGGATCATTCCCCGGCTTCCACTTGATGCTGCAGCCGATGCTCGGCTTCTGCTCGGTGGCGGGCGAGCGGCCGGCCAACAGGGCCTCCAGGGCGGCGCGCGCGTCTCGACCGGTCACCGGCAGGCCGTTCTTCGGGCGGCTGTCGTCGAACTGACCTCGATACGCCAGCTTCCCGGCGGCATCGAAGATGTACAGATCCGGCGTGCAGGCCGCACGAAAGGCGCGCGCGACCTGCTGACTCTCGTCAAACAGATACGGGAACGCGTAGCCCGCGCCGGCCGCCTCGCTCTTCATCAGCTCGGGCGAGTCGGCCGGATAGGTCGCCACGTCGTTGGAGCTGATGGCCACCATCCCGACCTGGCGCTCCTGACAAAATCGCCCGAGCTCCGCCAGCCCGGCGCGGAGGTGCTGGACGTAGGGGCAGTGGTTGCAGATGAAGATGACGACGCCCGGCTTGCCGGCGAGCTCCGACGAGGACACCACCCGACCGGACACGGTATCCGGCAAAGAAAAGGGCGGCATCGCGGTCCCGAGCGGCAACATCGCTGATTGAACGGCCAT
>Ga0105238_10006725_pt1 | contig 11476 bp, 12 predicted proteins | sample KBSC34metaG_FD_81526 | JGI IMG/M metagenome (GOLD analysis project Ga0105238, IMG submission 81526) | Corn rhizosphere microbial communities from Kellogg Biological Station, Michigan, USA - KBS C3-4 metaG | ecosystem: Host-associated > Plants > Roots > Rhizosphere > Soil | place: Michigan, USA... | reverse complement strand
GTGGCCTTCGCCGACCTGGCCAAGTTCGACGGGCGTCAGGTCCGCGCCCTGGAAGACGCGGAGCTGGCGCAGATCGCCGGCCGCGCCGGGCGCTTCCGTCAAGACGGCCAGTTCGCGGTCCTGGCGCCGCTGGAGCCGCTCGCCGCCTCCACCGTGCGCGCGCTGGAGAGCCACCGGTTCCCGCCCTTGTCGCAGATCTACTGGCGCAATGGGACGCTCGACTTCTCGTCGGCCGAGGACTTGCTGGCCTCGCTGCGCGTGCGCTCCCCGCACCCGGCCTTGCGACTGGCCGCCGCGGCCGACGACGAGCGGGCCTTTCTGAATCTGCAGGCGACGCCCGAGACGGCGCCGCTGCTGGGCGCCGGCGGCAGCGAACGGCTGCACCTGGCGTGGGACGTCTGTCAGATCCCCGACTTCCGCCAGCTCGCCTTCGACGATCACGCGCGCCTTCAGGCCACCATCTTCACGCAGCTCGTCCAGGCGGGGCGGCTCGACGACGACTGGCTGCGGGACCGGATCTCGCCGCTCGACCAGAGCGGCGGCGACGTCGAGACGCTGATCGCGCGCCTGGCCTTCATCCGGACATGGACGTACGTCGCCCACCGCCCGGGCTGGGTGACCCGCCCCGCCGAGTGGCAAGAGACGGCGCGCGCCATCGAGGACCGCCTGAGCGACGCGTTGCACGCCGAGCTGGTCCGCCGCTTCGTCGACAGCGTCGGTCGCAAGGGTCGCCGCAGGGCTGCCCGGGCGGCGCAGCCCGCAAGCGAGACGGCGAGACCGAGCGGCGGCTCGCTCGCGGCGCAGCTCCGCGCCGCGCTCGGCACCCACTTGGCCGTCGCCGGCGGTGACGGAGGAATGACCGCCGCGGGGCTCGCGGTCACCGCGTCGCCCGCCGAGATGGGTCGACCGTCGGGTGGCGCGCCGTCGGAGCGCCTGCCCGACGCCGCGATCGACGCCATGGTCGAGGCCCCGCACGAAGCGTTCGCGCTGGAAGACGACGGGCGGATTCGCTTCCGTCAGCGGGGAATCGTCCTCGGTCGATTGGCGCGCGGGCCTGATCTGCTACGCCCGGAGGTCTCCCTCACCCTCGGCGAGGCGCAGGTCGGGGCGGGCGCGCGGATGCGCCTGTTGCGGCGGGTGCTGGCCTTCGCGCGCGACGTGGCGGCGCACCTGCTGGAGCCGCTCGGCGAGCTACCACCGACCGCCAGCCCTCGGCTGCGCGGGCTCGTGTACCAACTGGAACAGGGGCTGGGGACGCTGGACGCGCGGGCGGCGCGGGCGCAGCTCGCCGAGCTCGATTCCGACGAGATCGAGCTGCTGGCGCGCCTCGGCGTGGTGCTCGGCGAGCTGACCGTCCACGTCCCCGCGTTGCTCGAAGACGAGGCCTTGCGCCGTCGGGCCATCCTGGCCCGCGCCTTCTTCGGCTCCGCGCACAGCCCCCCGGTACCCCGGCCAGGCGAGCTGCTGTTGATGGCCAGCCCGGAGGTGTCCTCCCGCGCCTACGTGGCGACGGGCTTCGCCGTGCTGGGAGACTTCGCCGTTCGCGCAGACATCCTCGAACGTCTGGTCCGCCGGATCCGGGCAGGAGCGGGCCCCCGCGAGCTCGCGCGCCGCCTCCGCTGTGAGCCTTCCGCTGCTCCCGCGCTGCGCGGAGAGATCGAAGCAGCCCTCGACCAGGGGACGTGAGGGGAACCGCGGTGGCTCACGGGGAGCTCAGCCCGGACCCGCTCGTCTGGTCCGCCGGCGCGGCCGCGCCTTTCCTGCCGCCGCGGTCGCCGCCTGCGCCGGGGCGCTTTCCGGCGGCGGGCCGATGCGCGACCAATCGATGAACAGGCTGCGCGTCACCGGCTGGCACGTCGGGCAGAAACAGGCGTCCCAGTCGTTCACGCGCACCTCGCGGATCTTCGTGCCGCACCTGGGACAGGGCTTCCCCACCCGCCCGCGTACGGACAGAAAGTCGCGCACCTTCACGTCCGCGGGGGCGTCGCGCCGCTCGATCTCGTCGATGGCCGCGCGCAGCACTTGGTTGATGGCGCCGAACAGCCGATCCCGGTCCTCCTCGGTCAGCGTCCGCACGAACGTCTTGGGATGGATGCGCGCCGCGAACAGGATCTCGTCGGCGTAGGCGTTGCCGATCGACGCCAGGGCGCGCTTGTCCATCAGGAACGGCCGCACCTGATCGCGGCGGCCCTTGGCGATCTGCTCGAAGCGCGCCCGATCGAACGCCGGCGACAACAGATCGACCCCCAGCTCGTTGTAGACGGGGATCTGCGCCTCGTCGGCGGGCCGGGCCACGTACACCTTGCCCATGCGCTTGTCGTCGAGGTAGCGCAACTCGGCGGCGTCGTCGAAGACCAGCGCAAACCCGAGCGCGACGCGATCCTTGTCGGGCCGCGCCTCGTCGGGCGCCAGCAGCCGGTACTTGCCGACCAGCATGGCATTGACCACCAGCAGCACGTCACCATCGAAGCCGAAGCGCATGAAGTGCCCGCGCCGCTCTACCGACCGCACCACCTGCCCCACCAGCGCCGCGGCGAAGTCACCCGGAATCATCATGCGCAGCACCGTGGGATCACCCGTGCGCGCCGCCGTCACCCGCCGCCCGATCAGACGCTCTCCCAGCACGCGCTCGACGTGAACCAGATCGGGTAACTCGGGCATGACCCGGGAAATCTGTCATCTCTGGCGCGCGCCGCCAACCGGGTTCAGACTGACCCCATGCCGTTGCCGCTACGCGTGTGCGTGATCCTCGCCATCCTGGGCGGCGCCGGCATGATCGTCCGCCAGATCCGCGACCTGCGCCGCCAGCGCCGCAACCTGAAGCACTGGGAAAAGGACGAGCCGCTAGAAGGCGATCTCTGGGACTGAAGCCCCCATGATCCCGTCCTCGTCCTCGTCCTCGTCCTCGTCTTCGTCCTCGTTCCCCGGGAACGTAAGGCTCGTTCGAGCGGCGACCGTGTTGTCGAGGACGAGTACGAGGACGAGTACGAGTACGAGGACGGCCGGGACTACCCGCTGATCCCCGTCCGCCGCAGATACTCGATGTAGTACGGCGCTTCCTTCCGCTCCTCCAGCTCCCCCCGCTCCACCGCGTCCTGGCACAGCTTGCGGATGTCGCCGATGCGGCGCGAAGGGGGAAGATTGAACGCCTCCATGATGGCGTTCCCCAGCCCCGGCGGCAGCGGCGGGATGCGGGCATCCAGCTCGCGGATGGCCACGATGCGCTCCTTCAGCGCGTGGATGTTCGCCACCGCCTCCTGACGCCGTCCCGGCCGGCGCGAGGTGACGTCGGCGCGCGACAGATCCAGCAGCTCCTCGAGCCGATCGCCCATCTCGTGATCGAAGCGGCGCACCGCCGCGTCGGTCCACGACGCCTCGTACGCGTTCGCCCGCAGGTGGTGCATGATCAGGAAGCGGACCTTCTGGCGCCCCTCGCGATCGAAGCCGAACCGCTTGGCGATGGGATCGAACATGCGCGCGCCCACCTCGGCGTGGCGGTGGAAGGTCACCCGCCCGTCGGGCAGCAACACCCGCGTCGGCACCTTGCCGATGTCGTGCAGCAGCGCCGCCCAGCGGACGGCGGGCTTCGGCACCGACTGCCGCACCACCTGCTTGGTGTGCTCCCAGACGTCCTTGTGACGCCGCCCGGCCTCCTGCGAGAAGTCGACCGTCGCCTCCAGCTCGGGCAGCACCGCCTTCAGCACGCCCGAGTCGTGCATCCACTGCAGGCCCAGGTCCAGGTTGCGGCCCATGATGACCGCCTCGATGCCGGCCCGGACCTTCTCGGGATCCAGCTCGACCAGCGCCGGCGCGGCGTGCCGCGCCACCTCGGTGATGGCAGGATCGGGAAGCTGACCCTCGCTGGCGACCATCGCCGCCACGTCCAGCAAAGCACCCGGCCCCGCACCAAGAAGCGCGGCCTCTGAAGCGAGCCAACCCATCAAGAACTCCCGGCGGCCAGTGGAACTAGGGCGACGACGGAATCTTCTTCTTGTCCTGGTCGCGCTTGCGGGCCAGGTGGTCGACGAACGGCTGCGCCTGCTTCACGCGGCCGGCCAGGTACTTCTCCGAGATGGGGTAGTTCGTGCCGAACTTCAGCCCCTCGTCGTAAAGGAAGGTCCCCACCTCTTCGTCGTCGACGAACATGGGGATCTTCTTCTTCGCGTAGACGACCTTCTGCAGGGCCCCCCAGCGGGAGTCCAGCCAGTCGACGACGTCGCTGCCCAGCGCCTGGCGGAACGTCTGCAGCTCGCCATCCAGCGCTTCGTAGTTCTCGGAGAACCGCTGCCGGAACGCCTCGGCCCCTTCCCCGCCCTCGGCGCCGATGTGCTGCAGCGCCAGCCGCAGCAGCACCACGTCCTCGACGTGGCGCACCGGCGGGTCGACGTTGCCGTCTTTCGACGTGATGATGTGAACGACGGCCGAAGCCGCCAGTTCACGGACAGAGTGCTCAAGGTCTGCGTCGGAAACCGCTTCCAGCAAGATCTTCAGATCGAAGGGAAGCGAAACCAGACCTTTTGAGACCGTCTCCAGAAAACTACGCTCGAGATCCTTGTCCATGACCGGGTTCAGGGGGGCAGAGGGCGAAACGCACGGATACTACCCAATTTGTCGCAGATTCATAGATCTTCCGACGGGGTGCCACCAATCTAACGCCCGATCGAGCGCTGCCAACGCCTGCCCGCGGAAGAAATCGAGCGGTCCGGCGGGCAGCTCCAGGGTCAGGATCGCCCGGCCGCGATCGGCCCCCCACCAGCTTCCCAGCGACCCCGGCGTCGGGTAACCGATGTCGGCGCGCAGGGGCCAGCCGCTCGCCTCCGCCACGGCGGCGGCCCATTCCTGCGCCGGTCCGTCGAAGTTCACGCAGGCGAAGGGGGCGTGGACCGCCACGATCGCGTCGATGGACGCCTCCTCGATCAGCCCCGCCAGCAGCGCCGTCTCCGGCTCCGACAGCGGGGCCGGCCCCGGATCGTACCCGGGCGGATGCGAGCGCATGAAGTTGCGGGCCGGGAAGTTGCGATTCAGGTCTATGTCGGCGGCGTTGTTCTTCTGGCCCGCCGCCAGCCCGTCGGGATTGACCGCCGGCACCACCCAGACGTCGGCGGCCTGTTGCCGGGTCCCCAGCGACGCGCCCCACTCCAGGACGGCGTCGACGCTCGCGGGCTCGTCGCCGTGGATGCCACCGAAGACCAGCAGCCGGCGGGCAGGATCGGCCCCGGCCGTCGCCCCTTTGCCAGGAAACAGGCGCCCCTGCACCGGCCTCCCCTCGCGCGAGAGCCCCAGGGTCTGGAAGGTCACCGCTGTCCCGACCGTGCTCAACACCGTTCAGTGTCGCTGGGCCCGTCCAGGGCGGCAATGACATTTGCGAATCAACGCCGTCACGTCCGCCCGCGTCGCGCCGCGACAACCCCGTAGGCCTAAAGGAGACGACGAGTATCCAGCCCGGCCGAGACGCAGGACAGGAATGCAAACGTCGCTGCCCCGGTTTTTCCCGAAGACGCCACCTTCTGGGCCGAATCCGCGCCTGGAGCAGCGCGTCCGCCTTCATCGGTGACCTGCTAGACTCCGACCAAATGGAAACACGACAGATTCGCCAGCGTAGGAGCGGTCGCGGCGGCTTGCTGGGCGTGATTGTCCTCGCCGTCTCCTTGCTCGTGATGCCCGCGCTCGCGCTCGCCGGTCCGCGCTCGGGCGGCAGCTTCAGCGGGCGCTCGGGGTTCCGTTCCGGAGGCGGCTTCAGCATGCCGCGCGGCTCGTCCGGCTACGGATCCGGCTATGGCTATGGCGGCGGGCACAGCTTCTTCTTCCTGCCCAGCTTCGGCTGGGGCGGCCTGGGATACGGGGGCGGCTTCAGCTCGTTGCTGGTGCTGGGGGTCCTCGGCTTCGCGGCCTTCTCCCTGATCCGGGCGGTGCGCCGCTCGCAAGGAAGCGGCGCAGGCTGGTTCCAGAGCCAGGGCGACGACGGGGACGTGGCCCCCGGACGCGGTTACGTCTATCGATTGCAGATCGCGCTCGGACGTTCGGCGCGCGGAATCCAGGACCGGCTGGCCCGGTTCGCCGACGAGGGCGACACCAGCACCGAGGCGGGGCTGGCCAGCCTGCTGCAACAGACCTCCCTCGAGCTCCTGCGCGAGAAGGACTCCATCCGCTACGCGGGCGCCGACGGCAGCGGCCCGATGAGCCTGACCAACGCCGAGACGAAGATGAACAGCCTGGGCCTGGCCGAGCGCTCGCGCTTCCAGGTCGAGCGCGTCCGCAGCGCCGACGGCGCGGTCCGCCGGGCCAGCGAGGCGGCCGAGGAGGGTAAGGAAGCGCTGGAGTACGTCGTGGTGACGATCATCGTGGCCACGCGCAGCCCCGTCGACGGGTTCAAGTCGGTCGGTGACCGTCACGAGCTCGAGGGGCTGCTGGCCCGGCTGGGCAGCGCCTCGCCCGACGGCCTGCTGGGGCTCGAGGTGGTCTGGACACCGGCCGATCCCAACGACTCGATGACCGAGACCGACCTGATGACGACCTACCCCGAACTGCGCGGGCTCTGAGCGGCATGGATCCGGTCATCCCTATCGCTTCCGCGCAGCCCGTGCCGCTGTGGCGGCTGCTCATCGACGCCTCGATCTTCGGCATCGTCGGCGTGGTCCTGCTGATCATCGGCTACTATCTGTGGGAGCTGATCACGCCCTACAACGTCCGCAAGGAGCTGCAGGAAAACAAGAACGTGGCCGTCGCCATCGTCGTGGCCGCCTTCATCCTGGGCATGGCCATCGTCATCGCCGCCTCATTGATCCTGATCAAGTGATGCCCCGCGGTTGGTCGACTGGCGCGCGGGCGTCCGCGGCGCGAAAAATGCGCCCGGACCTTCCTGAGATTACAGGGTTTTCCAGTATCGCCACGCTTGACCGACATTTTCCCCGCAGATAGAGTCACACCCTCGGGCGGACGGATCGGACCGCATGCACAAGCTGATCATCGAGGATGACGAGGGAAGAACGACCGTCGTCCCTCTGGTTCGCGAAGAGCTCTCCATCGGCCGGAAGGAGGGCAACGCGATCCGGCTCACCGAGCGCAACATCTCGCGCAAGCATGCCCGCCTGCTGACGACCAACGGCAGCGTCGTCATCGAGGATCTGGCCAGCTACACGGGCGTGCGCGTTAACGGCGTCCGCATCGAGGTGCCGACGCCGGTGCGCGACGGCGACCAGGTCGCGATCGGGGACTACAAGCTGAGCGTCAAGCTGGAGGGCGGCGAGGTCCACGTCCAGCCGCCCCCGCGGATGCCGGACCCCAGCGACACCGTCACCGCCCCCGACGTGGTGGCCGCGGCCCGCGCCTCGGCGCCCCCGGAGGCGTCCGCCGACGGCGCGCCCCAGGCCCCTTCGGACGCCGCCCCCACCATCCCGCTGCGGACGCTGGTCGAGGCGAACCGGCAGAGCGAGCGCCAGCGCACGCCGCCGGCGCGGCTGGTGGTCGTCACCACCTCGCTGGGCGGCATGGAGTTCCGCCTCGATCGTCCGTCGCTGGTCATCGGCCGCACCGAGGAGAACGACATCATCCTGAATCACCCCTCCATCTCGCGTCACCACGCGAAGATCGTGCGGGACGGCGAGCGGTACACCGTCGTGGATCTGCAGAGCGCCAACGGTGTGCGCGTGGGCGGCGAGACCTACGAGCGGGTGGATGTCCAGCCCGGTGACGTGGTCGAGCTGGGGCACGTGAAGCTGCGGCTGGTAGGCGCCAGCGAGACCTGGACCTACGACCCGCAGGAGTACGCGCAGCCGTCGCGCCGCTTGCTGAAGATCGGCGGCATCGGCGGCGGTGTAGCGGTGGCCGGCTTGATCGTGCTCTTGCTGATGCGAAAGGGCGGCGGCTCGCAGGAGGCGCCGGCGGCAGCGCCGGCGACGGCCCAGGCGTCCGCGGCGCCCAGAGGTCCGACGCCCGACGAGTACTACGCGCGCGCGGCAGCCGCAGTACAGGGCGAGAAGTGGGACGACGCCGTCACCGCCCTGGACCTGCTGCTGAACACCGGCCCCAACGACGAGGCGCAGCAGGCGTTGCGCGAGCGCGCCGCGGGGATGAAGAAGCAGGTCGATCTCGAGCGGCACAGCGCCGAGCTGTACGCGGCCTTCGACGAGGCGGCCAAGGCGAAGGAGCCCGACGTCGCGCTGAGCCGCTTCGACGCCATCCCCGCCGCCAGCATGTACAAGAGCCGCGCCGAGGCGGCCCTGCCCGACATCAAGGCGCAGTTCGTGGAGGCGCACCTGGACCTGGCCGACGCCGCGCGCACGCAGGGGCGCTGCGACGACGCGCGCGAGGAGATCGAGAAGGTCGAGCAGCTGGATCCGGACAACAAGCAGGCGCGTGAGCTGCTGAAGGCCTGCCGGACCAAGGCGGTCGCGCACGTGGCGGTGGCCGCCGCGCCGGTGGCGAAGCCGGCCCCGGTCGCGCGTCCGGTGCGCAGCGCCCCGGCGGTAGCGCGTGCTGCCGCGGCTCGCCCGGCGGTGCCGTTCGTCGACGAGTTCGCGCCCCCGCCCGAGCCCGCCCCCGACCCCACCGAGCTGATCCGCCAGGCGCGCGCCGCCTGGCTACACCAGCAGTGCAGCCAGGCCATCGACCTGTCGCGGCGGGCCCTGAAGATGAAGCCGGGCTCGAACGACGCCCATCAGATCATCGCGGTCTGCTCCTGCTCGACCAAGGACCGGGACAGCGCGCTCAAGTCCTACGCGCGCCTCGACGAGCGCAGCCGCGGCATGGTCCGCTCGATCTGCACGAAGAACGGCATCGAGCTGGAAGCGGAGTAGCGCCACCCCGGGCGCTCCTGCACCGCGACGTCATTCCGACCCCGAAGCCCGAGGTCAGAGGCCTTTCTAGGGCTTGGTCTTCGCCTGCAAGGTGGCGTAAGGCGTGCTGGCTTCGGCGCCCTTGGCCGCCGGCAGGTTGGCTTCCAGCCAGCCGGGAACGACGGTGCGGCCCATCGCGTCGCGCTCGCCGCCGAAGCCGCCGCGCACGTCGATCAAGTTCGTGTAGCCGAGGGTGGTGAGGAGCCCCACCGCCTGCGCGGAGCGCCCGCCCGCCTTGCAACCAACGACCAGCTTCGCGTCCTTGTCGTAGTTGCCCTCGACCACCTTCTGAAAGTCGGCATTGGGCACCAGGCGGCCCGACTGCGCGTGCAAGAGGGGGATGTTTGCGGCCCCCGCCGGGTGGGCCTCCTCGAACTCGGGGATCGAACGCACGTCGAGGTAGGTCCATCCCTCGTTCATCAACTGAGCCGCTTCGGTTGGCGTTACGCGTTTGGCCATGCGTCCCTCCTTAGCACGCCGGCCCGGGGCCGCCAGCGGCGCGCGCCGGGCTTCCCGATGTCGACAGGGACCGGCCCGGCCAGGTATGATGTGGGGATGGCAGCACGGCATGTGCGTGTCGTCGCCGCGGTGATTGCGAAGGACGATCGTTACCTCATCACGCAGCGGCGACCGGCGGCGGTCCTGGCCGGCCTGTGGGAATTCCCGGGCGGCAAGGTCGAACAAGGTGAGACGGACGAGGTGGCCCTGCTGCGCGAGGTCCGCGAGCGCGTGGGTGTCGACGTCACCGTGGCGGCTTGCATTGCCCGTCGTACCCACGACTACGACGGGTACTCGGTCGACCTGGCGCTGTACCAGGCAACGATCGTCGGGGAGGCGGAGCCGAGCCCGGTGCGCGTCGCCGACTGCAAGTGGGTGAAGTCCACGGAGTTCGAGAAGTACCGCTTCCCGGCGGCCGACCAGGCGACGATGGACCTCTTGCTGGGGTTCAAGCGCTGACGTGAGCGCCGACGTGAGGAGACTCGGCCGCGAGCGACGCAACTTCGACAGCATCCCGTCACTGAAGTCCCTGCACCCCGCCGCAGCGCAGTGGATCGGAGCGATGATCCGCGTCACCTCGTCACACCCGGGGATGACGAAGATCCTGGATGTCGTCGAACGCCTGTCCGAGCGCCCCTATCGCACGAACTTCGTGCTGGTGGGAGAGCCTGGCACCGGCAAGGAGGGGCTGGGCCGCGCCCTGGCGCACCTGACCTGCCCCGACGGACCGCTGATTCGTTACGACGTGGCTGGCTTCCCCGAGGAGGACGCGCTGGATCTGCTGTGCGGTACCGCGCGCCGGCCCGGCCTGGCCGAGACGGCCGACGGGGGGACCATCTTCATCGAGGAGCTGGCGGGGCTGGGGCCGAAGGTGCAGGCGGCGCTGCTGCGCTTGCTGAAGAGCGGACGCTGCGAGCGGCGCGGCGGCATACGTCCCACCACCGAGCTGGACGGTGAAGGCGACGATGGGCCGCACGGAAAGCGCGGTAAGCGTCTGGATGTGCGCGTGGTGGCGTCGTCGGATCGCGATCTGGGCGCCGAGGTGACGGCGGGTCGGCTGCGCCACGATCTGTATTACCGGCTGGCGCGCGTGGCGCTATGGCTGCCGCCGCTGCGCGAGCGCAGCGAGGACATCGGCCCGGCCACCATCTGGACCGGCAACCGGGTGCTGCGCGCGGCGGGCCTGCCGCTGGAGCTGGTCGGCGCCGCCGAAGCGGACGGCTTGCCACTGGCGGAGCGCGCCCGGGCCATCGTGCTGTTGCCCGAAGGGGTGCACCGGCTGCAGCAACACCCCTGGCCCGGAAACTTCCGCGAGCTCGAGGTCGTCCTCGAACGCGCCCTGCTGCTCTACCGCACCGGCGACACCGTCGGCGCGCAGGAGATCAGCGCCGCGCTCGGCGACTGAGTATCGATATCCAGAGGTGTCCACTCGACAGGTGGCCCTCCGTCTTTCTTCACCTCGCCCCGCGCAGCGGGGAGAGGTCGGCGGCCGCAGGCCGCCGGGAGAGGGGCGCGGCGCCGCGATGGAGCGCGGACCCCTCTCCTCCATCCTCTCCCCGCTACGCGGGGCGAGGACGAACAGTGGGCTCAGGCGGTAAGCCTCCCCCCGCTACGCGGGGCGAGGACGAACAGGGGGCTCAGGCGGTAAGGATTGCTTCGGATCCGCCGCGGGCCAGAGGCCCGGGCCCGAAGGGCGACGCCCTCCCCCTCAGTTCGCCATCTGCAGCAGCTTCGTCAGGCGCGTGGCCAGCGAGGGATCGCCGCTGACCTTCAGCTTGCCGGAGAAGAACAGATTCATCGCGGCTTGCATGCCGCCCTCGACCATCGAGCGCAGGTCGGCGTCGCTGCACTCGATGGTGCACTGCGGCTTCACCGTCTCGCCCGGCACGCAGGTGGGCGGCGTCGAGACCAGATCGACGGTCCAGGTCCCGCCGTCGGGGCCGGATACCTTGAAGAGGTAGATGGCCGCCACGTCCTTGGCCTTGTCGGGGTGCGCGGCGAGCGCCGCCGGCACTTTCTGATCGAAGTAGGATTTCACTGACAAAGCCATAGGGGCCTCCTCACCGCATCAATGATGAGGCTGGCCGAGGGGGTGTCAACCGGAAACCCGTGAACCGCGCGCCGGCGCCTTGGCCGTCCCCGCC
>Ga0105238_10006724_pt1 | contig 11478 bp, 7 predicted proteins | sample KBSC34metaG_FD_81526 | JGI IMG/M metagenome (GOLD analysis project Ga0105238, IMG submission 81526) | Corn rhizosphere microbial communities from Kellogg Biological Station, Michigan, USA - KBS C3-4 metaG | ecosystem: Host-associated > Plants > Roots > Rhizosphere > Soil | place: Michigan, USA... | reverse complement strand
TCGGCAAGCGCGCACCGCTGAGCGATTTCCAGGCGTGGATCCACGCGAACTTCGACCCGTCCGTGAGCTGGAAGGACGTCGCGTGGGTCCGTTCGCAATGGAAGGGCCCGTTGATCATCAAGGGCATCCTCGATCCGGAGGACGCGCGTGCTGCAACAGAGAGCGGAGCCGACGGCATCGTCGTTTCAAACCATGGCGGGCGGCAGCTCGACGGCGCCTCGTCGACCGCACGAGCCCTGCCCGGCGTCGCGGACGCGATCTCCGGACGCGTGCCCGTGCTGGTGGATGGCGGCGTTCGGTCCGGTCTAGACGTGGTGCGAATGCTGGCGCTTGGCGCGGACTTCGTGCTGCTAGGGCGGGCCTGGGCTTATGCACTAGCGGCGCGCGGCGGCGCAGGGGTCGCGCATGCGCTCCAGCTGATCGATGCCGAGATGCGAGTTGCGATGGCGCTGACCGGCTGCACGAGCATCGACGAGATCGGCGAAGAGATAGTCGAACGGAGTAGGAATCAGGCGACGTTCTGAATCAGCGTCCCGCCGTCCTCCCGGAACAGCTTGTCGACGTCGCCGGCGGTCATCGGCTCCGCAAAGAGGAAGCCCTGGACCGACGAGCAGCCGTGAGCACGAAGCTCCATCAGTTGGGCGGTCTCCTCGACGCCCTCGGCGGTCGTCTCGATGCCGAGCGCATGCGCAAGTTCGGTGATCGCGCGGACAATCGCCGTCGCTCCGTTCCGCGTCAGCAGGTTCTGGATGAAGCTTCGGTCGATCTTCAACTTGTCGAACGGGAAGCTCTGCAAATAGCTGAGCGACGAATAGCCGGTGCCGAAATCGTCTAGCGCGATGCGCACGCCGAGCGTGCGCAGCGCGTGCAACAGCCGAAGCGTCGTCTCGCCGCCTTCGAGAAAGATCGATTCGGTGATCTCGACTTCGAGGCGATTGGGCTCAAGGCCGCTGTCGGCGAGCGCTCGGAGGATCGTCTCGTGCAGCGCACCGCGGTGGAACTGGACCGCGGAGACGTTGACCGCGACACGGATATTATCCGGCCAGCAGGCCGCGCGAGCGCAGGCCTCTCGGAGGGCCCAAGCGCCGATCGGGACGATGAGGCCCGTATCTTCCGCGACCGGGATGAATTCAACCGGTCCGACGAGTCCGCGTTGCGGGTGACGCCAGCGCAGAAGCGCCTCGAACGAGCAGATGCAGTTCTGCTCGAGATCGAACAGGGGCTGGTAGAAGAGCTCGAACTCGCCGCGCTCGAGGGCGAGTCGAAGGTCGGACTCGAGCTGCCGTCGTTGCTGGGCGCGTTCGTTGAGGCTCTCCTCAAAGAAGGCGAAGGTGCCGCGGCCGGCCTCCTTGGCTCGGTACAGCGCAAGGTCGGCGTTTCGCAGAAGCGTTCCGCCATCCTCCCCGTCCTGTGGTGCGATGGCGATGCCGATGCTGGTGGACGGCGCGAATTCGTTTCCGTCGATGGTGAGCGGCTGCGCCATCGTCTCGAGGATCTCGCGGGCGAGACGGTCGATCGCGTTGCGGTCGTCGCCAACGACCTGGAGGACGACGAACTCGTCCCCGCCGAGCCGGGCGACGAAGTGGCCCCGTGCAGCCTGCTGGACGCGGCGGCCCGCCTCGATCAGCAGCGCATCCCCGGCCGGGTGCCCAAGCGTATCGTTGATCACCTTGAACTGGTCGAGGTCGAGGCAATGCAAGGCGAAGAGCCCGCCATTGCCTTCAGCGGCCCGGAACGCGTGGTCGAGCTGCTGCTGGAACATGGTGCGATTGGGAAGGCCCGTCAGCACGTCATTGAAGGCGAGCTGCGTGATGCGCTGCTCACGCTCGGCGATCTTGCCGACCATCTCGTTGAAGCTCGCTGCCAATCGCGCGAGCTCGTCCTCGCCGCGAACGCGGACCTGGACATGCTCGCCCGAAGCAAGCCGTCCCGCCGCCTCATCGAGCCGCGCCAGTGGCTGCGTGATTCGCCCCGCCGCTTTCCAGGTCGCATAGGCGACGAGCAGAAGGCCGAGCAGGGTCACGGCGGCAAGCGCGAGCTGCAGCTTGCGGGCATCGGAGAGCGCCTGCGCCTTCGGGTAAGCGAGAAGAAGGATCGCATGCTCCCCGCCCGAGAAAGTCGGGAGCGGCTTAGCGAGCGTGATGGAACGGGTCCCTCCGACCTCCATCTCGAAGGCAGCCGGTCGCCCGACATGCGCCTGCGCCAGGTCGTAGGCACCCTTGTCGAGCGCCGACATGCTGCCAGAGGCTTCGGCCCAGCGGCCCTTGCCGTAAGCGATCACGGCGGCGTGCAGTGGGATCGCCGAGAGACGCTCGAGCCCGCGCATCTCGCGCTGGTCGAGATCGGACGCAAACACCACCCAGCCGATCAAGGTCGGCGCCATGATCGGAGCGGCGACGAGCTGGCGCGGGCGTCCGGCAAGGACAGAAACCCCCGACAGCCGGCCATCGTCGAGCGGGTCCCATAGCGAGGCCGCTTCGGCGCTGCTCACCGCCGGATCGATCGTCGAGACGTTGCCGTCCGCGGTGACGATGAACGCGCTTCGGAGGCGCAGCCGGGCCGCGGCATTTCCGAGGGCAGACTGCATGGTTGCCTGATCGCCACTCGCTACGGCGGCGCGAAATCCGAAATCGTGAGCGAGCAGCTGGGCCGCGTTCTGAAGTTCCTGCGCGCGCTGCTGCCACAGCCGGTCGTAGACGGCCCCGCTCGACTGCAGCTGGCCCTGAACCTCGCGCGAGGCGGCGCCAGAAATCACGCTCGATAGCGCCGCCGAAACCGCAAGCATCGCGACCGCGAACAGCAGTGCGAACTGGACTGTCAGGCGGGCGCTCAGGGAGCGGAACGGGCGCATCGACCCTCTTAGTAGTCCGTCATCGCCATCGACGAGGGCGGCGGACGAAGCCGTACCTGGAAACTGGCGCTGCGCTGGGTCGCGGCCACAGCTTGCTGGACCTCACCGCCCGGAGCGCGAAGGTAAGGCTGCCACACGACCACACGGCCCGGCGCGTTCGGAGCGTCGGCGAAGGTGACGATCCCTTGGCCATTGGTCCGCGCCGTCCAGGCGCTGTCGGTGACGACGATGAAGGCGCTCATCTGGTCGTGGATGTTGCAGCCGAGCGCGACCACTCCGGTCTTGTCGAAGTGGACCGTGCGCGATTGGTCCTTGGCGAACAGCTTCAGCTCAAACTTCTTGGCGGGTGAGAAAGAGTAAACGTGGTGCTTGGTGTTGTCGTAGTTCGGGAAAGACACGTCGGACCCGACCGGGACGATGGTCAGAAAGGGGTGAAACTGCATATTCTGCTGCGAGATGACATAGCGTCCTGCGGCATGCGCCGACCGTGCGGCACCTCCAGCCGGATAGAGGGTCACGACCGCATCGCGCACCGGCCTTCCGGACGAATCGACGACGCGCACGGTCAGCGGAGCCGCGACAAGCGGAGCCGCAAGGCCGAGGGCCGCGGCGGTCAGGATAAATCCACGCACCATGGTGCGAGGTTAAGCCATGGACAGTAAACGTCTTGCCTAGCGAAACTGGTTACCAGTGCATTCGCACTTCGGCCTGAAGCTGCGTCTGACGCTGCCGCTCCGGCACATCCGCATGTTCGCGCGCCGGGCTGTCGCTCCACACGTGGAGCAGCTCGGCCAACGCCGTAAACCGGCCCCACTGGCGCTTTGCGGCGATCATCGCCGACCAGCCGTGCTCGTCATATTCGTCGGTCCAGATGCTACCGCGATTGCGGGTGTCGAACGCGTCAGCGCGGACCGCCAGGCCGATATTTCCGAACGGCCTGGTGAGCATTGCATAGGCCGAGCGGAAGCGCTCGTCGGCGAAGCGCCGGCCGAACATCACGAACCCCATGCGCGTGTGGCCCTGCAGCGCCTGCGCCTTGAGCTCGGCACCCGAGCCGAGATCGGCGACCAGTCCGGCGTTATCGAACCGCGTGCGCCAGCCCCATTCGGGCGTTTCGGTCACGACCTCGGGGTTTGCGCGATTGTCGTAATGGAAGAGTTCGATCCGCACCGGCGCCGGGGGCGCCCAGGCGAGCTTCGCGTAGAAGCCGGGCCGATGCGCAAAGCCCGAATGCAGATCGGCGAGCGGATGGGTGAACGGCGCCTGGTGGCCGGTGAAGTCTCCCAACGGCGGCAGCGGCTCGCCGCGAAACGCCAGCGTGGTCCGATCGTGGAGTGCCCAACCGCGGAAGGTGAGCAATGTACCTGCCGTGTCGTTGGTAGCGAACACCGCCGCGGTCGCCCGGAGCTTGTGCTCGCCAACGCTCGTCGAGATCGTGCCTTCGGCCGCCAGCGGACGAACCTCCTCGCCGATCCAGCTGTTGATCGCCGACGGCGTGATCGAATCCTTAACGTGCCAGTCGGCGCCTTCGTGCTCGAGGCTGACCGGCACCCACATCAACCCAATGCGCGCCGAGAATGCGATCTTGTTCGACCGCATCGGCCTATAGGTCAGATACGCCTGGCTGAGGCCCGCGTCGGTACGCTGGCCGCCCTGGACCGAGCCGACGACGATCGCGCCGACCGACCAGGAGAACTGCGGCTTCCACACCAGGCTGACGTTGCCGAGTTGAGGCTGCACGCGAAGATCGCCGTCGCTTCCCGAGCGCAATTTGCCGAAGCCGCCGTCGACCCAGCTCTTCTCGCCGTTGACTGCAATGAGCCGGATGTCGCCGCTGAGCTCGAAAGCGTCGCGATTGAACAAGTTAGTACCATCCGCGGCCTGGGCAGGCATCGCCCACAGCGCGGCAAGCGCGCAGCCCCATGGGATCGCGCTGCCAAAACGCAGCCGGCGAGCGTCGCGAAACATGGGCAAATGGTTAAGCGAAGATGGTTAAAATAGCCTTCGCACTCACGGCTGAGCGGAGCCACTGCGGCTAGTGGTCGGGGAGAGAGGATTCGAACCTCCGGCCCCTGCCTCCCGAAGACAGTGCTCTACCAGGCTGAGCTACTCCCCGACCGGAACCCGCGGATCGCGACGTCGGTCGCAGCGGGAGCCAAGGCCGCGGCTAGATAGAGGCGGGTTCGAATAAGCGCAACCGGCAATCAGCGGCCGACGGCTTGCAGCCATTCGGCGTGACGGACGAACTTCTCGCGCGGGCTGCCGGGGCGCGCCCGCGCCACCTCGGTCTCCTCTATCTTGCGCCAGTCGTCATAGTCGGTCGGCATCACGCCGCGCTCGGCAAGCAGGCGCTTCAGGCCTTCCGTCCCGGGCCGCTCGCCAGCGCTTCCGGCGGGCATGGCCGCCGCGACCTGGTCCGCAACCTCATAACCGTCGGGGCGGTTGGTTCCGATGGTTCCCGTCGGCCCGCGCCGAGCCCAGCCGACTGCGTAGAGGCGCTCGGCTATGCGCCCGTTTTCGTTCAGGAATTTGGTGCCGCGCTCGTCATAGGCGGCCCCCTCAAGCGGCGGGGTCGAATAGCCGATCGCAGTCACAATCAGCGAGGCCGGGACCGTATAGGTCTCGCCGGTGCCGCGCGCGGAGCCTTTCTCGTCTAGCTCAGTGCGCTCGACAATGATCCGTTCTGCCCTGCGGTCCCCTTCGATCGCGATCGGTTTGGCGAAGAAATCGAAGACGATCTCCTTCGGCTTGTCCTTCGGAAGGTCGGCGAAGCCGCGAAGCAGGGTGACCGACTTGCGCAAGCCGGGTTCGAGCGGCTCGTCGGCCTCTACCGGCGGGAAGTCGGCGGGATCGACGATCGGCACCGCTGCCTCGAGATGGCCGAGCTCGCCCAGCTCCTTTGGAGTCATGGCGATCTGGTGCGGGCCGCGGCGGCCGAGGATGGTGACGGTGCGGATCGCCGATTTGTCGAGCGCTTCGAGCGCATGGCCTACGATGTCGGAGCCCTCGAACTCGTGCCTGGTCTTGGAGAGGATGCGGGCGCAGTCGAGCGCGACATTGCCGGCGCCGATCACTGCAGCTTGGCTGCCGCCGAGCGGCGGGTCGAGATCCGCAAAATCGGGATGGCCGTTGTACCAGCCGACGAACTCGGCCGATCCAATGACGCCAGGCAGGTCCTCGCCCGGGATCCCCAGCTTGCGGTCGTGCGGGGCGCCAATTGCGAGGATCACCGCGTCGTAGAGGCCCATTAGTTCGGCGACGGAGACGTCCTTGCCGACGCAAACGTTCCCGATGAAATCGACACCGGCGCTTTCGGCGACCTTGTCGTAGCGCTTCGACACGGCCTTCAGCGACTGGTGATCGGGCGCGACGCCGAATCGGATCAGGCCGTAGGGAACGGGATAGCGATCGAGAATATCGATCCGGGCCGTCTCGCCGTAAGCCTTCTCCAGCGCCTCGGCGGTGTAGAAGCCTGCCGGTCCCGAACCGACCACCGCGAAATGCCGCATGCCGCCTCCCGTTTTCATGGAAGCTTAGCGGGGTGTTTGCGGGGCGTCAGCCCTTCTGATGATCCTCGAGCAAGACGTGCCCCTTGCTCCGCAGTGCGCCCTGGATCAGGCTGCCGAACATCCCGAGCATGCCGGGCAGAAGCACCTTGAGGTGCACCTTGTCCTCCAGAACATCGATGGTCGCGGTGACGCTCTGTCCCATCGCGGCAACGTCGAGGTTGAGCTGGTCGCCGCTCCAGCCCGACTGCACCTGCGCGCCGCCGGGAATGTGCTGCTCGAGCTTGTGGATGTTGTTGGCGATCCGCCGCCGGGCTTCGTCCTTGCCGAGATTATGCGGCAGGTCGACGTCGATGGGCTGAGTCATAAATGCGATGTCGGCGGGCGTTCAGCGCTTTTCAAGCAGAGTCATGGGAGTATGCTTCGGACGATGAAGCCGATGTTTGCGCCCCTCCTCCTCATTGCCAGCGCCGTTGCTGCCCAGCCCGCTCCGCCGCCGCAAACCGCTCCTGCCCCGGGAGTATGGGACCCCGTTGGTCCGTACATTGCGGCCGGACAGGACGAGCCTGGCTACCGCAGCTGGTATCTCGCGGCGCCCCGGCGTGCAGCGCAGGTGAAGGCGTTCAACGATTATCTCGTGTCATCCGGCGTCGGCGGAGTCCTGCCGACGTGGCAGCTGCTGCGTACGGCGACGTCCTGGAAGGACTGCGGGCAGCAGCCGTTTGAAGTGCCGCCGTCGGATGAATGGCCGCACATGGTCGAGACTCTGCGCTACGTGCGCGATTACGTCATTCCGGCGGTGGGACCGGTTGAGCCCGTCTCGGTCTATCGCAATCCCGTCCTGAACGTCTGCGCGGGCGGAGCGCCGGAAAGCGCGCACAGGCTCGATTCCGCCGTTGACCTGGTACCGTTGAAGCCAATCGACCGGGTGACACTGATGCGCACGCTCTGCGGCATCCATTCGGAACATGGCGCCGCCTACAATGCCGGGCTCGGTTTCTACGCTTATCTGCGCTTCCACGTAGACAGCACCAAGTTCCGCCGCTGGAATATGGATCCGGCGGTCGCCGCCGACTGCCCTCCAATCCTGCATCCAGAAGATGTCGCGAGCTCCGGGCAGCCGATGGTTGTGACGGCGCCGGGATCGGCCGTCGCTGCGCCTGGAACGGTGTCGGCACCGGTGACGGCTCCTCCCTCGGCTTTGATGGCTCCGCCGACAGTGCCAATGCCCAAGACGATTCCGTCACAAGCTCCGACTTCCCAGCCGCAACCGCAGGCCCACTCCTCGTCGCTAAGTCATTGAGTTAGAACACTCTTGTGTTGCTGAATTGCAACACCATATCAGCCCCACGGAAAGAGGGGTTAGCAAGACATGGATTTTGAAAAGCTGACGGACCGCGCACGGGGCTTCCTTCAGGCCGCCCAGACGATCGCGGTTCGCGAGCATCACCAGCGCATCGCGCCGGCGCATCTCCTGAAGGCGCTGCTTGATGACGAGCAGGGCATGGCCGCGGGGTTGATCGAAGCGGCCGGCGGGGACGCCAGGGCAGCGAAGCGCGAAGTGGACGCGCTGGTCGCGAAGATTCCGGCGGTGACGGGCAGCGGAGCGACGCAGGCGCCGGCGCTCGACGGCGACACCATCCGAATCCTCGACCAGGCCGAGCAGGTCGCGAAGAAGGCGGGCGATAGCTACGTCACTGTCGAGCGGATCCTGCTGGCAATGGCGCTCGCCAAGGGCACCGATGTCGCCAACGCGCTGGCGAAGGCCGGCATGACGCCGCAGAGCCTCAATGCGGCGATCGACAAGCTGCGCGGCGGCCGAACCGCAGACACGCAGGGCGCCGAGGACCGGTACGACGCCCTCAAGAAATATGCGCGCGACCTCACGGAGGCGGCGCGGGCGGGCAAGCTCGATCCGGTCATCGGCCGCGACGAGGAGATCCGCCGCACAGTCCAGGTGCTTGCGCGCCGGACCAAGAACAATCCGGTGCTGATCGGCGAGCCCGGCGTCGGCAAGACGGCGATTGTCGAGGGCCTCGCGCTGCGCATCGCCAACGGCGACGTGCCCGACGGAATCAAGGATAAGCGCCTGCTCGCGCTCGACATGGGCTCGCTTATCGCGGGCGCAAAATATCGTGGCGAGTTCGAGGAGCGTCTAAAGGGCGTGCTCGACGAGGTCCGCCAGGCCGAAGGCGACATCATCCTGTTCATCGACGAGATGCACACGCTCGTCGGCGCCGGAAAAGCCGAGGGCGCGATGGACGCCGGGAACTTGCTGAAGCCTGCGCTGGCGCGTGGCGAGCTGCACTGCATCGGAGCGACGACGCTCGACGAATATCGCAAATATATCGAGAAGGATGCCGCGCTCGAACGGCGCTTTCAGCCGGTCTTCGTCGGTGAACCCACGGTGCCCGACACGATTTCGATCCTGCGCGGCCTCAAGGAAAAGTACGAGCTCCACCACGGCGTGAGGATCACCGATGCGGCGATCGTCGCCGCCGCGACGCTGTCGAACCGTTACATCACCGACCGCTTCCTGCCCGACAAGGCAATCGACCTCATGGACGAGGCCGCGAGCCGAATCCGCATGGAGGTAGAATCCAAGCCTGAGGAGATCGAGAATCTCGACCGCCGCATCATCCAGCTCAAGATCGAGCGCGAGGCGCTGAAGAAGGAGCAGGATAAGGCGTCGAAGGACCGCCTCGCCAAGCTCGAGGAGGAGCTTGCCAATCTCGAACAGCAGTCGGCCGAGCTGACGCAGCGCTGGCAGGCGGAGAAGGAAAAGATCGCCGGCGAAGCGAAGATCAAGGAGCAGCTCGACGCCGCGAGACTCGAGCTCGAACAGGCGCAGCGCAGCGGTGACCTCGCCAAGGCGGGCGAGCTTCAATACGGCCGCATCCCGCAGCTCGAGAAGCAGCTCGCTGATGCTCAGGCCGCCTCGAAGGGCGCAATGCTACGTGAGGAAGTCACCGACCAGGACATCGCCGGAGTAGTCAGTCGATGGACTGGGATTCCGGTCGAGCGGATGATGGAGGGCGAGCGCGAGAAGCTGCTTCAGATGGAAGCCGCGATCGGCGCGCGGGTGATTGGCCAGGAAGATGCGGTGAAAGCTGTGTCCGCCGCGGTCCGTCGTGCGCGCGCGGGCCTGCAGGACCCGAACCGGCCCTTGGGTTCGTTCCTGTTCCTCGGACCCACCGGAGTCGGCAAGACCGAGCTCACCAAAGCCCTTGCCGAATTCCTGTTCGACGATGCTGCCGCGATGGTCCGCATCGACATGAGCGAGTTCATGGAGAAGCACGCCGTCGCGCGGCTGATCGGCGCTCCTCCGGGCTATGTTGGTTATGAAGAAGGCGGCGTTCTCACCGAGGCGGTTCGTCGTCGGCCGTATCAGGTGGTGTTGTTCGACGAGGTCGAGAAGGCTCACGGCGACGTTTTCAACGTGCTTCTTCAAGTACTTGACGACGGTCGCCTGACCGACGGCCAGGGCCGCACCGTCGATTTCACCAACACGATCATCATCCTGACGTCGAACCTCGGGTCGCAATATCTCGCCTCTCTTAGCGAAGACGAAGCGGTAGAGAAGGTCGAACCCCAGGTGATGGAGGTGGTGCGCGCTCATTTCCGGCCCGAGTTCCTCAACCGGCTAGACGAGATCATCCTGTTCCACCGCCTTGGCGCGGGCCACATGGGTCCGATCGTCGATATCCAGGTGGCGCGGCTGCAGAAGCTGCTCGAGGACCGCAAGATCCGGCTTGATCTCAGCGATGCCGCGCGGGCGTGGCTTGGCCGCGTCGGTTACGATCCGGTCTATGGTGCGAGGCCGCTGAAGCGCGCCGTGCAGAAATATCTGCAGGACCCGCTCGCCGACAAAATCCTTGCCGGCGAAATACCCGACGGCTCGGTGGTCCGGGTCGACGAGGGCGATGGTCAACTGGTCCTCATGCCCGTCGCGGAAATCCGCGAAGCCGCGGAATAAGCACAAAAAAAGGGCGGCACCGAAGTGCCGCCCTCAAGAATGCAACCGGCTGGCTTCTTAGAAGTCGACGCGAGCGCCGATCCGGAAGTAGCGGCCGACGAAGTTGCGGTCGCCCCACGCCGGGTTGAAGTTGTACAGGCCATAAGCAGCGTTCGCATCGAACGGCGGCTTGATGTCGAAGACGTTGAGGACGTTGCCGTACAGGGTGAGGTGCTTCAGGAGCTTCACCTGGCCGGTAAGGTCGACGTCCCACACCGCCTTGGCGCGGCACATCATCGGGCTGTTGTCGTAGTAGAGCTGCGACATCGACCCAGTGCTCGCATTGCAATCGCCGAGGATGCCGCCGCTGTCCGCAGCGATCTCGGAATAGCCCGACGTGTAATATGCCGACGCCGTAAGCGACGCATTGCCGTTGAAGTCGAGCGTGTTGGTCCACTGCGCACGCCACCTCGGCGCACCCGAGCAGCTCGTGGTGTTGCACGGACCGAGCGTGCCGGCATAGGGCTGAACGCCATTGTTCGGGTCGCTCAGGGTCAGCTTGCCGAGATAGGATGCACTCAGCGAGCTGATCAGCCGGATTCCGCTGTTGGTGAGCCGGAAGCGGCCTGTCGCCGACAGATCGATACCGGAACCGATCTCGGAATCCGCGTTGATGTACGACGCCTGGATGAAGCCCAGCAACGGCAGCGCGTTCGGAGCGTTCGGATCCGGAACCCCCGGGATGACGGTGAAGCCGGGGAAGCCGGTGACCACGCCGTTGTTCTGGTAATAAGCGTTGATCAGGGCCGTCGACTGCGTCGCCGGGATGATGATGTTCTTGATCTTCGTGCGCCAGTAGTCGACCGTCAGCGTGAGTTCACGGCTCGGTGTGATCACCGCACCGGCGGTGAACGAGGTCGACTTCTCCGGGGCAAGCGACGGATTACCGACCGAGGTCAGGCCGAAGCTGTACCCGCCAGCATAGTAGTTGGACTGGTGAGCCGCACAGAACGCGCCGTAAACCGCGGTGTTTGCGCAGTCGATATTCGCGCCAACATAGCCGGTCGTCGGCAATCCGAACGCCTCGTTGAAGCTCGGGATACGGAAGCCGCGAGAGAAGGTGCCCCGCAGCTTGAGTTGCGAGACCGGACGATACTGAAGCTCGA
>Ga0105238_10006723_pt1 | contig 11479 bp, 10 predicted proteins | sample KBSC34metaG_FD_81526 | JGI IMG/M metagenome (GOLD analysis project Ga0105238, IMG submission 81526) | Corn rhizosphere microbial communities from Kellogg Biological Station, Michigan, USA - KBS C3-4 metaG | ecosystem: Host-associated > Plants > Roots > Rhizosphere > Soil | place: Michigan, USA... | reverse complement strand
TTGTCGGCCCCATAGCGACTTGGACTTCTTGCTGAAGATCATGAATAAAAACAGCGCGGTGACGCACCGTCTTTCCGTGGCGCCGATGATGGACTGGACGGAGCGTTGAATCTTTTCAAGTAGTTAGCGGGGGGCGTGTGCATGGATTGCACACGGATGTTCGCGCTTCCTTTCGCTTCCGTTCATCCGTAAGGCATCTCAAAACCCGCCGTCAGGACGCCGGCAGCGCCCCCGGTTTGAACTGTCAGCCGTCTGCTCGACGGGCTGTCCGTTTTCAACCCGGCCCGCTCGAATCGACCGGAGGTAACTCCAAGGCGAGGTTCGGGGGCCCTCCCAACCCCCGCAAAGGGACGAAGGCGTAACGCGCGAGGCAAGGTCAGGTGACCGACGTTGAGACAATTCCCAATTTCACACGCCTATATGAGAGCGCATGAAACGGATCTGCTTCCTCTCCTTCGGCCATTGGTCGGACGCGGCGTACTCGCAGACGCGCACGGCGCAGGACGTCCTGCTGCAGTCCATCGACCTCGCCGTGGCGGCCGAGGAACTGGGGGCGGACGGGGCCTATTTCAGGGTCCACCACTTCGCGCGCCAGCTGGGCTCGCCCTTTCCGCTGTTGGCCGCCGTGGGCGCACGGACCAAGCGGATTGAGATCGGCACCGGCGTGATCGACATGCGCTACGAGAACCCGCTCTACATGGCGGAGAACGCGGGCGCCGCGGACCTGATCAGTGGAGGGCGCCTGCAGCTGGGGATCAGCCGCGGGTCGCCCGAGCAGGTCATCGATGGCTGGCGCTACTTCGGCTACGGCCCCAAGGAAGGCCAAAGCGACGCCGACATGGGGCGCGGCCACGCCGAGATCTTCCTGCAGCTCTTGAAGGGCGAGGGGTTCGCCGAGCCCAACCCGCGGCCGATGTTTCCCAACCCGCCCGGCAAGCTTCGCCTGGAACCGCATGCCGAGGGTCTGCGCGACCGGATCTGGTGGGGCTCGGGCTCCAACGCCACGGCCGTCTGGGCGGCGAGGAAGGGCATGAACCTGCAGAGCTCGACGCTGAAGGCCGATGAAAGCGGTGAGCCGTTTCATGTCCAGCAGGCCAAGCAGATCCGGGCGTACCGGGAGGCCTGGCGTGAGGCGGGACATGCGCGCGAGCCGCGGGTGTCGGTTTCGCGCTCGATCTTCGCGCTGGTGACCGACCAGGACCGCGCCTACTTCGGCGGCGAGGACAGCCGCGACCAGATCGGGATGATCGACCGGTACCGGGCGGTGTTCGGGCGCTCGTACGCGGCCGAGCCGGACGTGCTGATCGAGCAGTTGAAGGGCGACGAAGCGATCGCCGAGGCGGACACGCTCCTGCTGACCGTCCCGAACCAGCTGGGCGTCGACTACAACGCGCACGCGCTGGAGAGCATCCTGACCCACGTTGCGCCCCCGCTGGGCTGGCGCTGATCGCGGTGTGGGGGTCTCCTTGATCGGCCATTGGGCGACGGCCACGAGCGCCGGACATCGCACATTCGACAATGACGGCCGGCGCCCAGTCCGGCTCAGGCGGATGACCGAGTGCGACCAGGATCGCGAGGTCGCCGTGGCAGGAGAACATCGCTTATGGACGCCAGGCTTGAGGAACTTTGGGATCGCGAGATGATCCGGGACTGCCTCTACCGCTATTGCCGCGGCATCGATCGGGCCGACGAGGCGGCGCTGCGTTCGGCCTACTGGCCCGACGGAACCGACAATCACGGACCCTACCAGGGTAGCGCTTCGGGCTTCATCGACTGGGCGCTGAAGAGTCTGCCCAGCATCGAGCGCGGCATCCATCAGATCCACAACGTGCTGATCGAGTTTCGCCCGGGCGGGGCGGCGGTGGAGAGCTACTTCACCGCCCTGCAGCGCCAGCCCGGCCGGAGCGGCCAGCTGGTCCAGTGGCATATGGCTGGGCGCTACGTCGATTGGTTCGAGAAGCGTGGCGGCGAATGGCGTGTGATGCATCGCACCGTGGTCTTCGACTGGGTCGAGGAGATGCCGTTGCCGCCCGGGACGGAGGCCGAGCGCTTCGGCGCCCGCAAGCCGATCGGGGGGCGGCATCCGGAGGATCCGGTCTATGCGCTGCTGAGCCGCGCGCCGCCGGCCTAGGCATTCAGAGGTCGCCGGCCTTCTACCCGCGGGGCGTATGATCATCGCCTGTCGATGCAGTCGGCGACTTCGTCGCGTGGGCCAGCCTCAGTTACGCTCAACGTCTACGACGAAAGCTGTCGCTAGCTATATTTCGTGTTAGTCGTAATCTGATGAAATTGGCGACCGAGAGCAAGCGTCCATACCGCCAGACCGCCCGAGCCGCCGCGGCCGAGGCCAACGCCGAGCGTATCGTGGATGTCTTCCGGGCCCGCCTGGAGCGAATGTGGTTCGACGAGATCCGGTTGGAGGAGGTGGCCGCCGACGCGGGCGTGACCGTGCAGACGGTGATCCGCCGCTTCGGCGGGAAGGACGGGCTGCTGGAGGCGGCCACGGAGCGCATGGCGGTCGACATCAAGAGCGGCCGTGGCCTCCCGATCGGCGAGCCCGCCGCGATCATCGGCGCGGTCGTCGCCGATTACGAGACCGTCGGCGACCTGATCATGCGCATGTTGGCCCAGGAGGACCGGCATGCGCCCCTGCGCCGCCAGTGCGACCGCGGCCGAGTCGAGCACCGCGAGTGGCTCGCCACCGTCTGCGCCCCCTGGTTGGATGGCCTGCCGCCCGAGAAGGCCCGCCAGCGCCTCGATGCGCTGGTCGTCGCCACCGACCTCTACGTCTGGAAGCTCATCCGCCGCGACATGCGGCGGCCGATCCACGAGCTGCAAGCGCTGATGGAGCGGCTCTTCCACGCGGCCCTCGCCGAGTAACGCTCATCCGTCTGGGAGCGCCTCGCTCCCTGCGCCTGAAGCGACAGGGTAGATTCCGGCGGATATTCCGACAGAAACCGCAGTTGGTATCGTTTTATCGAATTTACTAGTATATGCGAATGCGATGACCCCGCAGGCAACGGGCGTCTGCAGGCCAGGGACGGAGATTTGCGTGAAGATTGGCTTTGTGGGCCTCGGCCGAATGGGGCAGGCGATGGCGCACCGCCTCTTGGAGGCAGGCTGCGAGGTGCTCGTTTTCAACCGCACCCCTGAGAAGACGAAGCCGCTCGCGGCCGCCGGCGCTGCAGTCGCCGAATCCGTTGCAGAGGCGGCGAGCGCTGGCGTCGTGGTGACGATGCTGTCGGACGACGACGCCCTTCAGGCCGTGGGCCAAGATCTGGTGGAGAGCCTCCCTGCGGACGGCGTCCATGTGGCGATGGGCACCCATGGCGTGGCTGCTATCCGCACCCTGGCCGCGACACACCGCACGCGGGGGCAACACCTGATCGCAGCCCCCATGCTGGGTCGACCCGAGGCTGTCGCCGCGGGCGCGGCAGGGATCGTGGCGGCGGGACCTGCACAAGCCACCGCGCGCTGCGCGCCGCTCTTCGCCGCCATCGGGCGGCGGACGTTCGACGCCGGCGAGGACCCGGTGGCGGCCAGCGCCGTCAAGATCGCGAACAACTTCCTCCTGGGCTCGGCCATCGCTGCGCTCGGTGAAGCCTTCGTGCTCGTGGAGAAGTCCGGCGTCGACGCCGCCGTCTTCCAGGACGTCGTCGCCGACGGCCTGTTCGCCTGCCCGGCCTACGTCACCTACGGCAGGACGATCGCCGCCAAGTCCTACGATGAGGTCGGCTTCACCGCGCGGCTCGCCCTGAAGGACGTCACCCTGGCGCTCGCGGCTGCTGAGGCGGTCGAGGCCCCTTTGCCCACCGCCAATGTGTGGCGCGACCGATTGCTGAGCGCGATCGCCCACGGGGATGGAGAGCGCGATTGGGCCGTCATGACCCAGGCGCACGCCCGGGCCGCGGGGCTCGCGTGAGCCTGGAGCGCGACCATGCCTGACGCCGCGCCTTCGTCCGATGACATCCGCACGCCCGTGACCGTCCTGACCGGCTTCCTGGGGAGCGGCAAGACGACTCTGCTGAACAAGCTGCTCGAACAGCCGTCCATGGCGCGCACGCTTGTCGTCATCAACGAGTTCGGGGAGGTGCCGCTCGACCACGCGCTCACCGCGTCGAGCGACGACAGCATCGTCGTCTTGGAGAACGGATGCCTGTGCTGCACGGTGTTCGGCGACCTCGTCGAGACGCTGAACGACCTCTACCATCGGCGCGAACAGGGCCGCATACAGCCGTTCGAGAAGCTGATCATCGAGACGTCTGGCCTCGCCGATCCCACGTCGGTGCTACAGGCCTTCCTATCCGACCCGACCCTGGCCGGCCTCTATCGCGTGCGCGCGGTCATCACGACGCTGGACGCGGTCAACGGCCCGGGCACGCTCGACGAGTTCGAGGAAGCCGTGCGCCAGGTCGCCCTGGCCGACCAGATCCTCATCACCAAGCTCGATATGCTTGGCGCAGAGGCCGCGGCGGCTGAAGCGTCGCTGCGCCGGCGCCTGCAGCGGCTCAATCCGGCCGCGGTGATCTCGCGGACCGGCGACGACGGCTTCGAGGATTTTCTGCAAGGCGCCGGATGGGAGCCCACGCGCAGCCCCGAGGACCTCCGGCGCTGGCTCAACCTGGAGGCCTATGGCGCGGACGAGGCCGCAGGACATGTCCATGACGAGACATGCGGGCACGGGCACGGGGCTTGTGCGCACGCCCACAGCCACGACGACGCGATCGCATCCTTCAGCCTTGTCCGTGACCAGCCGACGACGCGCGCGGCCTTGGAGCTGCTGCTGGCGGCCATCGAGCGCACGCTTGGTCCCAACCTGCTGCGGGTGAAGGGCCTTGTGAACGTCGTGGAAGACCCCGATCGCCCGGCCCTGATCCAAGGCGCCCAGCATTTGCTTCACAACGCGGTCTGGCTGGACCGGTGGCCTGATGCCGATCGCCGCACCCGGATCGTGTTCATCACGAAGGATATGCCGCGCGCAGAGCTCGAGGAGATGGTGACCCTGCTGGATCGCGTCGCCGTGCGCACGAGCGCGGCGCGCCTGCGCGGGGCGGGCCTCCAGTAAGCTGCGACCGACGCGGGTCGCCCTTGCGAGGGCCGCGATCAGCGACATCGTCGAGGCGGGGCCGTCCGCCCGCTTGCGGAGCGCAACTGTTAGCGATATGAGAATTCCGACAATATCGCCGTAAACGCCATTTCGCCGATTTTTAGGGATAAGGATCCAGCCGTGTCCAGCGCGCTCTTCTCGCCGATCACCATGCGGGGCTTGACCCTGGACAATCGGATCGTCGTTTCCCCCATGTGCCAGTACGCCTCCAATGACGGGACGGCGAACGACTGGCATCTGATGCATTTGGGCGGGCTCTCGATGGGGGCGGCCGGCCTGGTGATGGTCGAGATGACCAACGTGTCGTTGCAGGGGCGGATCAGCTTGCGCTGCGCGACGCTCTGCAACGACGCGAATGAGGCGGCGATGGCGCGCGTCGTCGGCTTCTGCAAGACGTTCGGCGTCGCCAAGCTCGGCATCCAGATCGGTCATGCCGGCCGAAAGGGGTCACAACATCCTCCGGCCGCCGGCGCGCAACCCCTGACGCCGGACGAAGGCGCCTGGGAGACGATCGCCCCCTCGGCCGTCCCCTACGGCCCGGGTTATCCCGAGCCGCGCGCGATGACGCTGGACGACATCCAGGCCACGATCGCCCAGCACGTGGAGGCCGTGAAGCGCGCCGACCGCGCGGGCTTCGACCTCGTCGAGATGCACGGCGGCCACGGCTATCTGATCCATCAGTTCCTCTCGCCGCTGTCGAACCAGCGCACCGACCAATACGGCGGCTCGCTGGAAGGCCGCATGCGCTTCCCGCTCGAGTGCTTTGCCGCGATGCGCGCGGCGCTCCCGGACGAAAAGCCGCTGGGGATTCGGATTTCGGCTGAGGATTGGGTCGAAGGCGGTTTCAACACCACCGAAGCGGTGGAGTTCGCCAAGGCGCTCAAGGGTCTGGGAGTCGACTACATCTGCGTCTCCACGGGGGGCCTGGACGCCCGCCAGCAGATTCCGATGGCGGCCGGCTATCAGGTCCCCTTCGGGGCGCGCATCCGCAAAGAGGCCGGCGTCGTCACCCGTTCGGTCGGCCTGATCGACAAGCCCGAACAGGCCGAAGAGATCATCCAGACGGGCCAGGCCGACATGATCGCCATCGCGCGGGGCGCGATATACGATCCGCGCTGGGCGTGGCATGCGGCCGAATCCCTCGGCGCCGAAACGCCCTACGCGCCGAAGTACCGCGCAGGCCATCCCTCGCTGCGGCCGCAACTCTTTCCGAGCCGGCGTCACCCCGCCTGACAGGGGCTGTCCGGGTCGGTTGGCCCTCGCTCTGGCCGGCGAACGCCGATGGAACGTCTAGGATGTGGAGGCGCCAGTGGAGCCGCTGAATTCGACCCGGGGCGAATCGACCAAGGGCCCAGCGCCATGGGACACCGCCTATGAGTGGAAGGCGGTCGGCCTTCTAACGATCGCCTTCGGCCTGGTGGGCCTCGACCGCTGGATCATCGCGCCTCTTGCCCCATCCATGGTGGATGACCTGGGCATGTCGCCCAGCGACATCAACAACCTGATCGCCGCGCTGGGGGTGACCTGGGGCATCGCCGCCATCGCGCTCGGCGGCTTGTCCGACCGCATCGGACGCCGCAAGGTCCTGATCCCGGCCATCATCGTCTTTTCGCTCATGTCGCTCCTGTCGGGCGTGGCTGGCGGCTTCATGTCGCTGCTGCTCATCCGCGCGCTGATGGGCGTCTCCGAGGGCGCCTTCTGCCCCACGAGCTTCGCGGCGACCGCCGAGGCCTCCAAACCCTCGCGTCGGGGGTTCAACCAAGGGCTCCAGCAGAGCACCTTCCCGCTCTTCGGCCTTGGCCTGGGCCCCATCGTGGCGACCCAGCTGCTGGAGGAGCATTCCGACTGGCGCTTCGTCTTCCTCCTCGTGGCCCTGCCCGGACTTATCCTTGCGGTCTTCCTGATCCGCGTGATCCGGGAGCCCGTGACGATCTCGCCCGCCCGCCCTGCGGAGACCGCAGGGCCCGCGAAGGTCGGTTTGGGCGAGATCTTCAAGCATCGCAACGTGCCGCTCGGCATGATCGGCCTATTCTGTGCGATGTGCGGCATCTTCGTGCTGGGCGCCAACACGCCCCTCTACCTGACGGGGTTCCTCAGGCTTACCCCGGTCCAGATGGGCTTCGTGACCTCGGCCATCGGGTTCGGCGGCTTCGTCGGCCAGTGGGCGCTGCCGGCGCTTTCTGACTATTTCGGGCGCCGCACGATGGCGCTGATCGGCTTCTTTGTCGGGGCGCTCTTCCTGTTGCTGTTCATCCGGACAGGCGCGAACATTCCGCTGCTGTTCGGGTTGCTGTTCGCCTGCACCGTCTTCAGCTTCGGGCTGCTCGCCCTCATCACCGGACCGGTCGCCACCGAAGCCGCGCCCATCGGCCAGATCTCCACGACCGCGGGGATCATCATCGGCTCCGGCGAAATCTTCGGCGGGGGCCTGGCCCTGGTGGTCGCCGGCGTCGTCATCGGCGCCTTCGGCATCCAGTCCATGCTCTACCTCGCCCTCGGCGGCCTCCTGGTCGGCGGGTTCATGATGCTGTTCCTGAAGGAGACGGCGCCCCGTCTCGCCAAGTCCGGTCACGGCGCGGAGTCGGCGCTCGACAGATTCGAAGATGAACATCCCGAGGGGATCACGCGGTGAGGGCCACGCGGGTGGGGCCGTTTATCACCACTCATGTCTTACCGATCGGCAGGGGCCCCCCACCTCGGTCGGCCTCATCGCCGCTTCAAGAGGCCGCGCTTGCGTGAGTGAACGCGGCCTGGATGCTCGTCCCGGAAGGGCCCGCGGCGGCTGAGCGAGGTGAGCTGGGACGGGCGCGCTGGCCGCGCGGACGCCTAGGTCGGGTTGAGCGCCACGATCGCCGCGCAGATTCCCCAGAACACAGGGTATTCGCTTCCGCCCATGTTCCAGAGCCATTTGCCCTGGCAGACGCGATGGTTCGCCACGGCAGCCACCGCCATGAACATCGCTGTGAGAACTGCTGTCACCTGGGTGATCAAGGGCGTCACGCCGAGGACCAGCAGCAGCCCCGCCACCACCTCGAAGATCAGCCCGAAGATGATGAACGGCGCCGTCGGACGCAAGCCTGCAGCGGCGAAGAAGCCGTCGACCCCTTCCCGGTAGCGCACCTTCCCATAGGCGTGGGGCAGCAGAAACAGGCCGACGGTCAATCGCAGAAGAACGTAGCCGTCCGTGAGATCGTGGTTGAACATCGAAGCCCCCGAAGATCCCGAAACGCGTGGCCTGGTGGGTCGGCCGGGGAGGGGGCGCCGGTCTTGGGAACCAGCGCCCCTGTCGGCCTCAGAACACTTCGCAGCCCGGAAGGCCGCAGGAGATGAGCCGGTCGGCCGGGAAGTTGGTGATGATTTCGCAGCCGTCCTTCGTCACGACCACCTCCTCCTCGATCCGGGCCGCGCCGGAGCCGTCCGCCGCGCCGCACCAGGTCTCGAGGGCGAAGACCATGCCCTCCTTCAGCGGGGTGTTCTGACCCCGATAGCGCTTGGAGATGATCGGCCGCTCCCACAGGGACAGGCCGACGCCGTGCCCGTATTGGAGCAGGAAGGCCTCGTCCTCATCCCGGTACCCGAACTCGCTCGCGTCGGGCCAGACCGAGGCGACTTCATCGGGCGTCACGCCCGGGCGGATCATATCGATCGAGGCGGAGATCCACTTGGAGGCCTTCTCGTAGGCCTCGACCTGGTGCTGGTTCGGCTCGCCACAGACGAACGTGCGATAGTAGCAGGTCCGATAGCCGTTGAACGAGTGCATGATATCTAGGAAGACCATGTCGCCCGGCTGGATGATACGGTCGGAGAACGTGTGGCTGTGCGGACGCCCGCGCGGTCCGGACACGGAGTTGACGCACTCCACCCGCTCTGACCCAAGCCGGAAGAGCTTGTCGTTGGCGATGGCGACGAGCTCGTTTTCCCGTGTGCCGGGACGGATCGCGCGCGCGATGTCGACGTAGGTCGCGTCCACCATCGAGGCGGCCAGCTTCAGCAGTTCGATCTCGTCGGGGGTCTTCACCTCACGGGCGTCCAGCATCGCCTGCTGGCCGTCGACGACCTCGATGCCTTCGGCCTCCAGGGCCCGCAGCATCGGCAGCTCCATGACGTCGATGCCGATCGGCTGGTTCAGGATCCCGAACTCGGCCATCTGCTTTTTGATCTGCTTGGCGAACTCGCCCTGGATGTTCATCCGCGGCGGCAGGCCGCCCTGCATCGTCGAGAAGCCCGCCGCCACCGTGTCGGCCACCCACGGTGAGGAGACCCGTTTCGCCGGCGCGGCCGGATCCCACAGCTTCGGCGGCCCATCTACGGGCGCCAGGCAATAGCGCATGAACTTGTCGCGGCCCCACTCCCCCAGGTGCGTGCCGGTCAGGTAGCGGATGTTGTCGTAGTTGAAGCACAGCACCGCGCCCAGTCCGGCAAACTTGATCGCCTGCTGCGCCCGGCGCAGGCGGTCGCGATGGAGGCGGTCGTAGTTGATGCCGGATTCCCAGTCCTTGGCCTGGGTCCCCCAGGAGGCGCCGGCGTGTGGTCGGTTATATTTCATGACGGTCTCCGCACCGGCCGCGCCGATGCATGGGTTTCAGATCAGGATGCGGATCGGGTCCTCGACGAGGGCCTTGAAGGCGGCCAGGAGCTCAGCGCCCAACGCGCCGTCGACCACGCGGTGGTCTGCCGAAAGCGTGACCGTGACCTTTGTGACGAAGCGGACGCCGCCCTCCGCGGTTTCCTCGGGACGGCGCTCTCCGGCGCCGACCGCCAGCAGTGTCGCGTGCGGCGGATTGATGATCGCGGCGAACTCGCGGACCCCGAACATGCCCAGGTTGGACACCGCCGAGGCGCCCCCCTGGTACTCGTCGGGCCGCAGGCGCCGCTCGCGGGCGCGGGCGGCAAGGTCCCGGATCTCCGAAGAGATCGCCGAGAGGCTCTTGCGGCTCGCGTCCCGTACGACGGGCGTGAACAACCCCCCATCGACCGAGACGGCGACCCCGAGGTCGACCCGGCCGAAGCGCAGGACCCGGTCCTCGGCCCAGACCGCGTTGGCGGCCGGAACCCGCTCGACGGCCATGGCATAGGCCTTGACCACGAAGTCGTTGATGGAGAGCCGCGCCGCGCCCGAGTTCGTCTGCTGGCGCAGCGCGAGCAGCGCGTCGACGTTCACGTCGGCAGTCAGGTAGAAATGGGGGACGGTCTGTTTGGATTCGACCAGCCGCCGCGCGATCGTGCGGCGCATCCCATCGAGTTCGACTTCTTCGTACGGCACGTCCTTGTAGAGCGCCTTGACCTGGTCCACACCGGCCAGCGCCGCACCGGCCGCCGCGGATGGCGGCGCTGCCGACGCGGCCTGGCCCTGCGCGATCGCCCGGTGGACGTCGGCAGCGATGATCCGGCCCCGGGGACCCGACCCGCTGATCGTCGTCGGATCGATCCCGGCCTGGTTCGCCAGGCGGCGGGCGAGGGGGGTCACCTTGACCCCATTGGGCAGCGTGGCTCGGCCGAAGTTGCGTTCGGGCGTCACGACAGCATTGAAGGGGTCGAGCGGACGCTGTGGCTCCGCAGCCGGCGCGCGCAGTCCGGTGGATGCTGGACCTGGCGTCGGGGCCGGCCCCGGGGCCGCTGCGGCCGGGCTCGGCGCAGGGGCCGGAGCAGGGACGGGGGCCGCTGCAGCCGGGGTCGGCGCAGGGGGCGGAGCGGGGGCGGGGGCCTCGCCGGCCGGCGTCAGCGTGCCTACCACCGCATTGACCGGGACGGTCTCGCCCTCCGCCGCGCGGATTTCGGTGAGCGTCCCGCCGACCAGCGTCGGGACTTCCATCGAGGTCTTGTCCGTCTCGATCTCAAAGAGAATCTCGCCGGCCGCGATGCTCTCGCCGACGGACTTCAGCCACTTGACGACCTTACCCTCGGCGACGGTCTCGCCAAGCTGGGGCATGAGGATGTCCATGCGTCTGCGCCCCTACCAGTTCACCGAGACGTATTGCGTCTCGAGGAATTCCATCAGGCCCTCGTGGCCGCCTTCGCGGCCGATGCCCGACTGCTTCACGCCGCCGAACGGCGCGGCGGGATCGGAGACGATGCCGCGGTTGAGGCCCACCATCCCGGCCTCAAGCCGCTCGGCGACCCGTAAGCCTCGGCTCAGATCGCCGGTGTAGACGTAGGACGCGAGCCCATAGTCGGAGGCATTGGCCCGCGCGACGACCTCGTCCTCCGTCGCAAAGGTCTGGATCGCGGCGACCGGCCCGAAGATCTCCTCGCTGACGACATCGGCATGGCTGGGCACGTCCACCAGGACGGTGGGAAGGTAGAAGTAGCCGGGTCCGTCCGGCCGCTGGCCGCCGGTCGCGATCCGTGCGCCCTTCTTCACCGCGTCCTCGA
>Ga0105238_10006722_pt1 | contig 11479 bp, 9 predicted proteins | sample KBSC34metaG_FD_81526 | JGI IMG/M metagenome (GOLD analysis project Ga0105238, IMG submission 81526) | Corn rhizosphere microbial communities from Kellogg Biological Station, Michigan, USA - KBS C3-4 metaG | ecosystem: Host-associated > Plants > Roots > Rhizosphere > Soil | place: Michigan, USA... | reverse complement strand
GTGCTCGACGCCGGCGGAAGCTCTGCGGACCTGATTCGCGAGGCGGAGGCGATCCACGACGAGGACGTCGCCGCGTGCGAGCGGATGGGGGACCTCGGCGCCGACCTCGTCCACGCCGGCGAGCAGCTGCTCACCCACTGCAACGCCGGCGCGCTGGCGACCGCGGGCATCGGCAGCGCGCTGGGCGTCATCCACCGCGCGCACGCCCGGGGCCGTGGGATCCACGTCTGGGTGAACGAGACCAGGCCGCTGCTCCAGGGGGCGCGGCTCACCGCCTGGGAGCTGGGGCGACTGGGCGTGCCGCACACCATCGTCACCGAGGGGATGGACGGTGCCCTGTTCCGCGCGGGCAAGGTGAGCCGGGTCATCGTCGGCGCGGACCGGGTGGCGCGGAACGGCGACTTCGCGAACAAGGTCGGGACCTACACGGTCGCGGTCATCGCCCGGGCGCATGGCGTGCCGTTCCACCCCGTCGCGCCCTGGTCGACGGTCGATCTGCAGTGCCCCTCCGGAGACGCCATCCCCATCGAGCAGCGGGCCCCGGAGGAGGTGCACGGCGCACGCGGCGTCCGGTGGGCGCCGGCCTCGGCGCGGGTCTTCAACCCCGCGTTCGATGTCACGCCGGTCTCGCTGGTGACCTCGCTCGTGACCGAGCGCGGCGTGTTCGACGGCGAGCAGCTCGCGGCCGGCGCTCTCACCCGCCTGGGGTGAGAGTCGACCGTCAGGCGCGCAGGCCGAAGATCGACCGGAGGCGATCGAGGATCCAGTGTGCCTCGCGGACCTCCACCACGTTCCCGCCCGCCTCTGCCACTGCCCGGAGCTCTCCGCGCCGGTGGGCCAGCGCCTCGGAGAGCAGGCCCGCCAGCGCCGGCTGCTCGTCGAAGAGCTGGGCGAAGGTCGGGCGGTCGAGCTCGAAGAGCACCGCGTCCTCGGCCGCCACCACCGTGGCGGACCGTGGCTCGCCGGTGAGGAGCGACATCTCGCCGAAGTACTGTCCGCGTCCGAGCCGCGTCACCTCCACGCCCCGACCGGTGAGGATGGAGACGCTCCCGGCGGCCACCACATAGAAGGTCCGCCCGGGAGCGCCCTGCTCGATGATCCGCTCCCCGTGGCCGAAGCGGCGCGCCACCATCTCGTGCGCGACCCGCTCCCGCTCCGCCGGACCGAGGACGCGGAACAGGTCCACCTCGTCCAGGAGCGCGATCCGGTGCGCGACCGGGAACTCGATGATCTGCTGGTCGGGGAACCGGTGGTGGAGGACGGACTGGTGGAACGGCACCTCGATGCTCTCCCGCCGCAGCCGGTACCAGAGGCGGGTGAGGATCTCGTCGCGCGCCCAGTTGGTCCGCGTCACGTCCGCGACGTAGCAGCGGATCCGGTACTTGATGCCCGAGCTCTCGTACGCCCAGGTGCGGATCCGGGCGGTCGGCTCGGCCAGGACGAGCGGCACCTCCGCCAGCGTCTCCCGGATGACCGCCTTCACCCGGTTGGGCGGAGTGTCGTAGGTGAGCTCGACGTAGGTGTCGAAGCCCACCGGCTCCGTCCCGCTCGAGTAGTTCTTCACCCCCTGCTTGCTGAAGGTGGTGTTCGGAAGGGAGATGACCTCCCGGCGCTTGTTCTCGACCCGGGTGGCGCGCCAGCCGATCTGGACGATGCGCCCGAAGATCTCGTTCCCCACCGAGATGGTGTCCCCGACCTGGAACGGTCGCTCGAGCTGGATCGCCAGGCCGGCGAACAGGTTCCCCAGGGTCTCCTGGAGCGCGAGGCCGATGACCACCGAGACGATGGCCGAACCGGCGAGCAGGCTGGAGAAGTCGATGCGGAACTCGCGCTGGACGATGATCAGCGTGGCGATCAGGTACAGCGTGCCGTCCAGCACGTCGCGGAGGATCTTCGGCGTCGGCCGGCTCCGCACCCGGGCGATCTTCAAGAGCAGCGAGACCCCCAGGCGGATGAACCCGAAGGTCAGGGCCAGCATCCAGGACAGCTCGAGCACCCGGTGCAGCCCGATGGGCAGGTCCTCCCCCTGGTAGAGGTCCACCGTCCGGAGCAGGAGGTAGCCCAGGAAGAGGAAGGCCGCGCCGCGCAGGTCCCGCCGGAACTGAGGGTCCCCGCTCAGCGCCTGGAGTCCGAGGAGCAAGACCACCAGCCCCGCGCAGGCGGCGATCAAGCCATGGCTCTGGAGCAGGGGGAGCACCAAGCGCGGTGCGGAGGATGCGGGTCGCTCGGGAGCGCCGTCAAGGTTGACGTCGACATCCGCTCCGAGCATGTGAGGGAGTTCCGCCGATGGCCCTCTCCGACGTCCAGGGACAGCCCCGTGCCGTCCACGCCCTCCAGGCCGCCCTGTCCCACGGGACGGTGCCTCACGCCTGGCTGCTGGCCGGGCCCTCCGGGGTGGGGAAGGAGCTCGCCGCCCTCGGCATGGCCCAGGCGCTGGTCTGTCCCGTGGAGCCGCTCGTCGGATGCGGGAGGTGCCCGGCCTGTACCCGGGTGGCCCGCTTCCACCACCCCGACGTGCTCTGGCTGATGCCGGAGGAGGACGCGGTCCGCCGCAAGCTGGCCGCCCGGAGCGACTTCGACCACGTGCCCTCCCGGGACATCCGGGTGGACCAGGTGCGGCACCTTCAAGAAAGGCTCGCCCTCCGCCCGCTCGAGGCTCCCCGGAAGGTGGTGCTCCTGCTCCCGGCCGAGGCGATGAACCCGCAGGCGCAGAACGCCTTCCTCAAGACGCTCGAGGAGCCGCCCCCCGAGACGGTGCTCCTCCTCGTGACCGCCACTCCGGATCGGCTGCTCCCCACCTTGCGGAGCAGGTGCATCCGGGTGGCCTTCGGGCCGCTGCCCCATGCCTTCGTTCGAGCCGAGGTGCAGCGACGCCTCGAGGTGACGCCGGACGTGGCGGAGGCCGTGGCATCCCTCGCCGACGGGAGCCTGGAGCGGGCCCTGGACCTCGACGCCGAGCGCCTGGCGGACCGCCGGGGACGCATCGAGCGCTTCGAGGCGGTGACCGGATCGGACCTGCGCACCGTGCTCCGCTTCGCCGAGGAGGCGGGGAGCAGCCGGGAGGAGGCCGAGGCGACCCTCGCCCTGCTCACGGTCTGGGTGCGGGACGTGGCGGTCGCCCGCGCCGGCGGAGAGAGCCTGTTCCACCCCGAGCTGCGCCCGCTGGCCGAGCAGGTGGCGTCGCGCCTCGACGACGACGCGCTCCACCGGCGCTTCCGGCTGCTCGACGACGCGATGGTGGCCATCCGCCAGCGGAACGCCTCGCCGCGGCTGCAGCTGGAGCGGATGCTGCTGGAGATGGAGGGATGAGCAAGGTCCTCCCGATCTACCTCTTCTGGGGCGAGGAGTTCCTCGTGCGGAGGGAAGCCGACGCGCTCGCGCGGACGCTGGTCCCCGATGCCGCGGCCGGCCTGAACCTCGCCGTGCTCGACGCGGCGTCGCCCCGGGAGATCGCCGCCGAGCTGATGACCCTGCCGCTCTTCCCCGGCCGGAAGGTGGTGGTGGTCCGCGATCCCGAGTTCCTCGCCCCGAAGAAGGGCCGGGTGGACGCGCTGGGCAAGGTCCGCGAGGCGTGGAAGGCCGGACGGCGAAAGGAGTCGGCCCGCAGGCTGCTGGCCCTGGTCGCCCGCGCCGGCTGGGGCGCGGCGGAGGTGGACCCCTCCGTCCCCGGCGCCCCGCCTGCCGAGGCATGGCGGGAGGAGCTGGGCATCACCCTGGCCGACGCGGACCTGGACTGGCTGCGGGAGATGGCGGCCTTCATCCGTGAGGAGGGGGTGACCGCTCCGGAGTCCGACGTCTCGCCACTGCTCCAGGCGCTCGAGCGGGGTCTGCCCGAGGGACATGCGCTGGTGATGGCCGCGACGGACGTGGACAGCCGCCACCCGCTCCTCAAGCTCGCCCAGAAGCAGGGCTCGGTCGTGGAGCGGAAGGTGGGTGGCGGGCGGCTCCGGGACCTGGACCTGAGCGGCGCGGCGAAGAGCTTCCTCGAGGGGACGGGGAAGCGCCTGGGCCCGGGCGCGGAGGAGGCGCTGCGCGACCGGCTCGGCGGACAGATGCGCCTGCTCCAGTCCGAGCTGGAGAAGCTCGTGGCCTACGTCCCCGGGCCGGTCATCCGCCGGGAGGACGTGGAGGCGGTGGTGGCCCGGGTCCGGGAGGAGGAGTTTCTCGAGCTCTCCGACGCGCTCCAGAAGCGCGACCTCCCCGCGGCGCTCCGCTACGTCGATGAGGCGCTGGAGCACGCCGCGCCGCTGATGATCCTCGGCGCGGTCGCGAGCGTGGTCCGGGGCCTCGTCGAGTCCCACGAGCGGATGACCCAGCTCGGCCGCGGCCAGCCGCCGCGCAGCTTCGACGAGTTCAAGTCGCGCATCTTTCCAGCCGTGGAGCGGGAGGCCCGGGAGCACGGGCAGCGGGTGCCGCACCCCTGGGCGGCCTTCCTCGGGATGCAGGCGGCGGCCCGGTACGGAAGGCCGGCGCTGCGGCGGGGACTGCTCGCCTGCGCCGAGGCCGACGTGGCGCTCAAGTCCTCAGGGGCCGGGAAGCTCGTGCTGGAGCGGCTGTTGTGGACCGTGTGTCCTCCAGGCCGCGGCCCTGCATGACGGCGAAACCACTCGGATCCTCCCGTGGCCCCGTGGCGTTAACCTCCCGATGTGGCTCCGGGTTCTTCCCCGTGTGCTCGCCCTGTCGATGACCCAGAGTGGACGACCCCGGCAGGCGGCGCAGCTGACGCTGGTGGGGCCACGCGCACCCAGCGACGAGGCGCTCGTTCGTGCTCACCTGGACGGAGATCGCGCAGCCTTCGGGGCCCTGGTTCAGCGGCACCAGCGCCTCGTCCTCGCCCTGGTGCGCCGCTACACCCGGAGCCCCGAGGAGTCGGCGGATCTGGTCCAGCAGTCGTTCCTGCGCGCCTTCGCCGCGGCGGGCCGGGTGTTCCCGCGGATGCGGCTCTCGGAGGAGGGCGCCTTCCGGGCCTGGCTCCTGCGGGTCGCGGTCAACGTGGGGAAGAACCACGCCCGGGATGGTCGCCGCTGGCGGCTGGAGCCGGTGGAGCCGCTCGAGCTCCCCGCCGCGGAGGGCATCGGCGTGACGGAGCGCCTCGAGGCGGAGCAGCGGCGCCAGCTGGTGCGGGCCGCGCTGGACGCGCTCACCCGGAGGCAGCGGGAGGTCTTCGCGCTCCGGGTGGACGGCGAAATGCCGTTCGCCGAGGTGGCGCGGACCCTCGGGATCACCGAGAACAACGCCAAGGTTCACTTTCACCACGCGGTGCGGAGGCTCCGGGAACGGCTGGGCGTGGAGGTCGAGGGATGAGCATGGACTGCGAGATGCTGGGAGCGCTGCTGTCCGAGCGCCGCCGCGGCGAGCTGTCGCCCGAGGAGTCGCGGGCGCTGGATGCGCATCTGTCGGGGTGTGCGCGCTGCCGCACGGAGGCCTCGGGCCTCGACGCCGTGCTGGCGGCGGTGGAGCTGCCGCCGGTGAGCATCGCCGAGCTGGAGGCCCTCCGCTCGCGCCGGATCGGCGAGGCGCCTCGGCGGATTCCCCGGAGGAGCGCCTGGAAGGTCCCCGCGGTGCTGGTGGCGGCCGCCGCCGCGGCGGTGCTCACCGTGTCCATCCGGCCCCAGACGACGCACCACCGCTCCGTCGGAACGACTCCGTCGGCTGCGCAGGTGGTGCCCACCGTCCAGCCGCTTCCGGACGACATGTCGCAGGAGCTCTTTCCGGAGATGTCTTCCGACGTGAACGACGATGGTCAGGCGACGCTCGAGGACGACGTGCTCTCGCTCGAGGGGGCGGGGCTGTTCGGGAACCTCGATGGCTAGAGCAAGAAGGAGCAGGACGATGCGGACCTGGATGGTGCTCGGGATGCTGGCGATGGCCGGAGCCGCTCAGGCAGCGGGCAAGAAGGCGCCGGACCCAGCTGCTGCCGACGCCCGCGCCGGTCAGCTGGACTCGCAGGCCCAGATGATGATGACCCTCCAGCTGGCCGAGGCGCTGGAGCTCGACGACGCGGCCACGCTGAAGCTGCGGCAGAGCATCGCGCAGTGGGATGCCCAGCGCGCACCGCTGCGCCAGCAGATGTTCGATCAGGCCCAGGTGCTCCGCCGGGCGGCGAAGGGTGACACCACGGCCTACGGACAGGTGGACCAGGCAATCCAGAAGGTCATCACCCTGCGGACGCAGATCCACCAGGTCGACCAGCAGATGTTCCAGCAGCTCTCGCAGGGGCTGACCCCGCAGAAGAAGGCCAAGCTCGCGCTGGCCATCGCGCGGTTCAAGGAGACGACGCGGGGAATGATGCGCGGCGGGCGTGGCGGACCACGGGGAGAGCCGGACGACGCGCAGTGACGGCGTCGTCCGGGTCTTTTCCCCGGACGCCGAAGGCTGGGTGAGGACGAGCTCCGACCCGCGGCCAGCTGCGCGCGGGTCGGAGCCGTGCAGGAGGAAGTCCGAGCCGCTAGAGTGCCCGGCCCCTCATGCCCGCGAAGAAGAAGTACCTCGTCACGCCTGCGCTTCCCTACGCCAACGGTCCGCTCCACCTGGGCCACGCGGTGGAGTACGTCCTCTGTGACGTGCTCGTCCGCTACCTCCGCTCGGCCGGGCACGAGGTGGTGTTCGTCTGCGCCGACGATCAGCACGGCACGCCCGTCGAGCTGAGCGCGGCGAAGCAGGGGACGAGCCCCGAGGCGTTCGTCGCCGCGGTGTGGGACCAGCACCGGGCGGACTTCCGGGACCTCGGCATCTCCCTCGATGCCTTCCACTCCACCAACAGCCCCGAGAACAAGCACTACTCGGAGCTCATCTACTCGCGGCTGAAGGACGCAGGGGACATCCTCCGCCGCCCGATCCGGCAGACGTACTGCGAGGTGGACCGGCGCTTCCTCCCCGACCGCTTCGTGCGCGGCACCTGTCCCAACTGCAAGAGCCCGGACCAGTACGGCGATGCCTGCGAGGTCTGCGGGAAGACCTACCGCCCGGAGGAGCTCATCGCTCCCCGCTGCGCGATCTGCGGGACGCCGCCGGTGACGCGGGAGAGCGAGCACCTGTTCTTCGCCCTCTCCCGGCACCAGGCCTGGCTCCAGGACGTGGTCCGGAGCCCCGGGTTCCTCCACCCTGCGGTGGCGAACCAGCTCCAGGCCTTCTTCGACCAGGGGCTGCAAGATTGGGACATCAGCCGTGACGCGCCGTACTTCGGCTTCCCCATCCCGGGCGAGAAGGAGAAGTTCTTCTACGTCTGGCTGGACGCGCCCATCGGCTACGTCTCGGCGACCGAGAAGTGGGCGAAGGACAGCGGGAAGGCGCGCTCGGCGATGGACATCTGGGCGGAGGACTCGGACACCGAGATCCGCCACGTCATCGGCAAGGACATCGTCTACTTCCACGCCCTCTTCTGGCCCACCGTGCTCAAGGTCGCCCGCTTCAAGCGGCCGGCGAAGCTCCACGTCCACGGGCACCTGACGCTCAACGGCGAGAAGATGTCCAAGTCGCGCGGGACGCTGATCAACGTGCGGACCGCGCTCGAGGCGTTCGATCCGGCGTACCTCCGCTACTTCTTCGCCGCGAACCTGGGGCCGGGCCCCGAGGACTTCGACCTGTCGCTGCCCGAGTTCCGGGCGCGGGTGAACGGCGAGCTGGTCAACAACGTGGGGAACCTCGCCAACCGGACGCTGTCGCTGCTGACCGGGCCGCTGGGCGGAACGCTCGCCCCGGCGCCGGGGGAGGCCGGGAAGCCGCTGCTCGAGGCGGCGCTGGCGCGGGTCCGTGAGGTGGTCGAGGCCTACGAGGCGCTCGACTTCCGCGCCGTGGTGCGGACCATCGTCGAGGTGTCGCAGTCGGCGAACCAGTTCCTCCAGGCGCGAGCGCCCTGGGCGAAGGTGAAGACCGACCCCGAGGTGGCGCGTGCCGACCTCTCCGACGTCTCGGACGTCGTCGCGCTGCTGGCCACCTTCCTCGCGCCCATCGTGCCGTCGGTGACCGAGAAGCTCTTCTCGCAGCTCGGCACGGCGCCGGTGACGTTCGCGGACCTCGCTGGCGCGCGCCTGCCGCTGCTTCCCCGCGGACGGCCGCTCGGCACGCCGGCGCCGCTCTTGCCGCGGCTGGAGGAGGCGCAGGTGAACAAGCTCGTCCCGCCCGAGGAGCTGGCCCGTCTCGCCGCCGTCTCGGGCAAGACGTCTCCGGCGACCGCGTCCCCCGGCGCTCCCGCAGTGGCCAAGGAGTCCGCCGCGGACGAGATCGACATCGACGCCTTCGCCCGGGTGGCGCTGCGGGTCGGTCAGGTGCTGGCGGCGGAGCGCGTGCCCAAGGCCGACAAGCTGCTCAAGATGAGCGTGGACGTCGGTGAGGGAAGCCCACGCACCATCGTCGCCGGCATCGCCGAGGCCTACGCACCCGAGACTCTGGTGGGGCGCAAGGTGGTGGTGGTCGCGAACCTCAAGCCGCGCGCGCTCCGGGGCATCGAGTCCCGGGGGATGCTCCTCGCCGCCGGGAGCGGTGGCGCGTCGCTCCGCCTGGTCGACCCGGGTGACCTGCCGCCCGGGAGCCCGGTGAAGTGATGCGGCTGGTGGACGGGCACTGTCACCTCGAGCCCCGGGAGTATCCGGACGTCCCGGCGGTCCTCTCGCGGATGGCGGCTGCAGGCGTGGTGCACGCCGTCGTCGTGGGCCAGTTCCACGCTCCCGGAGACTTCGGGCACGCGCTCGACGTCGCGCGGAAGCATCCCGACCGCCTCACCGCGACGCTGGGAATCCATCCCCACGAGGCGGCGCGGGCCACCGAGGCCGACTTCACCTTCCTCGAGGCGACCTGCCGTCTGCCCGAGGTGCACGCGGTGGGCGAGGCGGGGCTCGACTTCTACTACGACCGATCGCCCCGCGACGTGCAGGACGCGGTCTTCCGGCGCCAGTGCGCGCTCAGCCGCGCCGTGGACAAGCCGCTGGTGGTGCACGTTCGCGACGCCCACGCCGAGTGCGCCGAGGTGCTCCGGAGCGAAAAGCCCACCCCGGGCGTCATCCACTGCTTCACCGGCGACCTCGCGGCGGCCCGCACGTACCTCGACCTCGGCTTCCACCTCTCCATCTCCGGCGTGGTGACCTACAAGAAGACCGAGCCGCTCGGCGAGGCGGTCCGCTTCGCGCCCCTCGACCGGCTCATCGTCGAGACCGACTCGCCCTACCTCGCTCCCGTTCCGTACCGCGGGAAGAAGAACGAGCCGGCGTACGTGCTGGAGACGGCGCGGAAGGTCGCCGAGCTGAAAGGGCTCCCGCTCGAGGACGTCGCGGAGGGGACGAGCATCAACGCCGCGCGGGTGTACCGGTTCCGGTTGCCGGAGAGTTGATGCTCGCTCGTCGCGGCGCCCCGCGCTCCGCGCAGTGAGACGGCACCGCCCCGAGCGCGATTCCTAGCCGCCCGAGCTCCCCGGCACGTACGGGGCCAGGGGCTCCGTCGGATGCCGCGACGAGCCTCCCGGCAGCGGGACGCCGCCCATCCGCAACGGCCGCTCCGGGCACGCGACCAGGCACAGCGGCGCCCCACCGCTCACGGGCGCGGTGCAGGTGCCTCCGATCGAGAACCGAGGCCCGCCGAGCGTGCAGGACGCGCCGGCGGAGAGGCCGGTGCACGCCGCCGCCAGCCGCACCGAGGGGTCGTGGACCGGCCCGCACGCGAGCGCGCTCTTCCCGGTGACTCCGTTCCCGCAGACGCCGCTCACCGTTCCGCCGTCGGCGCGCGTGGCGAGGTCGCAGCCGGCGCCGGCCGATTTCCCGCCGCACGCCTCGACCAGAGGCTGGGGCGGGACGCGGACGCGTCCGCAGACCAGCGTCCCCGCTCCACCCACCGGGAAGCAGGCGCCGGTGAGGGGGCCGTTCGCGGGCCGATCGAGGGTGCAGTCGTCACCGGCCGACTTCCCGGCACAGGGCTGCGTCCGCTCCACCGGCAGTGGCGACGGAACGGGAGCGCAGGCGAGGCTGGGTCCGCTGACGGTGGCGCGGCAGGTCCCGGCGATGGAGAAGTCGCCGTCGGCGTCCCCGTTCCCGTTGGTGTCCAGGCGAACCAGGGTGCAGGACGCGCCGGGGGTGAGGCCTGCGCACGCGTCGGTCTGCTGCGGCGACGGGGCGCACAGCAGCGGCCTCGCCGCCCCGGCTCCGCCGTCGGTCGCGCTGGTCGTGGGACCGCCGTCGCTCGCGGTCGTGACGTCCCCTGCGCCCATCGCCGCCGCGCTCGCCGGAGGGCTCGTCCCGCCGTCGCATCCGAGCAGGAGTCCCGCCGCGCAGAGACAGGCGAGGGCCGTGATGAAGATCGAATCGAGTCGTGCGCGCATCGTCCCACTCCGAGCATCGGCCGGGAGGCTTCCCGGACGCTCGGACGAACCCGGCGGTGGACGCGCCGGTTAACCCGCAGACTGCGCTCCCAACTCGCTCGCAGGTGCAAGCCGCGGGCGACGTCGCGCAGCGGGCACTCCGCGCGTTCGAGCGCACGCTCGCCTCAGAGCAGGTAGCCGGTGAAGAACATCCTGGCCATCTGCTCGGCGAGGACCGCGAGCCAGATCAGCAGCCCGCCGAGCACCCAGGGAGGAAGCTCGACGAGCAGCAGAAGGACCGGCAACACCAGCGCGTCCGAGCGGTAGAGGCTCACGCCCTTGCCCACGACGAGCGGGAAGGCCCAGAAGAGGAGCGCGGCCACCGCCGCCCAGGTCCGCGCGGGATCTGCTCTCCGGCGCCCGACCCACGCCATGCCCAGTCCCAGGAGCACCAGCGTCGCGACGGTGATCGCCTGTGCGGCGATCATCCGGTGCCGGTGACTCACGCGCTGGAACGCCGGGGCGACGACCACCAGGAACGTCTCGACCGGGCGGGCGATCGCCGGGAAGCCCTTCCGGTGCACCCAGTAGAACGCATCCCAGTGGCCGAGCAGCACCTGGTGGAGGACGAGGACGAGCAGGAATCCACAGGCGGCGAGGCCTCCGGCGAGCAGCGCCGGACGGAGCGCCCTCGTCCGGAGCAGCGCCGTCAGGCCGTTCGGGATCGCGACCAGGATGCCGGTGACATAGGAGAGCGCGACGCCGGTGCCTGCGAGCCCGGCGAGCGCCCACCGTTCCCGCCCGGTGAACGCGGCGGCGAGCACGAGGCCGAGGAGCGCGATGGAGATGGGGAAAATCGCGTGCTGGTACACCGCCCCGGGAAAGACCGCCGCCATCCCGAGCACCAGCCAGCCGCGGAGGCCCCGGTCACGGAGGAACACGGTCCACAGCGCGACGAGCATCCCGAGCGCACCGAGCCCGGCCACCCACACTCCCGCCGTCTCCGGTGCCATCCCCAGGGCCAGGAGGGGCCGCAGCAGCCAGGGGTACAGCGGGAACCAGGCCGCGTTTCCGCACGCCTCCGAGGCCGGGCCGCCGAGACGCGCGCAGGAGAAGTACTCGTACCCCGTCGTGGCGATGCCGAGGTAGTGGACGCTGTCGAAGCGCCGCCAGGCGATCGCGCTCCAGCCGTCG
>Ga0105238_10006720_pt1 | contig 11480 bp, 10 predicted proteins | sample KBSC34metaG_FD_81526 | JGI IMG/M metagenome (GOLD analysis project Ga0105238, IMG submission 81526) | Corn rhizosphere microbial communities from Kellogg Biological Station, Michigan, USA - KBS C3-4 metaG | ecosystem: Host-associated > Plants > Roots > Rhizosphere > Soil | place: Michigan, USA... | reverse complement strand
GGCGTGCGCGTCGCGGATGGTCAGGGCCGTCATCTCGACGATGTTCTTGCCGCCGACCCGCACGTTGCGGGCCTCCTTGCGCAGGCGCGTGCCGCCGCACTCCTCGCAGGGCGTCTGGCCCATGTAGCGGTGGAACTCGTCGTAGATGGCCTCGAAGTCCTGGTCGCTGGTGCGGCCCTGCTCGCGCCGCCGCCGCTCGTACTCGTCGAAGCGGCGCTGCAGGTTGGCGAGCACGCCCTCGAATTCCTTCTTGTACGTGTGCTTGCGCCCGCTCTTCTCGAACGAGAAGTCGACCTCCTGCCCGGCCGACCCGTGCAGGATCAGCCGCCGCGTCTGCTCGGGCAGCTTGTTCCACGGCACGTAGAGGTCGATCTCGAAGGCGCTCGCCACCGATTCGAGCAGCTGCTGGAAGAAGGCGCTGTTGCGCCGCTCCCACGGCTCGATGGCGCCTTCCTTCAAGGACAGGTCCTCGTTGGGAACGATCAGCTCGGGATCGAAGAACATCTTCGCCCCGATGCCGTCGCAGGCCGGGCAGGCGCCCGCCGGGTTGTTGAACGAGAACAGCCGGGGCTCGACCTCCGGATAGCTGATGCCGCAGGTGGGGCAGGCGAACCGCTCGGAGAACGTGAGGTCGTCCCCCTCGAACGGCGAGATCTTGACGATGCCGCCGGTCAGCTTGGCGGCCAGCTCGATCGAGTCGGTCAGGCGCTGGCGGATGCCGTCCTTGCGGACCAGGCGGTCGACGAACACCTCGATGGTGTGCTTCTTGTTCTTGTCGAGCTTGGGCGGGTCGCTCAGCTCGGACAGATCGCCGTCGATGTTGGCGCGTACGAAGCCGTCCTGCCGCAGCTTGGCCAGCTCCTGCGCGAACTCGCCCTTGCGGTCGCGCACGACGGGCGCCAGCACCGAGAAGCGCGCGCCTTCGGGCAACGCCAGCACCTGATCCACCATCTGCTGGATGGTCTGCGAGCTGATGGGCTCGCCGCAGTTCCAGCAGTGCACCTGGCCGACGCGCGCCCACAGGAGGCGCAGGTAGTCGTAGATCTCGGTGATGGTGCCGACGGTCGAGCGCGGGTTGCGCGAGCCCGACTGCTGCTCGATCGAGATGGCCGGCGACAGGCCCTCGATCGAGTCGATGTCGGGCTTGCGCATCTGATCCAGGAACTGGCGCGCGTACGCCGAGAGCGACTCGACGTAGCGCCGTTGCCCCTCGGCGTAGATCGTGTCGAAGGCCAGCGACGACTTGCCCGAGCCCGACAGGCCCGTCACCACGACGAGCTTGTCGCGCGGGATGTCGACGTCGATGTTCTTCAGGTTGTGCTCGCGCGCGCCCTTGACGACGATCTTGTCCATCGCCTGGGTGACGGGCTCGGGGCGCGGGCGGGTGAGATTCTGGGCCTTCATACGAGATTCCGGGAGTAAAGCGGCAGTATGGCCTCCGAACCTTATCACAGCCGAGGGTTGGCCCTCGCCTTACTGCCGGCGCGCTCCCGGCGAGCCGTCAGATCGCTCCGGCGCGCGGCGCGCGCTTCGTCCGTCCGCAGCCGGTCAGCCGGGCTGGGACGGGACCTTGGCCAGGCGGGCGGCGAGGTCGAGGGCCGCCAGGAAGCTGGAGGGGTCGGCGCGGTTGGTGCCCGCGATGTCGTAGGCGGTGCCGTGATCGGGTGACGTCCGTACGAAGGGGAGGCCCAGGGTGACGTTCACGGCCTCCTCGAAGTGCAACAGCTTCACGGGGATGAGGCCCTGATCGTGGTAAAGCGCGACGACGGCGTCGTAGGCGCCCAGCGCCGCCTGACGAAAGACCGTGTCGGGCGGGTGGGGCCCGCTCAGCTCGACCGGACACGGGCCCTGCCCGGCTTCCCCATCTTCCGGCGCGGCGAGCCGGGCGCGGGCGGCTGCGATGGCGGGCGCCACCACGCGCGTCTCTTCGTCACCGAAACGGCCCGCTTCGCCGGCGTGGGGGTTGAGGCCGGCCACCGCTACGCGCGGCCGCGGGATCCCGAAGCTGCGGGCCAGGGCGCGCGCGCCGAGGACCGCCGCCCGCGTGATCTCGGCCGGGGTCAGTCGGGTCGCCACGTCGCGCAGGGCCACGTGGGTCGTGGCCAGCACCACGCGCAAGCGAGGGCCGGCCAGCATCATGGCGAAGTCTTCCACGCGAGCGCGGTGGGCCAGGTACTCCGTGTGCCCGGGGAAGGCGAACCCGACGCGGGCAATCCAGTCTTTGGAGATCGGGGCGGTACACAACGCGGCGATTTCGCCGCGGAGCGCGGCGGTCGTGGCGGCTTCGAGCGCGGCCAGCTGCGCCGCCGCCGAGGCCAGGTTGGGCCGACCTGGGACTATCGCCTCGCGACTCGGGCGGGGGCCCTGCTCGCGGGCCACCACGGGGCGAATGCGGTCGGCCGGCACGGGTGGCAGGCCCAGGGCCGCGGACGTGGCGCGCAGCACCTCCGGGTCGCCGAAGACCAGCACCGGCAGCCCTGGGCGCGCCGCCAGAGCCTTGACGACGATCTCGGGGCCGATCCCCGCCGGATCGCCGAGAGAGATCCCGATGGGAGCCGAAGGTGCACGGGAGACGTTCATGCGCCTCATCATACTCACCCTCGTCCCCGTCCTCGTCCTCGTCGGGCGCACGAGCGACGAGGACGAGGACGAGGACGGGGAAGGGGAGCGAGAATGCGGAGCGGGGTCGCCCCGTCTCAGGAAAGTGCACGCGCTCCCTCTCCTCGTGACGGCTTTGCGCCTCACGTGCTGGCCTTTCGAGGTCGAAGGCCAGGGGCCCCCGCCCGACCCGCCGCCCGGCTCGTCAGCGGCCCCACCGGCAGGCGCGTCCGCCGGGCCCCCCGCGGTGGCGCCCGCTGCCGTCCCCGATTCGCTGCCGCGGCAGGAGGCGGTCCGCTACGACATTCGATACGGACTGCTCGGCTCGATCGGCTCCCTTTCGATCGATGCGGGCGCGGTCGGGTACGCCGATCCCAGCACGCCCGTCGTCATTGTGCGGGCCGCCGGCCGCGGCGCGGTCCTGGGCCTGGGCGGCATCGAGCGCCGGATCGAGACCGAGTTCGACGTGCGGGCGCTCGGCTCGAGGCGCTGGAAAGAGGCCCGGCGCAAGGAAGGTGCGGGTCCGGAGCACGAGACCGTGGACCTCGGGGAACGGAACGCGCGCGGCGAGAACCGGATTCAGCGACGCGCGCCCGGAAAGGCCGAGCAGGTCCAGCGCTTCCCGTCCATCCTGCCGACGTCGGATCTCCTCGGGACCATCTGGAGGCTTCGCACGGCGCCGCCCGCGCTGGGGCGAACCGAGGTCGCCCTGGTGCTCGACGGTCTGGCGCTGTGGCTCGTGAAGGCCGCGACGGTCTCAACCGACGATACGGTCCCCGATACCGCGGTGCACGCCTTGCGTGTGGAAGGCGAGCTCACCCCCATCGACTACAACGGCGCCGTCGACGGGGGACGCACGGCCCGGCATTTCACCATGTGGCTCGACCGCGGCCCCAGCCATTTGCCCCTGCGCCTGGAAGTGCCCGTCGGTCCCGCCGACGTCGTTCTGCAGCTCGTCGAGTCGCGCCGGACTGTCGCCAGCGCTGGCGACCCGGCGGCGGCACCCCTCGCTCAGCCCGGCGTTCCGGCGCCGGGCGCCCGGAGCTTGTAGCCGACGTGACGGACGGTCTCGATCATCGCGCTCCCCGGGCCGAGCTTGGCGCGCAGGCGGCGAACGTGGATGTCGACGGTTCGGGTGCCGCCCGCGTAACGATAGCCCCACACCCGCGACAAGAGCTGCTCCCGCGAGAACACGCGCCCCGGCCGTTCCGCGAGAAACTTGAGTAGCTGGAACTCCTGCCGCGGCAGCTTCAGCGCCCGCCCGCGGAAGGCGGCCTCCACCGCGACGGAATCGATGACCAGATCGCCGATCTTGATGCGTCCCGCCGCCCGGAACGACGACATCCTCCAGTCGAGCTGGCGGATCCGCGCGTAGAGCTCGGGCGCGACCACGGGCGAAAGCACGAAATCATCGGCCCCGGCCTCCGGATCGAGCCCGGCCAAGCGGGAGACCTCCACACACAGGAGGACCGGCACATCCGACAGGGACGCCACCTCTCGCACGCGCCGGATGGCTGCGCGCCCGACTTCCAGGTGCGCTCCGGCGTCGACCACCACGACGGAGGGACGGGACAGTTCGATGTCTTCAGGGAGTTGATCGATATCGTATCCGACGGCGACGACCTCACAGCCCAGGTCGTTCAGAGCCGCAGCGGGGGAATCGGGTTCGGATACGGCAGTCGTCGGATTCGACGTCACCACCAGCGCTCGCATTTTGCAGCTACACTAACAGCCCGGTGGTCGGAACCGGAAAAAAATCAAGGCCCTCGACGGTGCTCCCGATGTTCCTCCTTGGCCTTTCCGAAACATTTCTGGTCCGGCTTGGCGGCGCCAGGGGTCGGATGTAATACTCAAACCCGATGGATGATTTCCACTGTTCGTTCTGCGGAAAGCGACGCCGAGAGGTGCGAAAGCTCATCTCGGGTCCGCGCGTTTTCATCTGCGACGAATGCGTGGCCTTGTGCAACGACATCATCGCCAAGGAAGAGGCCGCCGAGCGGCCGAAGTATCCCCGCCCGCGCGAGATCTATGACGAGCTGAACCGCTACGTGATCGGTCAGGACCGCGCCAAGAAGGCGCTGGCCGTCTCGGTCTTCAACCACTACAAGCGGATCGGTCAGCACGGCAAGGCGGGCGACGTCGAGATTCAAAAGGGCAACATCCTTTTGCTCGGACCCACCGGCTGCGGCAAGACGTTGCTGGTCCAGACCCTGGCCAAGAAGCTGGACGTGCCGTTCGCCATGGCGGACGCCACGACCCTGACCGAGGCCGGCTACGTCGGCGAGGACGTGGACAGCGTGATCAAGGCGCTGTACCGGAACGCCGGCAACGATCCCGAGAAGGCCAGCCGCGGCATCGTCTGCATCGACGAGATCGACAAGATCGCGCGCAAGGGCGGCGGACCTTCGGTCACCCGGGACGTGTCGGGCGAGGGCGTGCAGCAGGCCCTGCTCAAGATTCTGGAGGGCAAGCAGGCCTCCATCACCCCGGACGGCGCCCGCAATCGGCCGCAGCAGGAGCTGATCCAGGTCGATACCACCGACATCCTCTTCGTCTGCACGGGGGCCTTCAACGGCATCGAGGAGATCGTCCGCCGGCGCACCGGCGAGAGCGGCCTGGGGTTCGGGGCCAGCATCGAGAAGTCCGAGCAGTCGAAGAATGAGCTGCGGGCCTTGACGCGGACCGAGGACCTGATCAAGTTCGGCATGATCCCGGAGTTCATGGGCCGCCTGCCCATCATCGTGGCGGCCGATGACCTGGACGTGGACATGCTGGTCGAGATCCTATGGAAACCGAAGAACGCGCTGGCCAAGCAGTACGAGCGCTTGTTCGAGATGGAGGGGGTGAAGCTCCGGTTCACCGAGGACGCCTTGCGCAGCGTGGCCGAGGAGGCCTCGCGGCGGAAGTCGGGCGCGCGCGGCTTGCGCGCCATCCTCGAGGAGGTGATGTTGGACGTCATGTACGAGATTCCCTCGCTGACCGGCGTCAGCGAGTGTGTGGTCACCCAGGACGTGGTCGTGTCCAGGGGCCGTCCGCAGTTGGTTCGAGAGAAGAAGGCGTCCTGATCCTTTTGGTCGGGACGGGCCCCCGCCCAGTCGAGGTCAATTGATGCTGAGCCAGAAGGAAAAGAACGAGATTCGCAAGGTCCTCGAAGAGGAGCAGCGCCGGTTGTCGCGGACCAGCCAGAACGCGCTGTCCTATTCGATGAACCACGAACGCAACATCGGCCGTGATTCGATCGACGAGTCGATGGAGGAAGAGATCTTCTCGACGGAGATGCGGCTGCACGATCGCGAGAAGTTCCTGCTGAACAAGGTGACGAAGCAGCTGCAGCGGCTCGAGTCCAACGAGATCGACGTGTGCGACGAGTGCGGCGAGGCGATCTCGTTCCGGCGCCTCATGGCCCGTCCCGTCAGCACCTTGTGCATCGATTGCAAGGAGCAGGCGGAGCGCGAGGAGGCGGCGGTCGCGCAGACCGGGCGCGGCGGGATCGGCGACGCCGACCTGGGCGGCGGCGACTCCGAGAAGATCCCGGCCGCCATCGAAGACTAAGGCAGAGACCAGACTGGCGAGGGGCGTTTCCCTCGCCAGACCCTTATCGCGCCGTCCCATTGGGGCGGCGCGTGCGCGTTGTACGCGCAATTGCTCGATCGGGGCAACTGCGGTAGCTTTCGCTCGCCGAGACGGCAGGACCCATGCCCGACAGCCGATATCGCATCACCGAGCGGGTGGCCTCGGGCGGCATGGCCGAGGTGTTCAAAGGCGTCGCCGAGTCGCTGCAGGGGTTCAAGAAGAGCATCGCCATCAAGCGGGTGCTCCCGTCCCTGACCCAGAACAAGAAGTTCGTGGCGATGTTCCTGGACGAGGCGCGCCTCTCCCTGTCGTTGCAGCACGCCAACATCGTCCAGGTGTTCGACATCGGCCACGCCGACGACACGTACTTCATCGTCATGGAGTTCGTGGACGGGGTCGACCTCAAGATCCTGCTCGAGTGGCGCCGCCGGATGGGCAAGCGTCTGCCCACCGCGGTCTCGCTCAACATCGCGAACGAGATCTGCAAGGGCCTCTCTTACGCCCATGAGCTGGTCAGCTCGGAGACGGGACGTCCGCTCGGGATCGTGCACCGGGACGTCTCGCCGCCCAACGTGCTCATCTCGAAGCAGGGCGAGGTCAAGGTGGTGGACTTCGGCCTGGCCAAAGCGGCCAGCCAGCTCGAGACGACCGACCCCGGCGTGGTGAAGGGCAAGATGAGCTACCTCTCGCCGGAGGCGGCGCGCGGCGAGGAGGTCGACAGCCGCGCCGACATCTTCTCGGTCGGCATCCTGCTCTATGAGATGCTGACCGGGAAGCGGCTGTTTTACGGCGAGAGCGACTACCAGACCGTCGAGCTGGTGCGCAACGCCAAGATCCCTCCCATCAAGGCCCAGAACCCCGAGGTCGAGCAGGAGCTGGAGGACATCGTCCGCAAGGCGTTGGCCCTGAGGAAAGAGGATCGCTTCCAGACGGCGACCGACCTGCAGGACGCGCTCGCGCATTACAGCTACTCGCGCGGGCTGAAGGTGATCTCGCGCGACGTGGCCGATCTGGTGCGGCAGTGTCTGGAGGATCGGGCGGCGTCGTCGGGAGGCAAGCGGCGGCCCGGGAACATCCTCGACACCTTGTTGCAGGACGAGATCAACAAGATGACCTCGGTCGACTTCGAGGATCCGGGCTCCCGGCCGCTGTCAGGCGACGAGCTGGGGCCGCGCGCGAGCGGCACGAGCGACCTCATCGATCCGCGGGCGTGGGCCTTCGAGACGGGCAGCGGGAAGGACCTGGCCGGGTTGCCCGCCAGCGCGCGTTCGACGGGGGCGGTTCCGATCGGCGCGGACGACGCCACGCGCGCCACCGTGAAGGACAATCCCGCCATCGTGCAGGCGGCGGTGGCCGCGGGAAACAAGAGCGGCGGCGCAGGCAAGACGGCCGCCGGGGACAAGAGCGGCGCCGCCGGCAAGCCGGTCGCGGCGCCGAGACAGCCGACCGGTGGCCACCGGGTGGGCGGAGCCACGGCCGCGGCGGCGGGCAGTCCAGCAGGGGCCACCTCGAACGCGAGATCGGGCGCCGTTCGGACCGCGCCCTGGGATCAAAGATCGGTGCCGCGCACCGCGCCCGAGGCGCTCGGACCCGTGCTCGATCCGGCCGCTGTCGGGGGCCCCAAGGCGCCGGTGGGCCGCGGCGGGTTCAACTTCACGATCCGCGGCTCGCGCGGCCTGCTCATCGGGGTGCTCGTCGGCGTGATCGTGCTGTCGATCGCGGCGCTGGCGGGAATCCTGGCGTCGCGGCGTTCACCTGGGGCGGCAGGGGAAGACCGGATCCCGCCTGCCCCGGCCGCTGCCGTCATCGCACCGGCTGCGGCGAAGGAGCGGCCGGCGGCGCCTGGGGTGGTGGTGCCGCTTCCGGCACCAGCGGAAAGCCGTCGCCTCGCAAGCGGCGCTGGCGCTCACAAAGCCAGCGCCCGTCCGTGAACGCCCAGTCCTCGACGACCACCGCCTTGCGCAGCAGCGAGAGGCGCCGGTCGTACCAGGAGAAGCCGACGGTGACCTCCGCCTTGGTCCCGTCCTCGTTCTTCGGCTCGATGGCGACCACCTCCTCGTCGGCCATCTCGTAGTCCTCGCCGAAGGTTCCCGTCCGCGTCGCGAAGCGCCGGGCCTCGTCCGGCGACAGCAGGCCCATCACCCGCTCGTACTTCTTCCAGCGCAGGCCGTCGTTGTATTCGTGCACCGTCCGCAAGAGCGCCTCGCGCCGGTTGTGGGCCGGGGTCACGCAGGCGCCCAGGCTTACCGCGAGGGGGAGCGCGAGGGCGAAGGCGAAGGCGAGCCGACCCATGGACCTCCCTCGCTCAGCTCAGGCGGAGGATGCGCTTGACCTTGGCCCGATCCTCCGGGCCGAACTCGCCGAGCGCGATCAGGACAGCCAGATAGACGAGCGCGACCAGGATGGTGATGGCGATGCCGACCAGCTTGCCGTGGCCGGGCAGGAAATGGCCGACCAGAACGGCGGCCGTTCCTGACGCGGCGACGCGGACCGCGCTCGGCACGGGGATGTTTCCGCCGAGGCGCACGCGCACGTACACCATGGCGGCGAGGAAGCCGGTCACCATCCCCAGCGACGTCGCGATGGCCGCGGCCTGCAGCATGGCGGGCCCGAACGCGGCCTGTGGAACCAGGACGAACGCCGCCCCCACGCCGATGACGACCGTCGCCGCCATCAGCGCCAACGACGTGGTGGCGCGGCCCGAGGCGTTCAGGATCGCGCAGGACACGCACAGCACCGCGAGCGAGCACTCGCCGACGACGAGGATGGGCAGCGCGCCCGCCGCCTCGGCGTAGGTGGGGCCGAACGCGATGGCGACCAGCGACGAGGGGCGCGCGCCCAGGGCCACCCCCATCGCGGTCGCCAGGATCAGCGCATAGCGCAGCGTCTGCGCGACGTAGGCGCGGGTCCGCTCGCGGTCCTGCTCGAACGTGGAGCGCGAGACGAGCGGGAAGATCACGAACGTGACGACGAGCAGAGCCTGATAGGGAAGCAGGGCCAGCGTGCGCAGCGCCTGATAGTGCCCCGCCATCACCTTCCCGAGCTCCGGATCGACGAGCCCGGCGAAGTGATGCAGCAGCGGCTGGTCGTAGAGCAGCTCGATGTTGAGCAGGAAGTTGTAGCCGAACACCGCCGAGAGGAAGGTGGCCAGCCTGCGCATGGGAAAGGGGGGGCCCCCGTCCGCGCGCGGCAGTCCGACCACGCGCACCGCCGCGACGACGATGAAGACGGCCGCCAGAGCGAAGCCCGCGAAGGCGCCGCTCACCCCGCCGACCGCCGCCAGGGCGAGCAGCAGCACCGTCTTGGCCGTCGAGAAGGTCATGTCGAAGCCGGCCTGGACGCGGAACTTCCGCAGTCCGTTGACCGATCCGATGAACACGGCGTAGACCGCGTAGAGCGCCGGGATCAGCGCGGCGATCCGGTAGTAGTTCACGTAACTTGGGGCGTTCTCGAACTTTGCCAGGACGGGCGCCGCCGCGAAGAACCCGAGGCCGAGCACCAGCCCGACCACACCCATGATGCGCAGGGCGCCGCGCTTGACCGCGTTCGCCTGCCGATCATCCTCGGCCGTGAACTTGGAGACGCCCTGGGTCGTGAACTGGATGACCGTGTTGTTCACGATCGAGACGGCGCTGTTGACGGCCCCGAACGCGCCGTAGGCGGCCGGGCTGATGAAGCGCGCCAGCAAGGTCTGCTGGATGAGGCCGCTCAGCATGAAGAAGGCCTTGGCCGCGCCGATGAAGATCGCGCCGCGGCCCGCCTCGACGGCCCCGTCGACCCCGCCTTTGCCGGGAGCGGCGGCGGACGCGAGGGGCGGGGCGCTGGACGTCGACGAAGGGGGCGGCGGTGGCGACGAGGTCATGGTTTCCTTGCCGAGACGACGCGATCGACGGAGCCGAGGTCGCGCCGCTGTTGTATATCCGCGAGGCCGGCGGCCACACAAATTGCGGCCACGGTGGCGGCCTGGCCAGCGCCCACCTCCAGGGCCAGTGCGCCTCCGGGAGCGAGCAGGGTTGGCGCGGCGGCGACCAGGCGCCGGATCAGGTCGAGCCCGTCGGGACCACCGTCGAGGGCGGCGTGCGGCTCGGCCCGCACCTCGGGCGCCAGGGTCGCGATCTCCGCCGACGGGATGTAGGGCAGGTTGGCGACGATCAGGTCGAAAGGCGCGAACGCCGCCAGCGGCTCGGCCAGGTCGCCTTCCAGGAACGTCACGCGCACCCCGTGGCGCTCGGCGTTCGCGCGCGCCACGGCGAGAGCGTCGGCAGAGGCGTCCACCGCGTAGAGCGCGGTGCCCGGCAGCCGCTTGCCCAGGCTCACGATGATGGCGCCCGATCCGGTCCCCACGTCGGCGATACGCGGCGGCGGGGGTGCCGGGGCTGGAGGCGATTGCGGCTCGTCGAGGCCGCTCGGGCCCTGCGCCTGGTCGGCACCGGGCTCGGCCGCTGCGGGGAGCTCGGCGCCTTCGGCCGCTTGGGCGCTGCCTTTGCGGGCGAGCCCGTCGGCGCCCAGCCGTGCCAGAGCCTCGTCCACCAGCGTCTCGGTGTCGGGGCGCGGGACCAGGACGCGCGGGTCCACGGCGAAGTCCAGCCCGAAGAACTCCTTGTGACCCACCACGTACGCCACCGATTGTCCGGCTTGCCGGCGCTTCACCGCTTCGCGGATGGAGCCCAGCTCCTCGGGCCCGAGGGGCCGGTCGAACTGCACGTAGAGCTGGAGGCGCGGCAGCCCGAGCGCGGACGCGATCAGGACCTCGGCGTCCAGCCGCGGCGTCGGCAGGCCGCGCTCCTCGAAGCGGCCGGTCGTCCAGCGGAGCACGGACATCACCGTCCACGGCTCGCTGGTCGTCGCGTCCTTGCGGTTCGTCGGCGCCGGATCTGCCAAGAGCCCGGGACTATACACGACGGCGCGCGCCTATCGGCCGCGCGCCGCCGCGATCCACGCGTTCCACACCTCCGGCGCGTACCCGACGGTCGCGCCGCCCTCGGCCCGCACGATGGGCGTGCGCAAGAGCAGCGGATCCTCGACCAAGAGCTTCTCGATGCGCGGTCCGGTCGGCGCGGCGTACTTCAGGCCCTTATCGACGTAACGCTTGCCCTCGCGGTCGATGAGCGCCTCGACGCCTCCGACCCGGGACGCCACGCTGCGCAGCTCGCCCGGGGACAGGCCTTTCTGGGCCAGATCGATCGCGTGGATCGAGATGCCCCGCTCCTTGAAGAACCGCTCGGCCTTGCGCGTGTCCGCGCACTTCTTGGTCCCGAAAAGCTGCCAGGTCGCCATTCGTCGATCCGATTGCCGATTGCCGCCTATCG
>Ga0105238_10006719_pt1 | contig 11480 bp, 8 predicted proteins | sample KBSC34metaG_FD_81526 | JGI IMG/M metagenome (GOLD analysis project Ga0105238, IMG submission 81526) | Corn rhizosphere microbial communities from Kellogg Biological Station, Michigan, USA - KBS C3-4 metaG | ecosystem: Host-associated > Plants > Roots > Rhizosphere > Soil | place: Michigan, USA... | reverse complement strand
CTTGCCGATCATGTCGCCGTCGGGGGCATAGCAGCGCACGCCGTCCTCCTGGGGATCGGCCCAGCCCATGCTGCACCAGACATTGCCCTTCACATCCACCCGCATCCCGTCGGTGAAGCCGGGAGAGAAATCGTCGGCGAAGACGCGGCTCTTGCGCAGCTTGTTGGCGACCACGTCGAAGACGCGGATATGTGCCGGGCCGCCATGGGTGGCGCCGCTGTCGACGATATAGAGCAGCTTCTCATCGGGCGAGAAGGCCAGCCCATTGGGCCGGGTGAAATCATCCACCACCACCGTGGCGCGGCCGGTCTTGGGATCGACGCGGTAGACATTGGTGCCGAGCTCAAACTTGTCGGCATGGCCCTCATATTCGCCGTCGATGCCATAGCCGGGATCGGTGAACCAGATGGCGCCGTCGGAGGTGACGACGATGTCGTTGGGCGCATTCAGCTTCTTGCCGTTGAAGCTGTCCATGACCACGGTGATGCGCCCGTCGAGCTCGGTCCGGGTCACGCGCCGCGCATCATGCTCGCAGGTCAGCAGCCGGCCTTCCCGGTCGCGGGTATTGCCGTTGGAATAATTGGAATGGGCGCGGAAGACGCTGACATGACCGTCCTCCTCGAGCCAGCGCATCATCCGGTTGTTGGGGATGTCGCTCCAGAGGAGATAGCCCCCGTCGCGGAAATAGACGGGCCCTTCGGCCCAGCGGAAGCCGGTGGCGATGCGGTCGATGCCGGCATTGCCCTGCTTGGGAAAGCGCTTGTCCAGCTTCTCGATCCGGGGATCGGGATAGCGGGTCCCCGTCAGGGGGCCCAGCGGCAGATCGCCTCGCTGTGGTCGCATCATCGTCTCCTCCCCGTAACACGCGCCCCGTTCGGCGCGGCTTGTGACGCAATTCGGCCGGCGGCGTCATACCGCCGTCACCATGCCGGTCGCGAAGGCTACACAATCCCCGCCTAGCTTCGCTACGGCAAAGACAGGAGGGTCAGATGTCGATGTCGAACCGGTCCCGCTTTATCACCCGTCGTTCCTTTCTCTACGGCGCCGCCGCTGCCGGCGGCAGCCTCGTGGCAGCGCCCTTGCTCGGCCGGCCGGTGCTGGCCGATACGGCGCGCCCCGTCATCACCCATGGGGTGCAGTCCGGCGACGTCCTGGCCGAGCGCGCCATCATCTGGAGCCGGGCCGACCGGCCCTCGCGCATGTGGGTCGATTGGTCGCTGGAAGAGAGCTTCGCCCGCCGCACCCGTGTGCCCGGTCCCAATGCCCTGGCCGATACGGATTTCACCGCCCGGCTGGATCTTTCCGAGCTCCCCCCGGGCGAGCAGATCTTCTACCGCGTCACCTTCGAGGACCTGGCCAATCCCGGGACGATGAGCCAGTCCGCCACCGGCCGGCTGCGCACCGCCCCGCTCGGCGGACGCGACATCCGCTTCGTCTTCTCGGGCGATGAGGCGGGCCAGGGTTGGGGCATCAATCCCGCCTGGGGCGGCTATCGCGTCTATGAGGCGATGCGGGTGGTCAATCCCGATTTCTTCATCCATCAGGGCGACCAGATCTATGCCGACGGCCCTCTGAAGGAGGAGGTCAAGCTCGACGACGGCACGGTCTGGAAGAACATCGTGACCCCGGCGAAAGCCAAGGTCGCCGAGACCATCGACGATTACCGCGGCTGCTTCGCCTACAACCTGACCGACGCCAACAAGCGCCGCTTCGCGTCGGAGGTGCCCTTCCTCGTCCAGTGGGACGACCACGAGACCCATAACAACTGGTACCCCGGCGAATCCTTCACCGGCGACGACCGCTACAAGCAGGTGACCAGCGCCGATGCCCTGGCGGCCAATGCGCGCCGCGCCATGTTCGAATACAACACCTTCCGCCCCAATGCGCTGGAGGCGGAGCGGGTCTATCGCCGCTTCCCCTATGGCCCGCTGCTCGAGGTCTTCATCCTCGACGAGCGCAGCTATCGCGGCCCCAACGGCACCAACCGCCAGCCCAGCCTCACGCCCGATGCGGCCTTCCTCGGCCCGAAGCAGCTTGTCTGGCTGAAGCAGGGGCTGCTCGCCTCCAGGGCGACCTGGAAGGTGATCGCCAGCGACATGCCCATCGGCATCCAGGTCCCCGATGCCCAGCCCTGGATTCCCAAGGGGAATTTCGAGGCCTGGGCCAACGGCGACAACGGCGTTCCGCTCGGCCGCGAGCTCGAGCTGGCCAGCCTCTTCTCCTTCCTCAAGAACAACGCCATCCGCAATGTGGTCTGGATCACCGCCGATGTGCATTACGGCCAGGCGATCCGCTACGACCCCGCCAAGGGTGCCTATGGCGATTTCGATCCCTTCTGGGAATTCGTCGCTGGCCCGCTCAACGCCGGCACCTTCGGGCCCAACGACATGGACAATAGCTTCGGCCCCGACATCAAATTCACCGCGATCCCCGCGGGCATGAAACAGAACCAGCCGCCCAGCGCCGGCTTCCAATTCTTCGGTCAGGCGGATATCGACGCCGCCAGCGGCGTGCTGACCGTGGCCCTCAAGGATGCCACCGGCAAGACCCTCTTCAGCCAGCCGCTGACGCCCGCGACCTAGAACTACTGTGTCTCTCCCGTCATCCCCGCCTTTCGCGGGGATGACGAAGGGGGAAGCCCTCGAGCGCGTTTCATGGGCGTGGATCGTGGATCACACATTTGATACTGATTTCCCCATGGTCCTTGCGCCTTACCATCGCCGCCGCCCCTACTCATGAGCCGCATCACCGGCGTCGAAAGCTTCGTCCTGCGGACAGTGGAAGGCGGAGACATCGAGGAGGTCTTCGTCGTCTCCATCAGCGATGCGGAGGGGCGGAGCGGCATCGGGGAAAGCGTCGCCGCGCCCCGGGCTCTCAAGGCTGTGCTGGAGATGCCCCGCATCCATGACTGGAGCCAGGGAATCCAGGCGATCCTGCTCGGCGCCGATCCCCTCGAGGCCCGGGCGCTCTGGGACAGGCTCTACGATGCGACCTTCTACCACGGTCGCCGGGGCATCGCGATCCACGCCCTCTCGGCGCTCGACATGGCGCTCCACGACCTGGCGGGCAAGCAGCTGGGGGTGCCCGTCTACAAGCTCCTGGGCGGGGCGCGCCGCGACCGCATCAGGCCCTATGCCACCATCTTTCCGGGCTGGCCGGAGGATCGCTCCATCGACGATCTCCTCGAGGAAATCGGCCGCCAGGTCGAGGCGGCGCGCGGGCTCGGCTTCGATGCGCTCAAGCTGGAGGTGCTGTTCGGCGATCTGGTCCGTGACCGCGGGCTGGTCGAGATCATCCGGCGGACCCGCCAGCTTGCCGGCGACGATTGCCTCTTCGCGGTGGATTTCGGCTACCGCTGGCGGGACTGGGAGGATGCCCGCTGGGTGCTGTCCCGGATTGCCGATTGCGACCTCTTTTTCGCCGAGGCGACGCTGCGCCATGACGACCTTCTGGGCCATGCCAAGCTCGTGGCGCATTGCCCCATGCGGATCGCCGGCGGGGAGCTGGCGGCGACGCGCTGGGAAATCCGCGATTGGCTGGAGGTCGCCAAGGTCTCGGTGGTCCAGCCCAGCATCGCGCGGGCCGGCGGCTTCACCGAGCTCTGCCGCATCGCCGATCTCTGCGATCTTTATGGCGCCACGGTGATCCCGCATGGCTGGGCGACGGGGATCACCGATATGGCCAATATCCATCTCCAGGCGGCGAGCGCGAACATGCCGCTGATCGAATATCGCTCGCCGCATCTGCTGCCCTCGGTCCTGCGCCGCGATCTGGTGCGGCCCGCCGATCCGCCGCTGACCGCTGGCCGTTTCGCTTTGCCGGAGGCCCCCGGCCTCGGGATCTCGCTCGATCGCGCGGTGCTGGCGCGCCATTTGCTGCCGTGAACCAAGGCGAAGCTGAGCGGGCGCCTGACTCAGCCGGCCGGCCCAAGGGGGAGAAGCCCATGTCCACGACCGAATCGCGCATCGGCACCGATATCGATTTCGACAAGGACGGCAAGCAGCAGTCCTATCTCCGCGTCCCCATCTCCACCAACAGCTCCGCCTATGGGACGGTGCCGATCCCCATCACCGCGGTGAAACAGGGGAAAGGGCCGACCATCCTGCTCACCGGCGGGGTTCATGGCGACGAATATGAAGGGCCGATCGCGCTCTCGAAGCTCGCCCGTCGTCTCACGCCCGAAATGGTGCAGGGCCGCGTGCTGATTGTGCCGGCCCTCAATCTCCCCGCGGCCCTCGCCGGCACGCGCCTCTCGCCCATGGACGGGTTGAACCTGAACCGCGTCTTCCCGGGCGAAGCCAACGGCTCCATCACCTCGATGATCGCCCATTACGTCAGCACCGTACTGATCCCCATGGCCGATATCGTGGTCGACCTCCATTCCGGCGGCATGACCCTGGAATATCTGCCGACCATCCTCATGCATGAGGCGGAGGATGCGGATTGGAATCGGCGGACCCGTGCCGCTCTCCTAGCCTTCGGTGCGCCCATCGCGCTCATCTCCCGCGAGCTGGACAATGCCGTCTATCTCGACACCGTCGCGGAGAAGATGGGGAAGATCGCGCTCTCGGCGGAGTTGGGCGGTGCCGGGCGTCTCTCGACCCGGACCTTGACGGTCGCCGAGACGGGGGTGACGAATCTGCTGCAGCATTTTGGGATCGTGAAAGGCGCCGCGCCGGTCACACCGGCCACAACCCGCCTGCTCCAGACACCGGACCGCGAATGCTATGTCATCGCCGAGGAGGCGGGCGTCTATGAGCCCTATTTCGATCTGGGCGAGGAGGTGAAGAAGGGCCAGGTCATGGGAGAGATCCATTCTCTCCAGCACCGCGACCGCCAGCCCGTCACCGTCACCGCCCAGCGCAGCGGCATGCTGCTGGCCAAGCGGCCGCTAGCGAACGTCTCGATCGGCGATTGCATCGGGATCATCGCCTGGGATCTGTGAGTCAAAAGCAGGAATCTAGGACCGTCGATGGCGAAGATCTAGTTTGGCACCTGACGGATGCTGCCGTTCTTGACGAGATACCAGGCGTAGTCGGGCTTTACCGGATCGCCCTTGGCATCGAAGGACAGCGGCCCCAGGACAGTATTCCAGCTCCCGGCGCGCAGAACCTCCGCCACCTTGTTGGCATCGGTCGTGCCCGCCTTGGCCACCGCTGCCGCCCATAGCTGGACGGCAGCATAGGTCCTGACCCCGGCATCATGTGTCTCGTTGGCGGGGGCCGAGGGGTTGGCGTCCCGCTCCGCCGTGAACATCGTACCATCGGCGGCAGCACCGGCGCCCCGCAGGAAGTCGCTGGTATAGAAGAAATCGCTGCCCAGGAGCTGGAGCGACAGCCCCTCGGCGCGCGCCTCCTTGACGATCTCGGCCGCCCCCTGGGGGTCGCCGGCATAGTAGAGCACCTGGATTTCCTTGGTCTTCAACTCATGGATTAGGTCGGAATAATTGGGTTGGTTGGCCGCGACGGTATCTACCAGCGCCGGCTGCAGGCCGGCCTCGGTCATCGACCGCCGAACGGCGGATAGAAGCGTGCCGCCGGAGGTCGATTGATCACCGATGATGGCGACCTTCTTGCCCGCGAATTTGCGGGCGATCTCGCTGCCGGCGAACTCGGCCTGCCTGTCATCCCGACCATAGACCCGAAACACCATCCGCCAGCCCTTCGCGGCCGCGTCGTCGGTCAGGCGGGGATTTGACGACGCCGGCGTGACCATCAGTATGTTGTGCTGGTGATAGACCTCGGACGCCGGGATCGAGGCGCCCGAGCAGAAATGGCCCGCAACGAAGACGACGCCCTCATCGGCGGCATCTTCGGCGACGGCCGCGGCATGATCGCGCTGGCAGCGATCGTCTTCGACGACAAGCTTCAGAGGCCGGCCGAGCACGCCGCCATGGGCGTTTATCTCGCTCACGGCCCGCTCGGCCCCTTGCTGCATCTGAGTGCCGAAGCGCCCGAGTTCGCCCGACATGGGACCGGCGACGGCGATAACGATCGGGCCAGCGGCCTGGGCCGGACGGCTGTTCAATAAACCGCAAGCAGATATGGCAGTCAGGATAAAGACAGCCGTCAGATTGCGTAATTGTGACATGCGCCCGCCTCCCATTGTATCCAGTTATTCTGCATTTCTATTTAAGGCAGCCTTGGATGCAAGTCGAGAGCCGATCGGCGGCGCGGTTCTGTCCGGGACTAGGCGACGGAGAATCGATCGATCACCCAGAGCCATGTCCCGTCGCTTTGGCGGCGGGCGACCTCGGCGGTCACGGTGCCATCGGGGAGGCGCGTCGAGGTGAGTGCCAGGTCGCCATTGATGACCGCCGGGCTCTGAACGCCGGCGGCAAATTTTCGGCCGCTTGCCGTGATCTCCGCGAAGAGCGCGCGGATGGCGTCCCGGCCGCGCGTCAAATCTCCGCCGCCGCTGTCGATGACGGCATGCGGGTCGAACAGCGCCACCATCCCGTCGATGTCACCTGCCCATTGCCGGGCGATCAGCAGGCGCTCGAGATCCTGGGGATCGCGCGCCGGCTCACGGTCTCGCCTATCGCTCATGCCGACACCTTTCTGAGAGACGAGACTCAATGCCGGAAGTGCCGCATCCCCGTGAAGACCATCGCAATGCCCGCCGCGTCGGCCGCGGCGATGACCTCGGGGTCGCGCAATGAGCCGCCGGGCTGGATCACTGCCGTGGCGCCGGCCTCGACGGCGGCCAGCAGCCCGTCGGCGAAGGGAAAGAAGGCATCGGAGGCGACGACGGAGCCCTTGGTCGGGCTCGCCGGCGCCGCCGCGGCCTCGCCGGCTTCTTTCGCTTTCCAGGCGGCAATGCGGGAGGAATCGACCCGGCTCATCTGCCCGGCGCCGATGCCCACCGTGGCCTCCTCCTTGGCATAGACGATGGCGTTGGATTTCACATGCTTGGCCACGGCGAAGGCGAAGAGCATGTCGGCGATCTCGCCCGCGGTCGGGGGACGCTTGGTCACGACCGTCAGGTCCGATTTCTTGAGCCGGCCGCTGTCGCGGCTCTGGGCGAGGAAGCCGCCCGCCAATGTCTTCAGGCTGAGGCCGGGCGCGGCGGGGTCGGGCAACGCTCCCGCCGCCAGCACTCGCAGATTCTTCTTCGCCGCCAGCAGCTCGGCCGCGGCCGGCTCCACCGCCGGCGCGATGACCACCTCGGCGAAGAGCTCGGCGATGGCTTCGGCCGTCGCCGCGTCAAGCGGCCGGTTGACGGCGACGATGCCGCCATAGGCGCTGACGGGATCGCAGGCCAGCGCCAGGCGATAGGCCGTGTCGAGATCGGGGCCGAGCGCCGCCCCGCAGGGATTGGCATGCTTGACGATGACGACCGCGGGCTTGTCGAACTCGGCCACCAGCTCATAGGCGGCGTCGGTGTCGTTCAGATTGTTGTAGCTCAGCTCCTTGCCCTGAAGCTGGCGGGCGGTGGCGACACCGGGGCGGCGCTCGCTGGTGACGTAGAAAGCCGCGCGCTGATGCGGGTTCTCGCCATAGCGCAGCATCTGGCGCCGCTCCCCCGCCAGGATCAGCCGCGCGGCCAAGGGCTCCTCCCGGCTCATCCAGCCGGCGATGGCGGCGTCATAGGCGGCCGTGCGGGCGAAGGCGGCGGCGGCAAGCTTGCGGCGCAGCCCCAGGCTGAGGGCGCCCTTCTTGGCCGTCATCTCCGCGGTGATCAGCGCGTAATCCGCGGGCGAGGTGGCGACCGCGACGAAATCGTGATTCTTGGCCGCGGCGCGGATCATCGCCGGCCCGCCCACATCGATGTTCTCGATGCAGGTGGCCTCGTCGGCGCCCGCCCCCAGCGTCGCCTCGAAGGGATAGAGGTTGGAAATCAGGAGATCGATGGGGAGGATGTCGTGGGTCTCCATGGCTTCGCGATGAGTGGCATCGTCGCGCCTTGCCAGGAGCCCGCCATGGATCCGGGGATGCAGGGTCTTGACCCGCCCGTCCATGATCTCGGGGAAGCCGGTATGGGCCGAGACCTCCGTCACCGGGAGCCCGGCTTCGATAAGGGCCCGTGCCGAGCCGCCGGTGGAGAGCAGCGCCACGCTTTGGCTCACGAGAAAGCGGGCGAAATCCACCAGCCCGGTCTTGTCGGAAACCGAGATCAGCGCGCGGGTGACGGGAAGATCGGTCAGCGAATCGGGCATCGCATCGGGTCTCTAGGCGGTTGGGACCTGTTCGGGCGAGCGGTAGTCGGGGACCAGTCGTGTGAGGGCCTGACGCAACCGGCCGAGGTCGCTCCCCTCCGAGGCTGTCTGCAGCGCCGCCAGCGCCGGCTCGAGGGCCGGCCAATCCAGCGCGCCGGGATCGATGCGCAGCAGGCCGGAGACGCCGGCCGGGGTCGGCTGCTCCTCCTCCCGGTAGAGCCGCTCATGCAGCTTCTCCCCCGGGCGCTTGCCGGTGAAGACGATCTTGACGTCGACCTCCGGCTGCTTGCCGGCGAGACGGATCATCTGGCGCGCGAGGTCGACGATGCGCACGGGCTCGCCCATGTCCAGCATGAAGACGGCGCCAGGCTGGGGCTGGCGCCGGGCCAGGGCCGCAGCCTGGAGCACCAGTTCCACCGCTTCCCGCGTGGTCATGAAATAGCGTGTCATTTCCGGATCGGTCACGGTCAGCGGCCCGCCGCGGCCGAGCTGCTCCTGGAACAGCGGCACGACGGAGCCCGCCGAGCCCAGCACATTGCCGAAGCGCACCGCCAGGAACCGGCAGCCGCTGCCGGCGGCCGCGCTCCGCCGGTCGAGGGCCTGGCAGATCATCTCGGCGGCGCGCTTGGCCGCCCCCATGATGCTGGTGGGCGCCACCGCCTTGTCGGTGGAGATCAGCAGCATCTGGTCGACGCCGCTGGCCAGGCATACCTCGGCCAGCTGGCGCGTGCCCAGCACATTGGTCGCCACCGCCTCCGGCTGATTGGCCTCGGCCAGCGGCACATGCTTCAGCGCCGCGGCATGGAAGACGAGCTCCGGCCGCTCCTCGGCGAAGACCGATTCGAGCCGATTGCGGTTGCGGATGTCGCCCAGCGCCGCGCGGCGCGCCAGCTGCGGCTGCAGGGCGCCGATCTCCCGGTCGATCTCATAGAGCAGGAACTCGGAGTGATCGAGCAGGGTGAGGCGGGCGGGGGCGAATCCGGCGATCTGGCGCGCGAGCTCGCTGCCGATCGACCCGCCCGCGCCGGTGATGAGGATGCGCTTGCCGGCGATCAGCTCGCGCATCGGCGCGGAATCCAGCACCTGGCGCGGCCGCCCGAGGAGGTCCTCGACGGCCACGGGCATCAGCGTCTGCTGCTGATTGCCGTCGGTGTGATGCAGTTCCGTCATCCGCGGCAGGCGGGCCAGGGTCATGCCCCGCGCTTCGGCGATGCCGACCAGCCAGCGCAGACCCTCGCGATCGAGGCCGTCATCGGTCAGCACGAAGCGCTGCGGCGCCTTGCCTTTGGCGCTGAGGCGCTCCAGCACGGCGGTCGCCTCGCTGAGCGCCGCCAGCACCGGCACCCCATGGATACGGCGGCCCACCCTGCCGCCCCCGCGATCCAATATGCCGATCACCGCATAGGGGGCGGCGGCATCGCGCCGCGTCACCCGGATGAAGGCCTCGGCCGCGTCGCCGGCCCCCACCAGCAGCACCGGCACGGCCAAGGGCCGGGCCCGCTGGCCGAGCTGGCCCAGATTGCCGTCGCGCAACAGGCGGTAGCCGAAGCGAGGCGCCCCCAGGAGGATGATCAGCACGAACCAGTTGATCAGCATCGCAGAGCGCGGATAGCCCTGGAGGCGGGTGGTGAGGAACTGCAGCGCCAGGAAGACCAGCACGATAAGGCTGACTGCGCGCGCGATCTCCATCAGATCGGGCAAAGAGACATAGCGCCAGACGCCCCGGTTCATCCCGGCGAAGATGAAGACGATCACGGCACAGGCCGTGAACATCAGGGTCCCAAGGCCGAGGAAGGGAAGGTCGCTCTGAAAGCTGCCGACCCTGAGCCATACCGAGAGCGGAAATGAGAGGGCCGCCATGGACACGTCATGGAGCAGCGTCAAGGCAGGCGGCGGTGCGATGCGGCGGCGCAGGCTCATGAAGGCCGGAGAATCATGGAGGCTGGGGTACCCGTGATGAAGGCGCGACCATAGCAAGGCCCCCCCAATGGCTCAATGCAGGGGTGGGCGCTGCGCGCCGGGCGGAGGTGGGTGCGAAGCGCCGGGCGGGGGTGGATGCGCTTCAATTCCGGCCAGCCTCGGAGATCGATCCCTCTTCGTTTCGGCGCATCAGCCGGCGGATCAGCACGAAGACGGCAAGCCCGGCGCCGGCCAAGGCGGCGACCCGCTCGCCCATCTCGGCACCCAGCGCGAAGAGGATGAGGGCGCCATTGCCGATCAATATGGCGCCGGTCACCTGGTCGTGGCGGCGGCCGAGCCGGAGGCTCCGCTGGTAGAAATGCTGGGCATGGGCCGCCAGGATGTTCTCCCCGGCGCGCGCCCGGCGGAGCAGCGTCCAGGTCGCGTCGACCCAGAAATAGAGCGGCAGGATGATGGCTGCCGCCCAGGCACCGTCGCCGGCCGCCCGCAGCAGCAGGAATCCGAGGAGATAGCCCAGCGCCTGGGAGCCGACATCGCCCAAAAAGATCCGGGCGGGATGCCAGTTCCAATAGAGGAAGCCCAGCACCGCCCCCACCAGCGCCAAAGAGAGCTGGTCGAGATCGCCGAAGCCGCCGAACCAGAGGGCCAGCACCGCCAGGCCGAAGCCGATGCTCGCCGCCTCGCTGCCGGCGATGCCGTCGATCCCGTCCATGAAGTTGAACAGATTGACGAACCAGAGCCAGGCGAAACCGGCCAGCAGCGCGTCATAGGGCTGCGGCAGCAGCCCGCCGGTGAACTGGCCGTCGGCGAGCGGGCGCATGAACCAGAGGCCGAGGGCGACGGCGGCGATCTGGACGGCCAGCCGCGGCCAAGGGGAAATGCCGCGGAGGTCGTCCCACCAGCCGACGATGGCGAGCGCCAGGGCCCCCATGAGCTGGGGCCAGAGCCCCGGCTCGATCAGCGCCCAGGCCGGCAGCAGCACGGCCAGCACGGCGATGCCCCCGCCGCGGGGCGTGGGGGCCTTGTGGCTGCTGCGCTCGTTCGGCCGGTCGAGGATCTGGCGGCGGAGCAGCCAGCGCTGGAGAAGCCAGGTCAGCCCCAGGCTCAGGAGGAGGCAGACCACGAAGATGGCTGCCAGGCGGAGCGAGAACTCGAAGGCCGTCATGGCGCGCTTATAGCCGAAGCGGGCAGCTTTTGGCATGAGGCTGTTTGGGATGGCATTCCCCGGCCGGCGTCTATAGGAGTACCCGGCACCTTGCCTTGGGAAAGGGACCGGCTTGCTCGAAACCATCATCGCCTTCCTCGCGACATTCATCATCGCGACCATCGCCGCCACCGGCCTGTTCGGCGTCGCCCTGATGATGGCGATCGAATCCGCCTGCATCCCCCTTCCCTCGGAAAT
>Ga0105238_10006716_pt1 | contig 11481 bp, 8 predicted proteins | sample KBSC34metaG_FD_81526 | JGI IMG/M metagenome (GOLD analysis project Ga0105238, IMG submission 81526) | Corn rhizosphere microbial communities from Kellogg Biological Station, Michigan, USA - KBS C3-4 metaG | ecosystem: Host-associated > Plants > Roots > Rhizosphere > Soil | place: Michigan, USA... | reverse complement strand
GCGCGATGGCCGAGAGCGATGCGGCGGCCATCCTCGAGGACCAGCGTGAACAGAGCGAGTCCCGCGTCGCTGACGCTCGCGAGGTCCGGCGGGCGATCCTCGAGACGTTCGCGCGGGTGGGAGTCCGAACGCACCTCGATCGAACAGGCCGCATCCTTCGCGCGCCGGCCTAGCCCGGTGCGCCCGCCGGCCGGGGGACCACGCTCGGTCCGCGACGGTGCGCATCACGGGCGACACCGTCGTCCGCTTCGCCGTGCGCGCGTTCGGTCGCGGCACCTCGGTGACCACCCAGGGCATCACCATGCAGGCCGGTGTGCCGGGCGGCGCGATCACCACCGCCGTCCTGCCGCCCGAAGAGACGGTCACGATGCCCGCCCTGTCCTCCGTCCAGTCCCTGGGCTTCGCGGCCGTGCGAACCGTCGAGATTCCTCTGCCCGCCGGGGTGACCACCGAGGTCATCGTCGATCTTCGCGCGGAAACGCTCAGCCCTTCTTGCGCGCTGCCCTGGCCTCGGGCCGCCTATCTGGTCGACGACCTGCGCGTCGAGTGACGCCGCCCTGCTCCGCCTAGCCGCCTACCACCGCCATGGTCTTGCTATCGCGTCGCTTCTCCTCGGGATTCACGGGCAGGCGGATGAAGAAGGTCGTCCCCTGGCCCACCTCGCTCTCGAACGTCAGCTCGCCGCCATGGCGATCCTTCACCGTCGAGAAGGCGATGGCCAGACCCTGACCGGTCCCCTTCCCCACCTCCTTCGTCGTGAAGAAGGGATCGAAGATCCGGCTCCTGATGTTCTCGGGGATCCCGGTGCCGCTATCAGCGATGGCGATGACCACCGTGTCGCGCTCCAGACGGGTGCTGACGGTGATGACGCCCTTCTTGTCCGTCCCGGCCACCACGGCGCCGATGGCGTGGGCGGCGTTGACGACGATGTTCAAGATCGCCTGGCTGATCTCCCCCACGTAACAGGTGACGGGCGGCAGGTTGCCGAGCTCGGTCCGGACGTCGGCGACGTACTTGTATTCGTTTCTGGCGATGGTCAGGGTGGTCTCGACGGCCCGGTTGATGTCGGCCGGCGCCTTCACCTCGGTCGACGGATGGGCGAAATCCTTCAGTGACCGGACGATCGACGTCACTCTTTCCAGCCCGTCGATGCACCGCTCGAAGGCAGAGGGGATGTTCTCGCGCAGGTAGGGAAGGTCGGCCTCCTCCTCGGCCGCACGCGCCTCCTCGACGACCTCGCCCAGCGGCGTGCCCGCCAGCACCGCCTCGCGCAGCCGCTGCAGCTTGTCCAGCAGGACCAGCAGCTCGTGGGCGGAGTCGCGCAGGAACTGGACGCTGTCACCCACGAACTGGATCGGCGTGTTGATCTCGTGGGCCACGCCGGCCGCCAGCGTGCCCAGCATCGCCATCTGACGCGAGGCCAGCAGCTCGGCGTGGGTGCGCTTCCGCTCGGTGATCTCCTGCGACACCAGCACCGCCCCCACGATCTTGCCGCCGGCACGGATGGGGGCGATCTGGCTCTCGAACCAGACGTCCGCCCCGTCGTGGCCCAACGTCACCGTCTCGAAGGTGCGCGTCGCTTCCGTGCGGTACATCGCCGCCAGCTCGGCCGACATCGCCGCCTTGCGATCGTCGCTGAAGTAGCTGAGCCACGACGAGCCGATGACGTCCTTCTTCGAGTGCTGGGGGAGCGTCTTGTTGATGAAGTCGATCGTCCCCCGCTCGCTGATGGCGATGATGAACGCGGGCGCGAACTCGAGCAGCAATTCCAGACGCTCGCGCGCCGCCAGCGCCTCGCGGACCGCCTCTTCGCGGGCCGCCTCGCTCCGTCGCTGCTCCGTCAGGTCGCGCGCGATCACCAGCGCGAAGGGGACGGCGGGCAGCCCTTTCACCACCAGCTCGACGGGAAACTGACGACCGTCCTTCGTGGTCCCCTGCATCTCCCCCAGCCGGCGTTCGCTCCCCGGCGCGGCAAGGCAGCCGCGCAGGTCATCGAGAAAACCTCGCCGGCACGACGGGCCCAGCAGCTCGTGGAACGGGTGCCCCTCCACTTGTGGGCGCGCGCGACCGAACATGTGCCGCAGCCCCGCGTTCGCCAGGACCACCACCCCCTCGTCCCCGACCACGCACACTGAACTCGGTAGCGCCTCGATGACGTCGGACAACCACGCTGGATCCCAAACCCGGGCCACTGCTGCCATCTGGTCCTCCCAACGTCGCGCCCTCCAGCGCGCAGGCCGAAGCTCGACGGACGTCCGACCCCATTGTACGCCAGCGGCCCGTGATCTCGGACACCTCCCCGAAACACGGCCCGCGCCGATCCCCGACGGCACCGAAACTTGAAGAAGACGAAACATGAGAAGTGTTACCGTCCTTCTGTAAACATGGCCCGACAGCGCGCCCCGAAGAAAACCGACGAAGACCTTCCCCTCCGCGAAGACATCCGCCTGCTGGGGCGGCTGCTTGGCGACACCATCCGCGACGACGCCGGACAGGCGATGTTCGATCTGGTGGAACAGATCCGCCGCACCGCGGTCCGCTACCGTCGCGACCAGGACGGCGACGGCATGGCGGGCTTCGAGTCCACCATAGGCGCGCTGGACCCCGCCCAGGCGACCAGCGTGGTGCGCGCGTTCAGCTACTTCCATCACCTGGCGAACATCGCCGAGGATCTGCACAAGCGCCGCCGCTGGGCGGCCTCGGCCCACGACGCCGTGGTCCCCGACGAGGAGAGCCTGGCCGCCGCGCTGGCCCGCCTGCGCGCCGCCGGAGTGTCGTCCCGCCGGGTGGTGGCGCGTCTGGAGCGGGCCCGCGTCGAGCCGGTGCTGACGGCGCACCCGACCGAGGTGCAGCGGAAGAGCATCCTCGAGCGGCACCACAGCATCTCGGCCCGCCTGGCGGCCCACCGCCGCGAGGACGCCACGTTCGAGAGCGACCTGCGGCGCGACATCTCGATCCTGTGGAAGACCAGCGAGTTGCGCCCCGCCAAGCCGACCGTCGGCGACGAGATCGAGAACGGGCTGGGGTACTTCCGGTCCACCTTCCTGGACGCCATCCCGCGCATCTACGCCGGGCTGGAGGACGCCCTGGGCCGCCACGTCGAGCTGGCGCCCTTTCTGCGCGTGGGGAACTGGATCGGCGGCGATCGCGACGGAAATCCGCACGTGCGCCACGACGTCACCGAGCAGGCGGTGATGCGGCAGGCGAGCGTGATCTTCGAGCACTACCTGGCCGAGATCCACGCGCTGGGGAGCGACCTCAGCCTGTCGTCGCGCTACGTGGACGTGCCGCCCGAGCTGGAGGCGCTGGCCGCGGAGTCTCCCGATCGCGCCACCAGCCGGTCCGAGGAGCCGTTCCGGCGCGCGCTGACCGGCGTCTACGCGCGCCTGGCCGCCACCGAGGCGAGCCTGGTCGGCGCCGCGGGTGGCCCGCGCGCCGCCATCGCGCCCGCCAAACCGTACGCCTCGCCGGCCGAGTTCCTGGCCGATCTGAACGTCGTCGATCAGGCGCTGGTGGCCGCGAAGCTGGAGTTCGTGCGAGGGGGGCGCCTGCGCCACCTGCGCCGGGCCGTCTCGGTGTTCGGCTTCCACCTGGCGCCGCTGGATCTGCGCCAGCACAGCGAGATTCACGGCCGCGTGGTGGCCGAGATCTTCGCGCGCGCCACGGGCCGTGACGGCTACGCCGGCCTGGACGAGGCGGCGCGCCAGGAGGTCTTGCTGGCCGAGCTGGCCACGGCGCGGCCCCTGGTGTCGCCGCACGTGACCTACAGCCCCGAGGCGACGGAGCAGCTGGCCACCATGGCCACCGCCAAGCGCATGCAGGATCGCTTCGGCGCGGAGGCCTTCCCCAGCTACATCATCTCGATGACCGCCGGCGCCAGCGACGTGCTGGAGGTGGCGCTGCTGGCCAAGGAGGCCGGGCTGCTGGTCCCCGGCGACGAGCCGCGGCTGTCGCTGAACATCATCCCGCTGTTCGAGACCATCGAGGATCTGCGGGGCTGCGGCGCCATCATGGACCGCCTGCTGTCGATGCCCCCCTACCGCCACATGGTCGAGAGCCGGGGCAACCTGCAGGAGGTGATGCTCGGTTACTCGGACAGCAACAAGGACGGCGGCTTCCTGACGTCGAACTGGGAGCTGTACAAGGCCGAGCAGAGCCTGGTCGAGGTGACCCGCCGTCACGACGTGACGTTGCGCCTGTTCCACGGGCGCGGCGGCACCGTGGGCCGCGGCGGCGGTCCCAGCTATCACGCGGTGCTGGCGCAGCCGCCGGGCAGCGTGAACGGCCAGCTTCGCCTGACCGAACAGGGCGAGGTCATCGCCAGCAAGTACGCCGATCCGACGGTGGGCACCGTCAACCTCGAGACGCTGGTGGCGGCCACCCTGGAGGCGAGCCTGCTGCCGGGCGGCGATCTGGGCGCCGACGAGCCGCGCTTTCATGCCGCGCTGGAGGAGCTGTCCGCCTTGGCCTTCGCCGCCTATCGGAAGCTGGTGTACGAGACACCCGGCTTCATCCGCTACTTCCGCGAGGCGACGCCGGTCAACGAGATCGCCGATCTGAACATCGGCAGCCGCCCTTCGGCGCGGCGCAGCTCGGATCGGGTCGAGGACCTGCGCGCCATTCCCTGGGTCTTCAGCTGGGGCCAGTGCCGGCAGAGCGTCCCCGGCTTCTACGGCTTCGGGTCGGCGGTGGCCGGGTTCCTGGCCGACGGGCGCCACAAGGGCACCAGCCGCCACGACCGCGAGCAACTGCTGAAGGCGATGTACCAGCGCTGGCCGTTCTTTCGTACCGTGGTGGACAAGCTGGACATGGTGCTGGCGAAGACCGACATGGCGATCGCCTATCGCTATGCCGGCCTGGTCACCGACAAGAAGCTGCGCGAGAGCATCTTCTCGCGCATCGAGCGGGAGCACGACGACACGCGGAAGGCGTTCTTCCTGATCACCGGCGCCAAGATGCTGCTGGAGAGCAACCCGTCGCTGGCGCGCAGCCTGCGCAACCGCATCCCCTACATCGATCCCATCAACCACCTGCAGGTCGACCTGCTACGCCGCCTGCGCGCGGCGCGCGGCGACACCAGCGAGCTTCGCCGCGCCATCCACCTGACCATCAACGGCGTGGCGGCGGGGTTACGGAACAGCGGGTAGCGCTGGGCCGGTCGCTCCCCCCTTGACCGCGGGCTCGCGGGCGGCGATTGTGCCGCGATGGAACTCGAAGACCTGAACGAGGACGAGAAGACAGCCCTGGTCGGACTGGTGAAGGCGGTCATCCTGGCCGACGGCAAGGTGTCCGAGGACGAGATCGAGGAGGTCGACCAGATCGTGGCCGCCCTGGGCGAGGAGTCGTATCAGAGCCACCTGGACGCGTTCGAGTCGCGCTTCACGGACGAGCTGGCGTTCCAGAAGTTCCTGAAGACGATCACGCGCCAGGACGCGCGCGAGCTGATCTACGGGACCGTGCTGAGCGGCGCCGCCGCCGACGCCATCGAGGGCGGCGAGTCAGACCTGCTGTCCTGGCTGGCCAACGCCTGGAACATCGAGATCCAGGTCGCCGAGTGATCGATTGAGCGAGGCGCGCGCCTCGCTCAGTCTTCGTCGTCGCTTTCCCCGCCTCCGTGGCCGTGCCCCACACCGGCCGCTGCGGCGCGCTCGACGTCCGCGCTGGGCGGCTTCCCGGCCAGCGCGGCGTGCGCCGCGCCCGCCCACAGCCGCACCAGCGGGTACGGGTTGCTGCTCATCTCGTGGGCGATGGCGACGCCGGCCGGCTGGAAGCGGCGCTCGCCCGCGATGGCCATGGCCGTCGCCTGCTCGTGCGCGAAGCCGCGCGTGATGGTGGCCACCAGCACGTTCTGATCGCGCCCGCCGTACAGGCGCTCGATGGCGGCACCGTCGTAGCGCTTCCCCCACAGGCGCGCGATGTCGTCCAGCAGCGTGCCCACCGTCTTGTCGCCGTGGCACAGCGCGCACTCGAGCGGCCGGTCGCCCTCGACGCGGGCCTTGTCGGTGGGCGAGCCGATGCGGTGATAGCGGGTCAGCGCGTACCCGAGGCCCATGTTCTTGCGGGGCATGTGACAGGCGACGCACGAGCCGCCGGCGCCCGCCGGATCGTGGTGCGCGTGCGCTCGCAGCGCCGCCGTCGTCGCCAGCTCGCCGTGACACTTCGTGCACACGCCGTTGCCGGCCGGGGTCGCCAGCGCGGCCAGCTTCTCGCGTGAGTCCTCGCGGTGCGGATCGTGGCAGGTGGCGCAGCTCATGGCGCGCGCGCACCCGCCCAGCAGGAAGTCGCGCCCTTCGCCCGAGGTGATGTGGCTGCCGCCGGCCGACTCGGGATGCCGGCGCTCACCGCCTTCCCAGGTCCGCGGGTAACGCGAGAACAGCACCTGGTGGCAGCGCGCGCAGGTGCGGTTCTGCCACTCCGCCTCGGTGGGCGCCGGACCGCCGGCGGCGTGAATGTCCAGGAACGGGGCGCGCGGGGCGAACGTGGGGACGCGGCGCGGATCGTCGATGTGCTGGCGGCCGCCGCCGTGGCAGGCCTCGCAGCCGATGCCCACCTCGACGAAGTGGCTGGGCTGGTAGCGGCCGCGCGCCTCCAGCATCGCCCGCCGCAGCGCCGCGCGCGCTGGCTGGTCCACGCCGGCGGCGGCGCGGGTGGCCGCGCCCTGCCCCGCCCCCAGCGCCGCCGTCTCGCGATCCAGGGCCGCCAGCAGCTGCCCGCTGTCGCTGATCAGGTAGTCCAGGCGCCGCCGCGCGGGCAACAGCTTGTCGACCACCTCGCCCTGGTAGCCGGGCGCGCCGGGCCCGTGCAGGGCGGCCCACACGTCGTCGAAGTACGGGATCGTGTTGTGGCAGAAGATGCAGGTCTGGTTCCAGACGCCGCCGGCGCGCATGCCGGGCCGCTCACCCACCATGACCGAATAGCCCTTCAGGCGGAACGTGCCCGTCTGGAAGACGTAGGACGTGGGCAGGATCAGCTCGGCGTGGGGATCGCCCAGCACGGGCGCGCCGGGATCGGTCGAGGCTACTTCTTGTCCGGCGAAGTCCTCGCGGTAGCGGCCGCCGATGACCTTGGTGACCCGGTACAGGTGCGCGCCGCCGGTGGCGGACTGCAGGCGCACGAAGCGGGCGGCGCCGACTTGCTGTAGCTGGGCGGTGTCGTCCTTGAACTGGAACGTCCGGCCGTCGAACGGGGCGCGCACCTCCGTCTGCTCGGGCAGCCGGGTCATGCGGTGCATGGGCGAGTGGGTCCAGGCAGCGACGACGTCGCCATGGCAGGGACCGCACGCCGCGGAGCCGACGTAGTCGTCGCGCAGGATGTTGCTGGTGATGCCCGGCGCGCCGGCGGGGGGCGCCGCGCCCGGTGCCGCCGGAGCGCCTGACGCACCCATCGAACGGCATCCCGCCGTCGCGAGCGCCAGCAGAGCGGCCAGCACCAGGCCGGCGCGCGGGATCCCGGGACGCGCGGCGCGAAGCTGCCCGACGGTGCTCACGCGCGACAATCTACATCGCCGTCACGGTAAGCGACGCGACGACCGCCACGTAAAACGTCGCGCGGCCGCTAGGGAGCGACGGCCAGCGGATCCTGACCCGGCTTGGTCGCGCCTCGCAAGGTGGCGTGCGTGGTCGTCACGAACTTCCCCTGCGACTCGACCTGCACCTCGATCTCGACCGGTCCCACTCCGGGGGCGAAGGTGGTGCGTGACATGCGGTTCGGCTCGCGCCGCAGCATCTCGACCACCACGCAGTTCTTGTAGTCACCCGACGGCCCGGACACCGTCTTGTCGACGGAGACGACCTTCGCCGTCCCGGCGGCCACGTTCCAGGTCGCGCCCAGGACGACCGGGTTCTTCAGCATGAAGTCCCCCACCACCGGGCCGTCCTTCATCGCGATCCCCTGCGGCGTCACCGCGTACGAGATGCGCTCGTCGCCGGCCTGGACGATGGCCCCGTCGGGCAGCCGCTCGAGGACCGTGTACACCGCCAGCATGTGCTGCCCGCCGCGGTCGAGCTCGTAGGCCCACTTCCACCCGGCGTCCAGCGGGAAGTAGTCCGCCGCCGTGGTCGACCGAGCGGGGGAGACCGCCGGGCCCGGGGGCGACGACGCGCAAGCGGACAGTGTGGCAAGGACGGAGAACAGCGCGGTCAGGGCGACCGTCTCGATGCTGCTCGACGGATATCCAGCGAACACCTTAGGGACGGTCGTCTTCGATGAGAGCACGTCGTGAAACATGACAGACCTCCGCCTCCACGGGATGTCGAGGTCCCTGATTTGTCGGCATCCTCGTCAAAAAACTGAGGCTACCGGCGCCCTGACGACAGAATCGACGGTCCCGGCGGCCCGTGCGACACTGAAAACGGCGGCCGGCGGGGGCCAGTGTCTGAGGGCTGGCAGGGATGTCCCGCAGGGGACGGTGGTATGGACGTTGCTTTGTCCCGGCGAGACCGCCTTTCATCACGGAGAATCGCCCTGCCCACGTCTCGCACCCTCCTGCTCGCCCTGCTGCTCGCGGCCGCGCCTGTCGCGCCGCGGGCCTGGGCGGCGGGGCCCCCGGCGGGGCCCGGTGCGAAGGACCAGGCCGCGACCCTGGCCGAGCGGACCAAGCTGCAGGGGCAGCTGGACCGGGTCAACGCCGAGATCGACGACCTGAAACGACGCCCCCTCGGCATCCGTGACGACTATCGGCTGCGCAGCCGCATGGCCGACGCCGAGGCGCTGGCCCGGCGCCTGAACGAGATCGACGCGCGCCTCGGGCCTGCGATCCGCGCCGCCGCCCCCGACGTGGCACCGCCCGAGATCCGCGTCAGCCCGTCCGACGACCGCGCCGAGCGCGAAGCGAAGGCCGATATCCTGGCCGATCAGGCGCGGCGCCTCTCGCACGAAGCCAGCGTGCTGGAGGGTCGCCTGACGACGCTGCGCGCCCGCAACGAGCTGAAGCAGCGCTCCGGCCGGCTGGACCGCGATCCCTTCGCGCCGCTCGAGCAGGTGAAGAGCCGGGTGGGCGTGAATGGGGTTGCCTCGGGCACGGCGACCGTGACGGACACGAAGACGGGCACGTCCCGCGGCATGCCTCCCGCCACGGCGACCCCCGGCACCGGCACGAACGGCGCGACCGATGGCGCTGGCGCCGCTCCCACCGCCGGCACCCCCACCGGGACCACCTCTACCCCGGCGGGCGCGCCGCTGCTGCAACCGGCCGCACCGGTGGCGGCCCCCCTCTCTCAGGCGGCGGCCGGCGACAGCGCCGGCTCGCAGCTCCGGGGCGTGCTGGATCCGATCTCGCTGGAGGAGGTCCGCCGCCTGGAGGCCCCGGGCGCCGGCCCCGCCGATCTGCAGCGCATGGAGCGGGCGCTGGCCACCCTGCGCGGGCGCGCCGCCCAGCTCGCGGCCGCCTCGGCGGCCTTGCGGGCGCACGCTCCTTCCCCCTGACGCCCCTGCTCAGGAACTGCGGGCCGGCGCGGCCCCTGCGGTACACTGGCGCCGCGCATGCGCCACCGTCCTCGGGCGACCCTCTGCGCCGCGCTCGCGGTGACGGGCGCCGCGCTCTCGTGGGGTCGACCGGCGCTCGCCGACCAGCAGGTCAACGCCCGCGCCGAGGTGGGCGCCGAGTACGACGACAACGTCCACCACGTCGAGCAGATTCCCGGTGACCGGGTCACCCTCGTCGGCTCGGCGCTGACCCGCGCGGTGGTGGCTCTGTCGGCCGCCGATCGGCTGACGGAGCGCCAGGACGTCGCCTTCTCGGTGCTGGGGGCCGTGAAGCTGTTCGCCGCGCCGGCCGCGCGCAACGAGAATGTCGGCGTCGTCGAGACCGCGGGCGCCTGGAACCTGCGCGTCGCGCCCCGCACCCGCCTGGGGGCCGGCGCGACCTACTACGAGGCCATCCAGGCCGACACCCCGACCGAGCGCGCGCTGACCGCCGAGCGCGACGGCGTGCTGGAGGCGCGCGACTTCCGTTCGGTGATCCCCACCCTGCGCGGCCTGCAAGGCGTGGGGGACGCCGGCACGCTGGGCCTGGCCGTCGGATACCGGTGGTTCGTCTACAAGCCGGTGCGCGACTACGACTTTCAGGCGCCCCTGGCCACGCTCGAGCACCGCTTCGCGGTGGAGACCGCGGATGGCGGCGCCGACTGGGCCCTGGTCAGCTCGGCCAGCCTCGAATGGCGCCGGTTCTCGGGAGCACGGCTACTTGCCGGCGGCGTCGATCCCTCCGGGGCACATCACGTCGATCAATTCGTTACCGGCCAGTTCGAGGTGACCCGCACCGGCGCCGTGCTGCTGGGCGCGGGGTACGCCCTGCAGTGGAACCGCTCGAACAGCCGCGGCGAAAGCCTGCTGCGCCACATCGGCTCGCTGCGCTTCGCCGCGTCGCTACCCCTCGGCCTGTACCTGGCGATCCGCGGCGAGCTGCTCTACCTCGGCTACCAGGACCAGCTGCCCCTGCTCACCTCTCCCTCGGGTCAGTCCAGCGTCAGCATCGAGGAAGAGACGCGGAGCGACGTCCGCGCCGAGCTGAGCCGCGATCTGGGCGCCCACCTCCAGCTGGTCGGCCGCTACGTCTTCTACGCAAACGCCGTCGGCCAGGGCCAGTACCGCCGCCAGACCACCACCCTGTCCTTGGTCTTCACCACCAACTAGCTCGTCCAAAAAGCAAACGGCGCGGTCCCGAACCTCCGGGAACCGCGCCGTCGCTGGTGCGTCTGATGAAGCCGAAACGGGCTTACATCATCCCGCCCATGCCACCCATCCCGCCCATGCCACCCATGTCACCGCCGCCGCCCCCCGGAGCCGGAGGCGCCTCGGGCTTGGGACGGTCGACGATCATGGCCTCGGTGGACAGCAGCAGGGCCGACACGGACGCCGCGTTCTGCAGCGCCGAGCGGACGACCTTCGTCGGATCGATGACACCCGCCTCGATCAGATCCTCGAACTCGTCGGTGGCCGCGTTGTAGCCGAACGCGCCCTTCCCCTCGCGGATCTTGTTGACGATGATCGCCCCTTCCTTGCCCGCGTTCTGCGCGATCTGACGGCAAGGCTCCTCGCAGGCGCGCTTGATGATCTGGACGCCGACCTGCTCGTCCTCGCTCACGCCCTCGATCTTGTCCAGCGACTGCAGGGCGCGGATCAGCGCCACGCCGCCGCCGGGGACGATCCCCTCTTCCACCGCCGCGTGCGTGGCGTGCAGCGCGTCCTCGACGCGGGCCTTCTTCTCCTTCATCTCGGTCTCGGTGGCCGCGCCCACGCGGACCACGGCCACGCCGCCCACCAGCTTGGCCAGGCGCTCGCGCAGCTTCTCGCGATCGTAGTCGGAGACGGTCTCCTCGACCTGGGCGCGAATCTGTCTCACCCGCGCCTCGATCTCGGGCTTCTTGCCGGCGCCGTCGACGATGGTGGTGTTGTCCTTGTCGACGGAGATGCGCTTGGCGCGGCCCAGATCCTTCAGGGTCAGGCTGTCCAGCTTCAGGCCCAGATCCTCGGTCACCGCCT
>Ga0105238_10006715_pt1 | contig 11481 bp, 10 predicted proteins | sample KBSC34metaG_FD_81526 | JGI IMG/M metagenome (GOLD analysis project Ga0105238, IMG submission 81526) | Corn rhizosphere microbial communities from Kellogg Biological Station, Michigan, USA - KBS C3-4 metaG | ecosystem: Host-associated > Plants > Roots > Rhizosphere > Soil | place: Michigan, USA... | reverse complement strand
GCGTTGCCCCCCTACGTGACCCCCCGGAAGATCTCGGGGCACCGCCGGCGCGGCGAAGCCGCGCCTCCCGTCGTCAAACTCGCTCGCTGTGCTCGCTCTGGCGTTGCAGGCGGCGAAAACCCGCAGGGGGGCGTTGCCCCCCTACGTGACCCCCCGGAAGATCTCGGGGCACCGCCGGCGCGGCGAAGCCGCGCCTCCCGTCGTCAAACTCGCTCGCTGTCTCGCTCTGGCGTTGCAGGCGGCGAAAACCCGCAGGGGGCGTTGCCCCCCTACGTGACCCCCCGGAAGATCTCGGGGCACCGCCGGCGCGGCGAAGCCGCGCCTCCCGTCGTCAAACTCGCTCGCTGTGCTCGCTCTGGCGTTGCAGGCGGCGGATTTTGCGGAGGGCGATCAGCGCGACGAGGAACGGGAGGAGGAGGAAGGCGCCGAGGAGGCGGAGCTTGGGGGTGAGGGATTGGGCTTGGGCTAGGCAGTTGGGGCAGAGGGCCCAGGCGTCTGTGGCCGAGCAGAGAGCGATGGTGACCAGGGCGAAGGCTGCGCGTTTCATGGGCGCACCATTTGGCGGCGGAAGTCGGCTTCGAGGATGAGGACGATGGTGGTGGCGAGGGCCAGGGCGAGGGGCGCGGCCATGATCGCGCGGAGGGCGAGGGATTCGCGGCGCAGGCCCATGGAGAGCCAGAGAGAGATGGCGACGGCGATCGCGGCCAGGCCGAACAGGATCGTCATGATGACAGTGCGACTCAGGCCCGACGTCGCGACCAGAAGCTCGAGTGCGACGCAGATCGTAACGGCGGCCGACGGAAGCCAGGCCTTGCGCGCGGCCGCCTCAGCCACGAGGCACCGCCGGCAACAGATAGAGGACCGTGAAGATCACGATCCACGCAACATCGACGAATTGCCAGTACAGCGCCGCCGCCTCGATCGAAGCGTTCCGCGCTGAGTGGCGCCCGCCAAGCGCGAAGCCGAGCAGCAGGGCCACGCCGACGATCACGTGCAACCCGTGATACCCGGCGATGACGAAGAACAGCCCCGCCGCATGATCGGTCGCCAGCCCCACGTGGCGGGCCACCACCAGCGCTCGAAACTCGATCAGCTGCCCGACCGCGAAAACCAAGCCCAATCCGCCGGTCACGATCAGCAGACGCCGCGCGAGCGCCCATCGCTCAGCTTTCGCGGCCGCGACCGCCGATGTCATCGTCGCCCCCGAGACCAACAACACCAGCGTCAGCAGCCCCGCCAACCCGCGATCGAAGCGCACCGCCGGATCCGGCCAGGCCGCGGCGCGCGCCCGAAGCAGCGCATACGCCAGCAACAGCCCTGCGAACCCCATGGCATCCGTCGCCAAGAAGACCCACATCCCAACCTTGCCCGCCGGCACATCCGCCACAGCAACGACGTCGCTCCGCGATGACATGCTCTCTCGCACGCTACCCCCCCGCCCCAAAATTTCCAGTCGATGTTCCGACTCTTCTCTCCGAAACGTCAGAGCGAACGAAGTGAGCGAGTTCATCGACGGGAGGCGCGGCTTCGCCGCGCCGGCGACGCGCTGAGATCTCCCGGGGGTCTCGTAGGGGGGACTTCGTCCCCCCTACGAGACCCTTGACAGCCGCCCGCCCGCAGTCAATCACTACGCGACATGGAATCTCCTTCCGCGGCGGCTTCGCAGTCCTTGGGCGGCCCCGTCCACGCGGCGGGGCCGGCGCGCCCGCTCGCGTCCAAGGCCGCCGCCAGCAGCTCGATCAGCCGTCTGGTGGCGCGGCCGGCGTTCTGGATCGTGCTCCTCTCGCTGCTCTTCGCCCTGCCCGTCGTGAGGACGGCCCTGCGCCGCCTGCCGCCACCTCCGCCCGTTCTGTCGACCTTGCCCGCATTCACGATGACCGATCAGCTCGGCCAACCGTTCGGGACCAAGGACCTGGAGGGCAAGGTCTGGGTGGCGGACTTCATCTTCACCTCCTGCCCGACCGCCTGTCCCCTCCTGACGCGCCGGATGGCGGAGGTCGCGAGCCGCGCGAAGCGCCTCGGCCCCGAATTCCGACTGGTCTCGTTCACCGTCGACCCGGAGCGTGATACTCCAGCTCGGCTGGCGGAGTACGCCGCCAGCTACAAGGTGGACCCGCACAAATGGTCGTTCCTGACGGGCCCGCTCGGCGACGTCGAGCGCGCCATCACGGATGGGTTCAAGATCGGGGTCGATCGTCACAAGACGGCCGACGGCTTCTGGGAGATAGTCCACGGGGAGCACCTGGTGCTGGTCGATCGCCACCTGCACGTCCGCGGCTACTTCGACGCCTCGAATCCGGGGATCGATCAGCTGCTGGCCGCGCTCGGTCGGGTCGTCAACGAACGTCCGGAGGACGAGCCCGCGCCGACCCCGGCCTCCCCGGCCCGTCCGTAGACGTCTCGAAAACGTTTCCCTTCAGGTCCACGTCTACGTCTACGGCCACGTTTACGGGGTGGCGGGATGCGCGTCTCGGGGGGGGGAGCGAGCGCTGCGGGCGTGATATGGAAGGGCCCATGCCCGCTGCCACCTCGCCCAAGAAGCGTTCTCTCATGCCCTCGGGCGATCTGCGCCGCAAGCTGCGGGGGCACGGCCATGCCCTCGCCGCGCTGGTCCAGGTCGGGAAGGCGGGTGTCACCAAGGGGCTCGTCGCGCAGCTGGCGCAGGCTCTGTTCGACCATGAGCTGGTCAAGGTCAAGATCGGGTCGGAGTGCCCGGCCGATCGCTTCGAGGTGGCCGAGCGCCTGGCGGGCGAGCCGGGCGTGAACGTGGTGCAGATCCTCGGCCGGACGATCCTCCTCTACAAGCGCCATCCCCAGACCCCGCGTTTCGAGGGCAAACGGGCGGCCCCAGCCGCCACCCCGTGATGGGCCGGCGCCGCGTGGCTTGACCCGTTCCGACACGGCTGCTAATCCCCCAGCCCATGACTCGCATCCGCGCTCGTGCGTTCCTGATGCTCGGCCTCGGCGCCACGCTGGCGGGAAGCACGAGCGGCTGTAACAAGAAGAGCGAGCCCGCCTCGCAGCCGGCGGCTGCGACCGCCCCCGCAGCGGCGACGGCCCCCGCCGCCGCCACGCCGGGCGTGGCAGGCGCGTTCGGGACCGGCGTCATCAGCGGCACGGTCAAGCTGAAGGGCAAGGCGCCCGAGATGAAGGCGGTAACGACGCCGGACCCCTTCTGCGCCCGCCACCCGGTCAAGGAAGAGGACGTCCTGGTGGGCGCCGGCAACGGCCTTCGCAACGTCGTCGTCCGCGTGGTCAAGGGCGCGACCGGGACGTACGAGGCGCCCAAGACGGCGGCGGTGGTCGACCAGAGCGGGTGCATGTACCGGCCGCGGGTCCAGGTCGCGATGGTCGGCCAGCCGGTCCAGATCCAGAACAGCGATCAGACCCTGCACAACGTCCACTCCTACAAGGGTCCCTCGACGATGTTCAACCAGGCGCAGATCCCAGGAATGGCGCCCATCACCAAGACCTTCGCCGACGGCGGCCAGCTGGTGAAGTTCAAGTGCGACGTCCACCCGTGGATGACGGGCTACGTCGCAATCGCGACGAACCCGTTCTTCGCCGTGAGCGACGCCGACGGCAACTTCAAGATCGAGAAGCTGCCCCCTGGCACCTATACCCTCGAAGCCTGGCACGAGCGCCTCGGCACCCGGACCGCCGACGTGCAGGTCGCGGCCGATCAGGCCGCCACCGTCGCGCTCGAACTGGCGATGCCGTGACGAGGAGCCGGCCGCCCGCCGGCGCCGTGACGTTTAGGTGTTGGTGGTTCGAGATTCCGCGCTATAAAGCGCCCCGATGTTGGTTCATGGTCTGGCCATCGCGACGGCGGCGGCCACCTATTTGCTGATCCTGATCGGCGGCCTGGTCCACGCCACGGGATCGAGCCTGGCGTGTCCGGATTGGCCCACCTGCTACGGCACGATGATGCCGGTCATGCAAGGCGGCGTGGCGATCGAGCACAGCCACCGACTGGCCGCCGGCACGGTCGTCATCCTGACGCTCACACTGGCGACCCTGGTGACCGTGAGCCGCGAAGCTTGGCACCGGCCGCTGCGACGGGTGGCCTGGCTGGCGGTCGGCCTCGTATTCGCGCAGGCGCTCCTCGGCTTGATCACGGTGCTCCTCCGCTTGCCGACGGTGGTCTCGACGCTGCACACGGCAACCTCTTTGCTCTTCTTCTCGACGGTCCTCTACCTGGCCGTTCGAAGTCGTCCCCTGCGTTCGTCGTCCGACGGTGAGGGCGCGCCCAGCTCGGTCGAAGCCGAGGTGACGCCGTCGCGCCAGCGTGCCCTGGCCGCCAATGGCGCGCTCGTGGCGGCGGTCGCGGTGTTCTTCCAGATGGTGCTCGGCGGGCTGGTCCGTCATTCGGGCGCTGCGCTGGCCTGCCTCGACGTGCCGCTTTGCCGGGGATCCCTGTGGCCGACCGAGGCCCATCCGACCGTGCTCGTGCAGGCGCTGCATCGCCTCGGCGCGACCGCGGTGGCGGCGCTGGTGCTGTTCTCCGCCATCGCCGGCGTGCGGGCGGCGCGACGGCGGCCGGGGCTGCTCGCGCTCGCGCTCGCCGGACCGCTCCTCGTCGTGATCCAGGTGTGGCTCGGGCTGCGGTCCGTGACCTCGTTCCTGGATCTGGTCACCGTCGAGGCCCACCTGGCGGTGGCGACGGCGTTGCTCGCTTCGCAGATCGGCCTGGCCCTGGCGTCGCTCCCCGTCCCCCGTCGGGACGCCGCGATTCATCCCTGGCCTCGCGCCGTCGCCGATCTGATCCAGCTCGCCAAGCCGCGCATCACGAGCCTGGTGATCGCGACGTTCTCGGGCGGGTTGTGGCTGGCGCCCGGACACCTGCCGCGCTGGCGCATGGTCACGACCTTGATCGGGACGACGCTGATCGTGGGCGCGGCGAACGCCCTCAACATGTTGATCGAGCGCGACGTCGACGGGTTGATGGAGCGGACACGCCACCGGCCTCTGGTCGAGGGACGGCTGCCTCCGGCCGCGGCGCTGGTCTTCGGGACCGTGCTGGCGGCAGCCGCGATCCCTCTCCTGCTCCTGGCCGGCAACGCCCTGACGGGGATCCTGGGCGCCCTCGCCTTCGTGGCTTACGTGGCGATCTATACGCCCATGAAGCGGACGTCGCCGGCGGCGCTCTTCGTGGGCGCCGTCCCCGGCGCTCTGCCTCCCCTCATGGGTTGGACCGCGGTGACCGGGCAGATCGACGCGGGCGCGCTGGCCCTGTTCGGCATTCTTTTCCTCTGGCAGATCCCACACTTCTTGGCCATCGCGCTCTATCGATCGGCCGACTACGGGCGCGCCGGCTTCGAGATCCTCCCTCTGGTGGTCGGTGAGAAGCGGACCCGCTTCGTCATCGTCGCGTTCTGCGCCTTGTTGATGGCTATCTCGCTGCTCCTCGGCCCGCTGCACGTGGCCGGGCCGCTCTATACGTCGGTCGCGGCCCTGCTCGGCGTCGGATTCCTGGTCTGGGGACTGGCGGGCTTGCGCGAGGCGGCCAACCGGCTCTGGGCCCGATCGCTCTTCTTCGCTTCGCTCGGGTATCTGACGCTGCTCTTCGCGGCGCTGATCATCGATCGCACCCTAGCCTGAAGCCCCGCGCCGGCGTGGCGACCCTACACGCCGCTGCTGATGGGGGCGCGCCGATCCGGGTCGTTGCCGCGGCGCGGCCGCCGGGGGATTCCGGATAATCGCAAAAATTGAGTCCGTTTCCACAGACGTATCGAGTAAATTGGGCCGGTGGGCATAGACGTATCCAATCTTCCGACATCGAAACGGCGCCTCTTGATGCGCCTCAAAACGCGCGGTCCCGCCACCATCGCCGAGCTGGCGGCCGATCTCGGCCTATCCGGCGAGGCCATCCGCCAACAGCTCGCGCCGCTGGAGCGCGAGCTCTGGATCGAGCGAGAAGCTCTGCCGCCCTCCGGCGAGCCGGGCCGGCCACCTGGACGATATCGGCTAACTCTGAAGGGCGAGGGCCTGTTTCCAAAGCGAACCGGTACCCTCGCGGTGGCCTTCGCCGATGCCATCCGTGAAGAGATGGGGGAAGAAGCTCTCGAGCAAATCTTGGCGCGGGTCACGGACGCGCGCGTGCTCGACCTGCAAGGCTCGCGCGGCGAAGCGGTCCCGATGTCCGAGAAGGTGGCCCAATCGCGAGGAATCTATGGGGCGGACGACGCCTTCGTCGACGTGGAGAAGGTGCCGGACGGGTACCGCCTGATCGAGCGCAACTGTCCCTTCCTCGACGTGGCCATGGCGCGTCCGGTGCTTTGCAGCTCGACGGTGACGACCTTGACCCGCGTGCTCGGCTGCCGCGTGGTGCGCGAAGAGCGCTTCCAGGACGGCCACGGCTGCTGCTCGTTTCGCATCTACGAGGATCAACCGGTCGACGTCCGCGGCCTCCGGTTTCAGCGCGAGCCCGATCACAAGAAACCCTCGTCCTAAGGCACAACGCTGCTTTGAACGGCAGCTAGCGTCAATCCCGCTCGGCGCGCACGTCGCGCGATAGGATCTCGGCCATCGCGTCCCTCACCGGTTTGCCCGCGTGAAGGACCGCCGCCACGGCGTCGGTGATGGGCATCGGGACGCCGGCCGCCGCGCCGAGCGCCGACGCCGAGCGCGCGGTGTCCACACCTTCCGCGACTTGACCCAGCCTTCGGATCGCTTCGCTCAGACTCTCGCCGCGCGCCATGGCCAGGCCCACCTGCCGGTTCCGCGACAGATCGCCTGTGCATGTGAGGACGAGATCTCCGAGGCCGGCCAGGCCGGACATGGTGAGCGGATGCGCGCCCAGCCGCGTGGCCAGGCGGCTCATCTCGCTCAGCCCGCGTGTGATGAGCGCGGCGCGCGCGTTGCCGCCGAGACCGAGGCCGTCGGCCGCCCCGACCGCGATGGCGATGACGTTCTTCAACGTCCCGCCGAGAGCCACGCCGACCACATCCTCGGTCGTGTATGCCCGCAGGCGCGGGCTGGCGCACGCGCGCTGAACGATCCGCGCGACCTCGTCGCTCGGCGACGCCACGACGACGGCGGCCGGCAGCCCGGCCGCGATCTCCTTCGCGAACGTGGGGCCTGACAGAAGCGCGAACGGAACGCCCGGCGCCGCGCCGGCGATGACCCGATCGAGCGTCGCCCGCGTCGCGTCTTCCAGTCCTTTCGCGGCGCCTACCACGATGGCGCCGGGCACGAGCCAGGGACGCGCCGCCTGGAGCGTGCTGCGCGCGAACCGCGACGGAGTCGCCAGCACGACCAGCTGCCGGCCGCCGAGGGCGGCGCCCAGATCGGACGTCACCTCGATGGTGTCGGCCAGTCGAAGGCCCAGGTAGGCGTGCCACCGGTCAGCCGCCAGCCGCGCGGCGATCGACGGATCGATCTCCCACAGCGCGACCGGATGCCCGATCTCGTGCAGCAGGGCCGCCAGGGTGCAACCCCAGGCGCCGGCTCCAAGGACCGCCACGCGCATGGGAGCCTCGCCTCGCTTTCGCCTCGCCGCTCAGCGCCCGGCCACGCGGACCGTGTTGCGGCCGGCGCTCTTGGCCTCGAACAGGGCGCGATCGGCGCTGGCCAGCACGGCGGCCGCGTCGGTGCCGTCAGCGGGCGCCGTCGCCACGCCGGCCGAGATGGTCAGATGACCGTGCGGCTGGCTCTGGCCGAACTCGAAGGGGAACTCGGCCACGTTCGCGACGATACGCTCGGCGACCTCCTTGGCGGCCGCGCTCGGCACATCCACCAGGACGATCGCGAACTCCTCGCCTCCATAACGAGCCACCACGTCGTTGGCGCGGCGTCCGTGCTGGAGGATCTTGGCCACGCCGCGCAGGGCATTGTCGCCCGCCAGGTGGCCGTGCAGGTCGTTGTAGAGCTTGAAGCTGTCGACGTCGATCATCAGCACCGACAAAGGCAAGCTGGTCCGGTTGCTGCGCTCCAGCTCCAGCGTCAGGCGCTCGCGGAAGTGCCGGTGGTTGTAAAGGCCCGTCAACCCGTCGGTGATGGCCAGCTCGATGAGGCGGCTGTTCAGCTCACCGAGCTCCCGGGTGCGGGCGGCGACCTTCTCTTCCAGCGTCGAGTTCAGCAGGGCCAGCTCCGCGTTCTTGGCCTGCAGCGCGGCGAGCAAGTTCTCGCGCTCGCGCTCGAGTCGGAAGCGGGCCAGCAAGCTCTGAATCGTGAGGCGAAGATCGGGCTCGTCCCAGGGCTTCGGGATGTACTGGTCGAGACCGGCGCGATTGATGGCGTACACGACGGCGTCCAACCCCGCCTGTCCCGTGAGCAGGATCTTCACCGTGCGCGGGCTGCGATGATTGATCTCCTCGAGCAGCTCGACGCCCTTCATGCCGGGCATGATCTGATCGGCGATCACGACGGCGACCTCCTCGCCGTCGTGCTTCAGGTCCTCGATGAGGGCCAGCGCGTCATGCGCGTTCTTGGCCACGGCGATGCGGCACTCTCCGCCGAAACGAGCGGAGAGCTGCTGTCGCAGCGCACTCAGGATGCCTTCCTCGTCGTCGACGCAGACGATGTATTCGCGCGATCGGATCTCGGTCGCAGTCAATCCTGTCCCTCGCTCCCTCCCGTTCCAGTTCGCCCCCCGCGCGGCGGCGGCGCCGCCTTCACGCGCGCGGGCGCCAAGGGCCGAGTCACCTCGGTGAGCATCGACGCGACCCCCGGCGTTCCTGCTCCCGGAACTCTGCCCGTGGACAGATCCGCGAACGGTCGTGGAGCGGGCACCGCCTCGGGACGCACCACGGGCAACGCGACCTCGAAACGGGTCCGTCCCGGTGCGCTCTCCATTGTGATGCGTCCGCCGTGCTTCTCCACGATGCTGTGCGCGATGCTCAATCCCAAACCAGTCCCCTCGTCCTTCCCTTTCGTCGTGAAGAACGGGTCGAAGATTCGAGGCAGCACGTTCGGGGGGATTCCTGGACCGTCGTCTTGAATGGCAACTCGGATTTCTGTGCCGTGTACCGCGGTCTCGATCAAGATCTCACCAGAGGTTCCCAGGGCCTGAATCGCGTTGTGGATGAGGTTTGTCCACACTTGATTCAATTCACCCACATACGCGGCAATCAACGGAAGATTGCCGTAAGAGCGCTTGAGATTAATCCCGTTATCCCTCGACTTCAACTGGTGGGACAAGATGACCAACGTGTCCTCGATGCCGGCGTGGATGTCGACGTTCTCGAGGGGCGCTTCGTCGAGACGGGAATAGCGCTTCAACGCACCCACGATGCGACGGATCGACTGGATGGCGGTCCGAACGGTTGCCGAGGCGCGGTTGAGAAAGGCCAGCTCGCGCAGATATCCCGCCAGCGGCGCGAGCGGACGGCGGCCGGCGATTTGACGGAGCTCCTCGGCCACGCTCTCGCTGACGGTGCCGAGCTCGGCCAGCGCCGCAGCGGCGTCCTCGGCGTCGCTCGAGTCGCCGAGGATGACGCGCAGTCGGCGGCCCAGCTGGCGCGTCTCGACCGCTGACGGCATCACGCGATCGCCCTGGGCGGCCATGACGCGCGCCACCAGAGCCAGGTAGCGATCGAGCGAGGTGGCCGAGAGGCCGAGCTGAAAGATCTCGCGGGCGCCCGCCTCCACGCGCCGGATGGTCTGCTCCAGCGCGTCCACCGAGCCCTGCACGGCCGCGGCGGGCGAGTTCACCTCGTGGGCGATCCCCGCCACGAGCTGTCCGAGACCAGCCATTCGCTCGGAGTGCGCGAGCTGCGTCTGCGCGGTGCGCAGCTCGCCGAGCGCGCGCTCCGTCTCGGCCTTGGCGCGCTCGAGCTCGGCGGTTCGGGCGCGCACCTTGATCTCGAGGTCTTCCGAGAAAGTGCGGACCTCGGAGTACAACCGCGCGTTCTCGATCGCCGTGGCGGTCTGATCGGCGAGCGTCACCAGCAAGCGCAGATCGGACTCCGAGAAAGCCTCGGCGCCGGGCCGGCCGACCAAGATGACGCCGACGGTGCGGTCCTTCAGCCCGAGGGGCGCGGCGATGAGAGGACCCTTCATGCCGGCGCCGGCGGCCGCCGGTCCCAGATCGGGATCGGACTCGACGGCGGCGGTGCGGATGGCGCGGCTGCGCTCGGCCACCACCTTGGCCATGTCGGCCAGCCGGCGTCCCACCGGCTCGCCCGCCACGGCGCGCACGGTGAATTTGCGCGCCGGCGGGCTGGCGCCCTCGACGGCCAGCGCGATGGCGACGGTCTCCGCCGACAGGACCGTCAGCGCCTCGTTCGTCACCGCGCGGAGCAGCTGGTCCAGCTCGACCATCGAGCTGATGGTCCGCCCGATCTGGTGGACCGTGACCAGCTCGCGCACGCGCGCGGCCAGGCCCTCCTGGTTCTCTTTCAGGCTCTGCAACATCACGCGGAAGGCCTCCGCGACGTCACCCAGCTCGTCCGGGCTGTCGACCCCGATCTTGGTGTCCAGGTTCCCGAGCGCGATCGACATGGCGCCCGCGTGGAGATCCTGCAGCGGTCGCGTCAGCCGCCGCGCCAGGACGTCCGCGAGGCCGATCGCGATGAGCAGGACGCTGATGGCGCCGAGGACCAGCGTGATCGTCACGCGGCGCCGCGCCGCCGCCAGCGTCTCGCGATCGAGCGCCACTCCCAGGAACCCCACGCGCCGTCCGCCCGGGTCCTGGATGGGGCCGAACGCCACGGAGTACGACTTGCCGCCGAAGTCGAGGGCCACCACCGGCACCCGCGCCTCGCGGGCAGCGCCGATCGCCACCGACGGCAGGGCCGGGCCCGGGAAGCGGGCGCCGGTGGGCGAAGTGAAGGTCGACGTGCTGGGCTCGGTGCCGCGATAGAAGATGACCTCACGCGCGGCGCCCAGCTCGGCCTTGACGTGATCGGCGACTGGCCCGTTGATGCTGGCCGAGACCACCGCGGCCCCGAGCAGCCGCAGCGCCGGATCGACCAGCGGGAAGGCCGCGCGGACGACCAGCCAGTTGCCGGCCGACTCGATGCTGATGGTGCGCTCGAACTCGAGCGCGCGCCGCACGACCGGCGAGCGGTCGGCCGAGTCGAACGCCGCGAAGCGCTCGCTGACGATGGCGTCGTTGCAGGTGCCGGCGGCGCAGCGCGCGAGGACCCGCCCGACGGCGTCGGTCACCTCCAGCAAGGCCGACGGTTGCCGCTCGGACAGATCGGCGAGGCGGCGCCGGACATCCATCGGCGTGCGGGCCAGGGCGTCCAGCAACGCGCCCTCGTTGCCGAGCGCGGCGGCGGCCGTGGCGCGCTCGCGCACCTCGCCGAGCAGCAGGGCGCGCGCCACCTGCAGGCCGCGCTGAGCCTCGAACTCGATGCCTTGCTCCACGCTCGAGAAGACCAGAGCGGCCGCGACCGCGGCGACGGCGATGACCGGCACCAGCGTCGCAACGATCAGGAACAGCGACAGGCGCACCCGGAGCCCGCGGCGCCGGCGTGGGGACCGCCGGCCGGCCGCCGCAGCCGGCTCGGCCTTGAACGTCTGGGCGATCCGGTC
>Ga0105238_10006714_pt1 | contig 11481 bp, 8 predicted proteins | sample KBSC34metaG_FD_81526 | JGI IMG/M metagenome (GOLD analysis project Ga0105238, IMG submission 81526) | Corn rhizosphere microbial communities from Kellogg Biological Station, Michigan, USA - KBS C3-4 metaG | ecosystem: Host-associated > Plants > Roots > Rhizosphere > Soil | place: Michigan, USA... | reverse complement strand
GCCACTCGCACAGCACGCGGCCGGCCTTCGCCAGTTGCGCACGCACTTTGTCGCGCGCCTCGCCCGGCGCCGCGGAGATTTCTTGCAAGCGAAAGGCTCGTTCACGCAAAGCGCGGTAGTCGGCGAGCGCCCGCATGGCGCGCGCGCAGCCGGGCGCGCCGGTGAACAGCGGATAACCGGCGTCGTTCAGGATCTCGACGCTGCGGTCGGACGGCAGCGTGTAGGTCCACATGAACACCGGCTTGCCGATGTCGCGCCGCAGGTCCTTCAGCTTCTGCAGATCGCCTTCCAGGAAGGCCGAGCGCCGCGCGGTGACCACCACGAATACGCCGTCGATCAAAGGCGATTCCGCGGCGAGCCGCGCGAAAGCGGCATAACCGAGTTTCTGCACGCCCTGCGCCGTCGAATCGATCGGGTTCTGCGAAGTGCCATAAGAGGGGATGTGTTCGTCGAGCGACTTGCGGGTCGCGTCGTCGAGCACCGGCACGTCGAGGCCGGCAGCAGCGCAAGCATCCGCCATCCAGACGCCGGCGCCGCCGGACGAGGTGCACACGGCCATGCGTTTGCCCGCCGGCAAACGGTCGCCGCAAGCGAGGAAGCCGGCCGCGATGTCGATCATCTCGTCGAAGTCGCGGCCCTCGATCAGGCCGTAATGCTCGAAGATCGCCCGGTAGGCGGTTTGCGCGCCGGCGAGCGCGGCGGTGTGCGACATCACCGCGCGGCTGCCGGGCTCGGACTGGCCGATCTTGCCGACGATCAGCGGCTTGCCGGCCTTGAGCGCCTTTTCGGCGACGCGCTTGAATTTCTCCGGCGACTTCACGTCTTCCAGCAGCAGCAGGAAGACGTCGCTGCCGCCCTCGTCGAGCAAGTAATCGAGCACATCCGTCACCTCGAGCGCGGCTTCGTTGCCGGTGGTGACGATGTGGCGGAACGTCAGATTGCGCGGGCGCGCGCGGTCGAAAAAGGCAAAGCCGAGCCCGCCGCTTTGCGAGATCACAGAAATCTGCCCCTTACCGAGCGCGCGCTTGGGCCGGACCGGGCCGGCGTTCTTGTCCATGGCCGGACTGAAAGTCGGACACAGCGCGGCGGCGATATTGGCGAAGCCCTCGGTATTGGGCCCGCTCACCGCCATGTCGTAGCGCCGCGCGGTGGCGGCGATCTCGGCCTGCATGCGTTGGCCGGCTTCGCCCGGCTCCTCGGCAAAGCCGGAGGAGAGGATGACGGCGGCCTTGACGCCGGCTTTACCGCAACGCTCGAGCTCGGCCGGCACGAATTGCGCGGGAATAATAAGAATGGCGAGATCGGCCGGCGCCGGCAAAGCCTCGACCGAAGGATAAGCCTTCAGGCCCTGCACCTCGGCCGCGCTGCGACTCACCGGATAGACTTTTCCGCCGTAAGGATGGCTGAGGATGATTTCGAGAATGCGCCCGCGCAGGCTGTGCAAATCGGAGGAGGCGCCGATCACGGCCACCGATTCCGGCCACAACATTTTGGCGAGGTCGGGCACGACGCGTTCCTAACGCAAGCCGAGTCCGCGCGCGATGATGCCGCGCAGGATTTCGGTGGTGCCGCCCTGAATGGTAAGCTTGGGCGCGACCGTGGTGGCGAAGGCCAACTGGTCCTCCAGGCTGCTGCGATTGGTCGCCTCCGGCTCGAGAAAGGCGGCGAGCTCGCGCACCCGGTGCGGCAGTTTCTGCTCCCAGATGGTGCCGAGGTCTTTCACGATCGAGCCTTCCACTACCGGCTCTTTACCCGCTTGCAACATGCCGGCAACCGACACCGACATCCTTCGCAAGGTATGCAATTGCGCGACCAGCCGGCCGAGCCCTTCGGCGCTGCGCAAATCGGGTTCGGGGCCGAGCGCGCGGATCAGCTCGATCAGCACGTAGAAAGTTTCGAGAAACCGCTCCGGCCCGCTGCGCTCGTAGGCAAGCTCGCTGGTGGCCTGTTTCCACGCGCCGTCGATCTCGCCCAACACATGATCGTCGGTCATGAATGCGTCGTCGAACACGACCTCGTTGAAGTCGTGCTGCCCGGTCATCTGGATGATCGGATTGACCGTGATGCCGGGCGCCTTCATGTCGATCAGGAACTGGGTGAGGCCGTGGCGGCGGTTTTCCTTGGTCGGCGGCGAGGTGCGGAACAGGCCGATCATGTAGTCGGCGATATGCGCGTTGCTGGTCCAGACCTTGGAGCCGGAAAAACGCCAGCCGCCGTCCACTTTGGTCGCCTTGGCCTTGGCGGCGAACAGGTCGGAGCCGGAGCCGGGCTCGCTCATGCCGATGACGAAGCACAATTCGCCGCGGCAGATGCGCGGCAGGATGTTCTGTTTGATGGGCTCGGGCGCGTATTTGAGCAAAATCGGCCCGCTTTGCCGGTCGGCGACGAAATGCAGCCGCACCGGCGCGTTGGCGACGCGGAATTCCTCGGTCACCACGTAGCGTTCGAGGAAGCTGCGCTCCTGCCCGCCGTATTTCTTCGGCCAGGTCATGCCGATCCAGCCTTTGGCGCCGATGCGTTTGCTGAAGCCCGGATTGTGCGAATCGCCGTGACCGGGACGGTGCGGGTCGAAGGTGCCGGCGGCGATCTCATCGGCGAGAAACGCGCGCACTTCTTGGCGCAGCGCCTCGCATTCGGCCGGCAAACGGATGGGGTCGAATTGCAGCGTCATCGCGCCGCCACCATGGGCCAGAATTCTTCCGCGCCGCGGCGCGCGACGTGCTTGCCGAGCTCGGCCGCCCACCAGCTCTCGTTGCCGAAGTCGTCGCGCCAGGACAGCATGCGCAGCGTGAAGCGATGCAGGATGTGCTCGTTGGTGAAGCCGATGGCGCCGAACACCTGGTGCGCGATGGCGGCGCCTTCGGTCGCGGCTTCGGCGCAGCGGATTTTGGCAGAGGCCGCTTCCAGCAGCACGGCATCGTCGAATTCGCGCGCGCGCGCGATGGTGTCGGCGGCGGAGCCGGCGACCGCGAGCGCGGCGGCGGTTTCGCCGGCAAGCCGCGCCAAGTTCTGCTGCACCGCCTGGAATTTCCCGATGCGGCGCTCGAAAGCGACGCGCTCGTTGGCATACGCGACGCTGAGCGCGAGGATCGCCTCCAGCGCGCCGGCGATTTGCACGCTGCGGATCGCTGCACCCATCAGCAGCAGCGCGCCGCGATCGAAGCGTGGCGGGAGAGGCGCTAGCCGCAGCGGCTTGACGCGCTCGAACGTTACCGCATTCGACGGCTCGCCCGCCAAATTGCGGCCCTCGCCGATGCGGCAATCCTCGGCCTTGACGAGCGCGATGGCCGGTTCGTGGCCTTCGAGGGCGAGCAGCGCGATGTGCGCGGCCTCTTGTGCGAAGGGTACGCCGGTCGCGCGGCCGCTCAAGGTGTCGTCGGTATTGAGTTCGATGCGGTCGAGCGGCCGGACCGGCGCAATTGTCATCGGACCGGTTGGCGCTGCGATGCCCGCTTGCGCCAACAGCCAGCCGGCGGCGAGCGTCTCGGCCAGCGGCACCGGCAGCGCGTGACGCCCGGCCGCGCTCAGGATCGCAAAGCCGTCGGCAAGACCGGCGCCGGCGCCGCCAAGATTTTCCGGCACCCAGGCGAGCGGCAGGCCGGCATCTTCGAGCGCGCGCCACAGCGGCGCCCGCCAACGATCGTCCTTGGCCCGGGTGAGGCTCTGGGGATCGGCGAGGTCCGCGAAAATCCGCGCCGCCGTTTCGGCGACGATATGGTCGCTTTCACCCGCCACAGTCGCTGCTTGACCAGTTCCCGCGTTCCGAAAAGCCATGGTGGGGCCAAGCGGGATCGTTGGCAAGCACGGCTCTTGCGGGCGTTGTGGCCGCGCCTTTTAGTCCTGTTGATCGGGCATATCACACCCTGTAGCGTGACCGGCAAATAACGAACGGCGGCATCTCAGGGGGTGAGGGCCGACCGCTCGGACGCATAATCGGGAGGATCCTATGACCGCGAAATTCACCGCTCTAGCGGCGGCCGTTCTGGCCGTCGCCTCGATCGCCGGCGCGCAGGCGGCCGAGCCCAAGCACGGCGGCATCCTGCACATCTATCACCGCGAGACGCCGCCCAGCCTCTCCATTCACGAGGAGGCGACCTTCTCGGTCAACGTGCCGGCGATGCCGATCTACAGCAACCTGGTCATTTATGATCAACACAAGCCGCAGAATTCGATGGGCACGATTCAGCCCGAGCTGGCGACCAGCTGGGCCTGGGACAACGCCAAGACCGCACTCACCTTCAAGCTGCGCGAGGACGTGAAGTGGCACGACGGCAAGCCGTTCAGCGCCAAGGACGTGAAGTGCACCTTCGACCTCCTGCAGGGCAAGGGCCAGGACAAGTTCCGCAAGAACCCGCGCAAAGGCTGGTTTGAAAACGTCGCCGACGTCACCGTCAACGGCGACTATGAAGTCGTTTTCCACCTCAAGCGGCCGCAAGCCTCGCTGCTGGCGATGCTGGCCTCGGGCTACACGCCGATCTATCCCTGCCATGTGACGGCGGCGCAAATGCGCACGCATCCGATCGGTACCGGCCCGTTCAAGTTCGTCGAGATGAAGCAGAACGAATCGATCAAGCTCGTCAAGAATCCCGACTACTTTAAAAAGGGCCTGCCCTATCTCGACGGCATCGAATTCACCATCATCAAGAACCGCGCGACCGCGGTGCTTGCCTTCGTCGCCGGCAAGGTCGACATGACTTTCCCGACCGAGATGACCAAGGCGCTGGAAGCCGACATCAAAAAGCAGGATGCGACGGCCATCTGCGAGCTCGCGCCGATCAACGTCAGCACCAACTTGATCATCAACCTCGAAAATCCGCCGTTCAATAATCTCGAGCTGCGCAAGGCGATGGCGCTGTCGCTCGACCGCCAGGCCTTCATCGACATCATTTACCAGGGCGCGGCCGACGCCGGCGGCGCGCTGCTACCGCCGCCGGAAGGCGTCTGGGGCATGCCGAAGGAGATACTCAAGACCATCCCGGGTTACGGCGACGTCGCCAAGGATCGCGAGCAGGCGCGCGAGATCATGAAGAAGCTCGGCTACGCGGCCGACAAGCCGCTCAAGATCAAGGTCTCGACCCGCAATCTCGCCACCTACCGCGACCCCGCGGTGGTGCTGATCGACCAGCTCAAAACCATCTGGATCGATGCCGAACTCGAGCCGGTGGAATCGAGCGCTTGGTTCGCCAAGATCGCGCGCAACGACTATTCGGTCGGCTTGAACCTCACCGGCAACGGCATCGACGATCCCGACCAGGCCTTCTACGAGAACTTCGGCTGCGGCTCCGAGCGTAACTACACCCACTATTGCAACAAGGAGCTGCAGGCCCTGTTCGACAAGCAGTCGCAGGAGACCGATGTCGAGAAGCGCAAGAAGCTGGTGTGGGACATCGACAAGAAGCTGCAGGAGGATGTGGCGCGCCCGATCCTCGTGCACGCGCGTACCGGCACCTGCTGGAAGCCGTTCGTCAAGAACATGACGATCATGAACAACAGCGCTTACAACGGCTACCGCTACGAGGACGTGTGGCTGGACAAGTAAGCGACGATTGAAGGCGGGACGCGCGGCGGCCGGCAACGGCCGTCGCGCCGTCTCACGAGGTGCGCCTGACCGGGAGGGCGGGCAGGCGCGTTCCCCGCAAAGCCGTGGGAGGGTGCGTTGGGGAGTTATCTGGTCAGGCGCTTTTTTTTGATGCTCCTGACGCTGTTCGGAATTTCCGTGCTGGTCTTCGTGATGCTGCGGCTGGTGCCGGGCAACATCGCGGATATCCTGTTCGACGCCGCCGGCATGATCGACGTGTCGGAAAAGGGCAAGCTCGAGCACGAGCTCGGCCTCGACAAGCCGATCGTCGTGCAATACCTCAACTGGATCGGCGGGCTGGCGCACGGCGACCTCGGCTATTCCTACGTGTCGGAGAAGCCGGCGCTCGACGAGATCGCGCCGCGCATCCCGATCACCGCCAAGCTCGCCGGGCTGGCGCTGGCCTTTTCGGTGTTGTTCGGCGTGCCGCTCGGGGTGATCAGCGCCGTGCGGCAGAACACGCCGCTCGATTACATATTAAGAGTGGTCAGTCTTAGCGGGCTGTCGATGCCCTCGTTCTGGCTCGGCCTCTTGATACTGATGGCATTCGTTGCCTATTCCGGCACGCTGCCGATCTATACCGATCCGCCGATCGGATTCTGGGAGACGGTCTGGCTCTACAGCGTGCCGGCGGCGGCGGTCGGCTTCCGCTCCTCGGCGCTGGTGATGCGGCTGACGCGTTCCTCGATGCTGGAGGTGCTGCGGCAGGACTACATCCGCACCGCGCGCGCCAAAGGCGCCTCCGACCGCAACGTCAACTACCACCACGCCTTGCGCAACGCGCTATTGCCGGTGGTCACCGTCATCGGCATCGAGGCCGCCTTCCTGATGGGCGGACTGATCGTGACCGAGACGGTGTTCAACATCCCGGGGGTGGCGCGCTTCCTGGTCGAGGCGATCCGCTGGCGGGACTATCCGATCGTGCAGAACCTGGTGATGTTCATCGCGGTGGTGGCGGTGTCGGTCAATTTCCTGATCGATCTGCTTTACGCGGTGCTCGATCCGCGCATCCGCTACGCGAGCTGATTCATGACGATCATCGACATCACCCCGGGACCGGCGGCCGAGATCGTCCGCGCCGACACCGTATGGTCGAAAATCCGCCACCACGCGACGTCGCATCCGCTCGGGGTGATCGGCGCCGTCATCATGCTGGTGTTCGTGTGCGCCGCGATTTTCGCCGATCTGATCACCAGCTACAGCCCGACGCTGACCAATTCGGCGATCTCGCTGCTGCCGCCCGGCCACGGTCACGTGCTCGGCGCCGATCCGATGGGGCGCGACATCTTCAGCCGCATCGTTTACGGCGCGCGCATTTCGCTCGCGGTCGGCATCGGCTCGACCGTGCTCGGCAGCGTGTTCGGCGTCGTGCTGGGGCTGGCCTCCGGCTATATCGGCGGCTGGGTCGATCTCATCATCCAGCGCATCGTCGATATTTTGCAGGCGGTGCCGCTTCTGGTGCTGGCGCTGGTGATGGCGGCCTCGCTCGGGCCGGCCCTCGACAACACCATCGTCGCCATCGCCATCCCACTCATTCCCTATACCGCGCGCGTCATCCGCTCCAACACGCTGGCGCTGCGCGAACAGCCCTTCGTGGAAGCCGCCCGCGCCGTCGGCATGAGCGAGTTTCGCATCGCGGTGCGCCACGTGCTGCCCAATACGCTGGCGCCGTTGATCGTGATCGCGACCGCCCAGCTCGGCGCGGCGATCCTGACGGAAGCGTCATTGTCCTTCCTCGGCCTCGGCGTGCCGGAGCCGCACCCGTCCTGGGGCCGCATGCTGTCGGAATCGGCCGCCGAGTATGTGCGGGTGGCGCCCTGGCTGGTGATATTTCCGGGGCTGGCCATTAGTCTCGCGGTGTTCGGCACCAATCTGTTCGGGGACGCGCTGCGCGACATCCTCGACCCGCGGCTGCGCGACTGATGTCGGCCGTCGTGACCGAAAGGCCGCAAGATCGGACGGGGCAGGCGGACACGCCGCTGCTCGCGGTCGAGGGCCTGCAGACCTATTTCGACCTGCGGCTCGGCGTCGTGAAAGCGGTCGACGGCGTGAGCTTTTCATTGGCGCCGAATGAGACGTTGGCGATCGTCGGCGAATCCGGCTGCGGCAAGAGCATCACCGCGCTGTCGCTGATGCGGCTGGTGCCCGATCAGCCCGGCCGTATCGCCGGCGGCTCGGTCAAGCTCGACGGCGTCGACTTACTCAAGCTCGACGACGAGGCCATGCGCGGCGTGCGCGGCAAAGACATCGCCATGATCTTTCAGGAGCCGATGACCTCGCTCAACCCGGTGCTCACCATCGGCAGCCAGATCGCGGAAGTCGTGCTGCTGCACGAAAACGTCGGCCGCCAGCAGGCCTGGGACAAGGCGATCGAGATGCTGCGCACCACCCGCATCCCCGAGCCGGAGCAGCGCGCCAAGGAATATCCGCATCAATTGTCGGGCGGCATGCGCCAGCGCGCCATGATCGCCATGGCGCTCGCCTGCAATCCGAAAGTGCTGATTGCCGACGAGCCGACCACCGCGCTCGACGTCACCATCCAGGCGCAGATCCTCGACCTCATCATCGACCTGCAACACAAGCTCGGCACCGCCGTGATCCTGATCACGCATGACCTCGGCGTGGTGGCGGAAGTCGCACAGCGCGTGATCGTGATGTATGCCGGGCGCAAGGTCGAGGAGGCGCCGGTCGAGGAATTGTTCGCGCGCCCGCAGCATCCCTATACGCACGGGCTGATGGCCTCGATCCCGCGGCTGACCTTGATGCGGGGGGAACCCGCGGGCAACACCGAGCGCTTGCAGGAAATCCCCGGCATGGTGCCGGCGCTGAGCAATTTGCCGCCGGGCTGCGTGTTCGCGCCGCGCTGCGCGCATGCCGAACAACGCTGTCGCGATGCCTATCCCCCTTATGAGGAGAAGCGGCCCGGCCATTGGGCGGCCTGCTGGCGCTCGCACGAGCTATACGGTGACGGCAATGCTTGAGCCGAACGCCAAGGCGGCCGTGCTGGCGGTGCGCGACCTCAAGAAGCATTTCCCGATCAGCCACGGCCTGTTGCAGCGCGCCGCCGGCACGGTGTTTGCGGTCGATGGCGTCAGCTTCACGATCGGGGAGGGCGAGACGCTCGGCCTGGTCGGCGAATCCGGCTGCGGCAAGTCGACGGTCGGACGCACGGTGCTGCGCCTGATCGAGCCGACCGCAGGCCACATCTCGATCTCCGGCACGGAGATCACTCACCTCGACAAGAAGGCGCTGCGGCCTTACCGGCGGCAGATGCAGATCATCTTCCAGGACCCGTTCTCCTCGCTCGACCCCAGAATGTCGGCCGGGGACATCGTGGCCGAGCCGCTGCGCGTGCACCGCATCGCCAAAGGCAAGGACGTGAAGGCGAAAGTTGCGGCGCTGTTCGACCGCGTCGGCCTGCGCAAGGCGCAGATGGACAGCTATCCGCACCAGTTCTCCGGCGGCCAGCGCCAGCGCATCGGGATCGCGCGTGCGCTGGCGCTGCAGCCGAAGCTGATCGTCGGCGACGAGCCGGTCTCGGCGCTCGACGTTTCGATCCAGGCGCAGGTGCTCAACTTGATGCTCGATTTGCAGCGCGAGATGGGGCTCGCCTATCTGTTCATCTCGCACAATCTGGCGGTGGTCGAGCACATCAGCCATCGCATCGCGGTGATGTATCTCGGGCGCATCGTCGAATATACCGACAAGCGCACGCTGTTTACCCGCCCCCTGCATCCCTACACCGAGCAGCTTTTATTGGCAGTGCCGGTGCCCGACCCACGCGTCAAACGCGCCAAGCGCGTGCTGCAAGGCGACGTGCCGAGCCCGATCAATCCGCCGTCGGGCTGTCATTTCCACACCCGCTGTCCGTATGCGGTCGAGCGCTGCCGCGTCGAGTCCCCCGCCTTGCGCGAGGTCAGGCCGGGGCAGATGGTGGCCTGCCATCTGCGCTGACGCGCTTTTCCTGCTACAAGGCGGACCCATTCTGCAAGGCCAATAATGCCAGCAACGCCCGCAAACACCTCCAAGATCAACCCCAACCCATTCACCACGCGGCCCGAGATCGAGGGCACCTTCGGCGTCGTCGCCTCGACGCATTGGATCGCGACCGCGGTCGGCATGGGCGTACTGGAGAAGGGCGGCAATGCCTTCGACGCCGCCTGCGCCACCGCCTTTACGCTGCAGGTGGTCGAGCCGCATCTCAATGGACCGGGCGGCGACGTGCCGGTGATCGTTCACGACGTCAAGCGCGGCAAGACCGAAGTGATCTGCGGGCAGGGGCCGGCGCCTGCCGGTGCGACCGTCAAGCATTATCGCGACGAGCTTGGCCTCGACATGGTTCCCGGCACCGGGCTTTTGGCCGCCTGTGTGCCGGGCATGTTCGATACCTGGATGCTGCTGCTGCGCGACTACGGCACGATGCGGATTGCCGATGTGCTGGCGCCGGCGATCGGCTACGCCAAAAACGGCTATCCGCTGGTCGAGCGTATCACCGCCACGATCGACATGGTCAGGGAGATGTTCCGCGACCATTGGCCGACTTCGGCCGCGCTCTACATGCCGAACGGCGAGGTCCCGGCGCCGGGCAGCATCTTCACCAACGTCACGCTTGCGGAAACATATTTGCGGGTGCTGCGCGAAGCTGAAAGCGCCGGCGGCGATCGCGTCGCGCAGATCGAGCGCGCGCGCAAGACCTGGTCGCAAGGCTTCGTCGCGCAAGCGATAGACACGTTCTGCCGCACGCAGGACGTCATGGACACCTCCGGCGAGCGCCACCGCGGCGTACTCACCGGTGGCGACATGGCGAAATGGCAGGCCACGATCGAGGCGCCGATCCACTATGATTACGGCCGCTACCGGGTGATGAAGGCCGGCCCGTGGTCGCAAGGTCTCGCGACTTTGCAAACTCTGGCTTTGCTCAAAGGCTACGACCTCGACCGGCTTTCGCCGGTCAGTGCCGACTTCATTCATTTGCAGATCGAGGCGACCAAGCTCGCCTTTGCCGACCGCGACACGTTCTACGGCGACCCGAAATTCGTGAAGGTGCCGATCGACGAGCTTCTGTCCGACGCCTACAACGCCGAGCGGCGTAAGCTCATCACCGATCGCGCCTCGCTCGAGCAGCGGCCGGGGAATATCCCCGGATTCGGCAAACGGCTCGAGTTGCGCCTGGCGACGGGGGCGCGCGCCGCGGTGTCGAGCGCCGGTGCCGGCGAGCCGACGGTCGGACGCATCTGGACGCATGACGAGGATCATCTGCCCGACCTTGCCGGCAAGCGCGAGCAAATGGGCGCGACGCCGGGCGACACCGTCCACTTCGACATTATCGACCGCGACGGCAATATGGTGTCGTCGACGCCGTCGGGCGGCTGGCTGCATTCCTCGCCGGTCATTCCCGAGCTTGGTTTTTGTCTCGGCACCCGCGCCCAGCAGTTCTGGCTGGACGAGGAGCATCCCTCGGCGCTGATGCCTGGAAAGCGCCCGCGCTCGACGCTGACGCCGACCATGGCGCTGCGCGACGGCGAGCCCTACCTCGCTTGGGGCTCGCCCGGCGGCGACCAGCAGGACCAGTGGATCGGTCAGATGTTCCTGCGCCACGTCCACTTCAATATGAACTTGCAGGAGGCGATCGACGCGCCGGCCTGGCACTCCGAGCATTTCACGGCGTCGTTCTGGCCGCGCCAGGCGCGCCCCGGTGTGATGGTCATCGAGTCCCGCGTGCCGCAAGCGACGATCGAGGAACTGCGCGCCCGCGGCCACGAGGTCGAAGTCGGCCCGGCCTGGTCGGAGGGCCGCTTGACCGCCGCGTCGCGGGTCGGAGTCCGCCGCCGCGCCGGCGCCAATCCGCGCGGCATGCAGGGCTACGCCGCCGGGCGCTGAGCTCTTGTTTTTTCGGCCGTTTC
>Ga0105238_10006711_pt1 | contig 11483 bp, 11 predicted proteins | sample KBSC34metaG_FD_81526 | JGI IMG/M metagenome (GOLD analysis project Ga0105238, IMG submission 81526) | Corn rhizosphere microbial communities from Kellogg Biological Station, Michigan, USA - KBS C3-4 metaG | ecosystem: Host-associated > Plants > Roots > Rhizosphere > Soil | place: Michigan, USA... | reverse complement strand
GGAGCCCGCTCAGCCGTCGCAGCGCCGGCCCGCTCGCCGACTGCCTCGGCCACCTGCTGGCGCGGGCGATCGACACCGACGACCCGCTGCCCCGGCTGAACCTGTGAGGACCAGGATGCCGACGACGATCATCGCCACCCCGGTGCGGGACACCGCTTTCCAGCGCCGCGTCGCCAAGCAGCTGACCTTCTGGTGGCGCCGCCACGGCATCGCGCCGGCCGAGGTGATCACCCGGTTCGAGCGCGCCGACCACGTCTTCCTCGGCCCGTTCCCGATCTCGACCAGGGACGACCGGCCGTACGCCTTCGTCGACTGCGTGGTCGGACAGGACCGGGATGCCGAGTTCCGCGCCGCCTGCGCGGCCGAGATCCGCCGGGTCCTCGAACCGGAGATCCCGCCCGACCGCACCTTCATCGCCATCCACCGGGCCGATCCGGCCGACCACTTCGCCCCGACCATCCACCGCACGGAGAACCGATGAGCACCGACAACGCGACCCGCGACCGGGTCCGGACCATGGCCGGCGAGCTGCTGGCCGTCACGCTGACCCCGGAGCAGGACGAGATCCTGCTCAACGACCTCGAACCCGAGCGCTACAACAGCCTCGGCGTGCTCGACTTCGTCGCGTCGATCGAGCAGGAGTTCGGCGTCTCGATCGAGGTGGTCGACGACGATCTCGAGGTCACCTTCCGCAGCGTGGCCACGATCAGCACGCTGGTGGACCGCAAGCTGGCCGACGCCAAGGCGATGCAGTGGCAGTCGTGAGCACTGTCTCCTTCGCGACGTCCGGCACCACCGGCGAGCCCGTCACCTGGCTGCGCGGCACCGACCAACTCCGGGCCGAGGCGGCGATCCTGGCCGAGCTGACCGAGGCCGACCAGTGCGACGGCATCGTCTGCTACGCCCCGCCGACACACCTGTACGGGCACCTCATGGGCCTCTCGCTCCCCGAGCTGACCGGCCTGCCGTGCCGTTTCCTCTCCGTCACCGAACCACCGACCGCCACCTTCCGGCGGCCGCTGATCGCAGCTCTACCGGCGGCGATCGCCACCATGACCCGGCATCTGCCGACGCTTCGTCGGCTCGACCGGCTGACCCTGGTGCACGGCTCCGCCGAGCTCACGTCGGCCACCGCCGAGTTGGCGTCCGCGTTGCCGATGCGGCTGGTCGACCTGTTCGGGTCGACCGAAACCGGGCTGGTCGGGTGGCGCACCGACCACACCGACAGCTGGCACCCGGCCTCAGACGTCACCCTGGCCATCGAGCCCGACGGCCGGCTCCGGGTGGCCGGACCGCGCATTGCCAGCCGCGACGGCCGGCCCGCGTCGGACACCGTGTTGGACGACCTCGTGGTGCTCAACCCGGACGGCACGTTCCGCTGGCTCGGCCGGGCCACCCGCCTGCTCAAGGTCAACGGCCTTCGGGTGCACCTGGACCAGATCGAGGCGACGCTTCGCGCTGCCGTGCCAGGAGCGGACATCCGCTGCCACGCCGAATCCGATCCCGTTCGCGGCGAGTGGTTCAGCGTGATTGCGAGTGATGCTCATATCGATGCGGTCCGATCCGCCTGCGGCACGCTGCCGGCGGCGTCCCGGCCGAGAACGGTGCGTGCGGCATGAACCAGCTACGCGACGTGGTCGCCGGGGCGGCGAAGTTGTCCAGCCTGGCCGACAAGTACGCGACGGTCGATCTCGGTGACGGATTCAGCTTCGACGACGTGCCGCCGATGAGCCGGGACGAGACGACGGCGGCGGCCCGGGAGGCGATCCGACGGTCGGATCGGCCGGCCTATCTGTTCACCAGCGGCGGCAGCACGGGTGTGCCGCACCTGGCCTGGATTCCGGCGGAACTGCACGTGCGGGAGATCGAGCGGCACTGGCAACCGTTTGCGCCGGGTGATGTGGTGGCCAATCTGGCCATGCCGGGGCGGTTGTGGTCGGCGCACCTGTTCTACAACCGGCTGGCCGAACGGGTCGGCGCCGGGGTGATCGGACTCGGTCACGTTGACGAGGAAGAGTGGCCCGGCTGGGCCGACTTCCTCTACGCCCAAGGCACAACGGCCGTTGTCGGCACGCCGAGCCAGCTGGCCGACCTGGTGCGGTTTCTGACCGAGCGACGGCATCAGCTCCTCGCCCAGCTGCGGACAGCGGTGTGGTTCGGCGAGCCGTTCACCGCGCGGCAGGAGGAGGTGCTGCACGCGGCGGATATTGCCATACATGGGAATTACGGCTCGACCGAGACCTGGGTGATCGGCCACAACGGCCCGGACTGCGCGACCGACAGTTTCCATCTGCTGCCGCACCAGCATGTCGAACTGGTCGACGGCGCCGTGCTGATCACCGGGCTCCATCCGGACGCGGTCGGGCCGGTCATCCGGTACCGGATCGGCGATCGGGGCGAGTGGACCACCTGCCGGTGCGGCCGGCCGGCGCTGCGGGTGCTCGGCCGTGACCACCAGCTGGTCAAGTTCGCCGGCACGCTGGTCGATCCCGGTGAGCTGGCCCGGGTTGCCGCTGCACAGCCAGGCGTGCAAGGCGTGCAGATCGCGCTGACCGAGGACCAACCTGGTCACGCCGAGACGGTGGAGCTGCGGCTCGTGGCCACGGCATCGGTCGACCCACGGGCGGTGCGCGACCGCGTGCTGGCCGCGCACATCGACCTGGCCTTCGGCCTGCGCGGGCACGAGGACGAGGCCATGCCGGTGCGGCTCGTCGAGTGGCTCGAACGCATCGACCGCACCGCGAAAACTCCGGTCGTGCTGCGACAAAAACGAAAGGCACAGCGATGACCGACCGAAGGGTAGTGGTGGTGACCGGCGGCGGCACCGGGATCGGGCGCGCCATTGCCGAATGGTTCGCCGCCGAGGACGCCGAGGTGGTGATCACGGGCCGTCGCGAAGCGGTGTTGGGCAAGGTTGCTTCGGAACGCGTGCGGCCGGTCGTGGCCGATATGTCGGTGCCGAACGACATCCTGCGGCTGGCAGCCGAGGTGCGAGACCGGTACGGCCGGGTCGACGTGCTGGTGAACAACGCCGGCTACCTGCTGCCGGTGACGCTGGCCGAGCCGGCGGCCGGTGCGGCGGCGTTGGCCGAGATGCTGGCGGTGCACCTGATCGGCCCGTATCGGCTGACGGCTGAGCTCGCGCCGCTGCTGGCCCGACCGGGCGGTCGGGTGATCAACATTGCATCGATCGCCGCGGCCACGGGAGGTAGCGGGGCCGGTGCGGCGCAAGGGTATGCGGCGGCCAAGGCGGGATTGATCGGGCTGACGGCCGGCATGGCCCGAGAGCTCGGACCGCAGGGCATCACCGTCAACGCCGTCGCGCCCGGGTTCGTCGCGGACACCGAGTTCACCGCGGACTTCGGCCCGGCCCGCGTGACGCAGCTGGTCGGGCAGACGGTGACCGGGCAGGCGGGGTCGCCGGCCGATGTCGCGGCCGCCGTCGGACACCTGGCCGGCGCGAGCGCCGGCTGGGTCACGGGTCAGGTCCTCCATGTCAACGGCGGCGCGCTGTTCGCCCGCTGAAGGGAACCACAGATGCACGCATCCGACCCGCCCGAGGCGCTCGTCGTCCTCGGCGCGATGTTCGCCTTCCGCTACCCGCACCTGGTGCCGGCCGCGACCGACCGCGGCCTGGTGACCCTGGCCATCGACAGCCCGTCCAGCTTCGCCCAGAAGATCGACGGTGGCCGGCGGGCCGACCCGACCCATCCGCTGGCCGGCTACGCCGAGGTGGCCTGGCTGGACGGCAGCCACCACGAGCAGGTCGTCGAGCAGGTGCTGGACTGGAGCCGCGATCACCGCATCCGCGGCGTGCTGGCCATCGCCGAGGAGTTCGTCGAGGTCACCGGCCTGATCGCGGACCTGCTCGGCCTGCCGTCGCCGGGTCTGCGGGCGACCAGGGTCTGCCGCGACAAGCACCTGCAACGCCGCTATCTGCCCGAGTGGAGCCCCCGCTCGCAGCTCGCCGGCTCCACCACCACGGCCAGCTTCCCGGCGATCGTCAAGCCGGTCGGCCGGGAGGCGAGCTCCGGGGTACGCCGGGTGGAAACCCCGACCGCATTGGCCGAAGCGCTCACCACCTACGACGACGGCGAGCAGGTGCTGGTCGAGGAACTCGTTGTCGGTCCGGAGGTCTCGGTCGAGTCGCTGGTCCAGCATGGACAGATCGTGTTCGCCTCGGTCACCGGCAAGGTGACCACCGCCTCCGGATACTTCGTCGAGCTGGGGCACAGCGTGCCGGACACCGGCCTGGACAGCGCGCAGCGGCAGGCGGTGCTCGACGCCAATGCCGCTGTGTTGCGACGGCTCGAGTTCGCCGACGGGATCGCGCACGCCGAATACCGGGTGCGCGCCGATGGATCCGTGGCATTGATGGAGATCGCCGCCCGAACCCCGGGCGACAACATCGGCGTGCTCTATCACCTGGCCTGCGGGACACCGCTGGAATCAGCCCTGCTGAACATCGTGCTCGGTGAGCCGGCCTCATATCCAGCAGCAACACGTTACGCCCGAGGGGTTTACTACGAGCACGGCGATGGCGTGCTGCGCGATGTCGTCGCCACGGAGGCGGACGTCCCGGTCACGTGGATCTCCGAGCGCTGGGCCTGGCCGGACATCCGGCCGGCACAGCGGCCCGACGAGCCCGGCCGGCAGCGGATGATCGTCATCGGGCGCGATCCCGGCTATGTGCTCACACCGATCCGCCAGTCGGCCGACCGCGTGGTCATGTCGGCGGTCGACGCCCCGTCGGCCGCCGAGCTGGACGACCTCCAGGAGCGGACCGCCAAGGTCATCCAGGTGGAGGTCGACGCATGAGCAACGCGCTGCTGCGAGGCGTCCGCGAACGGCTCGAACCGTTGCGGCCGGTCGAGTACCGGCGGGTGGCCTCGGCGCTGCTGGTCACCAACATGGGCAACGGCATGCAGTTCGTGGCCAACGTGTGGCTGATCTTCAAGCTGACCGACCATCCGTGGGGCGTGCCGCTGGTGCTGCTGGTCGGCGCGCTGCCCGGCATCACGCTGGGACCGCTGATCGGCATGGCGATGGACCGCTTCCCCCGGCGAAGGCTCTTCGTGACCACCGATCTCGTCGCGGTGACGGTGCTGGCCATCACCACGATCCTGTCCGTCACGGGCAAACTGGAGATCTGGCATCTGTTCCTGGTGGTGTTCTTCCTCGGTGGCATCGAGTCCACCTCGGTGCCGACGGCGGCGGCGCTGGTGCGCGAGATCGTGCCGGAGGGAAAGCTGTTGGCGGCCAACGCCACCACCGGCGTGGGCATCCAGGTCGGGCAGGTGCTCGGCGCGGCTGTCGGCGGCCTGATGGTCGCGGCCACCTCGGTGACCGGGGTGCTGATCCTCAACATGATCACGTTCATGTGCTCGGCGCTGCTGGTCCGCGGTCTGAAGGAAGCCGGCCACAGCTACTCCGCGCCGACCGGACCGCGCGGCTGGCGGACCACGTTCGACTGGTCCAAACAGGGCCTGGTGTATCTGCGCAGCCACCCGCGGCTGCTGCCCTCGTACGTGATGCTGGTGGTGCTGTTCTCCGTGGTGTACATGCTGAACACGCTGATCGCGCCGCTGGCGGTGGACGTGCTCCAGGTCGGCTCCACCGGGCTCGGGTTGATCGACTCCATGTTCGCGCTCGGGGCGGTGCTCGGCGGCATCGCGCTGCCGGTGCTCACGTCGCGCTTCAACGAGAGCCGGCTGGCCGGCATCGGCGTGATCGGCATGGGCGGGGCCATGATCGGCATCGGCCTGGTCAGCGGCCTGCTGCTGCCGATGCTGATGTACGCCACGATGGGCGCCACCTTCCAGGCGTTCTACGTCTTCCGCAGCCGGGTGCAGGAAGCGACGCCGGTCGACCTGCAGGGCCGGGTCATGTCGCTGATGATCACCACGGTCGGCTTCTGCCGGCTGATCGTCTACCTCACGCTGGCGCTGTCGGCGGGCGAGGTGGCCCTGCGATCCATCTACTTCACCGCCGGCGCCGTGCTGCTCACGCTGGGCGCGATCGTCCTCGTGGCGGCCATCCGCCAGGCCGCTCCGGTGGCCTCGAAGGAAAGGAGCGTGCGATGACCGAGCCGGCGATAGTCCTTCTCGGCGGCCTCGTCGCCACGTGGAATCACCGGTTCCTGCGCGCCGCGCACGAACGCGGCCTGCGGGTGCTGCTCGTCGACCGGGCCAAGACCCGGCTCGGCCAGGCCCGGTCAGCGGCCGGCGAAGACCATCCGTGGAGCCGGATCGCCGACCTCGGCGAGCATGATCCCGACGCGACCGGGGCGATCCTCGACACGTGCCTGGCATGGGCCCGGCAGTACGACATCCGCGGCGTCTGCTGCCTGCGCGAGGAGTTCGTGACCGCGACCGCCCTCGTCGCCGACCTGCTCGGACTGCCGTCCCCCGGTCGGCGAGCCGCGCGGGTCTGCCGGAACAAGTACCTCCAACGCCGTTACCTTGCTGACTGGAGCCCACGTTCGACGCTGTTCTCCGCGGCCGGGAAAACTGTGGACTGGGAACAGTTTCCGGCCGTGATCAAGCCGGTCGGCCGGCTGGCCAGCTCCGGCGTCCGGCTCGTGCGCGACGGCGACGAGCTGCGGACCAGCCTGGCCGAGTACTCGCCCGAGGAGGTTCTCCTCCTGGAGGAAAGAGTCCGGGGGCCGGAGTACTCGGTCGAATCGCTGAGTCACCGGGGTGTTCGGCGGTACTCCGAGGTCACGGAGAAGCGGACCACCGAGGACGACGGCTCGCCGTACTTCGTCGAGCTCGGGCACACCACGCCCGCTCCCCTGCCCGGCGCGGTGCGCTCCCAGGTGCTGGCCATGCACGACGACATCCTGCGGCGGCTGGAATTCGACACCGGGATGGCGCACGGCGAGTACCGGATCGGCCCGGACGGCCGCATCACGCTCATCGAGATCGCGGCGCGGCCGCCCGGCGACGCCATCCTGAACCTGCACGCGTTGGCCAGCGGCGGATCCTTGGAGGACGTACTCATCGGTCTCTCCGTCGGCGAGGATCCTGCCGTACCGGCCGCCGCGACCCGCTGTGCCCGCCAGGTGTTCCTCCCCCAGGCGCCCGGAACCCTCACGGGGATGGAGATCGCGCTGGACGTCGAGCCCCGGTGGTTCGACTCGACCGCGCCGCGCGACCTCGTGCCGGACATCAGCCGGCCCGACGATCCGCCGACGGTTCGCTGCGTGATGGCCCTCAAGCCGGTCGGCACCAGCCTGACCGCCATGCACGAGTCCGCCGACCGCGCCGCGACCTTTGTCATCGACGCGGGAAGTCGGTCCGAATTGGACGAACTGGAACGGGTCGTCCGCGCCGCCGTACGACTGGAGGTGCGAGCGTGATCGGCGCACAGATGGTCGATGCCGGCGTGCGCTGGCCGTCGGCGAGCGCGGCCAACGCGGTGTCCCGGGAACTGGCGGCCCGCAAACCGTTGGTGGACCTGGCCGACTGCCAGTCCTTACGCGCCCGGCTGGCCGAGGCCGCGCTCGGTCAGGCGCTGGTGTTGCAGGCCGGCGACTGCGCGGAGCGGTTCAGCGAGGTGTCGCGGCGCACCACTGTCCGCAAGCGAAGACAACTGTCCACGCTGGGTCGCGTGATAACCGAGCAGGCGGGCCTGCCAACCGTCCTCATTGGACGGATGGCGGGCCAGTTCGCCAAGCCCCGGAGCTGTCCAACCGAGCCTGGTCCCGATGGGACGCCGATCCCGGTGTATCGCGGTGACGCCGTGAACGACGCGAGTCCGGCGGCCCGAGTCGCCGACCCGCGGCGAATGCTGGCCGCCTACGACCATTCGGCGGCCGTGCTGGGGCATCTGTCGACAGAGCCCCAGATCTGGACCAGCCACGAGGCGCTGCTGTTGGAGTACGAGCAGCCGCTGGTCCGGCGCGATGGGGCGACGCTGACCCGGTACGCCTCGTCCGGGCATCTGCTGTGGGTCGGCGAGCGGACCCGGTCGTTGTGGGGCCCGCACGTCAGCCTGCTGGCCGACGTGGCCAACCCGATCGGCGTCAAGCTCGGCCCCGGCACCACCGGCCCCGAGCTCGCCGACCTGGTCGACCGGCTCGACCCCGATCGCCGACCGGGCCGGCTGGTGCTCATCCCGCGGTTGGGCCACGAGCGCGTGCACGATGTCCTGCCCCGCCTGGTCGCGGCCGTCGCGGGGACCGGCGCGCGTCCGGTCTGGCTGTGCGATCCGGTGCACGGCAACACCATCAAGCTGGCCGATGGCCGCAAGACCCGCGTTGTCACTCAGCTGATCGACGAGGTCCGGGCCTTCGTCGAGGTGCTGGCCGCCGCCGGCGCGCATCCGGCCGGACTCCACCTGGAGACGACTCCCGACGCCCTGACCGAATGCGTCGACGACGAGGAGGCTTTGGCCGGCGGCGACCCGGTTCTCCCTCGTTACGAGTCCGCGTGCGATCCCCGGCTCAACCCCGGTCAGGCCCGCACGGTGATCCAGGCCTTCACGGATCGAGTCGGCAGATGACAACACTCGGCGACGACACCCTCCGGCCCGACCAGGTCGCCGTCATCGCCCGAACGCCCGGAACACGCGTCGCGCTAACGGATCGCGCCCGCGCGGCGATGGCGGAGTCGGTGCGACTTCGGGACGAGCTGATCGCGGCCGGACGGCCGATCTATGGCGTCACAACGGGATTCGGCGACAGCGCGAGTACTCGCGTGGCACCGGAGCTGGCCAGCGAGCTGCAACGGTCGCTGGTGCGATACCACCTGGTGGGGTCGGGCCCGACGGCGTCGGACGACACCGTCAGGGCGACCATGCTGATCCGGGCCAACTGCCTGGCGCGCGGCTATTCCGGCATCCGCGCCGAGGTGGTCGATCTGCTGCTCGAACTGCTGGCGAACGACATCGTGCCGGTCGTGCCGGAGCGAGGGTCGGTGGGGGCCAGCGGCGACCTGGTTCCGTTGTGCTACTTGGCCGATGCGCTCACGGGCGGTGGCGTGGTCAGGCACCGGGGCGTGGAGGTGCCGGCCCGACGGGCCATGCGTGAGTGCGGGCTGACACCGATGAAGCTCGGCCCGAAGGAAGCGCTGGCGCTGATCAACGGCACCTCGTTCATGTCGGGCTTCGCGGTGCTGGCTGCGGCGGATGCCAAGGAGCTGGCGGTGATCGCGGAGGCGTGCACGGCGCTGGCCGTGGAGGCGGTGCGCGGTCATCAAGGCGCGTTCGCGAAGTTCCCGCACGACCACAAACCGCATCCGGGGCAACAGCGCGGCGCGGCCACGGTGTCCAAGCTGCTCAACGGCTCCGAACTGGTCACGGACGAGGTCGAAGCCGGCAGGACGGTGCAGGACCGGTATTCGCTGCGCTGCGCCCCGCACGTGATCGGCGTGCTGCGGGACACGCTCACCTGGGTCGATCAGTGGCTGGCGGTGGAAATCTGCTCCACCAACGACAATCCGATCTTCGACCCGGCCGGCGCCGTGCACAACGCCGGCAACTTCTACGGCGGCCACGTCGGCATGGCCATGGACGCGCTCAAAGTGGCCGTGGCCGGCGTCGCCGATCTGCTCGACCGGCAGCTGGCGACGATCGTGGATCGCCGGTACAGCAACGGATTGCCGGCCAACCTGGCCCCACATGACCCGGAGCGCCCTGGCCTCGATCACGGGTTCAAGGGCGCGCAGATCGCCGCCTCGGCGCTGGCGGCGGAGGCGCTGAAGCTCGGCATGCCGGCCACCGCGTTCTCCCGGTCCACCGAGGCCCACAACCAGGACAAGGTCTCGATGGGCACCATCGCCGCCCGGGACGCCCGGACCGTCGTCGACATCGCCTACGACCTCGCGGCGCTGCATCTGGCCGCGTTGTGCCAGGCCGTCGAGCTGCGTGGCCCGGACCGGCTCGGCGACGGCAGCCGGGCGGTTTTCACCGCTGTACGCAAGGAAGTCGGCTTCCTGGCCGGCGACCGCCGACTGGACACCGAACTCGCCGCGCTGACCGACGCCCTGCGCGACGGCTTGGTCAGCAAGGTGATCTCACCCATTCTGGAGGACAACGCATGACCACCGTGACCGACGCGGCGCCCACGGTGCCGCCGCTTGTCGCCGAGCCGCTGCGGGACCGGCTGCGCCGGGTCGACGCCGGCGACTTCCCGGCCGCCGACTGGCGGGCCGAGCTCGACGCCTGGGGCCTGGTGGCCGACGACCGGTACCGCGCCTGCGTGCATCTGCGCCCGGTGCCGCAGAGCCGGCTGCCGATCGCGATCGGCGTCAAGGACACCATCGACGTCGCCGGGATGCCGACCACGTGGGGCATGCGGCGCTACCGCCACCACCCGGCCACCTCCGCCGCGGCGCTGGCCGGCACGAGTCTGGCCGCGGTGAACGCGAAGCTGGTCACCACCGAGGCCAACGTCGGCATCGGCTCCGGCTGCGTCAACCCGTACCTGCCGCACATCGACCCGACCGGCTCCAGCACCGGCCCGGCGGTCGCCGTCGCCGCCGGCATCTGCGACCTCGGACTGGGCAGCGACGTCACCGGCTCCATCCGCGCGCCAGCGGGCCGCTGCGGTCTGGTCGGCCTGCGCACCACCCACAACGCGGCCCGGCTGCCCGGCCTGCTGCCGCTGGCACCGACCATGGACTCGATCGGCTGGATCACCCGGACGGCCGACGACCTGGCCGTGGCGTGGAATCGGCTGGACCTGGGGCCGGGTCGGGTCGGCGACCGGCGCGCCCGCCGCATCGGCATCATCGCCAACGACCTGGCGGCCCCGGTGATGGCCGCGGCGGCCGAGGACGCGGCCAAGGCGCTGCTCGACGCCGGGCACGACGTCGTCGTGGTGGACCTGGGCGAGTTGTGGCGGGGGCGTGGGGCGGCGTGGGAGCTGTGCGCCCGCTCGGCCCACGAGAACCTCCAGTTCCTCAGCGACGAGGTCCTCGACGCGGCGACCATCGCCAGCATCACGTTCGGGGCCCGGGTGAATCCGTCCCGTATCAACGAGATCCTGGCCGTGGAACAGCCCCGGCTGATCGCGCTCGCCGCCGAGCTGTTCGCGGCCCAGCAGGTCGACGCCTGGCTCATGCCGCTCGACGCCGACCTGCCCCGACGGGCCGGCATGCCGCCGACCGGTGGCGTGTTCCCGCTGCCCGAGCTGCCCGACTTCGACCGGGAGATCGGCTTCAACCCGGTGGCCAGCATCGCCGGCCTGCCCTCGCTGTCCTGCCCGGTCGGCGTCACCGACGACGGCTCGCCGCTGTCCGTGCAGCTCGTCGGCCCGCGCGACGACGACGCCGTGCTGATCGAGCTGGCCCTCGATCTCGACGGGTTGCGGCCGAGGTATCGACTGCGGTGACCGGCTCCGCCGCGCTCCCGCCGGGAGCGCGGCGGCTCACCGTTGCAGGAACCAGCGGGCGAGTTCGGTGCGGGTGGTCAGCCCGGTCTTGGCCAGGATCCGCCGGACGTGGCTCTCCACGGTGCGTTCGGAGAGCACGAGCCGGTCG
>Ga0105238_10006706_pt1 | contig 11487 bp, 6 predicted proteins | sample KBSC34metaG_FD_81526 | JGI IMG/M metagenome (GOLD analysis project Ga0105238, IMG submission 81526) | Corn rhizosphere microbial communities from Kellogg Biological Station, Michigan, USA - KBS C3-4 metaG | ecosystem: Host-associated > Plants > Roots > Rhizosphere > Soil | place: Michigan, USA... | reverse complement strand
GGAAGGCCGTCGCGCTCGATCGCAGCGCGAAGATCGTCACCGACGATCGCGGCGATCGTTACGCCTACTCGAAGCTGCTGCTCGCGACCGGCGCCGCGCCGCGCATGCTGCCGTTCCATGGCGATCGCGTGATCAATTTCCGGACGCTTGACGACTACCTCGAGCTGCGCCGACTCGCGACACACGGTGCGAGCATCGGTGTCGTCGGCGGCGGCTTCATCGGCAGCGAAATCGCCGCGTCGCTCGCCTCAGCGGGGTGCAAGGTTTCAATGCTGTTTCCGGGCCCGTCGATCGACGCGGGACGCTACCCGGCAGAGCTCGCGCGATTCGTCGACGCGTATTTCGGGCAACACGGTGTCACGTTGCTCGCGGGCGTCAAGGTAGTCGACGGCAAGGCCGGTCCCGACGGCGTGGAACTCGCAATCTCGGACGGCACGACGCGCCGTTTCGATGCGGTCGTTGCGGGGCTCGGCGTGACGCCGAACACGGCACTCGCCGCGCAGGCGGGACTGGCGGTCGACAACGGCATCGTCGTCGACGCTCACCTGCGCTCGAGCGATCCGGACATTTTCGCGGCCGGCGACGTCGCGAATTTCTTGAACGCGGGACAGGGCGTGCGCATGCGCGTCGAGCACGAGAACGCCGCGATCAGCATGGGCCACCATGCGGGGCGCGCCATGACAGGCGCCGACGAGGCCTACTCGGAGCAGCCGTACTTCTACTCGGATCTGTTCGATCTCGGCTATGAAGCGGTCGGCCAGCTCGACGATCGCCTCGAGGTCGTCGAGAACTGGACGACCCCCTATCGCGAAGGCGTGATCTACTATCTCGACGCAGGTCGCGTGCGCGGCGTGCTGCTGTGGAACGTCTGGGGCCAGGTGGATGCCGCGCGCGAGCTGATCGCGTCGCCCGGACCGTTCGATGCGGAAAGCGTAAAGCGACGCTTGCCGAAGCTCGTCTGACGCGTCGCATCCGCCTCCGGCGGAATGCCAATCTCGCGCCGCTCACGAGCGGTCGCCGATCCCAGCGCTCGCCGATTTCAAACAGCCGTTGCCGCGCGCCGGCTTTTCATGTGCGCCGCGTCAAGCTATCTTCCTCGGGCGTGCGATACTCGAAGACAAGAAAAAGAGGGGAGACACCATGACCTATTTCGTGACCGGAGCGACCGGTTTCATCGGTCGCAATCTCGTCGAGAAACTGCTGGCCCGCAAGGGCACGATCTATTGCCTCGTCCGCAAGGGCTCGCAGGAAAAATTCGCGGCGCTGCAAGCGCGTTTCGGCGACGACGGCAAGCGCCTCGTCGCAGTCAGCGGCGATCTCGCCAAGCCGGCGCTCGGAATGACGCCCTCGCAGCGCAAGAATCTCACGGGCAAGGTCAAGCACTTCTTCCATCTGGCGGCCATCTACGACCTTGCCGCGGATGCCGAAAGCCAGCACACGGCGAACATCGACGGCACGCGCCACGCGCTGCAGGTCAGCGAACAGATCAAGGCAGGCTGCTTCCACCACATGAGTTCGATCGCGGTGGCCGGGCTGTATCCGGGAGTGTTCCGCGAGGACATGTTCAGTGAGGCAGAGGACCTCGACAATCCCTACTTCAAGACGAAGCACGAAGCCGAGGCGATCGTGCGGCGCGAATGCAAGCGGCCGTACCGCGTCTATCGTCCATCGGTCGTGCTCGGCCATTCGAAGAGCGGCGAGACCGACAAGATCGACGGACCGTACTATTTCTTCCGCACGCTCAAGAAGCTGCGCGAGACGCTGCCGCAGTGGATGCCCGTGCTCGGCCTCGAAGGCGGGCGGGTCAACATGGTTCCCGTCGACTTCGTCGTCGACGCGATGGACCACATCGCACACAAGCCTGGACTCGACGGCAGCTGCTTCCATCTGACCGATCCCGCGCCGCGGCGCATCGGTGAGGTCCTAAACATCTTCGCGACGGCCGGCCACGCGCCGCGCATGTCGATGCGCCTTGACGCGCGCATGTTCGCGTTCATTCCTTCGGCCATCCAGCAGGCGCTCGGCAGCCTGCCGCCTGTGCGCCGCTTCACCAATGTCGTGCTGCGTGACCTCGGAATACCGCCTGCGGCGCTCAAGCTCGTCAACTACCCGACACGCTTCGACTCGCGCGAAACCGAACGCGCGCTCAAGGGCACGAAGATCCGCGTTCCCGATCTCAACGACTACGCGTGGCGGCTGTGGGACTACTGGGAACGCCATCTCGACCCGGATCTTTTCATCGACCGCTCTCTCGCGGGCAAGGTGCGTAAGCGCACCGTGCTGATCACGGGCGGCTCGTCCGGCATCGGCAAGGCCGCCGCGCTGAAGATCGCAGGGGCGGGCGCGAAAGTGTTGATCTGCGCGCGCGGCGAGGACGAACTCGCAGCTGCACAGAAAGAGATCGTCGATGCGGGCGGCGTCTGCCATACCTACGTCGCCGACCTCGCCGAGCTCAAGTCATGCGACGAGCTCGTCGCGAAGATCATCGCCGAGCATGGCGGCGTCGATATCCTGATCAACAACGCGGGCCGCTCGATCCGCCGTGCGATCGCGTCGAGCTACGACCGCTTTCACGACTTCGAACGCACGATGCAGCTCAACTACTTCGGCTCGTTGCGACTGCTGATGGGCTTCCTGCCCGGCATGACCGAACGCCATCGCGGCCACATCATCAACATCTCGTCGATCGGCGTGCTGACCAACGCGCCGCGCTTTTCGGCCTACGTCGCTTCGAAGGCCGCCCTCGACGCATTCTCGCGCTGCGCGCAGGCCGAGTTCTCGGACAACGGCATCAACTTCACAACGATCAACATGCCGCTCGTCAAGACGCCGATGATCGCACCGACAAAAATGTACGAGTCGGTGCCTACGCTGAGTCCCGAGGAAGCGGCCGATTTGATCGTCGAAGCCATAGTAGATCGGCCCGTGCGCATCGCGACGCGCACGGGCGTGTTCGCGCAACTGCTCTACTCGCTCGCGCCGCGCATGTACGAAATCATCATGAACACCGCGTTCCGGCTGTTCCCGGATTCGTCGGCGGCCAAGGGGATGAAGGGCAGGGGCGAGGCCGATCAGGCACCGACCAGCGAGCAGGTCGCATTCGCCTCGCTGATGCGCGGCGTGCACTGGTAAGCCAGCGCGGAGCCGCCGCAACGAGGCGCATCAACGCAAGGCTAGGGCGCCAGGTAGGCGGCTGGTCCGTCGAGACGGTTGCTCGCCAGCGTTCGTCGGTCAGGTAACGCGGGCGACCGCGCCTGCAGAGATATACGTCTTGCTCTCTGCCGGGCGCGGGATGCTCGACCCGCGCCTACTTCTTCTTCGTTTTCTTCGCGGCTTTCTTGGCGGCCGCCTTCGGTGCGGGTTTCGGAGCAGGCTTCGGCGTGACCTTCGCGGTCACCGAACTCGCGACCTTCGCGACCGTGCGCTGCATGCTCTTCTTGGCCGCGAGCTGCGCCTCTTCGATGTCCTTCACGAGGTCGCCGAAGTCGTCGCGCGCGCGCTTGACCGTCGCGTTCAGCGCGTCAGTGATTCCCGCGCCAACCTTCTTGGCGGCCGGGCTGACCTTGCGCACTTCGCGCTGCAGTTCGTCGACGCGCTTGAGCAGCTCGTCGATATCCTTGCGCGCGGGAACGCCGAGCCTGCCGAGCGCGCGCGATACGCGCTGCTCAAATACCTGCTCGAGCCGATCCCAGGTTTCCTGAGTACGTTCGCGCACCTGGCTGACGCCCGATTCGACCGCGCCACGAACCTCATCGACCTTGCCGGTCGCGAGCTTGCGCGTCTTCGCTTCGAGGTTCAGGCCTTCCTTGATAAGGCCGTCAAACACGCGACCGCCTTCGCCCTGCGCTTTTGAAAATGCGCCCATGCCGGCGAGCCAGATCTGCTGGGCGGACTCCATGATCGACTTGCCGGAGGATGCCTTGGCCTCGTTCGCCGCAGCGCTGACCTTGGATTTCAATTTCGGTTTCTTTGCCGTCATGGTTCCTCCCGTTGTTGTTTGGTCCTGCGATTCGTTGTCGTGTACATCGCGCCTGGCAGGCTAGGGGCACGACCTAGAATATTCACACTATTGTCGCTGCACGTGGCGTCAGGCGAGTTCCTTGTCGAGATGCTTTTCGATCTCCTTCTCGATCAGCGGCTTCAGCGCGCCGAGCAGGAAGCCCAGCTGCGCAGTCACGTGCACCTCGGAGCCAGTGACATGAATCTGGCCGCTCGCGCCCGGTCTGTCGAAGCTCAGCGTGTTGCCGTTCCAGCGGCTTTCGATATCGAATTTCTTCGCGATTGCCTGGGCGGTCTTCTTTACCGCTTCCTTGGCGTCCTTGAGCGTGTGCTTATGCTTGCGGCGGATGTCTATGCTGGCCATGCTGTCTTCCCGGTCCGATGATGCGAAATTCCACGTTTTTGCGTTTTCGATAACACTGGGGCAGTGTGATACATTGTTGCAATAACTAGAGATATAAGACTCGACCGCATGCGCCTTTCCTTTCCCAATGGGGAACATGACGACTTCCTGGCAGGCGCAGGCGACACCTCGATGGGTGGCGCCGACGACAATACCATTGTCCTCAAATCCGGTGGCGTCGCAACGCACCACGCGCGGCTGAGCATCGGCGACCGCGGCATCGTCCTCACCATCCTCGATCCGCAGGCACGCACACACGTCAACACGCGTCCGGTACGCGAGAAGGCCATCCTGCGCCTCGGCGATATCGTGAGCCTCGACACCGTGCAGTTCGTGCTCAAGCCCGATCACGACAGCGTGATCCGGACCTCCATTCCCGCGGTGCAGTCTCTGACTCCGACGCCGCCGAGCTCAACGAGCGTCGGCGCGCTGCGTATCAATCCGGCCCGTGTGCTCCTGCGCGGCCTCAGCGGTTCGCAGTTCGGCAAGATCGTATCGGTGCGTGGCAAGCTGGTCGTGGGCCGCGGTCCCGACGCCGACCTGGTACTTGACGAGCAGGGCCTTGCCCCGCGCCAGGCGTCGATCGAGACCGCAGGCGAGTCGATTTATCTGCGCGGACTGAACGGTGAAGCCAGCGGCTGGGTCAACGGCGTCATGGTGCGCGACGCGATCGTCCATGCGGGCGACCAGCTCGTGTTCGGCCGCAACCGCTTCGTCGTGGAGGCCCCCGGGCTGCGCCCGCGCGAGGAATCGGTGACGGAGAGCGCGCGGCCCGAGCCGAACATCACGCAGACGATGAAGGCGATCAATTTCCCCGAACGCGCCGCGCCCGAGCCGGTCGCGACGCCAACGCCGAACCGCAACGACATCTGGTGGCTGATTGGCGCCGCCGCGCTGATCGCCGCGGGCCTCGCGGCCTTGTTCTGGGTGAAATTCTAGAAGCATTGCGACAGCGGCCTGAAAACTGTATGTAAATTGCATTTGTATCAAATGCATACAGAATATTTCTAAGGTGATTTCTGTCTGGCGTCGGATGCGATGCGACATCTGGAGACGTGAGGTACTCGCTATTCGAGCGCGGCCGTTGTCGAGTCCGGCCAGGTAATCCCCGGGCTGAAGTCCTGAAGGGAAGAGCGATACCCCTTCCTGGGCCCTCGAAAGGATGAGGCGATGAACATCACCAAAGCAGGAGTCGCACTCGCGACCATAGCCACCTTCTTGTTCGGGTCAAGCGCTTATGCGTTCGACCAGTGGAGCATGAACGGCGCATCCTGCACGCCGGACGCGGGGTCCATTCAGAACAATCTCTATACGGCACGGCGGGAACGGTAAAGTTCGCCGCCGCCAAGGTCGGCAATATCGTTCTCTACTGCCCGGTGCCGACGCTGGGCTGGACGCCGACGAGTATCGCCATTCAGTACTATGACGACAGTGCGGCGAAGGGCGATCACGTGACCGCGCAATTCATCGAAATGTCGCTCGGCAATGCGACCGGGGCGGGTCTGATCAAGAGCATCGCCACGGTGGATTCGGACGTTCTCGCCGCGCCGACATCAGGTGGAAACTCCAAGGGCAATATCCGTACTTTTACGCACGCATACGACCCGAAGGGCAACGCGTACTATGTGCGTGTGGACGTCGCCAGAACCAGCGCCGCCGCGAACGAGACCATTTACGCCGTAGTGCTTCAGGACTGAGGAGGCGCCCGAACTTGCAAGCTTTTCCCCGACGCCGCGCGAAGGGGCGACAGTTCGGCAGCTTGTTCACCTTGATCGGATCTATGTCTGACGGGTTGCTGTTGATTTGACATAATATACATTCACGCACAATCAATCCCGCAAGAGGCGAAGTTCCTGCTGCCGCCGGGCTCATCCAATCTTGTTGCGCTGAATCGAGCGAACTGCGCGAGGCGTCCGCTCGTCGAACGCCCAATGGCGGTGAGTGCATTTGAACGCGCGTGCGAGCTACCTCTTTTTTGTGTTTCCGCTTCATCCCGGAAATATCGTTGTGTGCGTTGCCGACGCAAAACGCTCCGTCGTCCAACAGAGCGGGCGCTTGCCTCTAATCCACGCTACATTCGTCACACCCAACTCAGGATCCCGCGCCACGATGCGATCTGTCCTTGCCTGCATTTCATCCATTGCACTGACTGCCGTGTCCCAGCTCGCGCTGGCGAACTACGCGGCGGCACCGCTGCGCTTGCAACGGCTCCTGCAGGTTTCGACCAGCGCGGATATTGGCGACGGCGTGCAGCGCGTCTCGACGACCGTGCTCGGACTCAAGGTCGACCAGTTCACCTGGACCGATTCGCACGGCCTGCCGCGCACCGTTTCGCTCAAGCAGGAAGGCAACGGCAACGCAGGCCACGGCGGCTACGCGGTGCAGATGACCTATCAGGTGCCGGGCGCAACGCCACGCACGGTCACCGCGAACATGGCGAGCGCAGGCGACGGCGGCTTCGGCTATTTCGTCGGCCACGAGCTGTATCGCAGCTTCGACGATGGCAGTTCCGGGACAATCGCAGGCCTGCACGGCCAGGACGACTCGCCGCTCGGCCTCGATTTTCCGGTCACGACAACCCAATCGACGATCACCGCTTCCTCGACCGTCGCGACAGAGACGTTCAAGCTCACCTACCCCAAATGGGGCACGAAGGTGCCGGTCGCCGATCCGACGGCAAACAACAGCACACCGGTCGCGCTGTCCGCACACCAGCTGTTCAACGTGCCGGTGACGATCGTCTGGACGTTCCAGAAAAATACGGACTTCCCGCGCATCGACGTCAGCGTCGACATTTCCGCGAGCACGGCAGGGCAACTCGCATTCGACATGCGCGGCCCGTATGGCGTCCTCGAATTTGCCGACAGCGACACCAACGCTTATATCAACAACGTGCAGTGGGCGGACACGGCTTACCTATTCACTTCGAACGTCACCACGACCGGCTTCCTACAGCAGAGCAGCGCCTGGAACTGGAGTGCACCGGTCGGAGCGGTACGCCCGTTCCAGGGCATGATCGCGCGACACAGTGACGGCACGCTCTACGAGATCGGGTTGTTCGAATTGAAACTCGGCGCCGACGCAGGCCTCACGTACAGCGGCTACGCGTCGCATCGCGGGATCAACGGCACCGGGTTTTATCAGTACGCGGGCGGCATCGAGCAATACGAGTGGCCGTTCCAGTCAGCCCAGTACAGCGGCAGCGCAGGCGACGGCGGCTGGGAGGCCGGCGTCAAGATCTACGGCAAGAAATTTGCGTGGGGCACAGCGCCGTTCTACGGCTCGGAGTTGTCCACGGTTTATCTCAACGATACGACGCCTGCTCCAATTGACGCCTACCCCGCCGGCGGCGTGATCACGTATCGCACCTGCTGGGTCATGGGATTGTCCACGTACACCGCGGTCGGCACGGCGGGCCTGACGCGCACCGCTGCCGCGAGTGCGTCGCCGAGTTGCGCGACTGGCGCGACGGCGGCGCTCCCGCCCACGTTCCAGTCCCTCTCCCCCGCCCGACTGCTCGACACGCGCAGCGGCAGGACGACGGTCGATGCGCAGTTCGCCGGCCAAGGCGCGCTTGGCGCTCAAACCGAGCTCGATCTCATCGTCGGTGGTCGCGGCGGTGTACCGAGCGGCGCCGCCGCGGTCGTGCTCAACGTGACCGCGACTGACACGACGACGGCCGGCTTCCTGACCGCATGGCCTGCCGATGCCACGCGGCCGAACGCATCGAACATCAACTTCGTCGCGAACGAAACGATTCCAAACCTCGTGATCAGCAAGCTCAGCGCCGACGGCAAGGTCGCGCTGTTCAATTCGCAGGGCAGCACCGACGTGATCGCCGACGTGCTCGGCTGGTTCCCGGCGACCTCGGGCCTGACGCCGCTGAGCCCCGCCCGACTGCTCGATACACGCGCGGGGCGCACGACCGTCGATGGCGTGGACGCGGGCATCGGCGCCCTCGCCGCGCAAACCGAATTCGATCTCCCCGTCGTCGATCGCGGCGGCGTTCCTTTGAACGGCGCGGGCGCGGTCGTGCTCAACGTCACGGCGACCGGTTCGGCCGCGCCGGGTTTCGTCACGGCGTGGCCGAGCGGCACGGCGCGACCGCCGACTTCGAATCTAAACATCGACGCCAATCTCACGATCGCGAACCTCGCGATCGTCAAGCTCGGCGGCGACGGCAAGGTCGCGCTGTGGAGTTCGGTCGGCACCGATCTGATCGCCGATGTCGCCGGCTGGTTTGCAACGCCGTCGGAGCTGACTACCTTCGCACCCGCACGGCTGCTCGACACGCGCGCCGCGGGCGGACCGCTCGCGGCGCAGAGCGAACTCGACTTGCCCGTGCTCAATGTCGGCGGGGTACCGTCGAGCGGCGTCGACTCGGTGGTCCTCAACGTCACGGTCACGAATCCGACCGCGAATGGGTTCCTCACGGTATGGCCGTCGGGCACCACGCGCCCGCTCTCGTCGAATCTCAACTTCACGCCCGGACAAACGATCCCGAATCTCGTGATCGCCAAGGTCGGCGCCGATGGCAAGGTCGCGATCTTCAATTCAGCCGGATCGACGCAAGTCGTCGTCGACGTTTACGGCTGGTTCGCGCCGTCTCCTTAAATCGGTTCGTCAGCGGAATTCCGCGGTCCGTAGATTCCTGCGCCGGCCTGCCCGTCGCGGTCTGCGCGCGCGGGCGCAGGGGCGATCACACAGGTCGGAGCGTCTGCCGTATCACTAGAACGTGACACAGTCGCTGTTAACGCGGCTTTCAATCCGTTGACTGTTGTCAGCGTTAATTATTTGTTGTAAATATTCGTTACGCGCAGTTACTTCATGTGCTGGCGCAGGCGAATTCTTGGGGTTTTATCCATCTTCTGGGGAGCACAATGCAAAATAACACCCTCACGGGCATGATCCGTGTGGCGCTCTATGGCGCTGCCGCGGTTACCGGATTGACGAATACCGCGCTCGCGCAGGAAGCAGCCGCGGGCAGCAGCAACGACACGATGACGCTCGATGCGGTCACGGTCCTCGGTTCGCGGATCAAACGCACGGAAGTCGAAACGGCACTGCCCGTCCTCACGATCGACCGCCAAGAGCTCGAGCGCACCGGCCTCACCCAGGTCGCGGACATCCTGAAAGAGCTCGCGATCAACGGGCCTTCACTGAGCCTCAACACGAACAACGGCAATACGAGCGGCGTCACTCGCGTGAACCTGCGCGCCTGCGGATCGCAGCGCACGCTGGTCCTCGTCAACGGCAAACGCTGGGTCAGCGACGTCGGCCTCGGCGGCTCGGTCGACCTGAGTTCTATTCCGTTCGCGGCGGTCGAGAAAGTCGAAATCCTCAAGGAAGGCGCGTCCGCGCTGTACGGCACCGATGCGATCTGCGGCGTGATCAATATCACGACGAAATCCAATTTCTCCGGCGCCCAGTTCAAGGCCTATTACGGCCAGACCGACCAGGACGACGGCCTGCGCAAGGCCTACGACTTCACAATCGGCGAATCGAACGAGCGCTGGTCGGTGCTGCTGAATGCCTCCTACACCAAGCAGGACGCGATCTCCGCGGGCAACCGCGACATCTCGGCCGTGCCGATCTTCGGCTTCGGCGCGAACACCTCGACCCCGGGCAAGGCGAGCACGACCACGCCTTACGGCCGCTACACGGTCGGCGGCGTCGTCTACACGCTCGATCCCACGCGTCCAGGCTGCCTGCCGAATCAGGCCTGCACGTCGAGAAGCGATTTCCGCGCGTATGACTTTTCGAAGGACGGCTACAACTTCGCGCCGGTCAATTACCTCACGCAGCCCGAAGACACAAAGGGCCTGTTCGCGGAAGGTACCTATCGCATTCTCGACAACCTGCGCGTCCGAGTGAACGGCTTCGTCAACCAGCGTGGAGGCGAAGCCCAGCTTGCCGCTCAGCCACTGTCGCCGCTGACGATCGATGCCGCGAACGTCTACAACCCGTTCGGCGCGCGCATCACGGGCGCGTCGTTCCGGCCGATCAACTTTCCGCGCCAGTACGACCAGAACCAGATCACGCGTCGCTTCAGTGCCGCGCTCGAGGGCGATTTCGAACTCTGGAACAAGCCGTTCAACTGGGATGTCGGCGGCAGCTACGCGAAAAACAAGTTCAATCTCGTCAAGTCCGGTTTTGAATTCACGAGCAAGATCAACGAGGCGCTCGGCCCGTCCTTCATCAGCAACGGCAAGGCGGTCTGCGGAACGGCGGCGGCACCGATCACGGCCGACGGCTGCGTTCCGTTCAACGTGTTCGGCGGCCCCGCGGGCGTCACCCAGGACATGTTCAACTTCGTCGCAGTTGCTCCGCGCAACGTGCAGAGCTATCGCGTCGATAACTACACCGCGAACATCAGCGCGCCGCTGTTCGCGCTGCCGGCCGGCGACCTCGCGTTTGCGGCCGGTTACGAATACCGCAAGGAGCAGGGTTCGGATACGCCCGATCCACTGACCGCAGCGGGCCTCGTGCTCAACGACGTTCCCTATCTGCCGACGCGCGGTTCGTACGACCTCAACGAGTTCTACGGCGAACTCGATGTGCCGATCTTCAAGGATGTTTTCCTCGCCCGCTCGCTCGATCTGTCGATCGCCGCGCGCCGCTCGGACTACTCGTCGTTCGGCAGCACGACCAATCCGAAAGTCAGCGTGCACTGGCAGCCGATCGAAGACCTGCTGCTGCGTGGCAGCTGGGGCAAGGGCTTCCGTGCGCCGTCAATCAACGAGCTGTATTCGGGCATCGCGCAGGGCCGCCCCACCGCGGATGACCCGTGCTCGCTCGATAGCGTTGCGTACGCGTCGGCGCGCGCGGCGTGCGCGGCAGCCAACGTGCCCGCGAACTTCAAGAAGCTCAATGCGCAGACGTTCCTGAGCACCGGCGGCAACGCGAACCTCGCGCCCGAAACCTCGACCAACAAGACGCTCGGCTTCGTCTACTCGCCGAGCTACATTGAAGGCTTCAACACGACGGTCGACTGGTACAACATCCGCATCGAGAACGCGATCGGCAGCAACTCGGCGCAGACGATTCTCAACAACTGCTATCTGTACGGCGTCAGCCAGTATTGC
>Ga0105238_10006703_pt1 | contig 11490 bp, 11 predicted proteins | sample KBSC34metaG_FD_81526 | JGI IMG/M metagenome (GOLD analysis project Ga0105238, IMG submission 81526) | Corn rhizosphere microbial communities from Kellogg Biological Station, Michigan, USA - KBS C3-4 metaG | ecosystem: Host-associated > Plants > Roots > Rhizosphere > Soil | place: Michigan, USA... | reverse complement strand
CGCGGGCGCAAGTTAGCATGTAGGGATGATTCGCCTCGCGACCCTGCTTGTCGCCCTTGCGGCGGCGGCTTTTGCGCAGTCCGCCGATACCGTTCTAATCAACGGCAAGATCGTCACCGTCGATAGCCAGTCTTCCGTGCGCGAGGCGATTGCCATTCGCGGCGGCAGGATTCAGGCTGTCGGCACTACTGCCGATATCCGCAAGCTGGCAGGCCCGTCCACGCGTTCGATCGATTTGCAAGGCCGCACGGTCATCCCCGGCCTCATCGATTCCCATCTGCACGCGATTCGCGCCGCGCTGAGCTTCAGCACCGAAGTGAATTGGATCGGCGCACGATCGCTGCCAGAAGCATTGTCGCGAATCCATGATGCCGCGCGTACCATGAAGCCGGACTCCTGGCTGATCGTCGCGGGTGGCTGGAATGTCGATCAGTTCCAGGAGCGCCGCCGTCCGACCCAGGCCGAATTAGTAGCTGCCGCGCCCGATAATCCCGTCTATGTGCAGCTTGGCTACGGCTGGGCGATCCTCACGCCCGCCGGTCTGCGCGCGCTCAACATTACCAGCGACGCCGATCTTCCCTCAGGCGGCAAGCTCGAGAAAGACGCAGCCGACAAGCTAACCGGAGGAATTACCGGCGGCCAGAACGCTATCATCGCCCTATTCGATCGCCTGCCCAAACCCACCTTCGATCAGCAAGTCGACGGAACGAAGAAATTCTTCCGCGAGCTGAATCGTCTGGGGCTAACCGGCGTGGTCGATCCTGGCGGGAACAACTTGCTCCCGTCGGATTATCAGGCCCTCTTCCAGGTCTGGCGTCAGGGCCAGATGACCCTGCGCGTGGCTTACAGCTTGTGCGGCAACAACGCGGGCGCTGAGTTCGAGGAGTTCAAGAATCTCACGCAGCTTCTGCCCATGGGCTTCGGCGACGGCATGCTCAAGTTCAACGGCTTGGGCGAGCGCATCACTGCGGCGATGAACAACAACAATCGTCCCAGCGCAACCGACAAAGAGAAGTACGCGCAAATCGCCAAATGGGCAGCCGAGCGCGGTATGTCGCTCACTATGCACTGGGCCAACGACGCATCCGTCAACCAGCTCCTGGACATTTTCGAGAGCGTGAACAAAGAGGTTCCCGTCAAGGATCTCCGCTGGTCCATCGCGCATTTGAACGACGCTTCGGAGCAAAGTCTCAAGCGCATGAAAGCCCTGGGCGTGGGCTGGACCGTTCAGGACGCCATGTATTTCGGCGGCGACCAGTTCCGCCAGACCTCCGGCGTCGACGCTGCCCGGCGCGCACCGCCCGTGGTCACTGGCGCCAAGCTTGGCGTGGCGATGGGAGCCGGCACCGATGCGCATCGCGTCGCGTCCTATAATCCGTTCACGGCGCTGCAGTGGTTCCTGGACGGGAAAACCGTCGCCGGGGTCGCCATCCGCGGACCTGAGGAAACGCCCAGCCGGATCGAAGCCCTGCGCTTGTACACACTCGGCAGCGCCTGGTTTTCGTTCGACGAAACGCAACGCGGTTCGCTCGAAACCGGCAAACTCGCCGATCTAGCAGTGCTGTCTAAGGACTATATGACCGTGCCGGTGGACCAGGTGGGCGGCATCGAATCGCTATTGACCATGGTCGGGGGCAAGATCGTGTACGCTGCGGGCCCGTATCGCCAATAGACCTCGCTATCTGGTTTTTTCCAGCGTCACGCGCACATTGCCGCGTGGCACAATCTCGTCGCCTTGTTTACGATACTCAGCCTCATCGGCGTGCAAAACCATCACGTCGCCATCTGGGTTTGAAGGCCGGAGCTTGATTTCCACATTTCCCTTCAGCCTGATCGTGGAGTCATCCCGCTCGATGCTATCCGCCGCCATGACGACCCCTTGCCCCCGCGCGGTGAAAGCATCTACATGCAGCTTCGGCTGGGTCGCCTGAGATTGGGCGTAAACAAAGAGGGCCCCGCCGAGAACTCCAGCGGCAAGTAAGAGAGTGAGATTCAGTTTCATGAGGCGGATTCTCCGATCTCATAATACGCTCTTGTGCCGGTGAGCAGTAGTGTAATCCCGCGATTTGTACTACCTTGACTGGTGGTGCACTCTTTCAAAGCAGTCCCCGTATTGGTCACCGGCGCGGGCCGCGGAATCGGTAAACGCCTGGCCATCGGATTCGCGGGGAAAGGCGCGCGCGTAGGCCTGTTGGCGCGCAGCAAAGCCGAGCTCGACCTGTGCCATCTCGAGATCGAACACGGCGGCGGCGCGGCCCTGCGCATGCGCGCCGATGTCTGCGATTACGAACAAGTATCCGCAGCCCTGGAGCGGATGCGGGTGCAGTTCGGCAATCCGGCCCAGGTGCTGGTATGCGCCGCGGCGACCCTGGGACCCATCGGGCCCTTCGTCGAATCGTCCCCGAAATCCTGGCACGAAATGGTCCAGACCAACCTGATTGGCGTTCTGAATGCTTGCCGTGCCGTCCTCCCTCAAATGATCGAACGGCGCAGCGGCAAGATCATCGTGATCGGCGGCGTGGGCGGTGTACTGCCCGCCCGTCCCAATTTCGCCGTTCACAGCGCCACCAAGACCGCACTCGTGCGATTCGTTGAAAGCCTGGCGGAAGAGGTCGCTGAGCATAATGTTCAGGTGAACTGCTTGTCGCCAGGCGAAACGTACACGCATATGACCGACCAGATCCTGGCGGCCGGCGACCGTGCCGGCTGGCGTGAGGTTGACTCGGCTCGCCAGGTGCGAATGACCGGGGGCGTTCCCGCGGAAAAACAGATCGAGCTGGCGCTGTTCCTGGCTTCCAACCAGTCCAACCACATCACCGGTCGCATGATCCACATCGACGACGACTGGAAGAAGTTCAAGGAGAAGTCGATCAATCCCGAGCTCTACCGCCTACGCCGCAACCAGAAAGCCTAGGATCTGCGTCCACGCCGGCTGCTACCCCGCCGTTCGTCCTATCATTTCCGCCGTTCACCGATTCAGCGAAACCCCGGCATCCAAACCGATTAGACTAAATTCAATTCAAAATGACATCCGTTATCGAAGTAACAGGGCTGCATAAAACCTACGGCGATTTCGAAGCCGTCCGCGGCATAGATTTCGACGTCAGCGAAGGCGAGATCTTTGGCCTGCTGGGTCCCAATGGGGCCGGCAAGACCACCACGGTTGAAATCCTGGAAGGCTTGCGCTCGCGTTCCCAGGGCCAGGTGAAGGTGCTTGGCTTCGACCCCGAAGTGTCCAAGCGGTCGCTCAAGGATCGCATCGGCGTCTGCTTGCAGGCGACCAATCTTCCCGACAAGCTGCGCGTGAACGAAGCCCTGGAGTGGTTCGCGGCATTCTATACACACAAAGCCGATTGCAACAAGTTGCTCCAGCGCCTCCAATTGTGGGACAAACGCAACGAGTTCTACTCGAAATTATCCGGCGGCCAGAAACAGCGCGTGGCTCTGGCGCTCGCTCTGGTCAACGAACCCAATCTCGTATTTCTGGACGAACCGACCACCGGCCTCGATCCCCAGGTGCGTCTGGAGATCCATTCTTTGATCGAGGAGCTGAAAGCGGCCAAGCGCACCATCCTGCTCACCACGCACTATATCGAGGAAGCGGAACGCCTGTGCGATCGCGTCGCCATTATCGATCAGGGCAAGATCGTCGCGATGGGCTCGCCTCGCGAGCTGCAGGAACGCGTCTTCGGACAATCCCGCATTGAAGTTTCCACTGCCCTGCCCATGCCCGCCGACTTGCCCGTCTTTGAGGCCGTCGAGAAGCATTCGCTCAGCGCGGACTGCAAGACACTGGTTGTTCACTCGACCCGCCCAGCGCGAACCCTCCCCGATCTGATCAAGTGGATCGATCAAAAAGGCCTTGAGCTTGAAGATATTCATTTAAAGCGGCCCACGCTTGAAGACGTCTTCATCGAACTGACCGGAAAGAAGCTGAGGGACTAAGCCGTGCTGAACTCTTACTTAACTCAGATTCGTATGAATCTTCGGCTGACGCTGCGGAACCGTGTGGCACTGTTCTTCAGTTTCATATTCCCGCTGATTTTCTTTGGAATTGCGGGCTTGGGCGGTGGAGGAGGGAACGGCCTGCAAGTCCTGAACATTGTGATGGGTCTGGGAGTGCTCGGTGGCGGATTGTTCGGCGTAGGCATGCGTTCCGTACAGGATCGCGAGCAGAATATCCTTCGCCGCTTTAAGGTCGCGCCCATCGGTCCGGGCGAGATTATCGTCTCCGGCATGGTGACCGCTCTTGCCCTGCAGATACCGAATGTCATTTTCATGGTAGTGCTGGCGCACCGCTTCCTGGCCGCGCCCTGGCCAAGCCAACCAATCTCTTTGTTGGTCTTCGTTTCCCTGGGCTTGCTGGCGTTCGCATCTTTGGGCGGCATCATCGCGGCGATAGTGAACTCCATGCAGGAGGGCATGCTGCTCACTCAGCTCTTCTACTTCCCCTTGCTGTTCCTCGGCGGGATCACGTTCCCCATCGTCGGCTTCCCTCTTTGGCTCCAGACCGTGGCGCAGTTCATTCCTTCGACGTATTTCACCAGTGGGCTCCAGCCGATCTTGCGGGGGAAGGAAACGCTCTTCGATAATCTGCCCGCGGTGGGCGCGCTCGCGCTGACGGCCTTGTTGGGGACGTTGCTCGCGGCGAAGCTGTTCCGCTGGGAAAAGGAAGAAAAGTTGCGGCCCGCGGCAAAATTCTGGCTGCTGGCTGTGCTCGGTCCGTTTTTCGTGCTGGGCGCGTGGCAGATGCACGCCAAGACCAATATCGCCAAGGCCAAGGTGCTGGGCCGCGATGTCCAGAGAAGCCGCACTGCATTGATCCGCGATGCCCGTTTGTTCCTGGGCGACGGCACCGTGATCGATCAAGCTTCCGTGCTGATCAAGGACGGCAAAATCGCCGAAATTTACATGGGACCCGCGCCGGACGCCAAGTCGATGCGCGCCGACGCCATCGAAGCCGCCGGCAAGACGCTGTTGCCCGGATTGATTGACGTGCACGTCCGCTTGAGCTCGCCTGGACTTCCCATCACGGATCCGGATGCGTATCGAAACCCGGACGCAAATTTCGACCGTGAGCTGGCCGCCTACCTGTTCAGCGGCGTGACCGCCGTTAAGAGCGCGGGCGACCAGCCGGATATGGTTCAAAGACATCGCGCCACCAACGCTTCAGGCGAACGTCTGGGAGCCGAGCTGTTTGCCGAAGAGCCTCCGTCTACCGCGGTTGTCGATGGCATCGAGCGCGGCGTTATGCGCAGTAGCATCCCGCCAGAGCAGTTGGCAAAGATGAAGGCGGCGAGCGTCAATTACGATCCGATGCTCGCGGCGGTCGAGGCCATGCAGGCATACATGGATGGCCGGACGGATCTTCTCGACCGGTCGCTGGTGCAGCAGGTCGTCCCGCGACAGTGGCTCGCGCAGATCAAAGGCAGTCTTCCCGCTCATCAGTCGAGTTCGGCCTCTCCATTCCGTCTTGATCTGGCCAAGCAGAACCTGGCCGCAACCTATCGGGCAGGCGTGACGCTCGTCACCGGTACGGATGCCGGCAGCCCCATGGTGGTTCACGGTCCCGGCGTGCATCGTGAACTGCAACTTTGGGTGGAAGCAGGGATTCCGCCCGTGGCCGCCCTGCAGGGCGCCACCTACAATGCTGCGCTCCTGTTGCACGCCGATTCACGCATCGGCCTCATTCGCAAAGGTTACGACGCCAGCCTGCTGCTGGTCGACGGCAATCCTTTGCAGGATATCTCGGCAACCGAGCGCATCTCCACCGTGTTCTTCAAGGGCGAACGCATCGACCGGTCTAGCCTATTTGAGCAAAAGTGAGTAAAATCACCTGGGGGGCATGTTTATGAAATCGATGGCCACGTTCGCCGCTCTGATATCGCTCACGGTCCCGATGGCCTGGGGTCAATCTTCCAAAATTCCGCGCCTGCCGGATGAAAAGCCCGACTTTCAGGGAGTCTGGGATCACCCTTACGTTCCCGACATGAGTCTCGATCGTAAGGATCAGAAAAGTTCCGGCCCGCTGCCGTTTTCGGCCGCCGGCGCCGACAACTTCAAGAACTACGACCCGGCTAAGTTCGATTACACCGGCCACTGCCTGCCCTTCGGCATGATGCGTTCCATGAATGTGGGAGGCTATCCCATCCAGATAATGCAGAACGCCAAATACCTGGCTTTTCTGTTCGAGCAAAGCACCTGGTTCCATGTCGTCTACATGGATGGGCGCAGCCATCCCGCGGATCTGGAGCCGACCTGGTTCGGTCACTCCATCGGAAAGTACGATGGGGACACGCTAGTGGTGGATACCGTGGGTTTCAACGGCAAGACCCGCCTGGATACCATCGGACATCCCCATTCCGACAAGATGCACGTGATCCAGACGTTCCGTTATACCGATGCCGATCATCTGGCGTACGAGGTTACGATTGACGATCCGGTGTATTACACCAAGCCCTGGAAGAACCAGCGAGTCTTCACCCGCATGAAACCCGGCGAGGAACTGATCGAGTATTCCTGCGAAGAGAACAATCGCGACCTAACCAACGGCCACATTAAATAGCAGTGCACTGAACCGCGAACGTTAGTGGGCGGCCTACCGTGTCCCTAGGCCCAGCAGCGCGATTCCGCACAGAATCATCCCCAGGGCGATAAACTTCGGGCGCGTGAGCGGCTCGCCCAAGATCAGCCTCGACCAGAATAGCGTCCATACCGATCCCAGCGAGACCATCGGATACAGTACGCTCAGCTCGCCTTTACGGACACCCAGCACGAACAAGACCGACGAGAACAGGTAGAATGCGATTCCCAGCATAAGCCGCCAGTTGGTGGCCACCGAGACAATACTTTTCCCCAGTTTCCCAGCCCCGATCTTCAGGAACAACGCACCGAAGCTGCCGAAAAACGACGCCCCCAGCACCCAGGCAATCGACGACCACGGAGTGTTGCTCACGAGGACCCGCCCCTTCCCAGGACGGCGATGCCTCCGACAATAATCAAAATGCCTGCCAGCTTGTACGGATTCATCGATTCGTGGAACACCACCACCGAAAGGATTGTGACCCACACATAGGTCATCGCGAAAACCGGATACAGCAGCGATAGCTGTCCGTGACGCAGCGCCAGCACCAACAGGATCGTGCTGATCCCATAGAGCGAATAGCCGGCAAACAGCGCCGGAGTCAGCACCATCGCCAGAGCGGTTTGCACCATCGTCGGGCTCGGCCCGAGGGCATTCGCGCCTGTCTTGATCAGCACCTGGGCCGCCGCGCCGATAAGCGTGCAGCAAACCACCAGAAGAAAGGAGCGGCGCTGCTGCGCCGGATCATTGAGGGGTACAGGGCTTGTGGACACCGAACTCCAGGATACCCGAACGGTATCGGATTCTATCGGACTTATTTGGGTGTATCTTTATCGCCGCTATCTCTGTCAGTCGTCCGGATTTCACCCCGCGTGCCCGCACCGGTCGCGCGGATCGTCACCACTACCGTAGTTTTCCCCTTGTGAGCCATGCTGCGAACCGTGCCGCCTTCCACAGTCTTCGTGACGGTATTGAATCGGAACACGCCCTTCTTGAGCGCGGCTTGATAGAAAGCCAGCACGCGATCGGATTGGTCCTTGGTCCCGAACGTTAGCGTGCTCTCCGTGCCGCTGTCCTGTTTAGTGGATCCCGTGCCCTCGATCGTGCCGCCGGGATAAATTGGTATCCACACCGATCCCACTGCCATCGATCGTTCGGCATCGGTGAGCTGTTGCGACGCCGTCCGTTTGGGCGCCAGGTAGTAGTAAGCCACCACCGAAATGATCGCGACCGCGATGACCGCCCCGTACGTTACGCTCGCCAAGGCCCAGAGATTTGGGGGTTTTCGAGCCGCTTGCGACATCTGAACCCCATGGTAACAGCGACCCGATCAGCGTTTACTCGCCGCTTTGCTGCAGGAGCTTCGCGACCAGCGCCGTCCATCCTGTCTGATGGCTCGCGCCCAAGCCTGCGCCGTTGTCGCCGTGGAAGTATTCGTAAAACAAAATGTGATCGCGGAAATGCGGATCGGTCTGGAACTTTTCCGTTCCCCCGTACACCGCCCGGCGGCCCTGCGCGTCCCGCAGAAACAAGTGCGAGAGTCTCCGCGATAATTCCCCGGCCACATCGCCCAGAGTTTTCTTCTGGCCCGATCCGGTCGGGAACTCCACCTGAACCTCATGGCCAAAGTAGTAATTGAACTTTTGCAGCGATTCGATGATCAGAAAATTCACCGGGAACCACACCGGTCCGCGCCAGTTCGAATTCCCGCCGAATACGCCAGTGTTCGATTCCGCCGGTTCGTAGTCCACACGATAATCCTGGCCGTCCACCGGCAAAACGAAGGGGTGGTCCTGGTGATACTTGGACAAAGCTCGGATGCCGTGAGGGGAGAGAAACTCGTCTTCGCTGAGCATCCGTTGCAGCACACGAATCAGCCGCGGCTGGGCCAACAAGCTCAGCAGCCGTCTGGATTCCATCCCTTCCCGCGAGAGCGAAGCGATGTTTCCGCACAGATCCGGGCGGTTGTGCAGGAACCACTCCATGCGCCGGCGGAACCCCGGCAATTGGTCGATGACCTGCGGCTCGATCGTGTCCACCGCAAACAGCGGGATGAGCCCGACGATCGATCGCACTTTCATCGGGATCGCTTGCCCGGTGGGCAGGCGCAGGCGATCGTAAAAAAATCCGTCCGTGTCGTCCCACAGCCCGCCGTCTCCGATCCCGTTCATCGCGGCGGCGATATACAGGAAATGCTCCAGGAACTTACTGGCGATGTCTTCGTAAATATGGCTGACCTTGGCGGCCAGCTCCAGCGCGATCTTCAGCATGTTCAGGCAGTACATCGCCATCCAGCTCGTGCCGTCGGATTGTTCCAGGTATCCGCCCCAGGGCAGCGGCTTCGACCGGTCGAACACGCCGATGTTATCCAGGCCCAGGAATCCGCCTTCGAAGATATTGTTGCCCGTGGAGTCCTTGCGATTCACCCACCAGGTGAAGTTCATGAGGAGTTTGTGAAACACGCTTTGCAGAAACGTGTAGTCCGGCTTCCCCGTGAGTTTGCGATGAATCTGGTACACCCGCCAGCATGCCCACGCATGTACCGGAGGATTCACGTCGCCCAGCGCCCACTCATACGCTGGAATCTGCCCGTTGGGATGCAGGTACCACTCGCGAAGAAACAATCGCAATTGCCGCATCGCGAATTCGGGATCGACAAGCGCCAAAGGAATCGCGTGGAATGCCAGGTCCCAGGCCGCATACCAGGGGTACTCCCACTTGTCGGGCATGGAGATCACGTCATCGTTGTATAAGTGGACCCATTGTCCGTTTCGCCCATGCCATCTAGCCGCCGGCGGTGTCGGCTGGCCCGGATCCCCTGTGAGCCACGTCTCGACCACGAAATGATAAAACTGCTTGGTCCACAGCAGCCCCGCGAACGCCTGCCGTTGGACACGTTTGGCATCTTCAGAGAGCGTGCCCGGACAGAAAGCGTAGAACTCGTCGGCTTCGGCGATCCGTTCCGCGAACAGTCCGTCGTAATCCGGTTCGACATACGGAACCAGGCGCGACGCATCAGCCATATGTGTGAGGCGCAGCCGCACGATCGTAGTCTGTCCTGGCTCGAGCTGGAGCGTGTACCAGGCGCAAGCCTTGGTGCCGGTTTGCTCCGGATTCACCGCCTGCTCCCGGCCTTTTACAATCCGCTGGTGAAACGAGTCCTTCACATAAGGACGCGTGTTTTCCAGTCCCCACAGGGCCTGGGTGTTGGTCTCGTTCTCGGTAAACAGCAGCGGCGGATTTCCGTCCAGCGCCAGGCGGTAGGAACCCATGTCCTTCTGCTCCGCGTCAATCGCTCCGTCTCCACCCCGCCGGAGAACGGGTTTCTGTTCCTTCGGATCCCACGTCCAGGTGTTGCGGAACCAGAGCGTCGGGAGTAGGTGCAGCGTTGCTGCCTCCGGCCCGCGATTCGCCACGCTGATGCGGATGAGGATGTCGTTGGCGTCTACCTTGGCATACTCGGCAAAGATATCGAAGTAGCGGTTCTCATCGAAGATGCCGGTATCCAGCAGCTCATATTCGGGATCCTGGCGCGTCCGGCTCGTGTTCGCCTCTAACAGCCGCTTGTAGGGAAACTCGGTCTGCGGATACTTGTACAGACACTTCATATAGGAATGCGTGGGCGTGGAGTCCAGGTAGTAGTAATACTCCTTGACGTCTTCGCCGTGATTCCCCTGATTCCCGGTCAGCCCGAATAGCCGTTCCTTGAGAATCGGATCGCGCCCATTCCAGAAGGCCAACGCGAAGCACAACCGTTGGTGGTTATCGCAGATTCCCGCGATGCCGTCTTCGCCCCAGCGATACGCCCGCAGATGCGAATGCTCGAACGGAAAAAACTCCCACGCGGTTCCGTTCTCGCTGTAGTCTTCGCGAACCGTGCCCCATTCGCGCTCGGAAAGATAGGGACCCCAACGTCGCCAGTGCAGCTCGCGCCGGCCAGCTTCCTGCAGGCGCCGCTTTTCAGCTTCCATGAATTCTTGATTCTAGCGGAATGCTGCACGCAGCAAGGTAATCGTCGGCGGCTTCCCCATGACGATACTCACTACATCGAAGCGAACATGCTCCCAAGGAGTATCCGTCTTGCGAGCATACTCACGCCCCACCCGGATCAAGTGTCGCTGCTTCTCCGGATTTACTGCCCCTTCCGGCGCGCCATAGTCCGCAGTCTGGCGCGTCTTCACTTCGACGATTACCAGATCCTCGCCGTCGCGCGCGATCAGGTCTGCTTCGGCTTCTCCCGACGACAACCGGTAGTTCCGTGCCACGATGATGAATCCCTCGCGTCTTAAGTAACGATGCGCCAGGTCCTCGCCGCGGCGGCCCGCCGCTAGATCGCGATCCCAAACGCGCTGCCGGCGCGCATCACGCAGGCGATCCAGCAGTGCCCCGATCACTCTTGATCACCTGAAGCCGCCACTCGATCACCTTGCCGCGAACCACGTAACACAAGTAGTGCTCCCAAAATCTGCGATACCGCGGGAACGTGTTCACCAGCCATTCGAAGCCCAGCCATCTCCACAAGGCTAGTAGCTTCACGCGCACGGAATTCTCCGCAAATCGCACCGTCGAATAGTAGCCATACCCGGCGTTATCCTGGCCGAAATAGCGCATCGAGAAACTGTTGAGATGCCACCGGTGCGTCGGATCGCAGAAAGAGCTGAAGTCGGTGTAGTGCGGCGTCACGATCAGCACTTCGCCGCCGTCGCGCACCAGGCGATGAAATTCTTCCATGCTACGGAGCACATCCGAAAGGTGCTCGATCACGTGAACCGCCTGCAGCCCGTCGAACGACGAGTCGCGAAACGGATAGGGGAAATGGTCCAACTCCGCGATCACGTCCGCGCGCGATGCTGGATTCCGGTCCACGCCGATCGCGCCCGCTTTCTTGTTGATCCCGCACCCCACAT
>Ga0105238_10006702_pt1 | contig 11490 bp, 9 predicted proteins | sample KBSC34metaG_FD_81526 | JGI IMG/M metagenome (GOLD analysis project Ga0105238, IMG submission 81526) | Corn rhizosphere microbial communities from Kellogg Biological Station, Michigan, USA - KBS C3-4 metaG | ecosystem: Host-associated > Plants > Roots > Rhizosphere > Soil | place: Michigan, USA... | reverse complement strand
TGCCGATGCCGACCTCGATGCGGATCCCGAGCGCGAGGCTGAGTTCGATGCTGCCGAAGCCGAAGCCGAAGCCGAAGCCGAAGCCGATGAGCCTGAACCCGGCCGCCTCGCCACTTTCCTCAGGCGCTGCCAGGAGCTCGCACTCGTGGCGCTGGCCCCCGCGATCACTCGCGTCCAGCCGGTGGCCCGCCGGATCCGGGCCCTGATCCCCGACTGGCTGACCAAGGCGTTCCTCCTGCGCGCGGCCGGTGTCGCGGTCTGCACGGTCGGGGTCACCCTGTCCACCTTCGTGGCCGAGGTGGTCGTGCTCGGCCGCTTTGAGCACCGCCATGACCAGCAGATCGAGTACGCCGCCTTCCGTGCCGAGCTCGCCGCCGGCACCGCGCCCATCGGGACGCGGGACTTCCGGGGCGTGCCGTTGCGGCCCGGCGCCCCGGTCGCGCTGCTGGCGATCCCGAGCATCGGGGTGGACGAGGTCGTCGACGAGGGCACCTCCGGGGCGGTCCTGGAGGCGGGGCCGGGCCTGGAGCGTGACAGTGTGCTGCCGGGGCAGGTGGGGACGAGCGTGATCATGGCGCGCGCCTCCGCCTACGGCGGGCCGTTCCGCTACCTCGACCAGCTGCAGTCCGGCGACCGCATCGAGGTCACGACCGGCCAGGGCGTCGCCGAGTACCGCGTCTCCGGCGCCCGGCACCGCGGCGACCCGGAGCCCGCCCGCCTGCACGGCCAGCTCGGCCGCCTGACGCTGGTCACCGCCTCCGGCGCCCCGTACGCGCCCGACGATGCGCTGCACATCGACGCCGACCTGATCTCCGACGTCCAGCCGACGCCGCCGGGCAGGGCCCCGCGCCCCACCCACGACGAGGCCGCGATGGCCGTGAACCGGTTCGCGCGGCGCGACGTCGCCGCGTGGACGGCGGTGCTGACGGCCGCGACCGTCCTGGCGTTCTGGGCCGCGCCGCGGTGGGGGCGGGCCAAGACGTGGCTGGTCGCGGTGCCGGTGCTGCTCGTCGTGGGGCTGATGCTCGCCGACCGGATCGCCTTGCTGCTGCCCAATCTGACCTGACCACCGCACCACGCATCTGGAGCGACTTCGATGACTGACAACAGCGCCGTGGACCTCGCCGGCGCCGTGGCCACCGCCGAGCCCGCCGCGGACGCGGGCACCGACGCCCCGCCCACGCGCCTGCCGGGCACCCTGGAGGCCCGAGCGATCTCCGCCTGGTTCGCCGACCGCAAAGTCCTCGACCGGGTCTCCCTCACCATGCCCGGCGGCCAGGTCACGGCCCTGATCGGGCCCTCGGGCTGCGGCAAGTCGACCTTCCTGCGCATCCTGAACCGCATGCACGAGCTCGTCTCGTCGGCGACGCTGGCCGGCGAGGTCCTGCTCGACGGCGGCGACATCTACGACCCGGGCGTGCGCCTCACGGAGGCCCGGGCGCGGATCGGCATGGTCTTCCAGAAGCCGAACCCCTTCCCCGGCATGTCGATCTACGACAACGTCACGGCGGGCCTGAAGCTCACCGGCACCCGCCGCAGCCGCGGCGAGCAGGACGACATCGTCGAGTCCTGCCTCACCCGCGCGGGGTTGTGGAACGAGGTCTCGGACCGGCTCAAGCAGCCCGGCGGCGCGCTTTCCGGCGGTCAGCAGCAGCGCCTGTGCATCGCGCGGTCCCTCGCGGTGCGGCCGGAGGTGCTCCTGATGGACGAACCGTGCTCCGCCCTGGACCCGACCTCGACCAACCGCATCGAGGAGACGATCCGCGAGTTGGCCTCGGAGGTGACGATCGTCATCGTGACCCACAACATGCAGCAGGCGTCCCGTGTTTCCGACCGCTGTGCCTTCTTCCTGGCCTCCGCCGGCACCCCGGGACGCATCGTGGAACACGGCCCGACCAGCGCGATGTTCAGCTCGCCGCAGGACCAGAGGACGTCGGACTACGTCAACGGCCGCTTCGGCTGAGCCCCGGCGCCGGCTGAGTCCCGGCCACCGCTGAGACCCGGCGACCGCGCGGATGGGGAGCCGCCACGGATCCGGCACCGATACGGCGGCCGGACACCGATACTGTCCGGCCGCCGCGAGGCCATTGTCTCGCGCACCGCAAGCGTGTCGGTACCCGGGTTGCCTGATTTGTCGGTCCCGCCTGGAATATTGGCCGCATGCTGGAGACTCCCGAAGAACTGTCCGCTCTGCAGAACCTCCTCGACACCAGCGCCGCCGCCGCAGGCCCGCACATGCGCGGCATCATCACGGACGAGCGCCGCCTGAACGCCACCGGCCTGACGCGGCGCCTGCAGGGGATGTGCCTCGTCACCGTGGCGACCGTGACCGCCGACGGCCGTCCCCTGACCGGGCCGTTCGACGGCTACTTCCTGCACGGCGCGTGGTGGTTCAGCTCGGGCCCGGACGCGGTGCGCGTCCGGCATCTGAAGGCGCGCCCGGCCGTGAGCCTGACATACCTGCCGGGGGAGGCGATGTCGGTGACGGCCCACGGCCGGGCCGAGCTGTTCGACCTGCACGGCCCGGAATGCGCGGACCTGCGGCAGGCGATGCTGGACTTCTACCTGCCGAAACAGGGCCCTGCGTTCCAGGCGTGGATGGACGGGCTGAAGGGCGGTGTCGGGGTGCGCGTCGACGCGCGGAAGCTGTTCACCTTCGCGGCGGCGCAGTCCTGACGGCTGCTTTGTCTTGACGGCTGCTCTGTCCTGAGGGCTGTCTTGCCCTCACAGCTGCCGCTCTGCCCTCACGCCTACTTCCCGACCCCGGTGACGGCCAGCGCGGTGGTCCAGTCCGTGGCGATGGCCTGCTGCGCGGCGGCGAGGGTCACCTTGTGATCGCAGACGGCCTTGTGCAGCGCGTTCTCGACCGTGTCCTTCGGGTTGGGGATCTTGCCCGGCTCTATCCACAGGTTCCGGGCGTCGTTGCTGCCGCCGAGTTCGAGCGACACCAGGTGGTCGAGCTCCGACGCCGTCCCGTCCGAGACGCCGTAGTCGCCGTACAGGGTCTTCTTGACCTTGTCGGTGTCCGAAGCCGGCGGCCGGATCTTCGTGGTGTATCCGGACACGCAGATGGTCGAGCCGATGTTGTCCTGCGTGACGGAGTCATCGACCGCGCCAGGCGTGCAGGCGGGGTCGGGCCGGTACGTGGCGGACGTGGTGCCGTTCATGTGGCAGCGCATGCCGGCGGCCGGGGCGTTCACCGTGCCGGGCGCGAGCCGGGTGCGGACCAAGGGGGAGGGCGCGCCGTGGGCGGCCGTACCGGTGGAGCTGCCGGAGCTGCTCGCGCCCGACTTGAGTTGGCTGGTGCAGCTCGTGCACCAGAGCATTGCGGCGGCGGCGGAGGCGATCGATAGCCAGCCTCGTATAGACGTATTCATCGACTCCATTACAGCGGTTACCCGTGTATGCCTCACTCAGTACTGGTGCGGCTCAGTGCTCGCTGACGTCCTCAATGAGGCACCGGTGCCGGAGACGATCTCTTGAAGCGCCGCCACATGACCGTCGAAAGCGGCCCGGCCCTCGTCGGTGAGCCGGGCCGACGTGCGCGGTCGCTTGCCGACGAAGGCTTTGCGGATCTCGACGTAGCCGGCGTCGGCGAGGGTGGTGAGCTGTTTCGACAGCGCCGAGTCGGACAGTGCGAGCTCGTCGCGCAGGACGGCGAAGTCCGCCCAGCCGGTCGCGGCGAGGAAGGCGACGAGGGACAGCCGGGTGGGCGCGTGGATGAGTTCGTCGAACCGGGCCCGGCTCACCGCTTGCCTCCGGAGCGGCGCACCTGGACGTTCGTGCTCCACCGCACGAGCAGCTGCCCGCCGACCGCGAACAGCACCGCGGTGATCGTGCCGGCGATGATCACCGCATAGCGGACCCCGGCGGCTCGCAGGCTGAGCGCGGTCGTCACCAAGACGCCGAGCAGGCACAGCAGAAAGCAGGCGATGCCGATCAGGGTCCTGCGAGCCTCCCCGGGCCCGCCGAGGCCGCGGCGGGGCGCGGCGGCGCGCGCCGCCCGCGACACCGGCCGGTCGATCGAGATCGCGGCGACCGTGTAGAGGCCGACCCCCAACCAGGTGACCACGGTGTTCCCGGACTGCAGGGCCACGATGAAGGCGAGGATCAGCGCCGCATGGGCCCACCAGTACCAGCGCGGGAAGATCCTCCGCCGGATCACCTGCTCGCGGCGGCGGTCTATCTCGTCGAGTGCGCGGGCGGCGTCCGCCGGCTCGATGGGGTCACTCATTTTCCCTCCTAGAAATTACTTTCCTAGTAGGAAAGTACTCGGAGGCTTCCCGGTTGGCAAGGGAGGAGGGCGGCCGAGAAGGCGACGACCAGTCTTGGTCGGGTACCGGCGGTTGCCTGCCTCCCGCCTCTTGACGGGAACCCGCAACCGAAGCCTGAACCCTCCCGAACGCGACGTAGCGTCGTGGGTGTGGCGGATCCTGCGATGTTCCCGGGATGGGGGCGATTGGAAGAGGAGCTGGCTGCCGCCGTGGACGCCGGCGACGACATGAAGCTCAGCACCATCGAGGTGATGACCGTGCTCGGCGAGGTGCAGCGGCTCCAGCACCGCCTGGACCGGGCCACGCGGCTGCTGGGGCAGGTGGCTGAGGGGAACGGCTGCTGGCATGCGGAGCAGGGCTACATGGCGTGTCCGTTCCCCGGGATCGACCGGTTCCTCGCGGCGGCGCCGAAGCGGCGCCGGTGGTGGCGGCGCTAGCGCGTCACCGCACCACGGTCGTGAGGACCTCGTTGAACGCCTCCGTCGAGCTCGGGTGCGTGTAGATCGCGTCCCGCAGCGTGGAAGCGGTGACGCCGGCGCGCATGGCGAGGGCCACCGTGTTGATCAGCTCCTGCGAGTCGACGCTGAGCAGCGCCGCGCCGAGGATCTCGTCGGTCTCCGCGTCCACGACGAACTTCATCACCCCGCGCGTCTCGCCGACGATGCCCGCCCGGGGCATCGCCGCCATGGCGGCCACCGCCTTCGAAGCGATGCGCACGCTCCGCCCCTCGGCGCGAGCCTGGTCCTCGGTCATGCCGACGCGAGCCAGCGGCGGGCCCATGAACAGCGTGTACGGCACCGCGACCCGGTCCGCGGTGGACCGCTTGCCCTCGCCGAGCAGCTGGTCGGCCACGATCCGCGAGTCGTCGAGCGAGATGTACGTGAACTGCGGCCCGCCGTTGACGTCCCCGACGGCGAAGATGTGCGGACGGCTGGTGCGCAGGTACTCGTCGACCTCGATGGCGCCCCGGGCGGTGGTCCGCACGCCCGCGGCTTCGAGCCGCAGCTCGGCGGTGCGCGGGGTCCGGCCGACCGCGGACAGCACCACGTCGGCTTCGAGCGTCCCGGCGATGCCTTCGGTACCGTCGGCACCCTCGGCGCTGTAGTGCACGATCGCGCTGCCCCCGGTGTCGTCGACGCGAGTGACCCGCACGCCGGTGAGCACGGTGACGCCGTCGTCGGCGAGGATCTGCTCGACGACGCGGACGACGTCCTCGTCCTCGCGCGGCAGGATCCGCTCGCCGGCTTCCAGCACGGTGACCTCCGTGCCGTAAGTGCTCAGCATCGCCGCGAACTCGATGCCCTGATATCCGCCGCCGAGCACGACCAGGCGGCGCGGCAGGTCGGGCGAGCCGATCAGCTCGGTGGCCGTGACCAGGTGCCTGCCGGCGCGCAGCCCCGGGATGTCGGGGACGGCGTTCTGCGCGCCGGTGTTGACCACGATCGTGTCCGCGGTGATCGTCAAGCGGTCCGCCCCCGCTGTGACCTCGACCGTCTTCTCGTCGAGGAAGGCGGCGGTGCCGGTCACCACCACGACCGAGTCCAGCTCGTCGAGCATCCCGAAGTTCTTGTCGCGCATCGCGCTGGTCAGGGACGCCGTCGCGGCCACCGATCCGGCGTACCAGGCGCGGGGGTCGGCGTCCCGCGGCCGGGTCTGGGCGTGGTGGATCAGCGACTTGGTCGGGACGCAGCCGATGTTGATGCAGGTGCCGCCGTACATCTGGTCGGACTGCTCCACCATCACCACCCGCCGGCCCAGCCGGCCCATTTTCGCCGCCAGCGTCTTGCCGCCCTTGCCGAATCCGATGACCAGCAGGTCTGCGTGCATGTTCTCCATACCTCCAGGATTACCCGCGCTAGGTGATTCGACCAGAAGGTATAGGATCAATTTTCGTCGCGATCGGCTCACGGAAAACAAAGGCAGGCAGGCGTCGTGGACGCGATCAGCACCCTCATCCGCATGGCCCGGCTGGACGGTGTCGTCGATGTGCGCTGCCTGCTCGCCGGCAGCCACGTCCTGGACAACCCGCCGACGCCCGGCCGCGTGCCCTTCCACCTGCTGCTGGACGGCTACTGCACGGCCGAGGTCGACGGGCACACCATCGACCTGCGGCCCGGCGACGTGCTCGTGCTCCCGCGCGCCGGACAGCACCGCGTCCGGGTCGTCGCCGACCTGCCGCCGGTGCCCGCCGACCGGCGCGAGGGAGCGTCGGTGGCCACTTTGGCCAGCGCCGGAGTCGGAATCCAAACCATCGACCTGTTCTGCGGCCACTACACCTACCAGCCGGGTGCCGGGGAGCTCCTGTTCGCAGGCCTGCCGGACGTCCTGCACGCCTCCTTCGGAACCGGCCCCGACTCGCCGCTCCGTCTGCTGGGCGAGCTGATGCGCAACGAGGCAGGCCTCGACGGTCCAGGAGCCGGCGCTCTGCTGGCGTCTCTGTGCGAAGCGCTGCTCGCCCTGGTGCTGCGCGGGGACGGCGCCGACCATCCGGCGACGACGCTGCCCGCGCCCTGGACCTCTGTCGCCGTCAGCGATGCAGGTCTGCGCGCGGTGATCGACGCCGTCGTTCACCGGCCGCAGGAACCGTGGACCATCGCGAGCCTCGCGGAGATCGCCGGTGTCTCCCGCGCGACCTTGGTGCGGCACTTCTCCGCGGCCACCGGCATGGGAGTCGCCGACTTCCTCACCCGGATCAGGATGACGATAGCCGCCGACCTGCTGACCACCACCGGCCGCAGCCTCGACGCCGTCGCCGAGGCCGTCGGCTACCAGTCGACGTCGGCTTTCGGCAAGGCTTTCCGGACCGCTACCGGCACCACCCCCTCGCGCTTGCGCCGAGCGGGCAGCTGAAAGGCGTCGGACGGTGCTCTTAGAGAGACTGGGACGATGAAAACGACGGCAGGTAGCGCCGACCCGGGCGTCGCTCGCTTCGTCGGGCGCGCCACCGAACTGCGGCGGGTGGTCGCCGCCTTGACGAGGGCGCCCGCGCTCGTCCTGGTGGAGGGCGAGGCCGGCATCGGCAAGAGCCGCCTGGTACGCGAGGCCCTGGCCGCGGCCGAATCAGAGTACGCACACCCGCTGATCGCGATGTGCCCGCCGTTCCGCACGGGGCTGACGCTCGGCCCGATCGTCGACGCGATCAGGGACACGTTCCCGGACGGCGCGCGGATCGCCGAACTCGGGCTGCCGCCGTCGGCCGGTGCCCTGCGGCCGCTGTTTCCGGAGTGGGCCGAGATGCTGCCGCCTCCTCCCGCGGAGCATGCGCAGGACGCGGGAGCGGCCCGGCACCGGCTGGTGCGGGCGTTCGCCGAACTGCTGGGGGTGCTCGGCGTCGACATGCTGGTCGTCGAGGACGTGCACTGGGCCGACGAGGCGACGCTGGAGCTCTTGCTGTCGCTGGCTTCGAGGCAGCCGCCGCCGTTGAGCCTGCTGGTGACGTTCCGGCCGGAGGAGGTGGCTGACGATTCCCTCCTGCTGCGGCTGTCGTCCCGGGTGCCGGCCGGCTCGGGAACCAGCCACGCGCGCGTCGGTCTGGCCGGGCTCACCGCGGCCGACAGCGCGGACTTCGTCTCGTCGATGCTCGGCGGTGAGCAGGTGTCGGCGGCGCTCGCGACCTTCCTGCACGACTGCTGCGACGGGATCCCGTTGGCGCTGGAGGAGTGCATCCGGTTGCTCGTGGACCGGGCCGATGTGGTGCGGCGGGACGGCGAATGGACGCGGCGTGCCGTCGATGAGATCGCCGTGCCGCCGACGATCCGGGACGCCGTCGTCGAGCGGGTCGCCCGGCTCGGGCCCGAAGCGCAGCGCGTGCTGTTGGCGGCGGCGGTGCTCACCGACCCGGCCGACGAGCGCGTGCTGGCGGCGGTCAGCGGCCTGGACGAGCCGGCGGCCGCGACGGCCATCGGCGCGGCCTTGGACAGCGGTCTGTTGATCGAGGCCGGGTCCCCTCCGAGCCGCATCGCTTTTCGGCATGTGCTGGCTGCCAAGGCGGTCTCCACGCGGGCGCCGGCTTCCGAACGGCGTGCTGCCCACCGCCGCGCGGCCGCGTCGCTGGAGAACGCTCGACCGCAGCCCCTGGCCCGGCTGGCGCACCACTTCCGCGAGGCCGGGGAGATCGATCGCTGGCGTGAGTACGCGGAACAGGCGGCGGACGTCGCGAAGGATTCCGGCGACCACCACACGGCCGTCGCGTTTCTGCATGAGCTGATGACGGAGCCGCAGTTGCCGGCCGAGGCCGTCGCGCCTTTGGTGCGCAAGATGCCCCTGCTCGCGTTCACCGACTACGCGCGGCATTCGGAGGTCATGGCCGCGCTGCGCGCCGTCCTGGCATCGGACCGGCTCAGCGCCCGCGATCGTGCGGAGGTGCGCAGCCAGCTGGCGCGCATCCTGGTCATCCTCGGCGAGTTCGCGGCCGCGGCGGAGGAACTGCTTCAGGCCCTGCCGGATCTGGAAGTCGGCTCCTACGCCGGGATCTTCGCGATGACGTCGCTGGGCAGCCCGATGGTCGCCAGCACATGGCCGGCCGCCGCACACCTGCTCTGGCTGGAGCGGGCCCATCAGCTCTCGGCGGACTCCGAGCTGGCGGCGTCCGAGCGCATGTCGCTGACGGTCAGCCGGCTGACCGCGCTGCTCGAACTCGGCGAGGAGTCGGGTTGGGCGTTGGCCCGGGAACTGGACGAGGACGAGGCGGCGCAGCAGTTCGTGCTCAACCGGGCCAACGCCGCGCTGAACCTCGGGGACTCGGCGATGCGGTGGGGGTACTACGCGCAGGCGCGGCGCCGGTTGGCCGACGCCGTCGAACTCGCCGACCAGCACGGCTATCGGCTGGTGCGCGAGATGGCGCTGGTGACGGCGCTGCACCTCGACTACTTCACCGGCGCGTGGGACGGCTTGGCCGATCGGGCCGAGCAGTGGGCGGACACGGCCGAGGAGTCGCGGTGCCGGCTGGACGCGCAATTGGTGGCGGCACATCTGAAGCTCTTTGGGGGCGACGCAGGCGTCGAAGACCTGGTGGCCACGCTCCGGGACGAGGGACGCCGTCGGGGCGCGCTCGACCTGTGGGTGGAGGCCGCCGCCGCGCAGGCCCGGATCCGGCTCGCCGCCGGAGACCCGGCGCGGGCGCTCGCTCTGACCGAGGAGCCGCTGCGGCTGATCGCGGACAAGAGCATCTGGATTTGGGCCACGGACCTGGCGCCTGCGCGGGTGGCGGCGCTCATGGCAGCCGGTCTGGAGGACGATGCGGAGCGCCTGATCGCACAGTTCGCCGAGGGGCTGAGCGGCCGAAACGCGCCTGCCGCACTCGCAGGACTCGCGGAATGCCGAGCCGTGTTCGCCGAGACCCGCGGCGAGTACGAGGCGGCGACCCGCGGATGGGATGCCACGGCCAAGGCATGGTCGCAGCTGCCGCGGCCCCGGGACGAGGCGCGGGCGCGCGAGGGGGCCGAGCGCTGCACGCGCGCGGTCCAGAAGGCTCGGCTCGGCGGGCGGCCGAGCTACGGAAACGAGCTCTCGCCCCGGGAATCGGATGTCGTGGCCCTGCTTCTCCAAGGTCTGACGAACCGCGAGATCGCCGCTGCGCTGTCGCGTTCGCCGAACACCGTCGCGGCGCAACTCAGGTCCGCGATGCGCAAGTTCGGGGTGACGTCGAGGACGGCGCTGGCAGTGAGCGTGGCGCAGGCGGGAGGCTTGCATGGGGAGCCGACAGAGCCGACAGAGCCGACAGAGAGCTGACAGACGCGTGGAGGCGGGACCGGAAGCCATTCCCGGTCCCGCCGCCACGTTTGCTCTTCCTTCCGCTCAGCGCACCGTCATCGACACCGGCACCGCACCGACCGCGTAGGGCGAGTCCGTCTCGAACTCGAACACCCCGCTGTCCGTGCCCGGCCCGCTCAGCCCCGACTGCCTCGCGTCCAGGCGGACCCGCACGGTCACCTGGCAGCCCGGCTGGATCGTCAGCGTCGTCCGGTCCGTCGACAGCCACGGCAGCCGCACCGGGCCGCTCTGGTCGTAGCCGGTCAGGCGCGAGACCGTGGGCAGGTTCTTGCCGGCGAACACGTCCTGCAGCCCGCCGACCACGTAGAAGCCCATCGCGCCGGTCGCCCAGAAGCGCGCCACGGGCGCGTTCGGCAGCGGCGTCCACCAGTCCATCGCCGGGTCGTAGGCGAAGCCCTGGTTGGTGACGGTCGCGTCGGCGCCGGTGAAGCCGCCGGAGATCAGGAACCGGCCGTCGGCGCTGCCGGAAGCCGAAGTCGCCAGGCTGATCGGCAGGCTCGCGATCCGCTTCCAGCTGTTCTTCGCCGGGTCGTAGGCGAAGGCGTCCGTCGGCTCGTTGCCGCCCGCGGCGTTGACGCCGCCGGCGCAGTACAGCTTGCCGGTAACGGCGGCGCACGCCTCGTCGGCGATCGGCTCCGGGTACGACGCCGCCGTCCCCCACGTGTTCGTGCTCGGGTCGTAGACGCTGACCGTGGTCAGCGGCTGGGACGTCGCCGTGGTGCCGCCGACGACGTACAGCTTCCCGTCGAGGACCGCCGAGCCGCCGCTGGACGTCGCGTTCGGGTTCTGCGCCCCCGTGGTCCACGTGTCCGTGGCGGGGTCGTAGATCTGCGTCGTGTCCTCGATGGAGAGCTCGTAATCCGGCGACACCGCGACGCCGCCTTCGGTGTAGAACTTGCTGCCGATGAACTCGCCCGCCGCCGCGGCGGCGCTGTACGGCGCGCTGGCCTTCTGGGTCCACTTGCCGGTGGCCGGGTCGTAGGCGAAGAAGGTGTTCAGCGTCAGGATGTCCTCGCCGTCACCCAGCCCCGCGTACAGAACGCCGTTGTACGTCCCGGTGACCATCGCCTCGGACCTGGTGGGGATGTCGGGGACCGACGCCCACGCCGGACCCGCGGCCGTCGTCCCGGTGTCGGGCCGCGTGCCGTTGCCGCCGGCGAACACCGCCCCACCGTTCTGCAAGGCCGCGCGCGAGGTCTTGTCCCATGGCGACAGCAGAGCGGCCCGGTCACCCGGGGCGACCGGCAACAGCTGAAGCGGCGCGCCCTGGTTCCGGGCCGAGGCCGCCGACCCGGCGAACTGGTCGAGCTTCACCGTCAGCGGAGCGTCACCGGTGTTGGTCAGCGTGAGGTCCCGCGTGGCAGTGCCCTGACGAGAGACCGTCGCGTCGAGCGATCCACTGGTCACCAGCCGGCCCGTGGGCAACGTGAAGTCCACGACGTTC
>Ga0105238_10006701_pt1 | contig 11491 bp, 18 predicted proteins | sample KBSC34metaG_FD_81526 | JGI IMG/M metagenome (GOLD analysis project Ga0105238, IMG submission 81526) | Corn rhizosphere microbial communities from Kellogg Biological Station, Michigan, USA - KBS C3-4 metaG | ecosystem: Host-associated > Plants > Roots > Rhizosphere > Soil | place: Michigan, USA... | reverse complement strand
GCGCCGCCGACAGCGTAAAGCCAGTTTTCCATCCAGGCGATAGCGCCGCGCTGCTCGACGAGCGCAGTAAACCGCAGGCGCGTGATCGTCTTCTCGTCTTCGGTCTTGCGCGTGATTTTGAAGTCTTCAATGCGCGAGCAGTTGATCTCGATTTCCTGATCCTTCAGCTTTTTGTCGTTTGGCTCCAGGATCATCTTGTCTGTCGTTAGAAACCCCTCCAGGTTCGCGCTATCGACGCAGGATGGAATTTCGTCCCATTCCATCGCCTTCTGAACTGGCCCCGACAGATCGCTCGACATATGCACGCGAACGAAAACTGAAGCCTCTTTGCGGCGCAGGTCTGCATGATCCAGCGTTACGCCTCGAAACACTAATTTGCTCATTCGTTTTAGACTCTCTCTTTCTTGGTGTTTCCCAACTACAAACGTACTGGCGCTGGCACCTGTCGCACTTGTAAGCGCCGTTTATCGGCCAGTGAATCTTAGGATGGAAATGGCGGCAGTACCAGCGCGCGACAGCCTCAAGCATGCGGCACTTCCTGCCAGATATAGCCGTGCTCTTCGTCGTCAGCGACAGCCCAAACCTTACCGTCCCATCGTACGCGCGTGCCTAAAACCTGCTCGACAGCATCAGGGCGCACGTCGACTTCCGGTATCGTGTCTAGGTCTTCGCGGTCCGCTTCTGTCGCAATCGCCTTCAGCGCCTCGTGATCGAGTTTCTTTTTATCCGCAGGCGATAGCGAGGTAAAGAAAGCTTTGTAAGCCTGCATGCCATCGTGCGCCGCAGTCGTGGCACGCTTGCGCAGGTGCTCGACATCCTCGATTGTTTTGCCGCTTTTACTCCAGCGAGCGAGCGCGGCACCGTCTTCCTTCGTGAGCAGCTTGCCAGGAGGAAAGAGAGGCAATAGCGGCTCTGGAACCTTGATCGGTACCACGTGGTGGGTTCCTTCGTCGAGCTGCAGCCGAACAGTCATTTCAAACTGAAAATTCTTTTCGCATACCGGCTGCATGCCGATGCTGAGCACAGTTTCTTTCTCGGCGATCGGTACATCGGGGTCAACGTTGGCAAAGCTCGTGCGCATCGGCTGGCCCTTCGCAATCATCTTGACCTTATCGCGAGCGCGCAGGCAGAAGATCAGATGCAGCTTGCTCGACAGGATGTGATAGACGAAGCGCTTATGCTCGCGCTTCGCCTTCGCCCAGTTATCGCGCTGCCCGAGCTTGTTTTTCTCGGCGATTTCGCAGCAGCCGCCGATTCCTTCCCACTCGTGCGAGGCTGAATCGATGATAACGACAGTCGCGCCAGCCTGCTCTGCTGCCGTGATGTAGTCGATATATCGCTGCGGAGAATACGGAGGATCGAGGCGCGAGTACAGATACCCCCTCGGAAGCGCCTTCATAATCCCAGGCGAGTCTGCGTACATCGAACCGCGCCCGTTCTCTGCATCGATCAGCGCCACGATTCCATCAGGGCCCGCGATACCAGAAGCCAGCACCAGCGCGCTATATGTCTTGCCGCCTCCAGACACGCTCGAAAGCTCAATCAGAAGCGGCGAGGCCTGCCGCTGTGCTAATACGAATTCGATAGGCATAGGTTTAGGAGTAAGCCAACTGAGAGATTTCCTCGTCTTCGAGCACTTCGATTTTGCAATCCTCGCGCCAGGGGGCCGCGCCGAAGCGATCAGAATAGTACTTGTACTTGGCGATCAGGTCGCGCGTTTCGAGAAGCGCGCGCTGCCAGTAGAGCGTAGCTTGCCCGCCTGACTTCGGCTGAAAGGATCGAATCCGCACCTCGTGCGGCGGTACCGACTCGACGAAGGCCATAACTGCCTCGCCTTTCCATTCAGGCCAGCCCTTCAGCTTTGCGTAAAAGTACATCTGCCGGTAGTACGCCTCGTAGAAAATGGCGTTCGTAACGGTCTTGGCGATGCTCGCGCTGCTCTTCTGCTGAAAGGTTTTGATATCGAGAAAGCCCCCAGGCCATACCCAGTCGAGGCACCCTTTGAGTAGTACACCGTTCTCTTCCGTCGTGATCGAAAGCTCTGCGAAGGCGTGCTCTGCTTCGAGGATCGGCTTTAGCTGTGGCTCCTCGCGCAGCGCGCCAGCGCAGGCCATAGCGCGATCTCGATCGAACTTGCTCAGAACGATCTTGCCCTCATTCGCCCGCGCAGCACGCGCCAGCTCAATATCGAGAATCGGCATGCTGGAATCGATCGAATGCGCCTGGATGATGAGATCAGCCTTTAGCGTTCCTTTCGGCTTGTGGCCCTTGCTCGTGATGAATTCGCGAATGTCGGCGATCGTCACAAGGCACTTTTCGTAATCGCTCGCCTCGCATTCGACCGCATAGCGCGACTCGAATTGCTCAGGCTCCAAAACTGCGCAGTGTACCGCGTTTCCGAACTGCTGCTCTGCACTCGGCTTGTCTTCAGGCCGGTCTGGATTGATATGCAGAAACCAGTACCGCAGAGGCGATACTGCCAGATCCTTCATTCCTGACTGAGACAAGCCAGGAAGCGCAAAATATTCAGCTTTCGTCATAGTTTCCCTTCCGCCTTTCTGATCGCTCGCGCGACGCCTGCAGACAACCTTACATCGGCGAGCGCGTCGTGCGCGCCGTCTGAAGATATGCCAAAGTACTCAGCCAGTACTGACAGCTTCAGCGAGGCAGGCCGTACCAGCTCTGGATTCTCGTCGAAGTACCAGAGAGCGCGCTGCAGCGTGTCGCGCACCTGATATGCAAAAGGAAAGAACCCATCGCCATACATTCTGCGCAAGCGAGGAAGATCGAACACCGAGGCGTTATGGCCTGCCAGCTTGCCTACTTTATACTTAGTTCCCTTCGCTTTCGATGTCATCTCGATCGAGAGATAGGGCTTGCTCCACTGCGTGAACAAAGAGCATGCGCGCGCCTCGGGTTCAGCCTTTGCCCAGGCGAGCGCTGAATAGTGGTTCACCTCTAAGGCCGTGGGGTCAGATTTCGAGGCGTCAAATTTAATCTTTTGCTCGAAAAAATCAACCTCCTGGCCGGTTTGATCGCAGACAGCTATAGCGGCAAGCTGAATCTGCTGGCTATCGTCTTGAATCGAATCCGTCTCAAAATCAAAATAAATCAGATACGTCAGCTCCATTCCTTTTCCCTCGCCTTTCGCACTGCCCGTTAGTGCCCTAGCCATGCGCCGCCCACAAGATTAGAATTACGATCACTGCCAGCACGCTAGCCAGCGATAGCGCGCATACCAGCCATGCAATCCTCACTCTGCGCACCGACCGGCGCTTGCGCGCGAATCGGCGCGAAAGAAAGATGCGATTGCCTAGCGCGTTCACTTGCCTGTTTCCTCCGCAGCGCGCTTGCCCAAATCTGCAGCCGCCTCCTCTTCGTCAGGCTCTGCCGCCTTGCTGCCTAAAGCGCGCTCTGCGCCGCGCAGCGCCGCCATCGCGAAAGGCCGCTCGCCTGGATCGAGAGCGAGAAAGGCGTCAACGAAACTATCTACTGCCGTTTTACGTCGTCGTGGTATCGCCATGATTGATTCTCCTGGCGGGCATCGGTCGCTTTGCTCGCACCGTGCGCGCCTGTCTGATTTGTACTTCCTGTACCGCTCGCTCGAAAGATTCCAGAAGGAAGGCGATAGCCTCGCGACATTCAGCGCTAGGCGATTCCGCATAGCGCATTGATACCGCGATCGCCAGCCAGAACTGCTCTGTAATTTCTGGCAGCTTTTGGGATGAAACGCCGCTCGCGAACAGTTTCGCCGCGATATTCGTCGCCTTGCGCCATCTGTTATTATCGTGCGATTGGTTCATGCGAATACTATTATGCAGGACTTCTGCGCAGAAAGCTACGCTTTTCGCTAAAACTATTGTATTATCTTTGGTGATATGGCTAAAGCAAAGCTTGGAAGGCCGCGCACCGTCGCGCATATACCCGCATTTAAGCAATGCCCTTGTGTAGTCTGCCGAAAGAAGCGCGCGGCAAAGAAGGCGCAAGCATGAGCGACCGCGCCAAGTTGATCGAGGCGATTATTCAGAAGTTTCGCGACGATCGCTTTTACCGGCGCTTGACTGTCGATATCGTTCGCCTGCTCGGTTCTGAGTCGATACCAGCAGACCTGCTGACAGAAATGGAAAAGGCTGGCATCGTTGCGACGCCAGCCGATGATAGACACGGTGGATGGGACTTGAGGAAAGCGGGCGAGGAAGCGCGAGGCCAGCTGCAGCTGCCTAGTTTACGCTCCCCAGACTAGCCATCCAGCGGTTGTAGGCAGCAGCACGCGCGCTATTGGCGATTCCCTTCTCAGCGCGCAGAAGCTCGACTGTCTCGCGAAATCCCATGCCCGCCTGCTGCAGCGCCCAAATTCCAGCGCCGCCGTCTGCATCCATGGCGAAAGGCTCGCCAGGAGCGTAGACGCCTTCGCCTTCAGCGATCGCCACTGCGACCTGATCTGCTAAAACTACATCGTTCGTTTCCATCGTTTTACCCCTGCGCGTCAAGCTGACGCGCTTTCATCTGATCTTTCGTTTCGCCGCACTTGTAGCAGGTGCCCCGCAGGTCGCGCTGCTGGTGCGGGCAATTCTTTTTATTCTCGCGGTACTGCTCTAAGAGCGATCTGCTGCCTACTTTGGCGTAAATCCCGTTTGCGATGCGTGCGTATTTCATTAGAACGGGCACTCCTCATTTACGCCGACGCGCTCGACCTTCGGCAGATTCAAGTAGGCGATTGAATAGCAAGGCGCATAAACCCAAGATTTACGCTCTTCCTGCTGCGGCTCTTCCTGCTCCTGCTCGCTCGGATTCAGGAACTCTTGATAATCGCGATCGCTCGGTGCATCCATCATTGTCATGTCGTTTACTCAGCCTCTATAAATAGATTATGCGAAAACGGCGCTCGATACAATAGTTTTCGCGATAAATATTCTGCTGCCTTTGGTTAGTACTACCGCAGCGATGAAATCGCAGCGTAAAAGGCGTATGCAACCGATGAAAGGCAGAAGGCGTTAGCGAAGGCGCGTAAGGTCATGAGCAGAGGATAGTGCAGCGAGCAGGCGCGATCAATACTGCTTTTGGTTAAAGCCATCCGATTCTGCCAGATCGTTCTGCGCTATTGAAGGAACCCACTGCCCGCCGAACGCTTCGTAATTTTTCCATGTCTGGCAGTTCAGTACGAATTGAGGCCCAAATATTGAAATCTGCTTTGTCCAGGCGCGCGAGCGGGAAAACCCGTGGCGGCGCATTTCTCTCATATAGGCTGCGTGGCAGGGTTTACATTTGCAGTGGGTTAAGTCGCTGCGGTGCCTCATGTCTCAAGCTCATTTAGGGGTATAGTCGCAGATTATCGCACCGCCTGCTGCCAACGCAGTACCGGCAATAGGCGCGAAGGTCGAGCCATCATATGTGTAGTCTACGTTCGGCGTCAGCCGAATCCCGTTCAGGTAGCAGGCCAGCGCAGAAGCTGAAACGGTAAACGTCGTGGTGCCTGGAAGGAAGCCGATTACAGGAGGCGCAGCCCAGGCTGTCTTATAGCAAGGCGGTTTGATTGTGGGATCAGCGTTAGCGCAGGTATCCAGCCCGACGATCTTTAGGAATCTTCCGGTTGGGTCGCTGTTATCTGGGAACAGATAGGTAAGCCCATTAGCTGCGAGCGTCCCGACGTATTGAGAGTTATACCCAGATGTGAAACCGCCAGGACACGCAATCCCTCCATCGAGAGGAACACATGGCGCGAACGGATTCGCGTTCACCGGAGCAGGAATAATTTCGATCGCGCTCACGACAGCATTGCGTACGATCGTCGTGAAGATCATCGATATGCCAGCGCCTGCTGCTGCAGCTACCGTGAAGGTGCGATCAATCGGCGTATTGAGCGGCGCCACTGCTGCCAGATCGATCGAGGGGATTACCGGCAGGCTGTTGATCGAGACGCTGAAGACACGCTGGCCTGGAGCTGTAACTGCAGTGCTGTTTTCGATGAAATGCAGAACCACGGTATAGGTCCCATCGCTTACCGGGAACCGGTATCCGAATGATGATGCATTCGTCGCAGGATAGCGCTCGTCGCGCAGGTAGTCAGCGCCGCCTGCAGGAAGCGCGAGCGGGCTTACATAGACCTGCCCGCCGATGTAGAGCTGGTCTGCGAGATAAAGCCCCGTGGCGCTGCCACCTGCATTGATCCTGATCTGCGCTGCGAGCGGCAGCGCGCTAATTAGCAAGAATAATTCTAGTAGGCGATAGGCCATAAGACACGACTGAATTGTCGAGAGTTCCGACGTAAACTTTTCCGTTAGCGACAGTCGGTATCGTCAGTTTCGCTAGGGTGCCAACTGCATCTGTAGTGCGCGTGGTGCTGCTCCAGTACTCGGTGAGATCAGACGGATTCAGCGCGACGAGCTTCGCCTGCTGCGCTGTAAACTGCCCGCCTGCAGCTAATGGCGCTGTCGCCCAGACGATACAGTTAGTCGAGCCGTTGCAGCTTGCTGTCATCTGCGCTCCAGGAAATTCATAATTTGCGCTGCTGATAACTGATGGAGTAGTGTTCCAGGTCGAGCCGGTTAAAGTGAAGGCATAAATGTGGCGCGAGGTATTCGGAAAGAAACCGACATGCAGGCCTGGAACGTAGAGGCATCCATAAATTCCGTCGTGCGTAGTTGTGATGCCCCCCTGTGTGATGAAAACCTGCGGAGCAGTGCAACCGTTCTGGGTGCCTCCAATGTTTCCTAGGCAGGATGAATGCACAGAGTAAACGTTGAAATCCTTCGCCCCAAAAACCACCAGATCAGTCCCTGGAATCAGCATAGGTCGACCGGATGCCAGATCCTGATCGTTAGTATTCATGTTTGCGTAATCAGACGGCGCGTACCAGTCCAAGACGTTCAGCGACGTATCGAGTTTCAGCAGGCACATAGTGTAATTGCCTGCTCCAGGCGTGCTGCTGCCGTTGCCGGTGATCGCATAGATATTGCCGCTGGCGTCGACCGACAGGCCACCTCCAGCCTGCCATACGCCACCCCCGCCTGAGGCATTCGAGCAGGTCGTGCAGAGCACTGCAGTCTGCGACATATCGCCTGTCGAATAGGCGAATATCCAGCCGTACCAGTTGCCGTGGTTGGTCTGATCGTTCATCGACCCGAAGCTTACGTATACGTGGCCTTGCGTGATTGTGACGCCTGCAGAGTTCTGCTGGCAGAGAGGGCAGAAGGTAACTGCGTTAACAGTACCGGTGATTGTGATCGATGAGTTTCCAGGCGAAGGCGGCACTGGATAATCCTGGCCGCTTACGAGCGCGACGCGACGCAGAACCCAAGTCGTAGCAGTCGAGCAGACGAAGTACACAACGTTCGTTGTCGTGTCGACTGCAGGCGTCCCCTTGCACCCAAGCTGGCGATTGTAGATCAGGCCTCCGAGCGTGCCGGGGTAAGAGCTTGCTGCCTGCACTGCGCCGAAGTTTCGCGTCCAGATCGCAGCTCCGCAGGCGTCAGCGTTGAAAGCGTAGACGCTCCCGTTCATAGTCGAAACGACGAGCAGGTTAACGGGCCCGCTCTGGCCGGTCACGCCTGATACTGCCGGTATGTAGAGCGGCTGCGAGTACACTGCGCCATCGGTCGTATACGAGCAGAGCTTGCCGAAGTTTGACGAGAAGGAAGTCGGCGTTAGCGAAGTCTCGGTGCTATTGGTGCCAAGCCTCAACAGGCTATAGTGATCCGTCGCGACTACGATCGCGAGCAGGCAGGGAGCGATTAGGTACAGCACCAGTTTTTTCATGGGTTGGTCATTTTGAAGCTAACGACAGAAAACAGGCCAGCAGTAGAGGCGTTAGTTTCCATGCAGGCACCGAACATCGTCTCTGTCAGAAAATCATCTTTCGATACCGAGGCTGAAGTAGACTGCAAAACCCAATTGACGCCATCTGCTGAAAGCTTCATAGTGCGGGTCGCGCCGCTCTGCTGAAACTGTATCCAGAAGAGAGAGCTTGGATAGCCCATATTGGAAGCTGCGTAATAGTTCCCAGAGAACGACGTCGTAGAGTTCCACTTCTGAAAGACTGTCTGCACGTTCGGCTGGTTGTAAACGAGGATGACTTTCGTCCCGTCAGAAATGCCAGCCCCCATCGCATTCTGATTGCCCATCAGCGCTATCTGAGCCGTATAGTCTGCGCCTGCTGCCCCAGGAATCGCCTGCATGTAGCAGGTCAAATGGTCGGTCCCAGAAGTGTTTACGATGCTCAGCACCTGCGAATTGTTCGGAGTCGTTACAGAACTCCCGTTCTGATTGAGCCATGAAAACGTACCACTAGGAGGCGTTAAGGCGAAGATCGGCCCGTAAGGTACGCTACTGATCGTCAGGTAAGGCGGCGCTGGAGTGCCGCCCCCGCCACCGCTCGACGTTCCAGCCTGCGCGTTGATAACGAAAACCGGTGTGCTGCTGATCGTTCCTGTAAAGACGGCCTTGACGTCGAGCGTATCGCCTGCGGCTGTAGTGAAGGCGTGGCCGCTGGTCGTGTCTGAGCAGGTCAAGGAAGGCGCAGTTACAGTGCAGGTGAGCGACGTATCTGAGCCATTCTTGCGCACCGTGAAAACACCAGTATTGGTGCCCCCAAGCGAGACAGACATGTCGATCCCTAGATTACTGACGCTCGAAGCGCTTTGCACGTGGCTCTGCACGTTCGCCTCAGTCGCGCTCGCCCCGCTTCCCCCGCCGAAAGGAAAGTAAACGGTCGCGCTCGTCAGCGTTATGCCCGCCAGCCCAGAGTAGACGGTAATTCCTGATCCTCCTGGCGTGCCTGCTGCGCCAGCTGCGCCGCCTGAACAGAAGTAGTTCGTGCCGTCAGTCCAGCACATTACCTCGCCAGCCGTCGAGCCAGAGCGCGCCGGAATGCTGTAATCGGAGGCGTCGCCGTTGATCGTAAGGCCATTTCGCGAGATCGTCAGCGCAGATCCGGTCGAAAGGTTCTGAATCGCAAACTGGCAGGTGCTCGATATCGGCGGCGAAGGCAGCGTGAAGGTAAGGCTGCTGCCGCTCATTGTGGCCCAGTTTCCGCAGTCGCCAGCGCCGCCTGTATGGTCGCCAACGTAGGCGTTCACCGTGCCCCCGCCGCTCGAAGACCCGCTGTAGAGCGTCCAGACTCCCCCGCTGCAGGTGTAAATCTGCGCGCTGGTATTGAGATACCCGATAGAGGGCGCAGCAGAGCAGGAAGCGCCTGCCCCGCCAGGGGGCGAGCCTTTCAGAATAGCCGAAGGTGGCGGAAACGATTGCCCCAAAAGCGCGGCGGGCAAGAGCAGCAGCAACAATTTCATGCCGCTATTATAATTCGGATTGTGAAGAATCCCACACGTTTCTACCGGTGGAACAGCCTCCCAATCCGGTGAAAGAACGATGCGCGCGCAGGCCTCGCCATCGGCAGAGAGCTGCAAAGGCCATTGTCGAGACACTGGTTATAAGCCTCGTCGTAAACCTCGTCATACTCGCCGTCACTGCATCCACCCTGATACTTGCAGAAACCGGCAGCTGCATTGCTAGCCCATTGCGAGCAGCAAGGCCTGTAACCTCCCGCCTGCAGAGCGACAGCAATAAATAGGACTGCTAGTAGTTTTTTCATCCTGTCAGGATATCGCGATCAGAGTAAAATAGTTCGACTCAAAGGAGAGTCGATCATGGGAACATCGAAACGAATTGGGATCATCTTTTCTATGCTGATGCTCGCAGCTGTAGCAGCTGGCGGATATCGCTTAACTCACCCAGTGAAAGCTCACGTGCAATCGTCTAGCTGCCCTGGGTGTATTGGTACAGATCCGTCGTGCGGAAACTGCCACGTATTTTTGTATGTCAGGGATTACATCGGGTCTGGCGCATTGTGCGATCAGTGCGACGATAGTTTTCCTCCTCCGCCAAACGGCATGTCGTCGGCGCGACCGATCGATCTGTTAACTAAAAATGGGATTGCCCTTAAGATGGCCGCCGATTATCGCCAGAAGCGATTGCCACCCGGTCACGCTGAACTTTCAGCAGAACTGATTAAAAAGTCCTGCTGGCAGCGACTGAAGGAAATCTCTACCGAGTAGTACGATTGTATCGGCGCGGGTACGGTGCAGACTCCCATCGGCATTGGCTCGCATCGGGCCAGCCCGCGCCTTCGTGGTAAAATCCGCCCAGGAGTCAAACGATATGGGCATCGCCCCTTCTGCAGATCAAACCACTCTAACTGCTGCGCAGGCCAACATTCTGGCAAGCTCGAAAGCAAACTGCGCATTACTCAATAACAACGAAATCAAGACTTACATCAGCGCGTATAACGACTACTGCCTCGCTATGGGCAGCGGGTCCTTTGTGCCCGTCGAGCGCCGCACGCCTCCCGCCCCGCCGTTTGCCTGGGTGCTGGCACCTGCTGATGCAAACGGGTTCGTGTTCTACATACAGAGCACGACAGAAACAGTATGCGCGCAGCTGCCACCCGTGACATACGTCGGCGGAATTACAGCCCCTGTTTACCCGCCTGACGTCGTTGCTATCGGGCATCAGATCATTCCTGGCTGGTTCTCGGTACTGCCGAACGATACATGGCCCGCTGGCAAGGAAACCGAGGCGCAGCCCGACGGCCACGTCTACGTTAAGCAACTAACCATCGGTGGCGCGTGGTACCACCAAATCAGCTAAGGGGGAAGCGACGATGCTAGACCTGAAAGCAATCGACGATCAGTATAAGCCTCTCGAAGACCTGGAACCGCAGCTGAAGTCTGCGCGCAAAGCATGGGCGATGGCCGTTAATGCGCTCGACGCAGCGAAGACTCAACTGCAGGCCGATAAGCGAGCGCTTGCTGCGATTCTGCCGAAGATCCAAGTCGGCGTATTTTCCACTTCCGACACGAACGATATTGCAACATTCCTGGCGGATCAGATGGCCGTTAACAGCGATGATGCGAAGCTGCCTGCGCTGGAGGCTGCTGTCTCTGATTCCTTCAACGCCTGGAACGGCCTTTACCTGAAATGGCAAGCTGCCAATTCTGTTCTTACGCAGAATCCTGGGCAGGTCGAGCAGGTGCAGCAGTGAGCATCGGCTCTTTCTTCGGATCGATCGGCCACGTCTTGGGCGGCGCTTTCACGTCTGCCGTTCCTAAGATCGCTACTACCGCGAATATCGCCAGCGTCGTCGTAGGGGCGTTTAACCCGCCCCTCGGCGCAATCATAGGCAAGCTCGGCGCCATCGTCGCAGCGATGGAAGCTGCCTACACCACAGCGAAGTCTGGAGTGCAAAAGAAACAGACTGCTGCTCAAATCGCTATCGCAGAAATACCGCAGCTTGAGGAAGTCATTAGTGCTTTCGGCGCTAATGTCGTTATTCCTCCAGGAGAGCTAGGGGAAGCGCTTGACGCAGTTGTGAATGCTAATAACAAGGTGCAGGCACTCGTGCAGGCGATCGAGGCTGCAAACAAGAAACCTGCAGCTATCGCGGCGCCAGCAAAATAAATAGCGCTTTATAAGCTAAAGTACGGAGTAAAAAAAG
>Ga0105238_10006700_pt1 | contig 11492 bp, 9 predicted proteins | sample KBSC34metaG_FD_81526 | JGI IMG/M metagenome (GOLD analysis project Ga0105238, IMG submission 81526) | Corn rhizosphere microbial communities from Kellogg Biological Station, Michigan, USA - KBS C3-4 metaG | ecosystem: Host-associated > Plants > Roots > Rhizosphere > Soil | place: Michigan, USA... | reverse complement strand
TCTACGCGGTCACGGACCGGCTTACGGTGAAGCTATTCCGTGAAGAAGTGACGCCGCACCTGGACCTGATCCTCGACGGTTCGCGCTCGATGAACCTGGAGAACACGGCCAAGGGCGTGGCGGTGGCGCAATTGGCGGCCCTGCTGGCGACCGCGGCATCGAATGCGCAATGCTCGCAGGCGGCGTGGCTTTCCGGCGAGGGGTATCAACGGCTGGCCAATGACACGCTCACGCCCTCCGCATGGGACAAGCTGGAATTGTCCAGCCAGCGCACGCCGGAGCAGTCGTTTGAGATTTTGCCGCCGAAATTCCGCCGGCTGGGGGTGCGGGTGCTCGTGAGCGACCTGTTATGGCCGGGCGAGCCGTTGCAACTGCTCCGCCGGCTGCGCGATGGCGCGGCGGCGCTGTTTGTCATCCAGTTGCTCGCGCGCGAGGATGCGACACCGCCGGAGCACGGCAACCTGCGCGTGGTGGACAGCGAGACGGGCGAGGAAAGCGAGATTTACATCGATACCAGCGTGGCGAAGCAATACACGGAAAACCTCGGGCGGCTGCAACAATCCTGGGACGATGCCTGCCGCCAGTGCGGCGCGCACATGACGACGATGATCGCCGAGGACCTGGCCAGTTCACTGGGTGAGCTGGAAGCGATCCAACTGCTCGCGCCGGCATGAAGAGAAACGCTCCAGCGCTTCCATGATTCCGTTTCTCACATATCCGCTTGCATTGATCGCCCTGGCCACGGTGCCGGCGCTGGCGGCGATCTATATTCTGCGGAACCGGTACCGGCGCCGGCAGGTTTCGAGCACGGTGCTGTGGCGCTTTCAGGTGCAATCGAAGGCGGGCGGGGCGAAGGTCCACCGGTTGCAACTGCCGTTGTTGTTCTTTCTCGAACTATTGACCTTGTTACTGCTGGTGGTCGCAGCCACGGGGCCGCATTGGAAATTGCCGCAATCCGCGCGCCCGCTCATCGTGGTGCTGGATGATTCCTTTTCGATGCGCGCGGTGCATGACGGAGTTTCCGCGCAGGCGCGCGCCCGGGATTTCCTGGAAAAACTCTACCGCCACCAGCCGCCACCGGACACGCGGCTGATCCTGGCGGGAACCCAGCCGCGTTCACTCGGGTCGGCGGTGAAAAGCTGGCACGAGGTGGACAATCTGCTGGCGGAGTGGAAATGCTGGTCGCCGAACGCGGCGATCGACCCGGCCATCACGCTGGCCGCCGAACTGGGCAAGCAGCAGGCCAACATCCTCGTCCTGACCGACCACAAGCCGGCGGAAGAAAAAATCTCCAATCAACGGCTGGAATGGCATGCGTTCGGGACGGCGGCGGACAATTTCGCCATCGTGAACGCCTCGCGGACAGTATTCGGCGAGCAGGACCGGTGTTTGCTGGAGGTCGCGAATCTTTCCGGCGGCGCGCGCACGACCAAGCTGCTGGTGCAGGCGGGATCGAATGCGCCGCAAAGCTCGCTCATCACGCTGGGCGCGCACGAAAGCCAGCGGCTGGTGTTCAACATTTCTTCCAGCACACCGTCCTTGCACGCCATGCTGGAACCTGACGCGCTGGCGGAGGACAACGAAGTGCGACTGCTGCCGCCCAACCGCAAACATGTGCGGGTGCAGGTCGCTTTGGCGGATGAAAGCCTGGCGGCGCTGGCGAACCGTACGCTGGAGGCGACGGGGCTGCGCGCCGCGATCTCGGACAATCCGGAGCTGGTCATCCACGAAAGCGATGCCATAGCGAACAGCAATTCATGGAGCCTGCGCTGGTCGGGGGCGGGCGCGACCAATGCGTACACGGGGCCGTTCATCATCGATAATTCGCATCCGCTGGCGGTCGGCGTCGCGCTGGAGGGGGTTGTCTGGGCCGCGCGGAGCACGACGAATGCGCCGGGCGATGTGCCGGTGATCCTGGCGGGAAATGTGCCGCTGCTGTCCGCCCACGAGGACATCGCCGGACGGCGGCATCTGGTGTTGAACTTCAATCCGAGCCTTTCCACGCTGCAAAACACGCCGGACCTGCCGATCATCTTTTGGAACATCCTGCAATGGCGCATCGCCGAGATGCCCGGCCTGAAGGAAAGCAACGCGCGGCTGGGCGCGGAAGTGACCTTGCGGACCACGGGCGAGCCGGTGACGATTTTACTGCCGGACGGGACGAAACAATCGTTCCCGAAACCCGGCGGTGAACTGGCGCTGGAAACGCCGGTGCCGGGAATCTATTCGGTGACGATGGGCAGCGCCACGAACAGCTTTTCCGTGAACACGATCGCGGCCGATGAATCCGACCTGTCCGTCGCGGCCACCGGCCAGTGGGGCAAGTGGAGCGAGGATACGGAGCGCCGGCTGGTGGAGGCGTCGGCGGTGTGGGTTTTTGGCATCCTCGGGCTGGGGCTGTTGAGCGCGCACCTGTATCTGGTGGCGCGGGCGAAAGGAGGCGGGTGATGTTCGTTTTCTTCCAACCGGTCTGGCTGCTGCTGCTGATTCCGCTGGCGGCGGCGTGGCTGGCGTGGCCGTTGCCGGCGCGTTCGCTGCGGATCCTCCGAGCCGTTGTCTTCATCTTCACGGTTTTTGCGCTGGCGCAAGTGGCGATCAAACTGCCGGACCGCGCCGGGACGGTGGTGGTGGTGGCCGACCGGAGCGCCTCCATGCCGCAAAACTCCGCCGCGTCGGAGAAGGAAGTCATCGGGCTGCTGCACAAGTCCATGGGCCCGCGCGACCAGATGGGCGTGGTGGCGTTCGGACAGCAGGCGGTGGTGGAGCAATCGCCGCAGCGGACGGAGTTTCCGGGGTTTGCCGCGCAGGTCGGCACGGACCATTCGAGCGTGAACGACGCGGTGGAATCCGCGCTGTCGCTCATCCCGCCGGATGGCGGCGGGCGCATCCTGCTGCTTTCGGATGGCAAATGGACGGGCAAGGATCCCTCGGCCGCGGCGGCGCGCGCGGCCGGGCGCGGCGTGGCCGTGGATTACCGCCTGCTGGCGCGTCCGCAGGTCAGCGACGTGGCCATCCAGAGCTTTCTCACGCCGCAATCCGTGCTGCCGGGACAGGCGTTTGTCCTGAGCGCATGGGTACAGTCGCCGACCGAGCAGGACGTGCAGTACCAGCTCAAGCGCGGCGATGAAATCCTGTCCTCCGGCAGCAAGACCATCTCCGCCGGGCTGACACGACTGATGTTCCGCGACCGCGCGGCGAAGGCGGGCGTGAATGAATATACGCTCACAGTGCAGGGGCCGAAGGAGGACCCGATTCCCGAGAACAATATCGCGCGCGCGCTGGTGGGCGTGGAAGGTTCGAAGCCGGTCTTGATCGTTTCAGCCGCGGGGGAAAAATCCGGGCTGGTGAAACTGCTGCGCGGCGGTTCAATCGACGTCGTGGGCAAGACACCGACGCAGTGCGGCTGGTCGCTGGAGGAGCTTTCGCAGTATTCATCCGTGGTGCTCGAGAATGTGCCGGCGGGGCAGATCGGGATGAGCGGCATGGAGACGCTGGCCTCGTGGGTGGAGGAGACGGGCAGCGGGCTGGCGATGACGGGCGGGCAGAAATCGTACGGGCCGGGCGGCTATTACAAATCGCCGCTGGAACGCGTGCTGCCGATCTCGATGGAGATGCGGAAGGAGCATCGCAAATTGAGCGTGGCGGTGGTGGTGGCGCTGGACCGTTCCGGCAGCATGTCCATGCCGGCGGGCGGCGGGCGCATCAAGATGGACCTGGCGGACCTCGGCACGGTGCAGGTGCTGGACCTGCTTTCGCCGATGGACGAGATCGGGGTGTTCGCCGTGGACACCACGCCGCATGAGATCGTGCCGCTCGACTCGGTGGAGCATAACATCACCTACCGCTCGAAAATCCTGTCTATAGGCTCGGAAGGCGGCGGCATCTACATCTACGAGGCGCTGGTGGCCTCGGCGCGGATGATCCAGGGCGCCAAGGCGCAGACAAGGCACATCATCCTGTTCGCCGACGCCTCGGACTCCGAACAATCCATGCACTACGAGGAGATTGTGGACAAGTTGCGCGAGGCGGACGTGACCGTGAGCGTCGTGGGCCTGGGCACGGACCATGATTGCGACGCGAACCTGCTCAAGGACATCGCCCGGCGCGGCGGCGGGGAGTGTTATTTCAGCGACAACCCGGACGAGATCCCGCGCATCTTTGCGCAGGACACGTTCACCATCGCGCGGAGCACATTTATCGACCAGCCGACGGCGTTCAGTTTCACGGCCGGATATTCGCTGCTGGGGTCGCAGCCGGTCGCGGCACCGCCGTCGCTGGGCGGATATAATCTTTGCTACATCCGGCCCGAGGCGAACCTGGCGGCGGTGACAGGGGACGAATACAAGGCGCCGGTGGTGGCCTCGTGGAATGCGGGTAACGGTCGCGTGTTGTGCTATCTCGGCGAGGCGGACGGGAAATACAGCGGCGACTTCGCTAAATGGGACCAGACCGGCGAATTTTACGGGACGCTCGTGCGCTGGGTGGCGGGCAAACACCAGCCGCTGCCCGATGAGATGCTGCTGACGCAGGAAATCCGCGACGGCGTGTGCTTTGTGCAATTGCACCTGGACCCGGAACGGAAGGTGGAACCATTTTCGGCCCTGCCGCGGGTGCGGGTGTTGCACGGAAATCCCGGGGCGGCGCCGGGAAAGGAGACGGTGGCGTTGCAATGGAAGAACGCCGACCTGCTGGAGGCGGCCATCCCGGTGGCGGGCCGCGAGACGATGTTGAACACGGTGGAGATCACCGGGCAGCAGCCGGTGACGCTGCCGCCGGTGTGCCTGCCATATTCGCCGGAGTTCGCACCGGACCAGCCGGGCCGCGGCGCGACGACGCTGGCGCAGATCGCCACGACGACGGGCGGGCGGGAGCGGGTGGAGATACCGAAGATCTGGGAGGAACTGCCGGTGAAATCGCGTTATGTGGAGCTGGCGCCGTGGCTGCTGGCCGCCGCCGCCGTGTTGTTCCTGCTGGAAGTGTTTGAACGGCGCACGGGCTGGGTCTCGCGGCTGTTCGGGCGCAAGCGGGTCGTGGCGGAGGGTGAAACCGAAGAAGCGCACGAAGAGGCTCCGCAGGCGGCGGTGCTGAAGAGGCCGGTGTTTCCATGGCTGGTGCGCAAACCCGCACGGACGACGGCCATGCCGGCGGCGGTAAAGGCGAAGGCGGCGGCACCCGCAGCGGCCAGTGCGACGGTGGAAACGAAGCCGGTGGCGGAGAAGCCGGCGAGTGCAGATTCGGCGATTGATGCGATGCGGAAGGCGCGGGAACGGGCGCAGCGAAGGACGGAGAAGTAGCCAATTTTAACCACGGATGGACGTAAGGAAGGCTCCAAGCTCCAGAGAAATTCCAAGGACCAATATCCAATTCATTTTAACCGCGGATGGGCACGGTCTGTAAACCCGATTCAGAACACTCATAAAATAGCAAAAAGCATTGTAAATTAAAGATAGATTCGTCACCACTCGCCAGAATTTTTCACTGCTTTTCATCCCTTTCACTGACAGTTTAACTGACAGTCAGGCCGCAATCCGGTCGACAGCGAAGTAGCTGCCATAACGCTTGCGCGGGTCGTAATGTGCGTCGGTGTTTTGTATGCGTCTGATGGTCCACATCTATTTTCCGGCGCCAGACTGTAGACTGGGCGAGATTGCAATGCATGTCACCGGCCCTTCAATTGGCTGGCGACTCGTTGGAGTTTTTCTGACGCAGCAATTTCTCTTCCGTCGACAAAAACACGCAGACCTTTGCCTTTGCCATACCGTTCTCCTGTTTTGTCATAGACAATTGTCAGCCAGTGACCGTGGTAACGGATTTGGTCGAGACAGAAATAATCCCAGGACATTGGCACGAGCGGATTGACTTCAACCTTGTCATCCGCGCGCGGGCGGAGGCCGATCAGTCCGCTGATCACGAGATCGCAAAATGTCGAATGGTTGTAATCCTTGCCGCGCTCGATTGGCATTTGCTTGCGCTGGATCAGCAGTGTCCGCGATATCCAGTCGCCGTTGGTCGGATTTTGATCTTCGTCAATCCACGGCACAACCCGGCCATCGTCGAGCTTGAGACGCTGCGATTTCGCGTAGGTATTCAGCAATTCGAAATAGTCCTTCGCGCTGATCGCATCTTGCGGCGGACCGTTCAGCAGATTGGCCAGTCCCGTCAGCGTGATTGCCGTCGCGAACGGCCAGACCGGCCCGTTCCACTGGCACTCGTGGCCCGAATAAGCGATTTTGAATCCAGCATTTCGTTGCTCGGCGGTGGTCAGCCCGAACGGTGCGAGGAAACCTTGCGGATCCATGGCCTGTTTCCAAGCAGCGGCAAATGGCGGATCAGGCAGATTGAAATACCACGGCGTATAGCCGTGCAGTTCGCGTGCGTTGGAAAGCGTTTCTTCGCCGCGCGGGATGACTTTGAAGAATTGGGATTGGGGATCCCAGAGTTTTTCCTGGACCAGTGTTTTGATCGTCGCCGCTTTCGCGCGATACGCGCGCGCCACTTCCGGCTGATCCGCCAGCTCCGCAATGCGCGCAATCGCCATCGCGTCACCAAACTGGTAGCTGTTGATCGTGGCCCGGTAACCCGGTTTGTCCGGATGCAACGCGCCACTGATGGAATCCTCCATGCCATCACGATCATCCGTCTGCCAGTAAAGGCCGTTCCCGTCGCGATGCGTCTTTTCCCATTCCATGAAGTTCGCGATTAGCTTGGGAAGCAGGCGTAGGGCCTCGGTGCGGTCGCCGGTCACGCAATAACGTTGCCAGATCGCGTCCGCGACCCAGAACGAATAGCGTTGTGGTTCACCGCCTTGGCCAAACCAGAACGCTGCATAGTCATCCAAATATTTTTGGTCGGCCAACCAGCGGCCCTCGTAAATATGATGAGCGGCGGCGCAATTGATTGAATTGTATTTTCCCGCCCAAGCGACATCCGGCATGAATTCATCCACAATGAAGCCGACGGGCGTCTGCTTGATATGTTTCCGATAAGTCCACCAACGGAAGTAGTAAGTGCGCTGAATCTCATCGTCTGGACAGTCCAGCAGCGGAATGTTGTTTTTTAAAAAATCCCAACTCGTTGCATTCGGAAAATATCCTTTGTAAAGCTCGTTATCGTCCTTGTTGAAGCCGTCCACGTAATGCCGGAAAGATTCGGTTTTCAACACCAGCGGAGTTGTCAGAGTTGCCGCTGATGTATCCGCGGCTTGCAGCCTGGCCAACGGCGCAAGCAACAGTGAAGCGAGGAGAGAGTGGATGCACCTCCGAATTAACATAGTTTCGCGTCCGACTCGCGAACACGGTTTACAATGGAACAGTTCTATCCTGCTTGAGCAAGAAAATCCCCATTCGCTTTGATCTTTGCCCATACCGCCGGTATGAACGTCCCCGTACATTGCCGCATTGGTGCGTGGTGTCAAAGGTGCCAAGAGCTTTTATGCTCCTACTTTCGCTTCAGTTGGGTCAAGAGACCATCAACTACACCGTTCACAAATGCACCGTCGAGGGGTTGCCGCGTGAACCAGCGTCGGTAGAAGAAGGGCGCGACGATTGAGGCTACGAACTCAGACACGTTCGTGCCGGGGGCCAGTTCGCCCCTCTTCTTAGCTTGCTCGACAACTGCGAAATACGGAACCATCTGACCGGCGTGCAACTTAGCATGAAGCTGTGCCAACTCCGGGTCCCGCTCCGCTGCGTCGATAATCGAAGGAAGAACAGCCGCCCAGCGCGCGGATTTTAACTGTTGGACCAAACCTGTCGCGAGTTCGGTAATATCACCTTTGAGGGTGCCTGTGTCTGGAGTCACCGGGACGCTTCCGATCTTCGAACAAGCGTCCATGAGCAACGCCGAACGGGATGTCCAATGACGGTAGATGGTTGTCTTGGAAACACCAGAGCGCCGCGAAACTTCGTCGATGCTGACACCGGCAATGCCTGCTTCGGTAAGCAATTTGTAGGTAACCGCCAAGATGGCATTTTTCGAGCGTTGAACCCTCTTGTCTTCATGGGGTGAATTGGATTCTTTCATATTTCGCTTGCAACTTTCATTTTAAACAGTACTGTACGGTAGCGTAGCACAGATACTGTACAGTAGCGTATCACAGATGCGTAACGTTAACAACCAAAATTATTATATGAAAACGCAAACGAATATGTATTTAGTCATGGGCATTACTGGAAAAGTCGGGGGTGCAACCGTGCGTCATCTGCTTAAGCAAGGCAAACAGGTACGAGCACTTGTGCGCAATCGTGAGAAAGCGGCGAAGTGGGCAGACCAAGGCGTCAAGTTGGTGGATGGAGACTGGAACGATGCGACAGCCATAGCGGCGGCGCTCAAAGGTGTTGAGGGCGCGTTTGTTATGTTGCCGGGTGTATGGGCACCCTCGCCTGATTTCAAAGAAGCAAAGGGCGTGATTGCGAACTATGTCGAGGCGCTGACCAAGGTAGTGCCCCCGCGGGTGGTAGCGCTCTCGTCCATGGGCGCGAACAGAACAAGCGGGGCGGGGATTATCACAGCCTTATCACTTTTGGAACAAGGTTTTCGCAGCCTGCCATCTCCGATCGCATTTGTGCGCGCAGGTGGCTTTTTCGAAAACTTTCTTTTCGGCCTACAGGCCGCCCAAGGTGGAACACTACCGGTCTTCTACAATCCTACAAACCGGAAATCGACAATGGTCGCTTCAGACGACATCGGCGCAGAAGTGGCAACGCTTCTGACCGGGCCGGCGTGGTCAGGGCATCGCGTCATCGAGCTGGGTTCGATGGTAAGCGCGGACGAAGTAGCAAGACAGTTGGGTGAAGTCCTAAAACTCGATGTAAAAGCCTTTGCAGTCCCACGTGCGGGTTGGGCGGGAGCGTTCGAGCAATTCGGCATCCCGAAGGGCCAAACCGGAGCAGCCGAACAAATGTTTGAGAGCGTGAATGCGGGCTGGATGGACCTCGGAGTCGAGGGTGCGGAGCACGTAGCGGGTACGACTTCCGCACGCGATGTATTCGCGGCTGCACAGGAGGCCGCATGAAGGTTCTAGTTTTGGGAGCAACGGGCGGAACCGGACGGTTGATCGTCGGCGACGCCCTTACGGAAGGCCATTCCGTCGTGGCCCTGGTTCGTTCGAAGGCGCGCGCCCTCGATCTCCCAGGAGCAGACTTGATTGAGGGCGATGCTCGTGACGAGGGTGCCCTCATGCGCGCTTTGAACGGCTGCGATGCCGTCATCAGCGCTTTGGGCACCGGCGTGGGCTTCCGCAAGGTCGATCTGCTGGCCGTCGCGACACGCGACCTGGTCACGGCGATGACGCGCAACGGCGTACGCCGCCTCGTGTGCGTCTCCGCCCTTGGGGTCGGGAACAGCCGTGGCCACGGCGGCTTCGTGTTCGACCGGCTGTTCCAGCCTTTGCTGCTCCGCTATGCGTACAAGGACAAGGAGTGTCAGGAAGCCGCGATCCGCGCCAGCCCACTCGATTGGGTCGTCGTTCGGCCCGCCAGGCTTACCAATGCCCCAGCTCGTGGGAGCGTCAGAGCCGTCACCGACCTCGCGGGCGTCAAGGGCGGCAAGATTGCGCGCGCCGATGTTGCTCGGTTCGTGGTGGAGCAACTGACGACCGACACTTGGTTGAGGCGAACACCTGTTCTCTTATGGTGAAGGGTGCAGAAAACCCTTGTAAAAGGATTCCTTTTTATATGAAAGATAAATGCATAAAAGATAAACCCGCAGCAGGTCGAACAACTCAAATAGCCGCGATGGCAATAACCAGCCTTCTCGCTTTCATTTGGGTGTATTTTGGAAGATTATATCTAATTCACGATCCCGAAGAATGCAGGATTGTCAATCAACAGCTCGGCTACCCGCTCTACATCATCACTCTGCTTGGCGTGACCCACATCCTTGGTGGCATAGGCCTTCTGATTCCGAAGGTGCCTCGATTGACTGAGTGGATTTATGCCGGTCTCACGGTCAATCTTTTACTCGCGTTCTATTCACGCCTAAATGTCAGTGGCAGTGCTTGGGATAAACTTGATCCGATTGTCGTCATGGCGGTCCTCTTTGTTTCGTATGTATTAAGACGCTGTATGCGCGCAAGCAGGTGGTCGATATGAATTCGGGAATTCGACACAGAACGGCGCAAAGTATTTTTCGACTCGCCGACCGGGAGAGCCCGAGGAAATTGCGGCAGCCGCCCTTTATTTCGCATCGGATGAGTCGAAATTCATTAAACACAAAGATCCAATTTTGGAGCAATTTATGTCATCGCTTAAAGATAAACTCAACGCATACAAGACAAACGTTCAGGCAAGATTGGGAGAAAAGTTCGGCGTCATTTCCGGGGAAGTGGAGCGCGTCCGTGGATTGGGTTTGCTTGACCGCTCGTTGAAGGTCGGACAGACCGCACCCGCATTTACGCTCCCAGATGCTTTTGGCAAAGAGGTCTCGTTCAAAACTCTGCCGGCCACGGGGCCGGTGTTTCCGTGGCTGGTGCACAAGCCCGCACGGACGACGGCCATGCCGGCGGCGGCAAAGGCGAAGGCGGCGGCACCCGCGGCGGCCAGTGCGACGGTGGAAACGAAACCGGTGGCGGAGAAGCCGGCGAGCGCGGATTCGGCGATTGATGCGATGCGGAAGGCGCGGGAACGGGCGCAGCGAAGGACGGAGAAGTAGCCAATTTTAACCACGGATGGGCACGGACTCGATGATCGAGAGCAAACACGGATGAGGGAAGACAGAAGGGCGCCGGGTTGGAAAACGGTATTCCGGGGATGGCAACGTGGACTCGCGGACAAGCTGTCCGCGCTCCGTCAGTATTCACATCACGGTTTTTTCGCGGCCTCTCTTTTCATCGGGCCGAAGTTGCCTTCTTCGCAGCAGGCGACGAAGCCTTCGGTGACGGATTTCAGCTCTTCCCAGCGGGCGCGAATCTGGCTGGCTTCGGCGTTGGTGATCTGATTGTCGGCGGCGGCGGCGGCGATGACCTGCAGGAGATCGGCGAATTCCTGGACGATCTGGTTGGTGGCAGGGATGAGGAAGGTGGGGTGCGGCGTGTTCTCCGGGTTGAGGATGAAGAAGCCGCCGGCGCGCTGGCAGATCCATTGGATGAGCCGGGGGTCGCCGGTGCTCCGGTACAGGGCCTCGATGCGGTCAAGCGGGTTCTCGATGCCGCCCTCGTTGTTCGAGGGCTGCGCCCACTTGTAGATCATCGAGGTGGAGAGGTCGAGGTCGGCGGAAACTTCCTTGGGCGCCTTTTTATCGAAGACTTCACGGAGCAATTCGTGTGATTCCATGGCGCGACGATGCCAAAGGCGCAAGATTTGGCAAGCGGGAAGAGGGGGAGGATGGAGGAGGAAACATTCAACGCTCAACGTCCAAGGAAACGGGAAGCAGTGGGCTTGCTTTGAAAAAACGGACAATGAAGTTGGGTCATTTGGTTAGTTGTTATTGAGTTCGAAGTCAACTGGGGACAGATAGTTTAAAGCGCTATGGGAACGTTGGCGGTTATAAAAGGC
>Ga0105238_10006697_pt1 | contig 11494 bp, 8 predicted proteins | sample KBSC34metaG_FD_81526 | JGI IMG/M metagenome (GOLD analysis project Ga0105238, IMG submission 81526) | Corn rhizosphere microbial communities from Kellogg Biological Station, Michigan, USA - KBS C3-4 metaG | ecosystem: Host-associated > Plants > Roots > Rhizosphere > Soil | place: Michigan, USA... | reverse complement strand
GGCTCGAGTGAGGCGACGAGGCTGCGGAGTCCTTCATCGACTGGTTGTGGCGGAAACCCTTCGTTGCGGCCGCAGAAGATGCCGAGAGAAGCGTGATTGCGAATGCGCAGCAGGTAATCCTTCGCGTTTGTCAGGAACAGATCGTTGTCGTCGGGATCTGGTCCGTCCCACGGATTTGCCAGCCAGAAATCCTGCCAGACAACGACGCCGAAGCGATCTGCGGCATCGTAGAACTCCTCATCTCCGATTTGGCCCACCCAATTGCGAATCATGTTGAAGTGTTCGTCCCGATGGTAGCGAAGGGCAGTGTCATACTCGCGTGCGCGATAACGCAGCATCGACTCGGCGAACCCCCAGTTGCCCCCGCGCGGAATGAAACGCCGGCCGTTGATCCAGATCTTCAGTACGCCGCCATCTTCTGAATAAGTGAACTGCCGGACCCCTGTTTTGAATGACACCTCGTCCGAAACATCGCCGTCGATGGCGAAGGTGATCGAGACCGGATAGAGGTTCGGATCTCCATATCCGGCGGGCCACCATAGTTTAGGGTTGTTGAGGTGCAGGCTCGGCTGAGTTGACGGCGACAGTTCAATTCTTTTTGCGGAGTTCACTTCCAAGGTCACTGGGGTAGAGACAGAAAGATTTCCGAAACTGGCGCGTAGCGTTCCCGAGACCGGGACTCCAGCCAGATTCCGGAGCGTCGTCTGGATGGTCACGTCAGCATTTGTTGTATCAGGGAGAGGAAGCTTCGTGGTGACGAGCGGATCCTCGATCCTGACAGGCCCCGTCCTGCTGAGGGAGACGTTGCTCCAGATTCCTGTATTCCTGCCGCGAATCGTAGACATCCAATCCCAGCCGGCTGACGCATGAAACGTTGGGTTATCCCGCCCGAGCGCTCCGCCATTCACGGTCGGACCTGCTTTATCTTTTGTGCTGCCCGGATTTGCTACGTGAACAACGCGGACCGCAAGCGCGTTGACCTCGCCCGGGTGCACGAATGCCGTCACATCGAAACGCCCTCGCATGAATGCACCGTCGATCCGTCCGACCTTGTGCCCGTTCAGATAGACGTCGGCCTTCCAATTGATTCCATCGAAGTTGAGCCAAGTGTGCTCACCTGGATGCTGCACTGGCGGCGCATCGAACTCATCGCGATACCAGAAATCGGCGCAGAAGAATGAGTCGGAGATGGCGTATTGGTTGTCGCCAAAATCAGGATCTGGAATCGCGCCGTCGTTCAAGTAGCTGGTCAGGACCGTGGCCGGTACCGTTGCAATCATCCAATCCTGGTCGTTGTAGCCCGGCTTCGACAAATCCTCACCGCTCGAAGGGACGAGCGAGGCCCGCTGCAGGCGCCATTTCCCGCCAGCAAGCGGCAACGTGCCGTGGTCATTGCCGATTGGAGCCGGTTGGGCAGTCGGAACCGGGCCGCCACGTCCGAAAACTTCAAACTCGCTGAGGATGTAGTGATTGCCTGGGGTGCCAGGCTTGCTCATCAGCAGGCGTACGAATCTGCCATGCGCGGGATCGTGCAGGTGGAAATCGTCTGTCAGACTGGGCGACCGCGCCAGCATCTTTACCGTTTTCCATTGGCTGGCATCTTCGGAGGTCTGTACTTCGCCTTCTGCGGGGCGCTCTATCCACGACAGCGTAATGCGATCGAAAGTGCAATCGGCACCCAGGTCGACATAGACCCATTCTTCGCCGGTCCCTGCGCTCATCCAGGCACTTGAAAAGATGTCGGGACCAGACACGCGTACTGCGCGACCTTTGTCGAATAACGAAAGCTCGGCAACACCCCATGTATGCACAGCCTTGGAAGAGAACTGTACTCGATAGGCCCGGTATCTGGCTGGAGCGGTGAATGGAAGGGGTTGCATGAAGCTTGGCCCGGGAATCGACATATCGGGCCACTCAGAGCCGGTCGCACGCCCGAGCTCCTTCCAACTCGCCCGATCGTCTGAACCGAGGACGATGTAGGTCCAGGAACCGGTGAGAGAGCGGCCATAGATTTTGCGCAGGTAGAGGTCGATGCGATCGATTTCGGGCGCATCGCCACTCTGAAGGTCAAATTCAACCCAGGCGTTATCGCCAGAGACCTCGACCGACGATGTGACATTGCCATCTAGAAACAGCTCTCGCTGCTGCTTCGACAGAACACCAGCGTTGCTGGTCGAGGTTTCGATCCACTGAGGAGCCGACGTCTCCTTGATGCCGTCCGCGATCAGCTGGGCCGTGAGGTTGTAGTCGTAAGCGCTGGACTGATACGCGGGGCGGTGCAGAGCGAGGTTCCTGTATGTCTGCGCGTCTACAACCAGAGAGGGGCCCTTGTATTCTTTCGGATCTCCAGGATAGACACCAATTCCGCGTGTGTAGTTCTGTGCTGATGCTGTGACCGCGACAAAGAGGAAGGCAACAAGAAAGCGAATCATCGAAACTCCGCGTTGCGAAGACAAACTCACGCACTGCGTTTCGCGCAGCACACAATTTCGTAAGAATGATGGAACGAGCAAGTGTAAACGGGACGTTTTGCGGTCGCAAATTGGGACCAGGGGCAACCGAGGCGCTTCGCCACCATTTGTCGCCGGAAACGACAAGAGCCACCTGACGGCGGCTCATTTCTCAGAATAAATTGGTGCCGAAGAAGGGACTCGAACCCCCACACCCTTGCGAGTACGTGGACCTGAACCACGCGCGTCTGCCAATTCCGCCACTTCGGCACGGGACACAGATCTGGTCTTTCCAGCCAGACCGGCAGCAACTTTGAGTTTCGCAAATGGGGTGGGTCGTGTCAAATCGCTGGTGGGTAGGAATTTCGGCGGGTTCATCACGAAGACTTGTGGCGCTCATCGGGCGGAATTATGAAACTAAGCGACGGTTCGCGACAGGATGGCAGCTACTTGCGCTTCAGCGCTTCCAACTCGTCCAGGGTTCGCGGCCAGTCGGATCCCAGGAGGCGGGACAGGCTGCGATCGGCCAGGACATTGCCTCCCGTTTGGCACTTTGCACAGTAGTTTGTCTCGTTATCGGCATAGCGGATTCTCTGGATCTTTTCGCCGCACCGCGGGCAGGACAGGCCGAAGCGCCCGTGAACAGCCATGTCGGGGCGGAAGGCCGTCACCTTTTCCGGGAAGCTTTTCTTCGCTTCTGCCCCGAGGCGGTCCATCCAGTCGGTAAGCACTCGACGGGTTTCAGTGAAAAGGCGCTGCCACTCATCGGGCTTGAGCTTTTGAGTCTGCGTTATTGGCGAGAGCTGTGCCGCGTGGAGGATTTCATCGGAGTAGGCATTGCCCACACCACTGATTAGGCGCGGGTCGGTCAATGCTCGCTTCAGAGTGCGGTTCTCGGCGGTAAGCGCCGTGCGAAACCCGTCCACGTCTGTCTCGAAGATTTCGATGCCTCCAGGGTCCATCGCCCGGAGCGCCGCCTCGCCACGAACTACATATAAGGACGCGCGGCGCTTCGAGCCTGCTTCGGTCAGCACCAGCGATCCGTTCGGAAAGTCGAATGCGGCCAGGGCATTTCGTCCGGCGAGCTTCGCTCCTGCGGGCTTCCAGTGGAGTCGGCCGGCGATCATCAAGTGCAACACCAGCCAGATCTCTCCTTCGACGCCGATTGCGATCCTCTTGCCTACTCGCCGCAGTTCGCGCACCGTCTTACTCTCAGCCGCACTCAAAGGCGGATCGACACTGCGGAGCAGGAAGACAGAGCCAAGCCGTATGTGCTCGAGTGTTTGTCCGGGGATTCGCTCTCGAAGAGCGGTGATGTAGGCGGAAATGTCGGGCAGCTCAGGCATCGCATTCAGAGTGCAATGTTCCCAGGCCTCTTTGCAACCGGGATGCTGGGTTACCGGATGATCGTGTTATCGATCAGGCGCGTGTTCCCCACCCAGGCTGCGACTGCGAACAGCGTGCCAGGGACAGCAGAGTTCACCGGAAGCAGCGTGTCCCAGTCGACGAGTTCTACATAATCCACCCGGACTTGTGGTTCTCCCGCGAAGATCTTGCGGGCAGCTTCAATCAGATTGCTGGAGACCCGCTCGCCGCCTGCAACTGCCTCTTCAACACGACGGATCGCGCTGCTCAACACGAGTGCCTGCCTCCGTTCCTCGGGGCTGAGATAAACATTACGCGAACTCAGTGCAAGGCCGTCTGGCTCACGGACAATTGGGCAGATCACCAGATTTGTCGCGAGGCGCAGATCAGTAACCATTCTCCGCAAGACAGCGACCTGTGCAGCGTCTTTCTGTCCAAAGAACGCAAGGTCGGGTTCGGCGGCAATGAAAAGTTTGGCGACGACAGTGGCGACACCACGAAAATGGCCTGGGCGTGACTTGCCGTCGAGGCGTTCACTCAATCCTTCGACATCAATGAACGTTGACGCACCGGGCGGATACATCTCCTCCACGCTAGGTGCAAAGATCACGGTTGCGCCGGCGCGCTCCGCAATCTCGCAATCTGCTGCGAAGGTGCGGGGATAGCGCGCGAAATCCTCATTAGGGCCGAACTGCGTCGGGTTGACGAAAATGCTCACCGCAACACGGCCGGGACACCGCTGCGCGGCAGAGCGAATGAGCGAGGCATGGCCGTTGTGCAGCGCGCCCATGGTTGGCACCAGACCGATCGGGCTTTCTGCTGTGCAACGGAGGCTGCGGCTCCATCTACGCAGCTCTTCAACTGTATGCAGGATCTGCATCAAGCTTTGCGCAAATGTTTGATTGTCTGCACGGAGGATCGCTCGGCTTGCATTTCCTTCTTTACGGCGGAACTGAGGTGGTAGCTCTCCTCATCTGCGGGAAACGCGCGGTGCTCGACGTCTTCGCGATACTGTTCGATCGCCGTACGGAACAGTTCAGCGGCATCAGCGTAACGACGCGCGAACTTGGCCTTGGGGGCAAAGCTCAGGTTCACCATGTCGTGGAAGACAAGGATCTGGCCATCGCACTCGGGACCGGCACCAATGCCTATGGTCGGAATTGTCAGCTCGGCGGTGATTTCGGCAGCCACTTCACGCGGAATACCTTCAAGGACCAGAACGCCTGCGCCGGCCTCTTCAAGTGCCTTCGCATTGGTCTTGATCTGCTGGACAGCGTCCGCGGTTTTCGCCTGGACGCGGTAACCACCCATCCGGTGCACGCTTTGCGGGGTCAGTCCAAGATGACCGATGACAGGAATCTCGGCATCGGTGAGAGCATGGACCAGCGCAACACGAGGGCCTTCGACTTTCACTGCTTCAGCACCAGCTTCTTTGACAAAGCGCACTGCATTCGCGACACCATCGGAGACGGTTCCGTGATAACTGCCGAAGGGCATATCCGCAACCACAAGCGCTCTTCGGATTGCACGCCGCACGGCTCGCGTGTGATGAAGCATTTCGTCAACGGTGACAGCCAGGGTGTTGTCTTGGCCCATAACAACCATCGCGAGTGAGTCGCCGACCAGCACCAGATCGATTCCGGCTTCGTCCAGTAGGCGCGCGGTGGCGTAGTCGTAGGCCGTCAGAGCGGAGATGAGTTTGCCCTGGCGCTTCATATCAGCCAGCGCAGGAATTGTGACTTTTGTGATTGAGGGATCGAGCGGCGAAAAATTCGCGCTTCCGGGGAAGTTGGTGAGGCTCATTTTGTCTCCAGTGCCGCTCCGAAAACGCAGGATGCGGCCCGAACAAGACAAGTATACGCCGTTCTGTGTGCGGCATCTGTTACTGCTCGTCACAGTTCTCTTGCGGTCATGGTGCTCGCCGCCGCACACTGTTACGAGCAATGCTTTCTCCTTTGGCAGCGGGTGTTTACGGCGTGATTGGTGTCGCAGGCGCAGCGGGACTGGGCATTGGGGGATACGCGTACGCATCTCTATGGCCCGGATCGCAACTATTCGGTCGTACGCTCATTGCTCCACGCCGTCCGCGCGAGCTCGCTCTTACTTACGACGATGGTCCAAATCCGAATTGGACCCCGCGCCTGCTCGATCTGCTCGCTGAACATAATGTGCGGGCCACATTTTTCATGCTGGGGAAGTTCGTGAAGGCTGAACGCGATCTTGCGCGTCGCGTTGCCGATGCCGGGCACCTTATCGGGAATCACACCTGGAATCATCCCAAGCTTTCGCGAGCTTCGGATGCGCAGGCGCTGGAAGAACTGACACGGACCAATGACATCCTTGCGCAGATCACCGGCAAGCCCGTGCGCTTCTTTCGGCCGCCGTTCGGAGCGCGGCGGCCTTATGTGCTCAAGCTCGCGCGACAGCTCGGTTTGATCCCTGTGACATGGAATGCGATGACCAGCGATTGGAGCGAGAGCTCCGCCGATAAAATCGCAACGAATTTAATGAACAAGATCGATCGCAATCAACGGCGTGGCTACGCCAGCAATATTGTTTTGCACGATGGAAATCATCGGAGCCTTGGCGCGGACCGCGGGCCTTCCATTGCGGCTACGGATCAGCTGCTGGAGCGCTACGATCGCAGCCATACTTTCGTTACGCTGGACGCGTGGCAACAGTGAAGGTGCTTCCGATCAACTAGCGGTTTGCCTCAGGAAGCCTGCGATCTGCATAGCCAGTGCCACAAACACGCATGCCGCGACCGTGAGCACCCAGTGCAGCTTTTGGGTCTCGACCCCCTGGAATGCAAAGGAGTGCACCGCGACTAAGACGAAGATCGCATAATTCCAACGTTGCAGCTGTTTCCAAGTTCGGGTGCCGAATCGCCTCAGTGATAGATCATTCGAGGTGGCCAGCAGCATGATGAGGAGCAAAGTTCCCAGCGCCCCCGTGTAGTTCGCCAATCCGAACAGATCATGTCGGATGCCGTGGTGGTGCTCCGTTGGCCCGTAGACGTAGTAGAGCCATGGACGCCCCCGCAAATGGACAAACTGCCCAACGCCCGCGTGCAGGATACCCAGCAGACCGGCCCAGATTCCGATATCGCGGCGCAGGTCGCTCGAAACCGGATTGGGTCTCCGAATGAGCAGGTTCCAGGGCCCGATCAGCAGCGTGATTGAAAGGAGAACGAGTGCAGGATAGGCGGTCGCGAAACTCGCTCGACTCAGCACGTCGGGGTAAGGACGCGTCTGATAAAGAATCGCCACGGTTACAAACGACAGGAGCAAAAGCGGCAGATGATGCCGCCAGATTCGGGGCAGCAGACGACCGCGCCATCTTGGGGTTACTGCAGCAGAATTCAATGAGAACTAATCCCCATGGTGGCTATCAATCAGGCGCGAAATGCCTCGCGCGTCGCCTTGATCGTCGCCTGCACTTCGGCTTCTCCGTGTGCCGTTCCCAGAAATGCAGCTTCGAATTGTGAGGGCGGCAGCCAGACGCCGCGATCGAGCATGGCGCGGTGAAACTTTCCAAAAGCGGCTGTATCCGATTTTGCCGCCTCTTCGTAATTCCGCACCGGCCCCGGTGTGAAGAACCATGTCCACATCGCACCAACGCGGTTCGTGGTGAGAGGCACTCCGGCCTTTCTGGCCTCCGCGGCAACTCCGTCCGCAAGGGCCTTCGTCGTTTTCTCAAGTTGCGGATAGATCTCGTCCTGGTGATCCAGCAGGTACCCGACGGTGGCAATTCCTGCAGCCATGGCGAGCGGATTTCCGCTGAGGGTTCCTGCCTGGTACACCGGTCCCAGGGGTGCGAGCATGTCCATGTACCTCTGCTTTCCGCCGAAAACTCCGACCGGCAGCCCGCCTCCGACAATTTTTCCGAGCGTCACGAGATCAGGGTCGAGCGAGTATAGTTCGCAAGCACCGCCCAGCGCGACTCGGAATCCCGTCATAACCTCATCTACGATCAGCAGAGCGCCTTCGCGTCTGGTCAGTTCGCGAACTCCGGACAGAAAACCCGGAGCAGGCGGAATGCAACCTGCGTTTCCAACCACAGGTTCGAGGATTACCGCTGCAATTTCATCCGGATGCGCATCGAACGCCGCTTCGAGCTCCGCCAGATCGTTGTAAGGCAAGGGATGGGTAAGGCCGGCAATTTCCTCCGGTACTCCAGCCGAACCGGGAATTCCGAAGGTCGCAACACCGGAGCCGGCCTTCACCAGCAGCCCGTCGGCGTGACCGTGGTAGCAGCCTTCAAACTTGACGATGATCTTGCGTCCAGTCGCAGCGCGGGCCAAACGGATCGCCGACATTGTCGCTTCGGTGCCAGAGCTGACAAATCGCATCTTCTCGATTGCTGGGTAGCACGCAATGATGCGCTCCGCCAAATCCGCTTCGGTAGCAGTTGAAGCACCGAAGCTCGCTGAGTTCCGCGCTGCCCGCTCGATTGCTTCGACCACGGGCGGAAAAGCATGCCCCAGGATCATGGGTCCCCAAGATCCGACGTAGTCGATATAGCGGTTTCCATCGGCGTCCACCACATAGGCGCCCTCGGCCCGCTCGACAAACGGCGGGGCACCGCCAACTGCGCGGAATGCCCGGACTGGCGAGTTCACTCCACCGGGGAAGAAGCGCTCAGCCCGCTGCTGCAGCTCCAGCGATCGCTTATGTGTCCGTGTTGGTGCCGGATTCGTGATCTTCGTACTCATGATGGCTTCAGTATAAGAGTCCTATCAACAAGGCGAACGTCATGGACCGCCCGATGCTTCCGTTCTCCACATTTTGAACATACCTACGGGTTCCGCTTCACATTTTCTGGCGTACAGAGCCTGTTAGAATCGACCTTCCGACGCTAATTGTTTTTCGGAAATTTAAATCCCAGCCCCGGGCCATTCTCAGTCACCGGCGCCAGCCGGATCGTCTCGGGGAGCGAAGAGGCCGTGCAGTGCCCGAAGAATCCAAAGCCAAAGCTGTTGCGAGCAAGCCCGTCACGTATGCGGATGCCGGGGTGGACATCTCACGGGGCGATCGAGCCAAGGATCGCATCAAGTACCTGGCGCAGAAAACCTTTAACCGCAACGTTTTAGGCGGAATCGGGGGATTCGGAGCTCTCTTTCGGCTCGATCTGCAGAAATTCAAGAGCCCGATCCTTGTCAGCTCGGCGGACGGCGTTGGAACCAAGCTGAAAATTGCATTTGAAATGGGGCTCCACTCCAGCGTTGGAGCGGACCTGGTGAACCACTGTGTCAACGACATTGCAGTGCAAGGCGCTACTCCGCTGTTCTTTCTCGATTACTTCGCGAGCGGCAAGCTCGATCCTGAGGTGACCGAAACCGTCGTCTCGGGTCTCGCTGAGGCCTGCCGTGCTAATGGGTGCGCTCTCATCGGCGGCGAAACCGCGCAGATGCCTGGGTTCTATGCCGACGGTGAATACGATCTTGCCGGGTTCATCGTTGGAGCCGTAGATCGGGACAAGCTCGTTACCGGAGCTGACATTAAAGCTGGCGACGTGCTGATTGGCTTCCCGTCCACCGGTCTGCACACCAATGGCTATTCGCTGGCGCGCAAGCTGCTCTTCGAAGTGGCGGGCTATAAGGCGTCGCAGTACGTGACAGCTATCAAGGAGAAGGCAGGCGCTGCGTTGATGAAGACGCATCGCAGCTATCTCCATGTGATTCAGAAGCTGGTCGCAGCCGGACTCACCAACGGCATGGCCCATATCACCGGCGGGGGCATCACGGAGAATCTGCCGCGCATTTTGCCGAAAGGAACCGGCGCCCAGATCGAGCTTGGGTCGTGGCCGGTGCTGCCGATATTCGAGCATCTGCGCGAGCTCGGCCAAGTTTCGCAGGACGAGATGATGCGCACGTTCAATATGGGTGTTGGACTGATTGCGGTCATTCCTGCGGCCAAGTTTACCCGGGCGAAGACGCTGCTTGATCGAGCTGAAGAGAAGTTCTTTGTTATCGGCCGCATCGTGAAGGGTGAGAAGCGAGTGCAGTACACATGAGTAAATGCGGGATCTGCGGAAGGGAACTCAACCAGCCCATGGTTCCTGAAACGATGAATTGTGGAGGCGACTGCGCTCGCTGTATGGCCGACTTCGGCGATCGAGAATGCGTTGAATTTCTGAAGAAACTCGCCGACCCCGCGGTACGGCCTGCAGAAGTTGCGAGCTATGAAGCTTGGCGAGTCAGGCAAGTCTGACTGGCGGAGAGATCGATGGCGAGCTCGCAAAGCAAAGCACCACATCGACTGGGAGTTCTCCTCTCCGGCCGCGGCTCGAACTTCCTTGCAATAGCCCGCAATATCCGCGAAGGCCGACTGCGCAACGTCGAGATCGCTATCGTCATTTCTAACGTTTCTGGTGCCGCAGGCCTCTCCGCCGCCAAAGAGCTTGGAATCCCCACCGCTCTCTACGTCTCGAAAGGGCGTCCTCGTGCCGATCACGACGCCGACTTGGTTGCCTGCCTTCGCGAACACAAGGTTGATCTCGTTTGCCTGGCTGGTTACATGCGCTTGCTCTCGCCGGAGTTTATTGCCGCATTTCCGAACCGCATCCTGAATATGCACCCCTCACTGCTTCCGGCTTTTCCCGGGCTCGATGCTCAGCAGCAGGCGTTCGACTATGGCGTCAAGGTCGCAGGCTGCACCGTCCATTTTGTGGATGAGCATCTCGATCATGGCGCGATCATTCTTCAGCGGGCGATCTCGGTCAACGAGTCAGATGACGCTCACTCGCTTGCGGATCGCATCCTCGTAGAAGAGCACATCGCCTATAGCGAGGCGATTGCCCGCGTTGCTAGTGGCGAATATGAGATTCGCGGTCGGCGGTATATCAAGCGGGCAACGGCCTGATTGCATCTTCGTCGGGGTTGGCTAGGGCGCTGCGTGGATGACTGTATTGAATAGGAATGGGTCCTGGTACTCCGTTGTGTCTCCGGCTTTCTTTCCGGGGACTGGTTGCAGGCGCGCAGAAAGCGGCTTGTTCCACTTCACGGCGAGTGAAGCTACATCGCTGTAGATCCGTTCCATCTGTTCAATGCTGATGTCGCCTGGTAGGGGTATAGTGTCCAAACCTGTGCCGCACACCGAAGAGTAGGCAAGCAGTGAATCGACGTTGAAGGTTCCTTCGGACCAGCGCTGCGCCATCAGCTTATCTTCCATAACGGGCACCATCAGTCCCGAATAGCCCGTCTGTTTTACCGGTACTGACTTTACGGCGGCGGTGATGATACGCGCTGCGGTCAACGTTCCGCTCGAGCCGAACTTCGCACCTGTGAAGTTCTCCATCGCGGCAGCGATGGAGACATCGCCCAGCGGTGCTGGTGTCGGATCAACCCCAACGAACTCCCATCCGGTTTGGGCGGCGATCCTGTTGCCGATGCCGTCTGCTACGCGCGCATGCTTCGTGAGTGCCGCAGTGAGGTCTGTTGTTGCTACGTCGGCGTCGCCCTTGTCGCGTGCAAATACATCGGCGACTACTCCAGCACCTTCGAAGCCAATGGCGAACTGCTTTCCCGCACCTGCGTGATATGCGCCGGGATAGAAAGGGCCAAGCGGTTTGAGCATCGCGGTCGCCGCGAAGTTGAATGTGCCCTGGGCACGTACGCTGTGTTCGGCAACGAACTTGACCAGTTCCGCGGTGCGATGGATCGTCTTCCAGTGAATTCC
>Ga0105238_10006695_pt1 | contig 11496 bp, 8 predicted proteins | sample KBSC34metaG_FD_81526 | JGI IMG/M metagenome (GOLD analysis project Ga0105238, IMG submission 81526) | Corn rhizosphere microbial communities from Kellogg Biological Station, Michigan, USA - KBS C3-4 metaG | ecosystem: Host-associated > Plants > Roots > Rhizosphere > Soil | place: Michigan, USA... | reverse complement strand
TGAGTAGCGCCATCCAAAACATCACGGCGGAGTACAAAGTCGCGGACATGAGCTTGGCCGAGTGGGGCCGTAAGGAGATATCGATTGCCGAGCAGGAGATGCCCGGCTTGATGTCGATCCGGCGGAAGTATGCGGTCGATAAACCGCTGCAGGGCGTGCGCGTGACGGGTTCGCTGCACATGACGATTCAGACCGCGGTGCTGATCGAGACCCTGGTCGATCTGGGCGCCACGGTGCGCTGGGCGAGTTGCAACATTTTCTCGACGCAGGACCACGCCGCAGCCGCGATTGCTGCCGCCGGCGTTCCGGTGTTTGCGTGGAAGGGTGAATCGCTTGAAGAGTATTGGTGGTGCACGTATCAGGCGGTGAGCCACGCGGGTGACAAAGGTCCTGAGCTCGTAGTCGACGACGGTGGCGACGTGACTCTGCTGATCCACCGCGGCTACGAACTCGAGAACGGGAGCAAGTGGGTCGACACGCCTTCGGAGAGCCACGAAGAGAAGGTCATCAAGGACCTGCTGAAGAAAGTCCACGCCGAGAATCCGAATCGCTGGCGCGAAATCGTCAAAGCATGGCGCGGCGTTTCCGAGGAAACCACAACTGGCGTGCACCGTCTGTATAAGATGCAGGAAGAGGGCAAGCTGCTGATTCCCGCGATCAACGTGAACGATTCGGTCACCAAGTCGAAGTTCGACAACCTGTATGGGTGCCGTGAATCGCTGGCGGACGGAATCAAGCGCGCCACCGATGTGATGGTGGCCGGCAAAGTGGCGGTCATCTGCGGCTACGGTGATGTTGGCAAGGGCTCGGCGCACTCGCTGCGGGGCATGGGCGCGCGCGTAGTAGTTACGGAGATCGATCCCATTAATGCCCTGCAAGCTGCAATGGAAGGTTTCGAAGTGACTACGGTCGAAGATACGCTGGGACGCGGCGACATTTACGTCACCACTACCGGCAACGTCGACATCATCACCCTGGAACATATGCGGCACATGAAAGACCAAGCCATCGTCTGCAACATTGGCCACTTCGATAATGAGATCCAGGTGGATCCGCTGAACGCCGCGAAAGACATCAAGAAGACCAACATCAAGCCGCAGGTGGACATGTACACTTTCCCCGACGGCCACAGCATCTTCATGCTGGCCGAGGGACGGCTAGTAAATCTGGGCTGCGCGACCGGCCATCCCAGCTTTGTGATGAGCAACAGCTTCAGCAACCAGACGCTGGCACAATTGGATCTGTGGAAAAACAAAGACACCTACAAGGTGGGCGTATATACTCTTTCGAAGAAGCTGGATGAAGAAGTCGCCCGCTTGCACCTGGAGAAAATCGGCGTGAAGCTGACCACCCTCAGCAAGAAACAGGCCGATTATCTGGGCGTTCCGGTAGAAGGTCCTTATAAACCGGATCACTATCGATACTAGGCGGCGGGTTAACGAGATTTTGAATAGAAGGAGAGTGAATGTCCGATAAAATGCGACACATTTTCACGTCCGAATCGGTGAGCGAAGGCCACCCGGACAAGATGGCGGATCAGATTTCCGACGCCGTGTTAGACGCCGTCATGAAAGACGATCCCACCGGCCGCGTGGCCTGTGAAGTCCTGATCACTACCGGAATCTGCGTGGTGGCAGGCGAGATTACCACCACTACCTACGTGGACGTTCCGAAGCTGGCGCGCGAAGTGATCGCGGACATCGGCTTCACCGACGCGAAGATGGGCTTCGATGCCAAGACCTGCGGCATTTTGAACACGATTCAAAGCCAGTCCCCCGACATCGCGATGGGCGTCGATACCGGCGGCGCAGGCGATCAGGGACTAATGTTCGGCTACGCCTGCGATGAGACTCCGGAACTGATGCCGCTGCCGATCATGATGGCGCACAAGCTGGTCCGCCAGCAGAGTGACGTGCGCCGCGATGGCAAACTCACCTATCTGCGTCCCGATGCCAAGAGCCAGGTCAGCGTCGAGTACGTGGACGGCAAACCCAAGCGCATCGACGCGGTGGTTCTATCGACCCAGCATGACGACGACGTCACGACCGAACAGCTTCGCGCCGACGTGAAGAAGTACATCATTGACCCCGTGGTCGGCGGCAATATGGTAGATTCGCAGACCAAGTATCACATCAATCCCACCGGTCGTTTCGTAATCGGCGGACCGCACGGCGACACCGGCCTCACCGGCCGCAAAATCATCGTCGACACCTACGGCGGGATGGGCCGCCACGGCGGCGGCGCGTTCTCGGGCAAGGATCCGACGAAGGTTGATCGTTCGGCGTGCTACATGGCGCGTTACGTTGCCAAGAACATTGTGGCGGCGGGCCTCGCTTCGCGTGTTGAAGTCCAGCTGGCCTACGCGATTGGCGTGGCCGAGCCGGTGTCCATTATGGTGAACACCTTCGGCACCGGCACAGTTCCGGAAGAACGTCTGGTAGAGATGGTTCGCGCGACGTTTGTGCTCACGCCTAAGGGCATGATCGAAACCCTGAAGCTTCGCCGTCCGATTTACCGCAAGACCGCTGCTTTTGGACACTTCGGCCGCACCGAAGAGACGTTCACGTGGGAAGCCACCGACAAGGCCAAGGCCTTGAAGGAAGCGTCTCATTCACTAGCCGCGGCGCGTTAAACGGGTCCGGTTCATCATAGGTAAAAGAAAGGCGTGCCCTGGAGTTCCTTGCTGCCGGCGACGGCGCGGCAAAGGGCTCCAGGGTATATTTGTGTAGATGGCTCTCATTGAAGGTTGCAAGCATTCTCTGGAAATCACGGTTCCGGAGACCGAAGTGGATCAGGAAACCGAGCGCGCGGCGGCGGCTATCCAAGTCAAGGTCCGGCTGCCGGGCTTCCGCCCCGGCAAAGCTCCGCTGGCTATGGTGAAGACCCGCTTTGCCGGCGACATCCGCCAGGAAGTTCTTGAGAAATTAGTCCCGCGATTCCTGAATGAAGCATTTGAACACGATCATTTGAAGGTCGTCGGTCAGCCCAGCATCAGCGACGTGCATTTTCACAAGGGCGAGCCGCTGAAGTTCAAGGCCGAGTTCGAAGTCGCTCCGGAGTTCGAGCTGGGCGAGTATCAGGGCCTAACCGTTACTTATGCGGAACCCGTCGCCAGCGAAGAGGAAGTCAACCAGCGTCTGGAAGGCTTGCGCGATCGTAAGGCCGAATTCGTCAACGAGGAACCGCGCGCGCTGGCTGATGGCGATTACGCGGTCGTTTCGCTCGAAAGCGTCTCCGGTGTCGACGAAAAGATTCAGCAGGACGAATTAATGCTGAAGCTGGGCGACGAAGCCACCATGCCGGCGTTCACGGAAAATCTAGTTGGGGCGTCTCCCGAAGAATCGCGCGAGTTTGAAGTCACGTATCCCGATGAGTACGATCGCAAGACTTTGGCGGGGCGCACTGTGCGTTTCAAAGCCACCGTGAAGGCGGTTCGGCGCAAGGAACTACCGGAGCTGAACGACGATTTCGCCAAGGACATGGGCGATTTTCAGACGCTCGACGAACTCAAGGACTCAATCCGCAAGTCCATACTGCATGAGCGCGAACATCAGGCTCAAGACGACACCAAGCAGCAGATCATCGCGAAGCTGGTGGACGCCCACCCCTTTGCCGTGCCGGACACCTTTGTTGACCGGCAGATTGAAGGCACGCTCAACACTCAGCTTCAACAACTGGCGTCGCAGGGCATCGACCCGCGATCTCTCAAATTAGACTGGCAAAAGATTCGCGATTCGCAAAAAGATCGCGCAGTGCGCGACGTCCGCGCATCGTTGATCCTGGACAAAATTTCCGAGCGCGAAGCCATCGGCGCGACGCAGGAAGACATCGACCGCGAAGTGCAGCGTTACGCCCGTCAGCAGCGTGAGCCGGTAGCCGCGGTGCGCGCAAAGTTGCAGAAGGATGGGACACTCGGCCGCATCGCCAGCCAGATCCGCACCGAGAAGACACTCAGCTTCCTATTCGACAAAGCGCGTAAGGAAGCGCCCAAGCCGGGAGAACTGCCGCCGGATGTGGAAGAGGCTGTCGAAGTGGAAGCCAACGAAGGAAATCCGAACGAGCCGGCGATCTAGCGAACCCGGCGCATGCCTTTCGGCCGCCCTTCGAGGTCCATCGTTTCCAGATACACCGCGAATGTTCCCAGCCAGTGGCTGCCTTCATAGTGCTTCGTCGAGACAGACGCGAGGCCGGCGTCGCGATGCGAGTCGGCGAGCAGCAAAAGCCGGAGTCGCCGCGGGTCGTTATCCGGCAATCCTTTGGCAATCCCGAATAGCATCCAGGCTCTACTCAGATTCAGGCCGTCGAAGTGAGCCAACTTACCGTCGCTCGGATCCGGCGATGAGACCGGCCGCAGCATCGGAATTTCCGGCAAGAACGCGGTCAGCCATTCCGCAAACTCCGGCGGCGTGCAAACGCGACGCATCAAGTCCGCTTCCGCCAGACACGGTGAAAGAAAGTCTTCACCGGATGGTTCGAAGGCGATGGGTCCGTTGCGATCGCCATTGTAAAAACGCACCGCAGATGCAAAGGGTAGCTTCTCGCGGTCGTGGCCGCGGAGGTGGGCCCAGTCCATCATTAACCCCAGCGCGAAGGCCGTGTTGGAATGTTGTCCTGAACGATCCGGATACGGAAGTTTCGGCAACCAGTCTTCCAGCTTCTTAGCAACCGCCGTCTCTAACGGCTCGATGACTTCCGCCAGCGTGGATTTGGAAACACGCAGTTCGGCGCTCAATTGTAAGAGCCATGCCAGTCCGTAGGGACGCTCGAACGCGGCGCGGCCGGGAGCGTCAAGATATCGTACCTCCGCCGCGATGTTGTCTATCGTGATGCTGTTGGCGAGTGCCGTTCGCGCTTTCTCGGCCAGCGGGGTATTGGGGAAGAAGTGCGCCAGCCGCGCCAGCATCCAGTGTCCGTGCACGGCGGAGTGCCAGTCGTAGCTTCCATAGAATGCGGGAGTCAATTCGCGAGGCGGCCGCGCGTCGGCGTCCGACAGCATCGTATGGGCGATTTTATTGGGATATTCGCGATGAACGGAGTCCAGCGCTAAACGCGCAAATCGTTCCGCAGTGGTGTGATCGAGAGGCAATCTACTCACCAGACTACGCTATAATCGGTGGCTTATGCGCAATAAAATCACCGTAGTGGGCGGAGGAAATGTTGGCGCGAGCGCTGCCATTAACCTCGCGATGAAAGAACTGGGCGATGTCGTACTGGTGGACGTCGTTGAAGGAGTGCCGCAGGGCAAGGGGCTGGATATGGCCCAGATGGGCCCCATCGAAGGTTATGACGTTGCCATCACGGGCGCCAACGACTATGCGCCGACGGCCAACTCCGATGTGGTTGTGATCACGGCTGGGCTGGCGCGGAAGCCAGGCATGAGCCGCGATGACCTCCTGGTCGCCAACTACGAAGTGGTGAAGAGTGTCACGGAAAATATTGCGAAACATTCGCCCGATGCCATTCTCGTGTTGGTGACGAACCCGTTGGATGCGATGTGTACAGTAGCTCATCATGTTTCGAAGTTTCCGAAGCATCGCGTGGTGGGTATGGCCGGCGTATTGGATTCCGCCCGCTTCCGCACATTTATCGCGATGGAATTGAGCGTCTCAGTGGAGAACGTAACGGCGGTGGTCCTCGGCGGCCACGGCGACACCATGGTTCCGGTTGTGCGATTGTCGAACGTTTCGGGCATTCCGCTCACGGAATTGATCCCGGCCGACAGGTTGGCAGCGATCGTAGATCGCACGCGCAATGGCGGCGCCGAAATCGTGAAGCATTTGAAGACGGGCAGTGCGTATTATGCGCCATCCGCGGCTGCGGTCGAGATGGTGGAGTCGATCCTCAAAGACAAGAAGAAAGTCCTGCCCTGCGCGGCGCTGCTCGAAGGCGAATACGGAATCAACGGTCTGTTCGTAGGGGTGCCGGTGAAACTGGGGCGCAATGGCATCGAGAAGATCTACGAGATGCAGCTCAATGCCGAGGAAAAAGCCATGCTAGCTAAGAGCGCAAGCTCGGTGCAGGAATTGGTGGATGTTCTGAAGCCTAAGCTGGTGGGCGCTTAGTCCGCGGTTACTCAATCCCCATCTGGGTCAAGCGATAGCGCAGTGCGTTACGCGTCAAACCCAGTAGCCGCGCGGCCTGGCTTTTGTTGCCATTGGCGCGCTTTAGTGCTTCGCGAATAATCGATTGCTCGTATTGGTCGAGCGTCAATCCTTCGGGCAGAAAAGCCTCGGTACTGAAGGCCGGGCGCGCGCGGCCGATGCCGCTTTCGATCTTGATATCGTCGGCCTCGACGCGCGGCCCTTTAGCGAGAAGGATGCTGCGCTCGATCACATTCTCCAGTTCGCGCACATTTCCAGGCCAGTGATAGCTCACCAGGCGCTCCAGCGCGCCTTCGCTAATCTCGCCGCCGAACTTTTTGACGAAGTGGTCCACCAAATAGGGGATGTCTTCCTTCCGCTCGCGCAGCGGCGGAATGTTCATCGGCACCACGTTCAGGCGGTAGTACAGATCTTCGCGGAACGTACCCTGTTCCAAAGCCGCGCGCAGATCCACGTTAGTGGCGGCTATTACTCGCACGTCGGTCTGCTGAGTCTTATTGCTGCCTAAGCGCTCGAACTCGCGCTCCTGGAGAATCCGCAGCAGCTTTACTTGGACCGACGCGGGCACGTCGCCGATTTCATCCAGCATCACGGTGCCGGTATTGGCTTGCTCAAATTTGCCGGGCTTGGAGATATTCGCGCCGGTAAATGCGCCCTTCTCGTAGCCGAAGAGTTCGCTCTCCATCAAGTTTTCCGGGATCGCCGTGCAGTTGATCTTGACGAACGGGCGGTCCTTGCGCGGCGAATGCTGATGGATAGCGCGGGCGATCATATCCTTACCCACGCCGCTTTCTCCCGCCAACAGTACCGTTGCCCGCGTGGGAGCCACACGCATGATGGTGGCGAAAATGTCCTGCATCGCAGGACTGCTTCCAATAATGTTCTCGAATTTATAGCGCTCGCCCAGAGCTTCGCGCAATTCACGATTCTCATCGCGCAGTTTGCTGACTTCCAGCGCTTTTTCCACCACCACACTGAGGTGATCGAGTGAAAACGGCTTGGGCAGGAAATCCACTGCGCCGCGCTTCATGGCCTCGACGGCGTTCTCAACCGTGCTGAAGGCCGACATGACAACCACCGGCGTATGGGAATTCTGTGCCTTGAGTTTTTCGAGCAGTGCCAGGCCGTCCATGCCAGGAAGCTTGAGGTCGGTCAGGATCAAGTCCACGTCGCCCGCGAGCTTCCATCCTTCTTCGGCGGTCCCGGCTCCCTTGACGTCGTAATCGGCGCTTGCGAGATGCAGACCCACGACGCGCCGCTGCTTCTCTTCGTCTTCGATAACCAGGATGGTAGCTTTGCCCATGGCGTAGTGTTCTCTATTGTCGCCTGAGTGGTAGGAATACGCGAAATACGCTGCCCTCGCCGAGCGTGCTTTCTACCGTGATGCGGCCGCCGTGTTCGTCGAGGATCTTCGAAATAATGGCTAGTCCGAAACCGATGCCATCGCTCTTGGTAGTGAAAAACGGATTGAAAATATTCTCGATATTCTTGGGGTCGATGCCGGAGCCGCGATCGATGACCGCGACCTCCACTTCGTTGTTATCGGAAAGCGTTTTCACAGTCACGATGCCTCCTGGCGGGCTGGCTTGCGCGGCGTTCACCAGCAGGTTTGTGATCACGTGCTCCATTAACTCAGCGTCGAAACGCACTGGCGGCACGTCCGGCGAATAATTCTTGAACACCTTCACCGAGGTGCGCATGTTCTTCTGTTCGCGCTCAAAGCGAGAGATGGCGCCGTCGAGCATCACGGTAATGTCGGCGGTCTCTATTTTTAAGTGCTGGGGACGTGCGAAATCCAGGAAGCGCGTGATCAGAGAATTGGTTCGATCGACTTCGGACGCAATGAATCCCGCCATTTCCCTAGCCACGGCATTTTCCTGGGCCACTTGCCGCGAGAGCATTTCGGCGGAAGTCTTCATGGTGCCCAATGGGTTTCGCAGCTCATGCGCCAGCCCGGCCGTGAGTTGTCCCAAGGCCGCCAGACGCTCCGATCGCCGGACCTCTGCCTGCGCCTCTTGCAAACTGCGATTGGCGCGAGCCAGTTCTTCCACCGCCTCCTGCGCTTTGTGCTTTTCCTCTTGATTCGCCTGCGCCAACTGGTATGTCAAATAGCCGACGACTAGCAGGAACAACGTGCGCAAATAAAGTTCAGGGATCTGGTCCGGCGCAATGAACTGGTCTGGTTCCAGGAAAGCGAGAAAGGAAAGGTAAACCCCGCAGGCAGCGAGCGAGGTGACAGCCGTGCCTAGCAGTCCAAAATTGGTTGCTCCGGTAATCACTGGCAAGAACAGCACCAAATAGAAACTGCTGGCGATCGCACCGCTTAAGCCGATCAGCAGAAAACACAACGCCAATTTGAGGACCACGGAAACACGCGCCCCGATGCGCGGCTCCAGCACTTGCACAACTCCCAGGGCCACCAGGGTGGCGATGGTGCGGGGGCTGCGTGCTGGGCCAAAGACGGCGAGTGCCGAGAAGAACAGCAGCCAGACGAAATCCTGCGGGCGAACGTAACGGCGCCAAGTGGACGGCACTGAGGTTATTCTAACTTTGCGGAATCGCTCGGCGGGCAAGAGGCACCGGACTTTCAAAATGTGACACAATATGGGGACAGCAGTTTCTCGCATGCCCCAATCAAACGCGCCTGATACACCCGAGGTGACTTCGGTCGACACCTCCTTCGCCGACATACTCAACGAGTTTGAGCAGTCCCACCACGCTCGCGGCGAGACGCTCGAAGGAACCGTGGTGTCGGTCACGGCTGACTCCGTCTTTGTCGATATCGGACGCAAGACCGATGGCGTGTTGCCGGTCGATCCCAAAGTCCCGCTGAAACCCGGACAGAAATTGATTGTGTCCATTCGCGGCCGCGATGAAGAAGGCAATTACCAGTTATCCACCATTCGCGTCGAAACGCCGAAGGACTGGACCGGCCTCGAAGCGGCGTTCGCGAATAAGAACGTGATTTCCGGTCATGTTCTGGAAATGGTGAAGGGCGGATTGCGAGTGGACGTAGGCGTACGCGCCTTCATGCCGGCTTCCCGCAGCGGAGCGCGCGAGCTCGCCGATCTTGAAAAGCTGGTGGGCCAGGACATCGAGTGCCGTATCACCAAGCTCGACACCGCGAGCGAGGATGTGGTTGTCGATCGCCGCGTGGTTTTAGAAGAATACGAACGTATCGCCAAGCAGGAAGCTTTCGGAAAGCTGCAGATCGGCGACGTGGTTCGCGGCACCATCCGCACGATTACCGACTTCGGCGCGTTCGTCGATTTAGGCGGCGTGGACGGTTTGTTGCACGTCTCCGATATGACTTACGCGCGCGGCGTGAAGCCCTCCGATGTCGTGTCGCAGGATCAACAGATCGAAGTCAAGATTCTGAAAATCAATCGTGACACGCGCAAGATCTCGCTGGGTTTGAAGCAACTGGCGCCCGATCCGTGGACTGTCGCAGCGCAAAAGTATGAAGTAGGTGCGCGCATTCGCGGCAAAGTTTCGCGGGTCGCCGATTTTGGCGCGTTCGTGGAATTGGAACCTGGCATCGAAGGCCTGATTCACGTTTCCGAGATGTCCTGGACCCGCAAGAACGTCCGAGCAGTGGATATAGTCAAACCCGGCGACATGGTCGAGGTTGTGGTTCTTGGTGTAAACGGAGCCGACAAGCGAATTGCCCTGGGACTGAAGCAGGCGCTCGGCGACCCCTGGGAAGAGGCTTTGAAGAAGTATCCGGTTGGCGCTGCGGTTGAAGCGCCGGTGACCAGTCTGGCCAAATTTGGCGCATTCGTCGATTTGGGCGATGGCATCGAAGGCATGATCCACATCGGCGACATCAGCCATGAAAAACGGTTGAATCATCCGAGTGACGCTCTCAAGGTCGGCGAAATCGTCAAAGCGCAAGTCCTGGAAGCGGATAGAGAACGCCGTCGGCTGCGGTTGGGGATCAAGCAACTGGTACCCACTTCGATCGACGAATACATCGCCGAGCACAAGCCTGGGGACGGCGTCAGCGGCCGCGTGGTGGACGTTTCCGCTACCCGCGCCAAGGTTGAGTTGGGCGAAGGTGTAATGGCGAACTGCAAACTAACCGCCGCCAAGACCGCCGAAGCCTCGGCAAGTACCTCAAAAGCGGATATTTCCTCGCTTTCGGAGATGCTCGCGCAAAAATGGAAGTCCGGACCTAGCGCGCCTTCCGGCCCCAGCGCAAACGTGCGCGCCGGGGAGGTCCGATCCTTCAAGATCACCAGCTTGGATGCAGCTCAAAAGCGCATCGAGCTAGAACTGGCCTAGCCGGGCCGGCCGCAACGTTACTTTTCACCCCGCGCACCGTCCAATGTAGTGGTGCAACCATCCTTAGCCCGATGGGCGGCGCGCAAGGAAGGGGCTGCCGTGGATGAAACGGAGCTCATTCGCGCGGCGCAGCGAGGCGACTCGGCTGCGTTTGAGGAATTGGTGCGTATCCACGACCAGAGTGTGCTTCGGCTGGCCTTGAGTATGCTGCGATCGCCTGAGGATGCTAGGGATGTCTATCAGGAAACCTTCTTGCGGGTGTATCGTAATCTGGATCAATTCCGCTTCGATTGCAGCTTCCACACCTGGTTATATAGAATCGCTACGAATCTGTGTCTGGATCAATTGCGCAAGCGCAAGGTTCGCAAGGAGGAGCCGGTGATCGTCACTACGCCGGAGGGAACACTGGACCGCGCCGAGAGCGCGATGGAATCCAGAGTGGAAGGCGATCCCCTGCGAAATCTTTTCAGCGGGCAAATCCGGAAGCGCGTGAAAGAGGCGCTAGGTGGGCTGACGCCCCGCGAGCGCATGGTATTTGAGCTGCGGCACTATGAGGGAATGCGCCTGCGCAAGATCGGTGAGGTTCTGGGCACCTCCGAAGAAGCGGCGAAGAATTGTCTGTTCCGGGCGACGCAAAAGATGCGATCGGCCCTGGGAGAATTGGTATGAGCGAATTAAACTGCAAAAACGTTCAGGAGCAATTTGCGCTCCTGCTGTATGGCGAGTTGGGTTTCGATGAAGAGGAGCGCGTTGAATCGCACCTGGACGGTTGTGCCGAGTGCCGCGCCGCATTGCAACGGCAGAGGGCTTTGCACGAAGGGCTGGATGAGGTCGCGGTAAGTCCGTCGCCGGCGCTTTTAAGCCGCTGCCGTGAAGATCTCACACAGGTGCTGGCGCAGGAGAAACTCGCTGCCGCGTGGAAGCCTTCATGGTGGCGGCAAATCACGAGTGGGTGGAATATCCAATTTCTGCGGCCCATGACGGCGATGGCGCTGTTGGCGGCTGGTTTCTTTGCCGCGAAGGTGACACCGGGCTTGAACTTCCCGGGCGGCGTGGCCTCGATGGGGCTCGCGAATTTCGGCGGCGCGCAGGTGCGCAACGTGGCTACGGA
>Ga0105238_10006694_pt1 | contig 11497 bp, 9 predicted proteins | sample KBSC34metaG_FD_81526 | JGI IMG/M metagenome (GOLD analysis project Ga0105238, IMG submission 81526) | Corn rhizosphere microbial communities from Kellogg Biological Station, Michigan, USA - KBS C3-4 metaG | ecosystem: Host-associated > Plants > Roots > Rhizosphere > Soil | place: Michigan, USA... | reverse complement strand
GGTCCTGCGTGCTCTCGTCGAGATAGGCGTGGATCGGCAGGCTGATGACGTCCTGCGACAGCCGCTCGCTGGCTGGCAGTCCGCCTTCGGCGACCGGATAGTGTTTGTAGGCCGTCTGCTGATGCACCGACTTCGGATAGTAGATCATCGTCGGCACGCCCTTGGCCTTGAGCGCCTCAGCCAGTGCGTCACGCCGGCCACCCGGCACGCGCACGGTGTACACCGCCCAGATCGAACTCCGGCCTTCGGCGACACGCGGTACGGCGACGACATTGCCGAGCCCGTTGGCGTAGCGTTGGGCGATGCGATTGCGCGTTGCTATCTCGTCGTCGAAGATCTTCAGTTTCTCGATCAGTACCGCGGCCTGAATGGTATCGAGCCGCGCGGTCAGACCGAGACGAACATTGTCGTATTTGTCGCCGCCGTGACCGTGCACGCGGATGCTGCGGAGTGTATCGGCAAGCGCCGCATCGTCGGTGAAAATGGCGCCGCCATCGCCGTAACAGCCGAGCGGCTTCGCCGGAAAGAAGCTTGTCGCGGTCGCAAGCCCGAAGGTGCCGAGCCGCTTGCCCTTGTACGACGCACCGAAACCTTGAGCGGCATCGTCGAGCACGAACAGCCCTTCCGCCGCGGCGAGCGACAGGATCGGGTCGAAATCCGCGGGCTGGCCGAACAGGTCAACTGGAATGACACCCTTCGGCTTGAGGCCGGCCCTGCGGGCCGTGGCAATGCCGCGCGCGAGCGAGGCTGCATCGATATTGAATGTCGCCTCGTCGACGTCGACCAGCACCGGCGTCGCGCCGGTCAATGCCACCGCCTCCGCCGTCGCGCAGAACGTGAAGCTCGGGCACAGCACGGCATCACCGGGACCGACGTCCTTCGCCATCAGCACCATCAAGAGCGCATCGGTGCCGCTGGCGCAGGTCACGACATGCTTCGCGCCGCAGTAGGCAGCGAGTTCGGCCTCGAGCCGGGCGACCTCAGGCCCATTGATGAAAAGGCAGTGCTCCGTGACGCGGCCCACGGCCTCGTCGATCGATTTGCCGAGCCTGCGGCGCTGCGCGGCAAGGTCGACAAACGGGATGGGGTCGAGTCGCGTGTGCTGATTCATGCCGATGAACTCAAACGCCGGCGACGCGAAGGCGCGCCTGGGCTGCCGCGCCAGCGCCCGGCGAACTCGCCAGGCACTGGATCGCAATCTCAAGGCTGGCGACGCCCTGGTCGCCGGTCACCACCGGCGTGGTGCGGGTCCGCACGGAATCGACGAACGCGATCAACTCGCTGCGCAGCGGCTCATCATAACCGACCGACAGGTGCCGCATCGAGTAGCTGCCATCGGGCTGGAAGCCGAAACATTCGGTGACCTGACGCGTCAGAAGATCACCCATGATGTATTTGTCGCGCGTCGCGACGGTGACGTTGCGCGCCTTGAACGGTGTCAGCCAGTTGGTGTTGATGTGGGCGAGCACGCCCGAGGCGGTGCGGAATTGCAGCAGCGCAATGTCCTCGCGCTCGGCGACCGCGCTCTTGAGCTGCGGCTGCACCTCGACGATGTCGGATTCGGTGAACCAGCGGATCAGGTCGATATCGTGGACAGCCAGATCGATCACGACGCCGACATTCGACATGCGCGGCGGAAACGGACCGACCCGCGTGATGGCGATGGAGAGAATGTCTTCCCCGCGCAGCGCATCCTTGATGGTCGCAACCGCGGGATTGAAGCGCTCGACATGGCCGACCATGAGCGTGACACCGGCGCGCTTCGCTGCTGCGACGATCTCACGCCCCTCCTCGACCGTCGAGGCGATCGGCTTCTCGACCAGAACGTCGATCTTGCGAGCAATACAGTTCAGCGCGATCTCGTGATGCAGGTGCGTGGGTGCGGCGATCGTCACCGCGTCGACACCCTCGGCGAGCAGCGAATCGATATCGTTGAACGTCCGGCAACCGATCAGGTCGATGGCACGCTTGCGATGGACTTCGAGCGGGTCGGCAATTCCGATGAGTTTGACACCCGGCAGGGTCTTGAACACACGGGCGTGGTTGCTGCCCATCACCCCGGCTCCGATCACGCCAACCCGCAGGGCTTTCTCCGCCCCGGCCGACGCCTCGGATGTCTTGACTGCCGCCGCCATCAAAATCCCTGCAAACCCCATCGGCCAACGGGCTCGCGCCTCAAGCAAAGCGCACCCAACCCGGCCATGACACCCACCGAACCCGTCCCGGCGCTCTCCTACCATGGCGCGTCGCCGGAAGCGAATGAGGTCGCCAAAACGACTCAAACACGTTTTGATTCAAACGATTACAGCTGACCGCGGTCTATTCCAATGCCTGTTAGGCAGATTGCAGCTTGCGCCGGTCACGTTCGAGCGAGGCCGAGGTCTCCGTGGCCGAGGGAATGCTCGGCTGTGCCCCGGCCCTCGTGCAGGCGAGCGCAGCCGCGACCGTCGCCCGGCGCAGGCTGGCGCCGAGATCGGTTTCGCGATCGAGCGACGCTGCAAGGACGCCGCAAAACGTGTCGCCGGCACCGACGGTGTCGACCGCCTCGACCGGAAACGCGTCGATCGCCCATGCGTCGCCGGCGTTGACGGCGAACACACCGCGATTCCCCAGCGTGACGATGCAGGTGAGCCCATGGCGCTGGGCCATCGTCCGGGCCAGCGCACGATGGTCGGCAAGCGCAATACCGAAGGTGCTCGCCAGAGTCTCGAGTTCGCCGCGATTGACGACCAGCACATCAGTGAGGTCGAGCGCCTCGCCCGGCACCAATGCAGCCGGCGCGACATTCAGCATCGTACGCGCTCCGGCGGACCTGGCGCGATGAAGCAGGCGCCAGTTTTCGTCGGTGGCCACTTCCATCTGCAGCACCGCCGTGCTGTTCGGGGTCAGGAGATGATCGGGCACGGCACCCGCGCGCAGCGCCAGATTGGCACCCGGCGCGACCGCGATCGCATTCTCGCCGCGACCGTCGACACAAACCGAGGCACAGCCTGTCGGCGCATCAGCGCGGCCGACGAGGCACATCACGCCGGCATCCTGTAGCGAACTGATCAGTGTATCGCCGAACACATCGCGACCGACACAACCGACCATATGAACATCGGCGCCGTCACGGGCCGCGGCAACGGCCTGGTTCGCACCCTTGCCGCCCGGCGCTCCCTGGAACCGTCGTGCCAGCGCGGTTTCACCGGCTGACGGCAAATGATCCATGGTGAAAACGAAATCGAAATTCAGCGACCCGAAAACGACGATCATCAGCGCCCCGCTATCCCGGCGTGATAGTCGCGATACCATTTGGCGAAACGATGAACGCCCTGCTCGATCGTCGTTGCCGGCCGGAAGCCGAGTTCCGCGGCGAGATCGTCGGTATCGGCGTAGGTTTCCGGGACATCGCCTGGCTGCATCGGCTTGAGATCGATGATCGCCTTGCGGCCGAGTTCCTGCTCGAGCAACGCAACGACGCGCGTCAGCTCCTCCGGGTGATTGTTGCCGATATTGTGCACGCGCCACGGCGCGGTACTGACGCCGGGATCGCGAACCACCGACGCGGGCTGCGGGGTCGGCACCCGATCGATCAGACGGACGACGGCTTCGACGGCATCATCGATGAACGTGAAGTCGCGGCGCATGCGGCCATGGTTGAACAGCGGGATCGGCGTTCCCTCGAGGATCGCACGCGCAAATATGAACATCGCCATATCAGGCCGGCCCCACTCGCCATAGACCGTGAAGAAGCGCAGGCCTGTGGTCGGCAGGCCGTAAAGATGGCTGTAGGAATGCGCCATCAGTTCGTTGGCCTTCTTCGTGGCGGCGTAGAGGCTGACCGGGTGATCGACGTTGTCGTGCACCGAGAACGGCACCTTGCTGTTGGCGCCGTACACCGACGATGACGACGCATAGAGAAGATGCCGGCAGGCACCGTGCCGGCAGCCTTCGAGCACATTGAGAAAGCCATCGAGATTGGCCGACGCGTAGACGTGAGGCTGTTCGATCGAGTAGCGCACGCCGGCCTGCGCGGCGAGATGGATGACGACAGGAAAGGCCTTGGCCGCCCACAGCCGCTGCATCGCGCTTCGATCCGCGAGATCGAGCCGCTCGAACGTGAATTGAGGGTGGTTGCGCAACAGCGCAAGCCGCGCCTCTTTCAAGGCCGGGTCATAGTAGGCATTGACGTTGTCGAGACCGGTCACCCGGCGCCCCATTTGCAGCAGCCGCTGCGCGACGTGAAACCCGATGAACCCGGCCGCCCCGGTGACCAGAATGTCGGATCCCGCGTGATCCGCTGATGTCCCCGCCATCTCTGGTTCTGCCTCTGTTTAGGGCCGAAAATGCAGCTGTTCGTGACGGCGATCGCACCACACACATGCGATTTATCCCACGCGAAAGGCTATTGCCATCCACAAGACGACGCCATACCAAGGCCCCCGCGACAGTCCGGGCGATCCGCGCCGGTCGTCAAACTGACGCGAACCGCTACATCCGTCCATGCGAAAGACGCTTCTGCTAGCTGCCAAGATCCTCGCTTCCGGCGGGTTGTTGTACCTTGCCTTGCGCGGGATCGATTTCAGCCAGGTCAAGGCGCGGCTTGCGAACATCAGGATCGCCTGGATGGTCGCGGCCACGGCGGTCGCACTGTTCCAGCTCTGGCTGGGCGCGGTCCGCTGGCGCGACGTGACGCGGGTGTGCGGCACCGAGCTGCCGCTCGCACAAGCCTTTCGCTACAACTTCATCGGCGCCTTCTTCAACCAGACGCTACCGTCGGCGATCGGCGGCGATGCCGTACGCCTGATGCTGCTCGGCCGCAGCGGCGCGGGCTGGCGAACGGCGACCTATTCGGTATTCATCGATCGCGCCATCGGACTGATCGCGCTGGCGGTACTGGTGATCGTGACGCTGCCAGTGAGCTGGCAATTGATCATCGACGAGAAGGGCCGCTACGCCATCGCGCTCATCGGGCTCGCTGCAATCGGCGCCGGCGCCGGATTTCTGCTGCTCGGCCGGCTGCCGTTTCCCTGGCTCGATTCGTGGTTTCCCACGCGGCACCTGCGCGCGTGCAGCACGGTCGCCAACCAGGTGATCTTCGGACGCACAACGGCGCTGCGCATCGCGGTCGTTTCGATCACCATCCATGTCCTCGCTGTCGTGATCATATGGCTGATCGCACAGTCCATCGTTGCCGCAGGCCAGCCGGGGCAGCTGCTGGCGCTGGTGCCGCCGGTCATGCTGATCACGATGCTGCCGATCTCGATCGCAGGATGGGGACTGCGCGAGGCCACGATGATGGTGGCGTTCGGTTACGCCGGCTTGCCGCAAGCCGACGGCCTCACTGTCTCGTTGTTGTATGGCGCGATGGTTTTTGCCATCGGCGCTGCCGGCGGCCTGGTCTGGATTCTGAGCTCGGAAAAGGCGTCCGGCGCAAACGTCGCAGAGCCGGTACCGGAGCCATAATTACCGCCCGCTTGCTCAAGTCAGGCCAACGCAGTACGACCACACGACCAATGGTCGCGTGTTGTAGGTCCCGCCGGCGCACTCCATGACCCTGATCCCGAAACGGGAATATCTGCTGCTCCTGCTCGGCGATCTCGTGGTGTTCACGCTATCGCTGTGGGCGACATTGGCGTTACGCAACGCGGAGCCGCCAAGTTGGCCGCTGTTCACCGAGTTGCTGTTTCCGTTCTCGTTTCTGTTTATCGCCTGGATCGGCGTGTTTTTTCTTGCCGGCATGTATGGCCGCTACACGCGCATCTTTCGCCGCCAGCTCTCCGTGACGATCGTCTATACCCAGGCCGTCAACATGGTGATCGCGGCCCTGTTCTTCTTTCTGGTGCCGACGTTCGGGATCACGCCCAAAACGATCCTTGTGCTCTATCTCGCGGTGTCGTCTTCGCTGATCTTCCTGTGGCGGCGCAGCCTGTTTCCGCGATTGCGCGCAACCGGACGCGCGCGGGGCATGCTGATCGCGTCCGGTCCGGACGCGCGCCTGCTCGCCGACGAAATCGCCCGCGACCATCGCTCGACCTTCATATTCGAGTACGTCATCGACACGACCAACATGCCCTCGCATGAAGTCATCGAACAGGCCTCAAAGATCGCGGATGACGATGACGTCACCTTCATCGTGGTCGATCCATCCGATACTGCGGTCGCGACTGCCCTGCCCATCCTTTACGACGTGGCATTCCAGAAGGAACGCTTCGCACTGGTCGACGCGGCCGATATTTATCAGGAGCTGTTCAGCCGCGTGCCGCTGACGCTGATCAACTATGAGTGGATCCTGTCGAACCTGAGCGCGTCGCGCTTCTATGACGCACTCAAGCGGCCGATCGACGTTGTCGCCTCGATGATCGTCGGCGTGGTGTCGCTGGTGTTCTACCCATTCGTGATGCTTGCGATCAAACTGGAGGATGGCGGCGACATCTTCATCAAGCAGGAACGCGTCGGGCGCTTCCAGAAGCCGATCCAGATCTACAAGTTCCGCAGCATGACCGGCAACGATCAGGGCAACTACGGCGCCGGAGGAAAAAGTGAACTCAAGGTGACACGCGTCGGCCGCTGGCTGCGTGTCCTGCGTCTCGATGAGCTGCCGCAGCTGTGGAACGTGTTTCGCGGCGATCTTTCGATCGTCGGCCCGCGCCCCGAACTACCGGCGCTGGCGCAGCGTTATTCGGAGTCGATCACCTACTACAACGCGCGCTACCTGGTTTCGCCGGGCCTCACGGGCTGGGCGCAAATGAAGCACGACAGGCATCCACACCATGGCGCCGACGTCGAGGAGACCAGGGCCAAGCTCTCGTATGATCTCTACTATCTGAAGAACCGCTCGCTGCTGCTCGATATCTTCATCATGCTGCAGACGCTGCGGATTCTGTTAACGGCCAAGGGCACCTGACGATTTAGTAAAGCATGATCTCCGCGCAAACGCCTTTGTCGCGTGGAATACCGCTTCACACTTTTCCGGATCATTCCCTAACGTCCCTCGCGCGCACGCTCGACCAGCGACGTCGTGCTGAAGCCCTGGACGGTCGGCACCAGCATGACTTCGCCACCAGCCGCCTCGACGACGTCATGGCCGACGACCTGCTGACGCGTGTAGTCGCCGCCCTTGACCAGCACGCTGGGTTTGATCCGTTCGATCAGCTCGAGCGGGGTGTCCTCGCCGAACATCACCACGAGATCGACAGCCTCCAGTGCAGCCAGAACCTCGGCGCGGGCGCGCTCGTCCTGCAGCGGACGATCGGCGCCTTTCAGACGTTTGACCGACGCATCGGTATTGATTGCGACGATCAGGCGGTCGCAGGCCGCCCGCGCGGCCGTGATCACCTTGATATGGCCGGGATGCAGGATATCGAAACAGCCGTTGGTGAAGCCGACGCGCAGGCCATGGCGTCGCCAGTCGCGGACGCGGGCATCGAGGGCCTCGAAATCGCCCGCGATTTTCTCCTCATTCACGAGCGCGGCGTGCGGCAGCACGCGGGCGCGCAACTCGGCGAGGCTCGCGGTCGCCGTGCCAAGCTTGCCGATCACGATCGACGCAGCCGCCATCGCGCTGCGCAGCGCATTATCCCAGTCGGCGCCGGCCGCGAGCATGACCGCAAACGTCGCGACCACCGTATCGCCGGGACCGGAGACGTCTCGCACCGGGCCGGGAAACGCCGGCACATGAATCGCAAGGCCCTGCGCGCTGACGATGCTGGCGCCCTGCTCGCTGCGCTTGACCAGAATAGCATCGCATGACGCCAGCCGCGCCGCTTCGCGCGCTGCGTCCACGATCTCGACATCGGTCGTTACATGCTTGCGCGTTGCCTCCGCAAGCTCCTTGCGGTTCGGCGTGATGACCGTGGCGCCGCGGTAAGCGCTCAGGTTGGGATTCTTTGGGTCGACAATGACGGGCTTGCCGGCTCGTTTGGACGCCGCGATGACCTCGTCGATCACCCGCGGCGTCAGCACGCCCTTGGCATAGTCCGACAGCACGACGATCGCCGCGCGCGGCAACGCCTCGAGCGCCCGGTCGATCACCTGTTGCTCGATGTCGGCCGCGACCGGCCTGGCGAACTCCCAGTCCGCGCGCAGCAGGTGGGTCGAGAAATGCTCGGAGACGAATCGCGCCTTTCGCGTGGTCGGCCGGGTCGGATCGACAACGAGATGCGGCTCGATCTGCGGCTCGTTGTGCAGCTTCGACGCGATCACGTGGGCTGCGTCGTCGCGGCCGATGGTGGCGACAAACAGGCACTTCGCACCGAGCGAGGCGATGTTGCGCGCCATGTTACCGGCGCCGCCAATCATGGTCTCCGTGCGATTGACCGCGAGCACCGGCGCCGGCGCCTCCGGCGAAATTCGCGACACCTCGCCATAGATGAACTCATCGAGCATGAGATCGCCGATGCACAACACGGTCTGGTGTGCGATGGTCTTCGCGATGGCGTCGAAATCAAACATCGTCGCAGTCGAATCTTCTGGATCAGCGATACGGGTCGGGGCGATCGAGGAAGTCGCAGACGTAGGATTTTACGGCGTCCTCGAGTGAGGTAAATCCACCGTTGTAGCCGGCCGCGCGCAGCCGCTCGGTCTTCGCTTCGGTGAAGTACTGATAGCTACCACGCAGTTCGCCGGGCATATCGACATATTCGATATTCGGCTGCTTGCCGAGCGCGGCATAGCCAGCGAGCATCAGCTCACGAAAGCTGCGCGCCTTGCCGGTGCCGACATTGAAGATGCCGCTCACCTTGGGCGACGCAAGCAACCACATGATGACGCGAACGACGTCGTCGACGTAGATGAAGTCGCGGCGCTGATCGCCGTCGGCAATGCCGTCGCGGTGCGACTTGAACAGCTGCACCGGCCGTGCCGTCTTCAGATCATCGAAGCGTTTGGCCAGCACATTGATCATCGCCCCCTTGTGGTACTCGTTGGGGCCGAACACGTTGAAGAAGCGCAGGCCCGCCCAATGCGGCGGCAGCTTGTCACCCTTTGCTACCCGCTCGGCGACGAGCAGATCGAACAGCTTCTTGCTCCAGCCATAGAGATTCATCGGCCGCAATTGCTTCAGCGCCGGAAGCGACCAGTCGTCCTCAAAGCCGTTCTCGCCATTGCCGTAAGTCGCCGCCGACGAGGCGTAGATGAAAGGCACGCCCGCGGCCGTGCACCAGTCGAGCAGACGCAGCGAGGACCGAAAATTCGCCTCCATCACCAGGTCGCCGTCGGTCGCGGTGGTTTCGGAGATCGCGCCGAGATGGATCACCGCGTCGAGCTTACGGCCGGCGAGCCAGGCTTGAAGCTCGGCCGGCGGCAAGAAATCAGCCAATTGCCGCTTGGCGAGATTGCGCCATTTCGACCCGTTCCCGAGCACGTCGCATACCGCGACGTCGGCGCGGCCGGCGTCATTCAGCGCCGCCACCACGTTCGAACCGATAAATCCGGCGCCGCCGGTCACCAGGAGCATAAGGCCTCGCCCAAATCACAAGGCCTTCCATTGCCCTAGCCCGGGCCTGCAGGCAACGAGAGCGGGTAAAGATGGTGAAACCCCGCACTCGCGGACGGCGCCGCAGGACGCTGGACGCCGGGCCGGGAAGGGGCTAACGGCCACGCGGGAGCCAATGGACGTGAAATCGGAACATAGCCGGAACATGGCGGAGGGGCCGGCCAGCCCAATCCTGCTGGTTCCATATGTCTGGATCGGCGATTTTGTCCGCTGCCACACCGTGGTCCGGGTCCTCAGGGAGCGCTGGCCCGATCGGCCAATCGATGTGCTGTCCTCGAGCCTGTGTGCCCCCCTCGCCGATTACATGCCCGGGGTCCGCAAGGCCGTCGTCTACGACCTGCCGCGCAGCCGGATCTCGATCCGCGACCAGCGCGAGCTGGCCTCGCGGCTGCGCCGTGAAGGTTACGGCGATGCCCTGATCATGCCGCGAACCTGGAAGTCGGCGCTGGCGCCGATGCTGGCCGGCATCGCGCGACGCACCGGCTTCGTCGGTGAGGCTCGCTTCGGATTGCTCAACGACTGGCGCTGGGGCGAGAAGGCCCTGCCCCGGATGGTCGACCGCTGCGCTGCTTTGGCGCTGCCTGCAGGCACCCCCCTGCCGGCATCGTGGCCGGTGCCTCAGCTTCGCGTCGCCACCACCGATACAGCGGCGTGGCGGCAGGCGCGCGGGCTGGGCGATGGCCGGGCCATCGCGCTGGCCCCGGGCGCCGTCGGACCATCCAAGCGCTGGAGCTATTTCGGCGAGGCGGCGCGCGAACTGGTCGACCGCGGCTTCGATGTCTGGGTGCTGGGCGGCCCGGGCGAGACCAGACTTGCAGCCGAGATCGCAGCGGTCGGTGGCCCAAAGGTACGCGACCTCACCAGCAACGACCTGCGCAACGCCATTCTCGCGCTGGCATCGTGCGAGTTGTGCATCTCAAACGATTCCGGACTGCTGCATGTGGCGGCAGCGATTGGCACCAGGTCGATTGGCATCTTCGGACCGACCTCGCCGTATCACTGGGCGCCGCTGAATCCGATCGAGGCGGCGGTCGAAACCAGGACCGAGGTGCCATGCCGGCCGTGCCACAAGCCGGATTGCCGGATGCAGCATCATCGCTGCATGCGTGACATTGCGGTCGCGGACGTGCTCACAATTGCCGAAGCGAGCCTGTGCAAGGCGATGGCGACGTCAGGAGCGCCGGACGCATGATCGGATTGCAGCCCGCCGCATTCCTCGATCGCGACGGAGTCATCAACTACAATGACGACGGCTATATCGGTACGCGCGAGCGCTTTCGCTGGATACCGGGGGTCGCAACCGCGATCCGCAAGCTCAATGACGCCGGATTCCTGGTGTTCGTCGTGTCGAACCAGTCTGGCGTCGCGCGCGGACTTTTCACCGAGGATGACGTCAAAAGCCTGCACGCCTGGATGACCCAGGAGCTTGCCGCGCAAGGCGCGCGCATCGACGATATCCGCTATTGCCCGTATCACGTCGAGGCGAAGGTACCCGCCTATCGGCGCGACAGCGACTGGCGCAAGCCAAAGCCCGGCATGATCCTGGACCTGATGAAGCATCACTGGATCATGCGCGAGCAGAGCTTTCTGGTTGGCGACAGCGAGAGTGATATCCGCGCCGCAGAAGCGGCCGAGATCGTCGGCTATACGTTCCCGGGCGGCAACCTCGCCGAATTCATCGACGGCGTGCTGGCCGACGAACGCCATGCCTGGCGCTAGGCGATCACGCGCTCGACCGCTGCAATCACGTCATTAACGGCAGGCTTCGCATTCATTCCGCCGACGACACGGAGCGGCCCGCTGCCGACCGGGCCGGTTAGTGCCGGGTTAGTACCTGTGAACACGGCGACCAGCGGCACGCCATACGCGGCGGCAAGATGCAGCAGACCGGTGTCGGCGCCGACCACCAATGAGGCGCCTGCAATATACGAGGCCACGACGTCGATCGGCGCCCGATCGAGCACACGGGCTTCGGGGATCGTGTTCGTGAGCCGCTCGGCGCGACGCCGCTCATTGTCG
>Ga0105238_10006692_pt1 | contig 11497 bp, 10 predicted proteins | sample KBSC34metaG_FD_81526 | JGI IMG/M metagenome (GOLD analysis project Ga0105238, IMG submission 81526) | Corn rhizosphere microbial communities from Kellogg Biological Station, Michigan, USA - KBS C3-4 metaG | ecosystem: Host-associated > Plants > Roots > Rhizosphere > Soil | place: Michigan, USA... | reverse complement strand
GGAGTATCGTCCAACGGGTGCCCACCAGCTTGTCGGTGGTGGTGGATCCTGGCTCGCCGCCGGACCCACATTGAGCCTGTTAATCCGCAAGATCGGAAACTATCTCGGCCGGGGACGTGGGCGACGCATCGACCCTGCCTCCACATCTTCGCGTTCAAACTGGGCAACAAGATAGTGAAAACACGTACCCCGGGCGATTTTTATGAAATCGCGCGTTCGCCCTTGCCAGAACTCCCTGCACAGTTCCTCTAGGGTAAAGCCATCGTCCTTCTCTGAGCGGAAAAGACTTTCCAGTTTTCCAGCCGCCTGTTGAGGCTTGGGTTATGCATCCGATTTACCTCCCTTCCTGGATATTGCCTTCCGCGGGGAAGTTGAAGCATGAATACATGTCGATTACCTAATATAGGACTAACGTGGCTATCGGGCTGATTGCAGTTACAAAATATGAGGTTGCCCTGACGCGCGCGGTTGCTTCCGATCCGATTGACGCCGTGGCGCTTCGTTGCCGACGGTTCTGGTTCCCTCGGGGCTCGCCTGCCGATCTTTCTGACGGCGGCTTTTTGCGAGATTCTGAATCAGCTAGGTCCTGGTACACCCGATCTCCGGCGGCTTCATTTGAAGAGCTTGCAGCTACTCCGGTACTTGTCCTTCTGGGCGAGCCCGGCATGGGTAAGAGCACGGCGCTTAACAAGGAGGTTCAGCGGGTCGAGTCTGCAGCGAGTCGGCTACTCCGGGTTGACCTAGCAGGCATCGGAACAGATGTCCTCGTGTGCGAGACAGTATTCCAGTCTGAAGAAATAAGCTCCTGGAGGCACAGTAACGCTCGGCTCAACCTTTTTCTCGACGGTCTTGATACATGCCTCCAACACGTAAAGACGCTCGTGGCGCTTTTGCGGGAACGCTTCGAGAAATTACCCCGTGATCGACTGACGCTTCGAATCGCCTGCCGCACTGCTGATTGGCCGCCGGACCTTGAGATCGCGCTCGGAGCCTTATGGCCAGCGGAGGGCGACATAGGCATTTGCGAACTTGCTCCGCTCCGAAAACACGACGTCCGCGTCGCTGCTGAGTCAATGGGTATTCCAGCGGATGAGTTCCTAAGCGAAGTCTCGCGGCTCGGCGCTGCTCCCTTCGCGAGCCGCCCGATCACTCTTAAGTTCATGCTGAACACCTTCGGGAGGAAACGACAATTCCCGTCGCAGAGACCAGGGCTTTACCGGCAAGGATGCCTGGCCCTCTGCGATGAATGGCGCCACGATCGACGGCGATCCCGGAAGTTCTCCGAGGGTTCGCGGTTCTCGATGGCGAGCAGACTTGCAGCGGTTAGCGTGTTTTCTGGTAGAGTCGCGATCTGCACCGGTGCGCATCAAGACATTATGCATGATGGGGACGTTCGGAACGACGAACTGTTAGGGGGCTCCGAACGTTTCGAACGATAGGTCACCGAGGCCGCTCAAGAGTTGCTTCGCGAGACCTTGGATACCGGGTTGTTCCGTTCTTTTGGACCGCACCGAATTGGTTTCTCGCACCAGACATATTCGGAGTTTCTGGCCGCGCAGTATCTAATTGATCACGACCTCGGAACCGGTGAGATTCTTAGCCTGATACTTTCCCAGGATGGTTCTCGCAAAGTGGTTCCGCAATTGCGTGAGACCGCTGCGTGGCTGGCCGTCATGGTGCCAGAGGTGTGTAAGGCGATTCTGTCAACGGACCCCGCCAGCATCCTCGCTTGTGACATGATCTGGTCTCAGACCTGGATCGGCGCGTGCTTGTCTGTCAGGTATTGCAGTTATTCGATCGCGGGGAGCTTTTCGACATCCAGCTTCTGGCAAGGGCAGGAGGTATCCAGCAAGGTGCACGTTCCCATAACGACGTTTCGAGCCAATGTACGAGTGGCTGACCATACAGACATTCCTCCAGAGTGACGCATTGCGCGCCAGTCGAATTATGACAGGGTGCCGGTTCGGCGGCGAAACCGAATAGAATGGGACGAACTATGCAACGCTTCTCACTCTTGGGAGTCGCTCTTCTCTGTTCAATCACTGTAAGCGCAGCGGACTGCAACCGCGCCTGCCTGAAAGATGCAATGACGAAATATCTCGCCGCGCTTGTCGCCCAGGATCCATCCAAAGCGCCGCTCGCGCCCAACCTCCGCTTCACGGAGGATTCCAAAGACCTCAAGGCCGGAGAAGGCTTCTGGAAATTGGCCACCAAACTCGGCGACTACCGTCAAGACTTCATCGATGTGAAGCAACAAGTCGTGCTCTCGCACGTCATCGTTGAAGAGAGCGGTAAGCCAGCGTTCTTCACAGCACGTCTCAAGATCTCAAAAGGCAAAATCACTGAGGCCGAAACCCTGGTCACCCATCCCACCGAACGAATGGCACCGCGTGCCGAGTTCATCACCCGTCCCGGTATGGAGCTGCTGCCCCCCGCCGGCAAACAAAACAAGCGGGAAGGCCTGATTCGCATCGCGGACTACTACCCCCGCGGCCTCACCGTCGGCGGCTTTGACAAAGTGGACGCACCGTTCGCCCCCAACGCCTACCGCATCGAAAACGGCTCCGTCATGGCCGGAGAAGGCTGCGGACGCAGTACACCCAGCGGGCGGCCCACCACCCCTGCGCCGGGCGGCCAGCCTGCCGTCAGCCCCACCGCGCCGCAGGATATCGCCGGCTGCCGCAACATCAAAACCCAGCGCATCATCGAACACCCCGCCCTCACCAAAAGCCTCGCTGCCGTGGATGAAGAGCAAGGAACTGTCGTCTTCTGGTTGAACTTCGGGGACACCGGCACCTACGGCCCCGGCAATGCCTTGGTCACCTTCGAAGCCTTCAAGGTCTTCGACAATCAATTGCAGGTCGTACAGGCCTTCTTAAAGGTAATGCCCAAGGAAACACAACGTGGCTGGGGAACCACGCGCAAGGGCGCGGAGAAGTACTAGCAGAATCGGGCTACCATTGCGGGCCGTTGCAAACGCCCATATATCAATCCGCTGGAAACACAGCACCGGCCTCGGAACTCACGTCGACGTTGCGGGGATACAACAAGATTTCACCTCCACCCTGCAAGGTCGGGGCACGAAGCTTTCCGTGGCGAGTCGCCGAGGTAGAACGATCAGCCTCGGGGCGTCCCCACGGCCGAATCACGCGCCACGCGTACACAGGTCGGATTAAGTGAGCGGAGAGAACTCGGCTTCTGGATGACAACCCCAACCACAGTGAGACTCCCCTATCCTCTTTCGAGCACCACGTGGGTCGCGTGCTCAGTGGCCTTGTGCTGCGTCACAGTAAATCCAAGAGCGCGCAGGTCAAGACCGGTAAACAGTGCTTCCCCTTGACCGAGCACAACCGGGGAAAGTGCAAAGTGCATGGAGTCGATCAGGTTTGCTTGCAGATATTGCCGTACGGTGGAAACGCCGCCTGCGATCTTGACATCCTTGTCTCCCGCTGCCTGTTACGCTAGCCTCAGCGCCGTCTCGATTCCGCCCGTCACAAAGTGGAACGTCGTCCCACCATCCGTCACTAGCGGCTCCCCGTATGGTAAAAAAACTCGAACCATCGGTGGGACAGTAAGATAGAGGGTCATGAGAAATAGCCGATGGCTACGACTTCTGGCCTACGTGACCGGCTCCGTCAGCCAGGAGCTTCTGTTGCGGAACGGATACCTGGCCGCCGAGAATCGGATCCTGCGAATGAAGTTGCCGGCTCGGTTACGACTGTCGAATCCAGAACGAATCACGCTTGCCGAAATCGGAGAGCAGTTAGGACGCAAAGCGCTCGCCGAGGTCGCCTGCGTTGCCAAGCCGGACACCATCCTCGCTTGGTACCGGAGACTGATCGCTCAGAAGCTTGATGGCTCCAAGCAACGGCAGTATCCTGGCCGGGCGGCGGTATCATCAGAAGTCGATGCCTTGGTGGTCCGAATGGCACGTGAGAACTCCGGCTGGGGATATGACAGGATCGTGGGCGAGCTCGCCAATCTTGGGCAGCGGCTGTCGCATCAGACGGTCAAGAACATCCTGCGGAGGCACGGTATTGCTCCGGCTCCCAAGCGAAGCCAGGTGACATCCTGGAAAGACTTCCTCGCGGCTCATATGAACGTGCTGGCCGGGTGCGACTTCTTCACCGTTGAGGTGCTTAGCTGGCGCGGGTTGGTGACCTATTATGTGCTGTTTTTCCTTCATCTGGAAACTCGACGCGTCACAGTAGCTGGGATCGCCCGGCATCCTGATGAGGAGTGGATGACACAGATTGTGCGCAGTGCCACACAGGATACTTGGGGTTACTTACGTTCCTGCCCGCTGCACGACCGCGACTCCAAGTTCTGCACGTCCTTTCGGTCGGCCCTGGCGACCGGAGGCGTGAAAACGATTCAGCTGCCGCCCAAAAGTCCGAACCTCAACGCCTTCGCGGAACGCTGGGTACGCTCGGTCAAGCAGGAGTGTTTGTCGAAGGTGATCCTTCTCGGCGAAGGCCCGTTGTTGCGGGTCCTAACCGAGTACAGCCGCCACTATCACCACGAGAGAAACCATCAGGGGAAAGGCAATCGGTTGCTCTTTCCGGACGAGCGAGGAAAGGCCTATCGGTCCAGCCGCAATATCGTATGTCGTCAGCGACTCGGTGGCTTACTCAAATACTACCGGCTCGCCGCATGAATATTTTTACCGAACGGGGTGGCCTCTGAGCGCGATCGGACGGGCCGCTCAATGGTGGAGGACGTGAGGTGAGCTGAAAATACTTCGCCAGTTTCCAGGCCACGCTAGGCCTCTTGACTCGACTCATCCGTACAGCCACCTTCTGCATGCAAGCAGGTATAATGACGATGATCGTCATCCTTATCTTATAGGACGTGCTCGCGTCTAGGACGTGCTCGCGTCGCAGCAGATGCCAACTCACAGAAAAGACAAGGAGATCCTGCATGGCGGTTGATTTTAGAGGACATCCGATGTTTCCCGGCGGCTTCAATAGCCCCACCAGGTTTGAAGCGGACGTGTATGATTGCGAAGTCTATGGCAAGATTCCCTCCGATATCGAGGGTACTTTCTATCGCCTGCAGTGCGATTTTGCCTATCCTCCGCCCAAGAACGATTGGACTACCGGATTCAACGGCGACGGGCACGTCAGTTCTTTTCGCTTTGCCAACGGATCGGTCGACTACAAGGGTCGTTACATCCTAACCGACCGTCTGAAGGCGGAACGCAAGGCACGCAGGCGGCTGTTCGGCGTTTACCGGAACCGCTACACAGACGATCCCAGCGTTAAGAATGCCACTCCGCCGCCAACACCCATATTTACTGGCACGGCGGCAAGATGATGGTGCTGAAGGAAGACTCACTGCCCTGGCTGATCGATCCCCACACGCTCGAGACCAAGGGCTCCTGGAATTTCTACGGCAAGTACAAGGCCACCAGCATGTCGGCGCATCCCAAAATCGATCCGCGGACCGGGGAGATGATCGCCTACGGCTACCAGGCCAAGGGCGACCTGACGGACGATATCGCTGTCTACATGATGAATCCGAAAGGCCAGATCACCCGCGAGGTGTGGCTCAAAGCGCCTTACGTCGGGATCATCCACGATATCGCGATTACGCAGAAGTACGTGATCATCCCGGTGATCGCCCGCGTCACCAGCCTGGCGCGGCTGCAATCGGGCGAACCGATGTGGGAATGGAACGGCGATAAACCCACCATGGTCGGCGTGCTGCCGCGCGATGGAGAAGCTAAGGACCTGCGCTGGTTTAAAGGACCCGCCCGAAATACGCTGCACTTTTTGAATGCGGCCGATCGCCCCGGCAAAGTCACCATGGAGTTACCCGTTTCCGATGGCGAGCGCACTCCCTCTCGCATCAAACGCTGGACTTTCAATCTGGATTCGAAGGACGACGCCTTCACCGAAGAAGTAGTATCCGATGCGAACGGCCCTTTAGCGCGCATGGACGACCGGTTCCTCTCTCTTCCTTATAAGTACTGTTTCGTCGGCAGCAGCGATCCCAGCCTGCCCTTCGATCAGCAGAAGACCGGCGTCGCGGGCGGGCGTATGACCAATACCTACCAGCGCGTGGATGTCACCGGCGGGAAGACCGGAGTCTTCTATGTGGGGCCGGTGCAGAGCCTGCAGGAAAGCTGCTTTGTGCCGCGCAAGGGAAGCACTGCGGAAGGCGATGGGTATTTGATGGGAATCGCCAGCAACTACGAATCCAGGACTTCGGATCTGGTGATCGTCGATGCGCAGCGGATGGAAGAGGGCGCGATCGCGACCGTGAAACTGCCATTCCGTTTGCGCGGGGGAACCCACACCAACTGGGTTCCGGCTTCGCAACTGCCGCCGGTCTAGGAGCGCCGCATGGAAACATCGAATGTAAATCGACGTAAGTTCGTAGGAACGGTCGGTCTTGCGGCGGCCAGCATCGCGACAGGCGCGCTTCTTCCCGATTGGGCGACAAAGGGTCAAATGGCGCCCTATGCAAAAACGGGGCCTTTGACGGATTGGTCGATCGATGACATCACTGGGGCCGCCCCGCGCTATGCCGAAGCAATAGGTCATCCGCAATTCGACACGGTCGCGATCGCGGACTCAAATCCGCTAGACTGTCTGTTCATGGTCTAACCTCGGCAAAAGGGGGACTTATGCGGTCTCGGTTGACTGCGGCAGCTCTCGCAATCCTTGCGATCGTTTCCGTCTCCCGCCACGCTTCTGTGGCTCAGGCCGCGGATGACACCGCATCTTTGCAACCCCGTCTGGATCGTCTTGAAGCGGCAGTTGTCTACGGCGAAGATATTCACGCCATCAAGAAACTCCAGCGCGCCTACAGCTTCTATGTCGACAAAGGGCTGTGGGAAGATGTCGCGGATCTCTTCACCGAAGATGCTGTCGCCAACTACCCCGCAGGCGTCTTCATCGGGAAGACGAGTATTCGCCGACACTTGTACATGAACGTCGGGGGTGGCCAGATGGGCGAGCTCGGCCTCCGCGAAGGCCGCATCTACAATCACATGAATCTCCAGCCCGTAGTCCATCTGGATTCCGGAGGCCAGACAGCCAAAGGCCGGTGGCGCGCCTTGGCGATGTTCGGCAGCTTTCCAGGGTCGGCCACATGGGCCGAAGGGATTTACGAGATGGGCTACGCCAAAGAGAACGGCGTCTGGAAGATCCGCACGCTCGACTATCATTCAGGTTTCGCGGCACAATACGAAACCGGCTGGGCGGAGGATCCCAATCGGCCCCGCCGAATCACGGGCGGGCAGCGCAACCTGCCGCATCCTCCGGACAAGCCGCGAAACATGCCCTGCGAAGGTTTTCCTGCCGCCTGCATCGCGCCGTTTCATTACGTAAACCCCGGCACGACCGCTGGGGGAACGGTCTGGACTGTTTCCACAGGCCCGAGCAGCGAGTCGACGGCAGATCCACGAGAGCGCGCCACGGACCTCGCCTTCCGTGCGGCGCTCCTGCGCGACCAACAAGACATCGAAAACCTCCAGCGCATCTACGGCTACTACATGGATCGCAATAAGTGGAGCGAGATCGCGGCACTGTTTGCTACGAACGGCACCGTCGAGATGGGCCTCAGCGAGTCTATGCCGGTTCTGCGCGCATTAAGCAGTTCCTTGGCCAAATAGGGCCCGAGGGCGGAATGGAGGGCCAACTCAACGATCGCTTGCAGCTCCAGGTGATTGTCGATGTGGCGCCGGATGGCCGCACGGCGCGGTCGCGGAGCCGCGAGCTCGCGATGACCGGCATCTATCAGAAAAGGGGGGCTTGGAGCGAGGGCGTTTTCGAGAATCGCTATGTGAAGGACAACGGAGTCTGGAAATACCAGGCCTTGCATTTCTATCCGACGTTCACTAGCGATTACGACAAAGGCTGGGGCAAAGACGCCCAGCCCGTTCCCACTGCGAGCGCCATACTTCCGCCCGATCGCCCGCCTACGGAAATCTACGAAATCTATCCCAAGCGCCATGTACCACCTTTCCACTACCGCAATCCGGTCACGAACGTCGAGACTCGCTATCCTCCGACCGGCGGCCCGTCGGCGCAGATCCTCAAGACGGCGCTGGCGGAGACTGGAAAGCCCAGGGCTCCGAAGCCGTCAGGGAACCTTGAAACCGCCATCGCCGAAGCTGAACGCCAGATCGAACGCGTCAAAGACTATCACGAGATCGAGAACCTGGAGAGTGCCTATGGGTACTACCTCGACAAGAATCTGTGGAACGATCTCGCCACGCTGATGGCCAAGGACGGATCGATGGAGCTGGCGCAGCGCGGCGTTTATAAGGGCTACGACCGGGTGCGTGGTTTCCTGCTCAACGTGTTTGGACGTGGCGGGGAGGGTCCCGTCGAGGGCCGGCTCGGCAATCATTTGCAGCTTCAACCTGTGATCCACGTGGCTCCCGATGGGAAAACCGCCAAGATCCGCATTCGCCTGTGGCAGCAGATGAGCCAGGGCGATCGCGCGTCGATGGGTGCCGGGGTCTACGAAAACGAAGCAGTCAAAGAAAACGGCGTGTGGAAGTTCAGCGTCGTCCACACCTACAACACCTTCACGGCAAACTATAAAGGCGGCTGGGTGAACAGTCCCGGCGGCGGCCTGCCCGGACCGAGCGCGACTTACTCGCCAGACGGTCCACCCACGATGGTTTTCGCGATGTTCCCCAAAGTTTATCTGGTCCCGTTCCACTATCCGAATCCGGTGACCGGCCGGCGGGTGCAATGAATTCGTTAACGCTGCATTACATTTACGATCCTCTATGTGGATGGTGTTATGGATCATCGCCTCTCCTCCAAGCCGCCGCTGAGAGTGATCGCTGGAACATCCAGCTTCACGCTGGGGGCATGATGGCGGGTCCCAATCGTCAGCCGGTGACTCCAGCTTGCGCCAATTCGTTCTGAAGCACGACATGCGCATCGCCGAATTGAGCGGCCAGCCCTATGGACAGGATTACCGCGAGGGACTCCTGCGGCAAGACGGTGTCATGTTCGATTCCGAACCGCCCATCACCGCCATCCTGGCTGCCGGACCCAAGGGCATGGCCATCCTGGAGCGAATCCAGCGGGCACACTACGTCGAGGACCGCAGTATCTATGACAAAGCCGTGCTGATGGAGCTGGCTGCGGAGCTGGGCTTCGATGCGGTCGCGTTCCGCGATGTATTTGAGCGCTTCTCCGGAAAACCCACGATAAATCACATCGCCGAGAGCCGCGCATTGCTCGATCGCGTCCAGGGTGCGGGATTTCCGACCTTTGCCTTCGAGTGGCGGACAGTTCAAGCTCATCGACTCTTCGCCCTTTTTGGGACGAGTGGAAAAATGGAAGGATGCTCTGCGCCGGGCCGGGCCGATGGATGGCACGCAGCAACCGGGCGCTGTGTCTAGTTCTCCCGTTGATGGACTTCCTCCTCCCTAACCCCAATCCGATAATGCTTTTCGCGATTGCGGGAAAGGTACAGAGAATCGACACTCATTGTCCGGTTGTGGGAGCCGGCTTCGGATATGCCCGTATAGTCAGAAAACTCATGCGCGTACAATAAGACTCGAACGATCTGCAGCCCAGTGGAATACCCGCTCACCATGGGGAAACCAATATAGAAATCCGACTCCTGGCGAACTCAAGACCGGCCTCAGTTGCCTTCACTCTATGTAGTAGACTGTGGTAGCTTGTTGATTTCCGAAGGAGTCAACAGCTACGAAAATGACTACACCTGGGAATCGCAACTGTAGACGATGTGGCCAACCCATTGAATATATGGAGCATGTGGGCGTTCACTCTCGCACGTTCCGATGCCTTGGGCGCAGGGGGTCGTGAGTTCGAATCTCGCCGCCCCGACCAAAGCTTTTGTTTTCAGTATTCTTCTTACGTCAAACAAGCTGTGAAAGAAGCACCGCGCATCTGTCCCCGATGCAGTGGACCGCCCCAAGCGGCCTTGATAACGTGGGAGTTATAGATGGATCAGTGGGCTAGAATTCACCTTTCTAACTTCGACTATCTACATTTTCGACTACAATTTGGTCGCCTCATCTCATCTCACCAGGGCAACCGTAGGCTTAAGGCCATCCTCATCCAGGGTGCCGAGCATTGGAACCTGGATGACGACGCAACACTTGCACAGTCTTCTTGAGTCGAGAATTCGCGCAATCGCGGGACCGATCAACACCGGCGAAAGGCGCGGGCCATTGAGGAGCTCTGCGAGCAAGGCTCCCCGGGCTGAGTGTGCCATCACATTGCTGGCGCATGTATCATGATGAGCATGCGTTATCCCTTCCTTGGCACCTTGCTGCTGACAGCTATTGCCGGATTGGCGATTGCGCAGCCCTCCGGCCCCATTACGTTCGAACGGATTCAGAACTCGAATCGCGAGCCGCAGAATTGGCTCACCTATTCGGGCAACAACATGGGGCAACGGTACAGCCCACTCACACAGGTCACGCCGCAGAACGTCCAGAATCTGGAGCTGGCCTGGCTGTGGCAGGCGCGCTCGGTCGAAAAGTTTGAGGCGACGTCGATCGCGCTGGACGGCGTGCTCTACACCGTTCAGGCGCCGAACGACATCGTGGCGCTCGACGCCGCCACAGGCCGGCCACGTTGGACGTTCCTGTACCGAAACCTGCCGGAGGGGCGCAACTGCTGTGGACAAGTGAACCGCGGTCTGGCCATCCTGGGCGAGACGCTGTTTATGGGAACGCTGGACGCGCACATCCTCGCCGTCGACGCTAAGAGCGGCACGTTGCTGTGGAAGACCAAGGTCGCCGAGGCCAGTCAGCGCTATGCGATCACACACGCACCCCTTGTGATCAAGGACAAAGTGCTCGTGGGCACGGCCGGCGGGGACGGGGGTGCACCCGGAATCATCGCGGCGTTCGACGCGAAGACTGGCCAGGAGGTCTGGCGATTCCACACCATTCCGGAACCCGGCGAGCCGGGGAACGACACCTGGAGCGGCGATTCGTGGAAGAAGGGCGGCGCTGCCGTGTGGAACACCGGCGCGTACGATCCTGAATCGAACCTCACGTATTGGGGCACGGGGAATCCCGCGCCGGATTGGGACGGACGCGAGAGGCTCGGCGATAATCTGTACAGCAATTGCGTGGTCGCGCTGGACGCGGATACCGGGAAGCTCAAGTGGTATTACCAGTTCACGCCGCACGACGAGATGGACTACGATGCGACCCAGGTCCCGGTGCTCGCGGACCTGAATTGGCAGGGGCGGCCGCGGAAGGTGATGCTGTGGGCCAACCGCAACGGGCTGATGTATGTTCTGGATCGAACCAGCGGGGAGTTCCTGCTGGGCAAGCCGTTCGCCAAGGTGAACTGGATGGACGGTTTTGACGAGAAGGGCCGGCCAAAGCGGGTGCCCGGCATGGGGCCTTCGAAGGAAGGCACGTTGATCATGCCGACCGTGAACGGTGCGACGAATTGGTATCCGCCGTCGTACAGCCCTCGCACGGAGCTGTTCTATATTCCTGGCTGGGAGAACACGGGCAGCATTGCAATTGAGGGCG
>Ga0105238_10006691_pt1 | contig 11498 bp, 3 predicted proteins | sample KBSC34metaG_FD_81526 | JGI IMG/M metagenome (GOLD analysis project Ga0105238, IMG submission 81526) | Corn rhizosphere microbial communities from Kellogg Biological Station, Michigan, USA - KBS C3-4 metaG | ecosystem: Host-associated > Plants > Roots > Rhizosphere > Soil | place: Michigan, USA... | reverse complement strand
TGTGGAAGGCGAGCATATCGAGACGGAAATGCGGACCGCATCCGGCATCGTGAATGCGGAGGGCCAATACATCGCCGGCGCCGTATTGATTACTGCAGGTTACTCCGCAGATGGCAAATACTCTCATTACTTAATAGTCCAGGCGCAGATTGAAGTCGGAGGCGTTCTCCTAATTCCGGGCAACTATGCCCTTGGCTGGAGCAGGATGGACGCGCAGGATGCTCTGAACGTTCATCTAAACGATGCGACCTCCGGCAAACTGATGGGGGTCGCAGTCGCGCATCGCATTCCCGGCTCGGGAGGAGTTGAAAGCCTGCGCATCTGGCCGCCTGAAGAAAAGGGATTTATCCAGATCGGCCGCTTCGAAATTCCCTATAAATTCCCGTCAAAATAGTGCGTCGGAGGTCTCTTCCTGAGCGGGAGGTCTCCATCCTTTGGGCGATTTTCCCTCCCGATCTTTCATCCGTATACTGGCTGCCATGTTTCCGTCACGGCAAGTAATGACCACTGCAGCGATGCTGATGGGGCTGGCGACACCGATCGCAGTCCACACATTGTCTGCCCAGATGCAGGGCTCCTCGCAACCGGGCGTTGCAACCGGCGGTGGTGAGGCCACCGGATCTCCGCACGCCCCTCAGCTTGACGCTCAGCATCGTCCCATCACAGCAGGCGGCTTTGTGGCGAACGGGCCCATCGTGCTCGAAGACATCTCAGGAAAGGCCGGGCTGACTCGCTGGGCCCACAAGATGGGGACGTCGCAGAAGAAGTACATCATTGAGACCAATGGATCCGGCATCGGGCTGATTGATTACGACAATGATGGCTGGTTGGATATCTATGTCGTTAGCGGCTCGACATTCGATGCGCTGGACGGCAAGGAGAGCTCTCCGCACGCCGCCCTCTTCCACAACAACCACGATGGCACCTTCACTGACGTGGCTGCGAAAGCCGGCGTGACCAACGACAGATGGGGCATCGGAGTAGCCATCGCCGACTTCGACAATGACGGTTGGCCGGACATCTATGTCAGTAACTGGGGCAAAAACAGGCTCTATCACAATAACCACGACGGCACGTTCACGGACACCGCGGAGAAAGCCGGAGTAACCCTGGGCAATTGGTCTACGGGCGCTACGTGGGGCGACTACGACGGGGATGGCAGACTCGATCTGTTTGTACCCGGCTACGTCCACTTTGATCGCGATCATCTGCCGTCGAGCGGCGGTAGCGGCCTGCCGGATACCTTTTGCAGCTTCCGCGGCGTTGCCGTCAACTGTGGTCCGCGGGGCCTGAAGGGCGAGCCCGATCACTTGTTCCACAACAATGGCGACGGAACATTTACCGATGTCAGTGAGAAAGCCAATGTCGCGGACAAGCCGGGCTACTACGGCCTCAGCTCACTCTTTATCGACATCAACAACGATGGCAAGCTCGACCTTCTGGTGGCTGATGATTCGACGCCCAATTACCTCTATCTCAACAAAGGCGACGGGACATTCGAAGATGTGAGCTATTCTTCCGGCTATGCGTTGAACGAGGCCGGGCGCGAAACCGCCTCGATGGGCATTGCGGCGGGTGACTATGCCAACAATGGCATGGTCGACATCTTTAACACGACCTTTTCGGACGACTATAAGCCGCTCTACCGCAACGAAGGAGACGGCAACCTCACAGACATCAGCTATCAGGCGGGTATCGCGGAAGTCTCAGTTCCCTTTCTCGGCTGGGGCGACGCTTTCTTCGATTACGACAACGATGGCTGGAAAGACCTCATCATGTCGGATGGGCACGTCTATCCCCAGGCTGACAAGAACCCGTGGGGCACAAGCTGGGCGCAGCGCCCTGTGCTCTTCCGCAATCTTGGCGGAAAGAAGTTCGAGCCTGTGCCGCCCGTCGAAGGAACTGGCCTTGCGGACGTTATATCAGGCCGCGGATTGGCCGTGGGCGATCTCTTCAATGATGGGCAGCTGGATGCCGTTATCAACGTAATGGATGGTCATCCAGTTCTGCTGCGAAACGTTTACGCAGATAAAAACCATTGGCTCGAGCTGAAACTGATAGGTGGCGCCCAAAGCCCGAGGGATGCTATCGGCGCAACCGTCTATGTGACGGCAAATGGTATGCGCCAGCGCGCTGACGTGACCAGCGGCGGAAGTTATGCCTCAACCAGCGATCCACGACCCCACTTCGGGCTTGGATCCGCCACGAAGGTGGATGACATTGAGGTCCACTGGCCCGACGCGAAGGTCGAGCACTTCGCTGTTTCTGGAGTAGACCGGATTGAACCTCTCACGGAGGGTCGCGGAGCTGCAACTGGTGCGACGCGATAACAATGGCGGAGAACTGAGCGAATACTAAAACGACAGTCTTGCGCCCAGTTGAATCTCTCGGCCAGGCGTCGTGCTTTCAGTTATGCTGCCAAATTCCGCAGTAGCAACAAAGCGATTGGGCGTACCCAGATTTGTGTGATTCAACGCATTGAAGAACTCCGCGCGCGTTTCAATTCTGGTATGCTCACCAACGCTGAACTCGCGCACGATTCCGAGGTCCATGGACTCAAGGCCCGGCCCATAAACGGAGTTCCGCCCCGCATTGCCAAAGGTATAAGCGGCCGGGGCTGCAAAAGCCGCCGGATTGAACCACGTTGTAGCATTCCGGACATTGCCCGAATACACCGGCACCCCCGTGACATTCGCCCGGATGGGATTCTCTCCCACTACTGTCCCCGCGTTTGCCGTATCCCCGAAAACAGAGATGGTGAAGGGGAAGCCGGATTGCGCTTGAAATGCCACTGAACCGCGCCAGTCGCGGGTAAGCGCACGTGTCAGGCGGCTCATGTCCCATGCGGACGGGCTATACACCAGGCTCAGGGCAAAACGATGCCGGAGGTCACAACCTGGACCCTTCTCGGCGTTCAAATCGCCATTATTTTGCGGAATTGCTGACTCAAACATCGGCGACCGGAAGTCCGGGGCATTTTCCAGAGCCTTCGCAAAGGTGTAGTTCGCCAAAAAGCTGAGCCCGTGCGCATAACGACGGCGGAGGTTTACGTAACCGGCGTCGTACCAACTTTGTGAGGTATTCTCCAGCAGATTCATCGTGCTCACCGGGAAAGTGCTGCTGGACACGGTTACGTTTTGCGGAAAGACCGTATTGTTTACAAAACTGATCTTGGGAAATGGGCGCCGCGGCTGGATCAGGCCCGGACCCGGCTGGGCGTTGTTGATCAGGTGGGAACGCTGCAGATGGAATCCACGCGCGCCAAGATATCCGACCTCCAGCGTGGTTTGATTGCCAATCTGCCGTTCCAGTGACGAGCTCCACTGCTGAACGTATTGCGGAGGCGCATGCAATTGCAGCGCGGTAAAGCTGACAACGGTTGTGCCGAGAACCGGCGTCGGGAAATTAAACGTGCTAATACTCGGAATGAAGGGATCACTCTGCGACGTCTGGGGAAAAACGTAAGGGACATTGTGGCGCTGGTTGCACCATGTGTTCATGTCGACGGGGGTATAGAAGATGCCATACGCAGCTCGCCACACAAGTTTCAGGCCAGGAACGCTTTGCGCCACACCGACACGCGGAGCGAAGCGAAGCATATTCGAATACATCAAACCTCGCGGATAGCCATTCTGCCCGCCGATGAATGCCTGGGGGATTCCACTGCTCAAATCCAGGTTGCTGTTTGTGTAGTCGATATCCACGAGAGGGCTCATATATTCGTAACGCACGCCGTAGTCAAGCGTTGTGGTCGGCGTGAGGCGCCAATTGTCCTGCGCATATCCATCCGCGTACCACTGGCGCAGCTGCATTTGCGGCACTCCGGCCTGTCCTTGACGGGCCGCTGGAAGACCCAGCAGAAAATTGGCGAGTGCGGAGCCAGTGCTGTGATCATTCAACGCATATTGCGTCGTGTACCCATTGGTGAACTGGTAGTAGCCCCGGTTCTGGAAAAAGCCCCACATTGGCCAGATGAACTTCTGGTAGGCGCCCCCAAACTTCACTGAGTGACGGCCGAGTTGCCAATTCAAACTATCCCGACCCTCTATTACCGTGTCCCAGGCCTGCATCGGTGTCGCAATGTAGTTATCGCCCAACGGAGAATAACCCTGCACGCTGAAGTAGGGCGCGCCCCATGCCGCAGGCCCTCCGAAGCCGGTACCGGTGATTCCGAGTTGCCCAACAATGTCAGTTTTGTTCGCGCTCTCCGTTGTGTGAGACATCGCCAGGCGCGAGACGGAGAGCGCTGCCGTATTGACCATATGCGCGGATATTAATTTGGTCCATGCCAGTGTGCCCTGCTGGGCGAAGTTATCGTGGTACATTCCAAAGCCTGGAAGGCCCTCAGGCATAAAACCGTACTCACTGCCTGCGGAGTAACGAACGAACATACTATCCCCGCGACTGAAGGTGTGATCTACGCGAAATGTGCCCTGGGCGTCCGTCATGCGCTCTTTACGCACGTCGAGATAGTTGTTCGCATCATTGCCGGCGCCCACCACGGTTGGCTGGCCCATCATCGTCATACCGCCCATGTCCATGGTGTTGGGCAGCGGCGTATATTGCTGCAGCATGATGCGGGCAACCTGGCTGATGCGGTTAGGCGGTATGACGTTGAGAACGCCGTTATAGGAAAACTGCTGCCGGATATATTGCGGGTTCGATAGGCTGACCGGCTGACTGGGGTTGTAGCTTGGATTTGCAGTTGTTGTGCTGGGATCATAGATATTGACCCCGCTCTGAGAAAAATCGCCAGCAGCTTCCGCGGCTGAAGGTACGGTATCGACCATGGTCATGTCTTTTACCAGACGCAGCCCTTCATAGTTCGCGAAGAAAAACGTCTTCCCTGCATGCGGCACCGGACCGCCCAGCGAAGCCCCAAAATTGTTCTGCACAAGAAAATTCATGCCACTCATCTCTTCAAACGAGAGCGCGTCCATCGCTCCATTGCGAAGAAATTCATAGGCCGTCCCATGAAGGTGGTTCGTCCCGGAACGGGTCACGATGTTGATCTGGCCTCCTCCAGCCCCGCCCATCTCGGCCGAGTAGCTGCCAATCTCAACCTGAAACTCCTGCACAGCATCAGGCGAGGCGCTGAAGTTCTGCGTATTAAAAGTCGGATCCGTGTTGACCGCGCCGTCGAGCAGGAAATAATTGCCATTCGGACGGCTGCCGCCAATGCTAACCGCAGAACGTTGTCCGGGCCTCCAGTAGAGCGGATTCATGTCGCCAGCTGCTGCCCCATGGCTGGCGTGTGCGCCGGGAACCGTAAGTACCAGATCAATCAGCATCCGGCCATTGAGGGGAAGAGAGTTGACCGAGTGCTGATCGACCACCTCGCCCACGCTCGGATCCTGTGCTTTCAGCAGTTCGCCTGACGAGTGAACCGTGACGGAATCGGTTTTCTCGCCAACTTTTAGTTGCAGGTCCAGCGTCATCTTCTGCCCAACCTCAAGATCCAGAGACTGCACCGCCTGCGCGAATCCGTTGTGATTGACCGTGAGTTGATAATTGCCCGGATCCAGGCCGTCGATTTCGTAGCCACCGTATCCGTCGGCAGAAACCACGCGAGACACGCCTGTTGATGTCTTGACCAGGTGAATCTCTGCCCCTGCAATCACGCGACGCTGAGAGTCGACCACTGAGCCGCGCAGCTCCGCATAATTGCTTTGCCCTTGCACAGGCAAAGCCGCAACGAAAGCCGCTATCGCGCAAAAGACCCCGCCAAGAGTCCGATTCATTTTGTCCTCCGGAAGACTGTCGCTTAGAAAGCCCGGAGAATGATCCTGCCAGCCAGGGATTGTTGTCTTCCGCCGACGTAGGGATGTATAAATCATCCTTTAGTTTTAGATAATTGCCCATCGAAGGCTGCATATCCGAATCTTAGGCTTGGGTCTTACACTGTTTCGCGCGATGAATGTCCTTACTGGAATGTGCCGATTGGCGCGGATACTCGGTGTATTGATGGCGGTTACCGCGCTCGCGTGTGGTGTCGTGTCCTTTCGATCACGACCATCTGCAGCGGCCGCAGATCCGGCACTGGAACGGGACAACTATTCTCATAATGTCGCGGAGCACTATAACTATCACTTTGGGCCGGACAAGCCCTTTCTCCCATCGAATGCTACGACCGACACCGGCCAGTTCATTGACTCCAAGAGCTTCCTCTCAGCGAAATACTGCGGCCATTGTCATCAGGAGGCATATGCGCAGTGGCGGCAGAGCGCGCACGCAAATTCATTCCGAGCGCCCTGGTACGTCAAGAATGCCAACATGCTGCGCGACGCAAAAGGCATCGAATACACGCGCCATTGCGAAGGCTGCCACAATCCCGTCGCGCTGGTCTCCGGTGCCCTCACCAAGGGCTCGCCTATCGATCGCCACTTCGACGATGATGGCATCACCTGCTCGGTATGCCATTCGCTCCAGAAGGTTGATGCGCGGGGCACCGGAAGTTACATAATCGGGCAATCGGCCGCCCTGGTGGATGAAGACGGCAAGCCTATCTACGGCGAGGTGCCCGACAAAGAGATCATGGCCCACCTGGACCGCCACTCCCAGGCCGTGATGAAGGACTTCTACAAGACCAGCGAGTTCTGTCAGGGATGCCACAAGGCTGCCTTGCCGAAGATGCTCAACGACTACAAGTGGCAGCGTGCCATCTTCCTCAGCGATGAGTGGCAGCAGGCATCCTTTGCCAAGCAGTCGCCGCTCCCCTTTTATGTAAAGCCGGCGGTATCCAACTGCCAGACCTGCCATATGGTTCCGGAAGAGGCCCGCTCGCAGGAATATGGCGCGAAAAACGGCAAAATAGCATCTCACCGTTGGCTTGGCGCGAATACCGCAATCGCAAAATACTACGGTTACAGCCAGCAACTAGAGAGAACAGTAGAGTTCCTCAAGAACGGTGCCCTCAACGTCGATATCTTTGGCATCCAGCGCAACGGCGGCAACTTCGTCGCGCCTCTGGGAACCGCTCCTGTAGACATCGCACCTGGTGACGACCTCACCGTAACAATGGTGATCCAGAACAAAGGAATAGGGCACAACCTGATCCCTGAGCAGCGCGATTTCTACGAGTGCTGGGTGGAGTTCGACGCCGTTGATGCAGCGGGTCACACTCTGCTGCATTCTGGCAGCCTTACACCCGGCGGTGAGCTGGATCCCAACGCTCACAGCTTCACCAACCGCCTTGTCAGCTCCAGCGGCATGCTGAACGATCACCATCAGGTGTGGGACACGCGCGTCATCGCCTTCAATAACACCATTGCCTCCGGCCGCTCACAGATTGTGCGCTACGAGCTCAAACTGCCCGCCAAGGCCACCGGGCCAATCAAGCTCACCGCCAAGGTGAACTACCGCCGCTTCAATCAGCATTTCATCGACTTCGGCCTCGATAAGCACTACAACCTGCCTGTCGTTGAGATGACTTCACGCCAGCGCACGCTCGTGGAGGGTGTGAATCCGGCGACAGCGCCCGATCCCCAGGACAACCCGGACTGGATGCGGTGGAACAACTACGGCATCGGCCTCCTGGATGCGCAGCAATATGAAGAGAGTGTCGCAGCGTTTCAGCGGGTTGCAGCCTTGCGGCCGGACTACGCTGATGCCTACACCAATGTCGCAATTGCCAACTTCTCCTGGCAGCGCTATGCCGACTCCCGCGCCAGTCTTGAGCGCGCCTTCGCGCTCGACCCTAAAAACGCCCGCGCGCTCTATTACATGGCGCTGGTGGAGCGCGTCCAGGGCCATCCCGACGCTGGGATCGCAGACCTTCGCGCGCTTCTCGATCAATATCCCCGTTCTCGTGATGCTCGCCGCGAATTGGGCTTTTCACTGTATCAGCAGCAGAGATACGAAGAGGCCCGCAAAGAATACGAGGCCCTGCAGTACATCGATCCTGACGATTTGTCTGCTCACTACATCCTTTCGATCGTCTACCGCCGGTTGGGCATGAAGGATGCGGCCTCGCGTGAAGCAGCTGCCTTCGCCGACCAGAAGGACGACCCGACAGCCAACACTTACGCGCTCGACTACCTTCGCGACCATCCTGAGATCACGGCAGAGAGTGTTCCATGGCACATCCATCGCCAGGCCGGCATTGAGGCTGAGGCCAACGCAGGCAACAGCCGTTGATCCAAGGCCAGTATCTAACCACACCGCGGCTCGACCAAGCGGTCGTAGAATGCTCAAACGATGCGGACGGCCCTCACAGCCTTCTTACAGCTGTCGAGCTAAGCGTCTACTCTGCCGCCCGCCCTGCGACCGCGTGGCGCATTTGCTTGCTCGCTCATGTTCGATACGATGGCGGCGATTGGAAAGACCGCCGATCACAACAACGCACAAAAAGCATCAGCCGTGAGGCATGCCCCACGGCTGATGGATGGAGGAACAGCTTAGCCGTATCTCAGAATCGGATATGGCCAACCAGTTCTATGACTCGCCCGCCCACGGTTACGGCTGAGATTTGCCCGTGATGCACATATTGCGCCCCCGGGTTGGGTAGGTTGTTATCGACCTGGCTATCTGGGTTAGCGAAAGACGGATGATTGACGAGATTGGTCGCATTCGCGGCAAACTCGAAACTCAACCGCTCAGTAAGCGGGAACGTCTTGTGAATCGAGCCGTTGATAACGTGAAGCCCAGGCCCATAGATGCTATTGCGTCGCATATTGCCCAGTGTTCCCGCTGTCGGTGCTTGATATGCAGCTGGATCGAACCACTGATTCAGCGTTCGACTCTTGCCGGCCGCCATCGGATTACCTACCTGGTTCGGATACCACTTGAAACCCGAAGCTTGTGTGGTTGAGGCATAGCTGTTGGTCGAATCGACCATATTGGGTGTGAATGGGTGACCGCCCTGCCCAACAAAAGTAAGAGACATAGTCCAGCCACCGATTCCTTCATCCAGCCATTTATTGCTGTTGAGGAACCTCCGGCCACGACCGAACGGCAGGTCGTACGTACCGTAGGCCTTGAACATCTGGCGGACGTCGAAGTTTGCCGCGCCCCAGTTGGCATGAACATCGTAAGCGTTCTGCCAGATGGTTGTACCTTGCTGCGATCCCCAGCCTGAGGAGTCCTGGGCATCCGTCATATGGGACCACGTGTAGTTTGCATTCATGGTCAAGCCATTCCTCATGCGGCGCGCAAAGACAGCTTGTAACGCATGGTAATTCGATGTGGCAATTGTCTTGAATCCGCTGATGGCCTGGTACTGCGGATACGGACGCGAGCTGGCATCGTTCGGCCCAAGCAGGCCTACAGGCACCTGATTGAGGTCAGTGTTGAACAGCAGGTTCTTGCCATGGCTTCCCACATAACCTAGCTGAACCAGCATATTCCCGGTAACCTGGCGTTGTACTGTCAGGTTCCAGTTGTAGAGGATGGGGAGCGGCTGATCGTATTGCATATATCCGACTCCCTGGCCGTTGTAGGCTTCTGGGGCAGTTGGTGAGTTGAGATAGAGAGTATTGACGCTCTTTCCCTTTGCCCCCTGAGGGTTTTCATTGCCGGTGCCCCCTAGGAAAGCCACTGGCGATGCATTGCCGGTGGAGTCCGCTTCACTGCCACTGGAATTAACTGAGTTTCCAAGGCAGCAGCTGGCGTAGTTATCCACGTTCCACGGGAAGGTATACATGCCAATGCCCCCGTTCACAGTGGTTTTGTTGCCGATCTGATAGGAAGCACCGAATCTCGGCAGCCAGTTGTTCCACTTATTCGCCTGCAGGCGGGTCCTTCCATTGGTGTGGGTCGCCGCGTACCACATAGCACCTGGCGTGTTGGTCGCCGGGTTGGTAATCGTGGTATCGAACGAGCGCATATTCTGTGAGGGGTCCGTCCAGCCGGTTCTTCCCTCCCAGCGCAAGCCAAGGTTCAAGGTCAGCTTGGGCGTTACCTTCCAGTCATCCTGAACAAACACGCCGGGGTTCTTCAATCTGCCGTAGTAGGTCGGCGAGACCTTAGCCGACCAGTTTTGCACGTAGCCCAGCAGGAAGTCCGCGTAAGGATCCCCGCCCAAAGTACCCGAGCGGGTATACGACCCGGTGAACCCTAGCGTCGCTCCATTGATATTGCCCCACGCGGTGGAATCCGCGCGGTAAGCAACCATCTCGCCGCCAAAGTGGAGAGCATGGCGGCCGCGGATCATCGTCACCACATCCGACTCGGTGAAGATATTCTCGCGATAGTTGGCGGAAGTTCCCGGTCCTAGGCCATAGTAACCACCGCCAATCGTGATTGTCGGAAAGATATCAGCTTTCGCGTACTGCAGGCCGAGCTTAGCCGGCCATCCCTGGTTCCGTGTAGGCGATTTCAGCAGGTCGTACTCGCCCATCCAGCCCGCGCGCGCCTCGTTGGAGGTTCTGGCGCTGAAGGTGTGATAATCCGAAAGCTGTCCGCTCATATTCTCTACGTCAGCTATTGTGACGTTTACGGGATACACAATTCCACTGCCAACGAAGGTCGTAGGGTACGCAAACGCAGACGATCCTGTCAGCCGGTTCTTGCTCGTAATATCCGCGTCAAAACGGCCAAACCATTTCTGCTCAGTCGCTATGTTCAGAGGCGCCGCCACAGTAAGATTGTTGTTCGTAAACGATGCGTCCGGCACCTTGGGGAAGATTGCCTGGATATTCTTTGCGACTGGGTCGATCAAGGCGGCAGGGATCTTGTTACCCTGCCCGTATTCGCTGGCAAATGACTGCCGTGTGACCACTCCATTCACCACAACCTGCGTCGTCGGATCATAAATCGTGGGAAGCCCGGTGAAATCGCCCGCCTTCATCGCCTCGGTGGGGACAGTAATGGTGCTTTGATTACCCACGGCATGTTGAATCCTGTGTTCCCAGTCGAGGAGAAAGAAAATCTTGTTCTTGATCACTGGCCCGCTCACCTGCCATCCGAAATTGTTTAGGTGCAGCACAGGCACCGCAGGAACAGGATGTTTTCCGAAAGCGTAGTTAGCGGCATTCATTGCGGAGTTTTCAAAGTAGTCGTATGCCTGGCCATGGAAGGTATTGGATCCACCTTTGCTGACCTGGTTGAAGACGATGCCGCCGCTGCCGTATTGGGCAGACATGTTTGAATCCGAGACCTTCACTTCGCCGAGCGTCTCAAAGATCGGCGTGTTGATCACGTTGTCGCTCATCGGCGAGCTGATCGTTGAGCCATCCAGCAGTGCGTTGGAGAATGGAAGGCTTCCGTTCGCAGAAAGGCTTCCCATTCCGGGGTTCGCCTGGCTGCCCGCGTTTCCTGACGTGCCCGGCAACAACAGGGTGAACGACTGCCAGTCCGGGTTGCCGGTCTGAGGCAAGGTTTCCAAGGTCTCCGTGGACAGAGTGGTTGACAGTTCCGCGCTTGTCGTCTGCATCAGGGGAGCTTCTGTGTTCACCACAACTTTCTCTGTCGTTTGTCCTACAGCCAACTCGACGTTCAATCCTATCTGGCCGACCTCCAGAAGCAATGGTCCGCGCTGCTGCGATGAAAATCCCTCGCGC
>Ga0105238_10006689_pt1 | contig 11501 bp, 8 predicted proteins | sample KBSC34metaG_FD_81526 | JGI IMG/M metagenome (GOLD analysis project Ga0105238, IMG submission 81526) | Corn rhizosphere microbial communities from Kellogg Biological Station, Michigan, USA - KBS C3-4 metaG | ecosystem: Host-associated > Plants > Roots > Rhizosphere > Soil | place: Michigan, USA... | reverse complement strand
CATCGTTGTCTTGCTTACATTGGAGATTCCAAGCTCGTGGGCGCGTTCGGTCAAGCTCTTGCTGTTTGCAACGACTACATGCGCGCAAGCAGCAGCGACTCTCTCTGACCAAAGCAGAACGATTCGCATCACGCCAGAAGCAGTCTCGAGTCGCAATCCGCGTAGAAAATAAACACGTATAGGCACTCGGCGAATCCAGGCCGCAATATTTCCTAGGAGCCCGGCCTTGGGAGTGCTGAACTCAACGATGTGCGGCTTCAGCTTTCCTATTAGGTGCAACATCCTCCAGAATGAGAAGACGTCTCTAAATAAGTCCACACCCCGTGCCATTGGCACAAAGTGATCCACAAGTGCGTTGAAACGCATTTCGCCCACGGATAATTCTCCGGGACCGGACACAATGGATACGCGAAAACCTGCCTTTCTCAAGGCTTGGGATTTTGCCTCAAGCAAGCTGCACGTTTGAGTGCTTGTTACACCAACGAGGATATGTGGCTCCAGCAAGCCGCCATCGAAGACCTCGAGTTGTCCGGCTCGAGCGTTTCTCATTCAGGAGTGAGCTCGCATTACTCAAAGTAAACGCAACTCTAGCAAGCCGCTCCAGTATTGCTTGTGAGAGCGGTCACTTACTCTGGGTCAACTCAATCGCTAGCGTGAACATCTGGCGATTTATGTCCGCACGGCAGAGACCTACTGTTCTCCTTCTCATCCCGCACCTCGGTGGCGGTGGGTCCGAGCAGGTGATCGAGGCCTTGGCGCGTTCATTTGACCCTGCAAAATACTCCATCCATCTCGGCCTGATCACTGCTGCGGGAGAGAGGGTCAAGCCTTTTCCTTCAACAGTTCTGGTTCATCAACTTCGCGCATCGCGCGTCCGCATAGGGGCCTTCAAACTGCTGAGACTCGTCTGGCAACTTAAACCCGACCTCATCTTTTCTGGCATCTCCCATCTCAACCTGCTAGTTCTTGCTCTCAAGCCCTTGCTCCCTCGATCGACGAGGATCATTGTCCGGCAGAACGGGGCACTCAGAGCAAGTCTCAATTGTTATCCCCGTTCGGTTTCGCGACGTGCCCACTCACTCGGCTATCGCCGCGCTGACCGCGTCATTTGCCAATCGGAGCCCATGGCCCGCGAGATTCGGCGGTGCCTCGCCGTTGATCAGTCAAGGCTCTTAATTCTGCCGAATCCAACGAACATAGCCAGGTTCCGCAATCATGGCCTTTCGAAATACGAGCCGGTCGCGTCCCTGCCTACTCTTCTCGCTGTTGGGCGGCTTGTCCCTGAAAAAGGCTTCGATATCCTGCTCCATGCGTTTGCCTCTCTTCTAGACTTGCCGATCTCTGCACGGCTCACCATTGTCGGAGAGGGTCCGGAGGCGCGCCGCCTTCAAGAACTCTCAGAAGCTCTCGGCGTGTCTGACCGAATCGAATTTGCCGGCCACGTGCACGATCCTGTTCTCCGATTTCGCCATGCCTCGGTCTTCGTGCTCTCTTCACGTACCGAGGGCCTTCCTAACGCGATGCTCGAAGCAGCCGCTGCGGGACTTCCGATTGTGGCCACTCCGGCATCCCTCGGTGTCACTAGCTTGTTAAGAAATCGAAAGGGAGTATGGCTCGCTTCCGAAATCACTCCCAATGCCCTACGTGCTGCGATAGAAATGGCCCTCACCTCAGTCGGACCAGGTGTCCGGTATCCTCACGCCTGGATCGAGCCATTTGATCTTTGCCATGCCATACCCGCATACGAAGCCGCGATAGACCAGGTGCTCGCGGAGACGATTTCCTGATGCACGTTACCTACCTCATTCCCACAATCGACAGTATTGGCGGAGCGGAACGGCAACTGATGCTGCTCGCGATTGGAATGGCGCACCGCGGTTGGCGTGTCACAGTGATTGCACTCAGGGGCAACGGCGGCCAAGCCGCCCAGGTTCTCTCAATCGCCAACGTATCGTTCCTCAGCCTAGAGATGCGTAACGGCCTTCTCGATCCTCGTGGCTGGATTCGCCTTCGTCGATGGATCAAATCGGCAAAGCCCGACATACTCCACGCGCATCTGGCACAGGCGGCCCTGCTGGCTCGCTGCGTGCGGCTGCTGGCTCCCTATCGGGGCCTCGTCGACACCATTCATTCGCCTGCTACAGGCAGTGTGAGGCGCCAGCTTGCTTACCGTTTGACCTCAAGCTTGACGGATATGGTCACTACAGTAAGCCGAACCTGTGCCGAGCCCTGGCTTCGAGTTCGCGCAATCCGCCCTTCAGAGCTATTGATCATTCCGAATGGGATCGATAGTGCCAAATGGAGAGCAGCCAGCGATCATGACGGCAAAGCGGACTCTTTCTCGCGTGCGCCTGCGGAATTCCAATGGATTGCGGTAGGGCGGCTCGACCCCGTGAAGGACTACGCAACCCTCCTGCAGGCCTTCTCAATGCTCCCGCGGTCTGCTCATCTTGCAATCGCCGGTGCCGGACCATTGGAAAATGATCTTCGCCTGCAGGCCGAGGATTTACACATTCAGGACCGCGTCGCGTTTCTCGGATTTCAGGAAGATGTCCGACACCTTCTGCAAAACTCCGATGGATTTGTTCTTTGTTCTCGATGGGAGGGGCTTCCGATCGCACTGATGGAAGCCTCTGCATGCGAACTTCCCGCTGTTTTTACTGAAACATCGGGTGCTCGAGAACTTTTCCCGTCTTCCAATTTCCCAAAAGTACCAGTAGGCGATTCTGCTGCTCTTGCTAAAGCAATGAGGTCGCTGATGGACCTGCCTAAATACGAGCTGCGCAAAGTCGGTAGAGCAGCGCGACAGCACATCGTCAACAATTTCGATCAACGGTTGGTGTTAACCCGTTTGGAGAATCTCTATAGCCAGCTGCTGTCAACCAGCTACTATCCATCACGGCTGCGAAGCAAAACCGGGCCAGGTCGAGACTCCGCTGTATGCTCTAGCAACACTACGTCTTGAGGTTGTGCGCGATCGTGGAGAAGATGGAGGTTACCTTCATTTCGTTGTCTTGAACCGATCGTGTCGCCCGATCGCCGCAGGCCTTCTCCATCCCCGGCCCAATGGCAGCGACACCAAACAGGAGCCATGTAACGCGGTTTTCCCACACCGTACCTGTGATCGACGAGAGAGCCCACACAAGCATCAGAATCGTCAGAGCAGACCTCAGCGGTTGTCTGGTTTTGTAGATCGCGCGAACAGTAAGGGCAACAATTGCCGCTGCTAAAGCAAGCCCGCAAAGACCGTCTTCGACCAGGATTGAAACGACTGTATTGTGGGCAGTGTCCTCAGGAGCCATTTCCGCCGCGACAACAAATGATCCGGCTCCATGTCCGAACAACGGGGCATCCTCAAAGGCTTTCCATCCCGCTGACCAGATATTCACTCGCTGATTCAAATCACCGGATTGCCATAGTTCTGCTGTGGTACCGAGTCTGTTGAAGGTGCCCTTCGGCGCCACCGCGAGGACAACGACAACAGACGCTCCAACCAATAGGCCTGCGGCAAGTGCGCCTGTTGTGTGTCGCCGAAGAGCCACCGCCGCACAGGCCGCCAAAGCCACAGCAGCCACCAGGAAGCCGCCCCTTGAAGCTGTCAGCAACACCGCCGCAAAGCCGATCGGAAAATACAGCAGCCAGAGCATGCGTTCGAAGCGGTGGCCTGGGCCCTCCGCCAACAACATTGCGATCGGAAACCCATACGTAAGATACCTCGCCACGTCGTTCGGGTCTTGCGTAATCGCAACAAACCTCACCTGGTCGGTAGCCATAGGGTTAGAGAGAATGAGGCTCGTAATTGTCAGGGCAGCTAGAACAAAGGTGCCTGCGAGCCAGGACCGAAGTAAAACCAGCAGACACTTCGAGTCCGCAACCAACTCCCATACCAGCCAGACCAGCATCATCTCTTGTGCATATCCGCGAAGATGTTTCAGAGTCTCGTGCTGTGCCACCGTCCAGAAGAAGCTGCAGCAGAACCAAAGATAGAGCGCGAGTACCGCCGCATGTACTAAACATGGCTTCTTGAAGCTTCGCTCGCGGATCACCGCTGCTGCCGCGATCATCGCAGTTCCCAAGCCGAGGAGTCTCGCAATGTTCCCATATGGCGCGCCAAAATCAAGCGAATATTCCCAGGGAATCGCAAATGCAAAGAGAACAAGCAGAATCCGCGCAACTCTTCGCATGCTAGAACCTCTGCGAGTAAACCAAGGCGGAGTAGATGCTGACCCCTGCCGCTGACTGAATCACGGACTCCATGCTCCTATTTAGCAGGTTCTTCGCCATCGAATCCGGCACGAAAAGAATGTCGTGATCCCGAATCGGCAGATCTGGATCCACGCCTCTCAGCATCCGTTTGAGATTGAGCGTTGTAACCGTACGCCCACCCGGCTGGTCTCGAATCAGGACAGCTTTTTTCAGAGCCGCGTTCTGCGTCGGACCCCAGGCGAGGGACATGGCCTGCACCACAGTGATCGCCTGTGCAGGATCGACTGCAAAGGCTCCGGGGCGAATCACGCTCCCCACTACATAAACGAGGCCTGCCCGCGCAACCTGCACCGTGTCACCCGGCAGCAACTCCGGATTGTGATTCCCGTTCGCATCCGAGCCAGAAGGATCAAGCGTCACAGCTATCGTGCTCTCCGGATCACCTCTGTGCGAAATCGTTACCAGCCTCCCTGCGTTCTGACTCAATCCCGATGCCGCAGAAATCAGATCAAGAAGGCGATGGTGCACTGTGTAGCTGTACACTCCCGGCCGTGACACCTCTCCCAGCACCGATACATCCAGTCCTGCATGTGCAGTCACCGAAACCGTAACCTGAGGATGCAGCAACATACCGTTGGCAGTCAGTGCAATCTCAATCGCGCGCGCAGCGGAACGTTCATCCATTCCCTCGAGATGCACTTCCCCCGCAAGCGGTAGCAGCACAGTGCCCGCAAGCGAAACGCGCATCGCGGAGTGCATCTCGGGCGCGTGTAGTTCAGTAATCTCCAGGATATCTCCAGGGGCGATTGGAGCCATGTCCAAGACCTGCAAGGACGAAGGCGATGATTCGCGAATCCCCTTCCGTTCACTTTCAGCGTTCCATACAATTGGGGCATCTTTGGAACTGGGCAAGCTCCTCGTTTCAGCCGATTGAGGTATCCGTGCAACCCCAGTAGGCAAGCCCGACGTGTTGGGCGTCGGCGCCTGGGCAAAGGCAGCGCCCGCACCCCAACTCATCATCACCATCAGGAGCGCAGCCTGAACGCTCCTCTTCTGAATACCTTCCTTGACAAGTACGACAGACGAACTCAACCAGAACGCGATGAACATCCCTATCGCCATATCCATTGGCACATTCGGTGAAGCAGCTTTAGACGATGGCCGCGCATAATCGATGACGGAGATAGCCGAACCCCGGCTACCCGCAGCCAGGGTCGCTTCTTCAGACTGATGCATCAAGTGCACGTAGACATCTCGCTGCGCGGATGCCTCTTGTCGCATCGTCGCGTAGATAAGAGCATCTCCGCTTAGCTTGATTCCCGCTTTGGCAGCTCCATCGAGTTCCTTGCGTACCAATTTCTCTCGAAGAATTGATGTTTTCCATGCTCTCCGAAAACAATCCACAAGCCGTGAATTCGCTCCCTTGATCTGCGCGTCAGCGCTCTCAACCTCTTTCCGGATTTCTGCCAGTCGTGGATAGTTGGGACCGTGCTCCGTTTCTAACTTCGCCCTTTCGAGCTGAAGCTCACTCTTTCGCACGTGTAACTGCTGCAGGAGGGCTCTCTCCGAGCTTCCGGCATTCCCAATCTTCAGTTCTGTTGCGGCCGTCTCCTCTGGATCGCCCGACATTGCCGCCTTAAATTCGGCTTCGCGCTCCACGCGATCTGCTGTCGCATCGGCAAGGTCTCGGCTCAGGGTTTCGATTGCAGTAATTGCGCCGGTTGCACTGATGTCCTTGGGACGGCCGCTATCCGTGTCACCGATACTGAGAATCCCATTCGCACGTTCGAACTCAGCTAGCCTTGCGTCTTCGCGGTCTATCTTCAACTTCATCTCGCGAAGTTGTGCATTGAGCCAATCTGTCTGCCATCGAGTCGCCTGCACCCGTGAAGCTGTTTCATGGCGTCCATATGCTGCGATGAGCTCATTCACTACGCTGGCTGACAAAGCAGCATCCTGTGATCGAAAGCGGATTGCGATCACAAATGTATGAGGCAAACTCTCGACGGCAAGTCTGGCATGAAATCTTCGCAAAAGGAACTCTTTAGCTTCCGCCGATGGATTATCCGGATTGAAGTCCGGAAACTTCATTTCGAAATTCCTGGAGAGGACATGACCCGAATAGAGTTTTGATCTTGTGACTACGTCCCACGCCAGCTGTTCGCTTCTCAGAACATTGGCGAGGGTCTCGAGCTGTATCTGGCTTGTCGCAACTGAGGCTGACAACGCAGTATCTCGCCGCTCGCTAGCCGGCGAATCCGGCGCCCCTCTGAGCTCTACCTTTCCGGTGCTCTCGTATTCCTTAGGGGCGGCCAGGCAATAACTCAGACAGAGAGTTATGAGCGTTCCAGCGATGCCCAAAAACAATCGCCGGTTGCAATGCAGGGCGTTCCAGAGATCGCTCAGCGAACTCCGCTCACCGCTGTCCTGCAGCTGCCGTTTTGCCGCATTTTCCAGACTCTCTGGGTCAGCAACAATCCCTGCCAACGATCAGCGTCCTCGTCCACGCTCTCCGAAGGCACTCGTCGGCACACAGTCCCACAGGCCGCTTCGGAACACACCGGCCTCATCAAGCACCGGATCGAAACGAAAACAGTTTCAACGATGTCTCAGCATATTGTTCGTGAGGAATATCACATATGAATGGAAAACAGAGCCGACCAGATCTTTCGCTTGGCTACTCCTCCATGACTTGCCGGTACCACTCCACCGTGCGCCTCAGCCCCTCGCGGAAATCAACGACCGGCTTATAGCCAAGCAGTTCTCCCGCCAGCTGAATATCCGCCAGCGAGTCTCGAATATCGCCTGATCGGTTCTCCGCATATGAAGGGTCCCCCGAGTACCCAGTAAGATCGCGCAAGATTCGAAAAACCTCATTCAACGTGATTCGTGACCCCGTCGCCAGGTTCATCATCTGCCCCGAAACCTTTTGCGCAGGCGCTGCCGCCGCCAGCAGATTCCCATGAACGACGTTATCGATAAACGTAAAGTCACGGCTCTGCTCGCCATCTCCATAGATAGTTGGTTGTTCGCCCGCCAGCATCTTCCGGCAGAAAATTGCGAGCACTCCTGAATAATGCGATGTCGGATCCTGAAAGGGCCCAAACACATTGAAGTAGCGCAAGGTCACGGTCTCCAGTGCGTACACACGCGCGAAGGCCTGCATATAATGCTCGCCTGCCAATTTCGCCACCGCATAGGGCGATATCGGCTTGGGCAGCATTTCCTCTCTTTTCGGAAGCGTAGGAGTATCCCCGTACGCCGAAGAAGATCCCGCGTACACCACTCTGCGTACCCCGGCCTCTCGAGCCGCCACCAGCATATTTAACGTCGCTGTAACGCAGTGCAGATTCGTACCCGCCGGATCCTTGACCGATCGAGGCACCGACGCCAGCGCCGCCTCATGGAATACAATCTCCGCGCCGCTGCACGCACGCGCGCAGTCTGCGGGATTCGCGAGGTCTCCCTCGATGAACTCCATCCCTTCAAGACCCGCCAGGTTGGTGCGCTTGCCGGTAATAAAGTTATCGATACCCCGGACCGACTCACCTCGCTTCAGCAACGCCGCAGCGATCGAACGACCAATAAAGCCAGCTGCGCCGGTAACAAGATATTTCGCCATCTAACCCTCCCCGGCAACTATCGTTCAATTACTGCCGGGCATACCTATGGTAATTGGTTTAACTCCCTGCACACGGACGACTTAGACCACTCGCCCTTATAATTCCCAGTATGACTCCCACCGCCCCCCAGGCCCTCTCCCTCTCTGACCTGAAGAAGAAGATCGAAACACGCCAGGCTCGTATCGGCATCGTCGGTATGGGATATGTCGGTCTCCCGCTTGCTCTCCTTTTCAGCGACGAGCGTTTCCGCGTCACAGGATTCGATATCGAGCAGCGCAAAGTTCAGACACTCAATGGCGGCGGCTCTTACATCGTTCGCATTCTTCCTGAATCAATCCAGAAAGCCCAGAAGGCCGGCTTCAGCGCCACCTCCGACTACTCGCAAATCGCTGAGATGGATGCCATCATCATCTGCGTCCCGACCCCGCTCAACGAGTACCACGAGCCTGATCTTAGCTACGTGACCGGAACCGTCGAGTCCATCGCACCGCACCTTCATCAAGGTCAACTTGTTGTGCTCGAGAGCACCACCTATCCCGGTACGACTGAAGAGCTCGTCGTTCCGCGAATAGAAACCGGGAATCCCCACGGCCTGAAGGTTGCGCGCAACTCAGAGGAATCCGGCATCCACGTCGCCTTCTCGCCCGAACGCGAAAACCCCGGCGAAGAATCGGTTGCACGCCACGATATACCCAAGGTTGTCGGAGGCTGCGGGGCTGCGGCAGCCGAACTTGCTTCTGCCTTTTACGGATCCATCTTCCGCCGAGTCGTTCCCGTCAGCTCCCCGTCCGTGGCTGAGATGACGAAGCTCCTCGAGAACATTTATCGCTGCGTGAACATCGCCATGGTCAACGAGCTCAAGCAGCTGTGCATGCGCATGGGGATCGACATTCACGAAGTGATCGACGCCGCCAAAACAAAACCCTTCGGCTTCCAAGCCTTCTATCCAGGTCCGGGCCTCGGCGGTCACTGCATTCCCATCGATCCCTTCTATCTCTCCTGGAAGGCCAAGCAGTTCGACTTCCGCACAAAGTTCATCGAATTGGCCGGCGAAGTCAACATCAACATGCCTTACTTCGTCATCGAGCAGCTCGCCGACGGTCTCAATAAGCACCGCAAGTCAATTAATGGCTCTAAGATCCTTGTGCTCGGGCTAGCCTACAAGCGCGACATCGACGACCTCCGCGAATCTCCGTCGCTTACCATCATCGAACTGCTCCGCGAGAAGGGTGCCGTTGTCTCCTACAACGACCCGTTCTTCCCAACCGTAGGCCGTGGGCGCCACTACGCCCTCAACATGACGAACACGCCGCTCGACAATCTGGGCCAGTTCGATGCCGTCGTTATTGTCACAGACCACTCCAGCTACGACTACAACGCGATCGTAGATCAGTCACAACTCGTCATCGACACCCGCAATGCAACCAAAGGAATGAGCTCTCCGAAGATAGTGCGCTGTTAGCACCGCTACGGCGCCTTTCCCTTGACAGGCTTCACAGATCGAATTCCGAAGCCGATCAGCGCATCAGCGCGATACCATCAGATTGCGGTAATAGTCTCATCGCCGATCTCATCCAGGGGAGTAGCACTATCGTGTTCACGCCCACGCCCATTGGCTACGTTCGCACGCCGTACACAGATACGAAATCCATTCCCAAAGGCCTCGGCGTCAGGCACGACGTCGAAGGCACCTTGGATTTGCTTCCTGAGTTTGAAATCGGCCTCACGGACATCGAAGGCTTCTCGCACCTCTTCGTCATCTGGGCCTTCGATCGATCGGATGGCTACGACCTTTTTGGCCCCTCACCCGCTGACAATCGCGCTCACGGCGTTTTCGCTACGCGCTCGCCACGCCGCCCGAATCCCATCGCGCTCACAGTCGTCGAGTTGCTCGGACGCGAAGGCCCGAAGCTCCGCGTCCGTGGAGTGGATATGCTCGACCGCACCCCGATCCTCGACATCAAGCCGTACATGTCCAGCATCCCCGCCGAGCAGTTGCGTCGCGGATGGCTGGCCGAAGCAGAGGCTCGCAAACAGGTTGATGGCAAATAGGATCGGGTGACCCGGAGCCCGCCATGGCCCTCGCCCTGAGCTTACCGCCGGGGCTCCTTGCAGTTAGGTCCTGGGATTGGCTCTTGCGGTGCTCTAAACTGAACACTCCCCGACTCCCACAATGTGACTCCCAAATTTCTTTATCCACATTCCACAGGAAACTTCTCCTATGGCCACAGCCTCTAAGGTCTCAACGGAAGAGAAATCTTCCTTAAAGGAGAGAGTTGGCTTATGGCCTTCAAGAAAGTCGGAAACGATGATCGAGAAAGGCACTACGAGAACTCAATCAACAAAGGCTGTACGGGCCGAGGGAGGGAAACTCGGGCTGAGCTCGAATGAATTTCCTCATCCGTAGAGCCGAGTTGTGATCTGGAAACCGATCCAGGTCTTCAAAATTCGGAAAGCATCTGGGCGGCGTCTCACACGGGATTCCGCCCTTTTGCCGTATATGGCCTATGTTCGAAAAAACCCCGCATCGATGCTGCCTTTCCCTTCGGGTCGTCCACGACGGGCGCTCCCTACCCCTGATCGTGTATCGTGAGTTGGTTCGAGTATGAGCCTCCTCTCCGCCACGCTGGCTGAACCCCAAAGCTTCCAGACTTGGGAAAAGCTTCTTCTTCTGAGCCTCATCCTCGCTTCAGCCATCCTCTTTTTCCGGCGCTTCGCCCCGATCCTGGATCGCATTCTCAAATCCAGAAGAGACCCCAGCTTTACCCTCGCTCCCGTCGGCAAGCGCATCTGGGATTTCTTCTGGGAAGTCCTCTGCCAGGCCAAAGTCATTCGCGAACGGCCCCTCCCCGGTCTGGCACATGCCTTTGTCTTCTGGGGATTCTGCGCATTTGCTCTCGTCACGCTGAATCATTTCGCCGTCGGCTTAGGCTTCGGTTTCCTCTCACCGGAGGGAGTCTTCGGCCGCTTCTATTCCTATCTGGCTGCGACCTTCGCGGCAGCCTGCGCCATTGGAATTTTCGGCCTGTTCGTTCGCCGCTTCTTCGTCCGCCCCCGCTGGCTGGGCCAGAAAGTCTCCTACGAGTCAGGATTCATCGCTGCCCTCATTTTTATCCTGATGGTGACCTACCTCGCCGCCTTCGCCGTGAAAAGCGCGAGTCCTGCGGCTTCAGCTCTCTGGTGGATTCACACTCTCTCGATTCTCGTCTTCCTGCCGATCATTCCTCACACCAAGCACCTCCACCTCGTGCTCAGCCCCGCAACCATCTTTCTCTCTCGCGGAGGGTTCAGCAAAATCCCGCCTCTCGTCGGCGACGAAGACTTCGGCCTTGTCACCGGCAAGGACCTCACCCAACTCACGAGTCTCCAGGCCTATTCCTGCGTCGAATGCGGACGCTGCACAGAGCACTGCCCCGCTAACAACACCGGCAAGGAACTCAACCCCAAAGAAATCATCCTCGGCCTGCGCAGCTACCTTAACGACCTCGGCCCCCAATCTGAAGAAAACATCATCGGCAAATACAACTCCCTCACCGCCGACTTCCAGTGCACCACCTTCGGCGCATGCGAGTTCCAGTGCCCTGTCGGCATCGAACACCTTCCCATCATCATCGGCCTCCGTCGCGGCGCTGTGAACACCGGCGCATGGGAAGACGAGCACGGAGCCAAGCT
>Ga0105238_10006687_pt1 | contig 11503 bp, 6 predicted proteins | sample KBSC34metaG_FD_81526 | JGI IMG/M metagenome (GOLD analysis project Ga0105238, IMG submission 81526) | Corn rhizosphere microbial communities from Kellogg Biological Station, Michigan, USA - KBS C3-4 metaG | ecosystem: Host-associated > Plants > Roots > Rhizosphere > Soil | place: Michigan, USA... | reverse complement strand
TACTCGACCCTGTGAAGCTCTATAACTTCCACATTCCGGTCACGCAGGTCGTTACTGCGCTTTCGGCCAACAACTCCAACGGCGGCGGCGGCTTCTATTCGCAGGGCGGCCAATTCTATTACGTTCGCGGCCTAGGCCGCATCGGCAGCCTCGAGGACATCGGCAATGTGGTCGTTGCCGTTCACAACGGTATCCCGACCTTGGTGAAGGATGTTGGCCAGGTGACGATCGGCATCGCGCCGCGCCTCGGGCAGTTTGGTATCAATAAGCAGAATGACGCCGTTGAGGGCGTCATCATGCTGCGCACCGGCGAGAAGACGCAGGATGTGCTCAAAGGCGTTGAGGCCAAGACCCAGGAACTCAACACCAGCGTCCTCCCGAAGGACGTGAAGGTGGTGCCCTTTTACGACCGGACCGACCTCGTCCACGAAACGGTGCAGACCGTCGAGCGGAACCTGCTTCGGGGCATGCTGCTGGTCGTCGTGATCCTCATCTTCTTCCTTTACGACGTCCGCTCCGGCCTGATCGTTGCCGCGACAATCCCCCTGTCGCTGCTGTTCGCATTCACTTGCCTCAACTTGCAGGGTGCATCGGCGAACCTGCTGTCGATTGGCGCCATAGACTTCGGCATACTCGTCGATGCCGCCGTCATCATGGTCGAGAATATCTACCGGCGATTAGCCGAGCGCGAGGATTCGCCTGCCGGCCTAATGCAGATCATCCGCGAAGCATCCGACGAGGTTGATCGACCGCTCTTCTACTCCGTCATCGTCATCGTCGTCAGCTTCCTGCCCATCTACGTCCTCACCGGACCTTCGGGCACTTTGTTCAAACCGATGGCCGATACGATGATCTTCGCGTTAATCGGCTCTTTGATCGTCACCCTGACGGTGCTTCCAGTCCTTTGCTACATGCTCATGCACAGCGGCGCTCGCGAGCGCCGCAACGCGATCTTCGAGCGGATCAAATCGAGCTACACGCGCGGCCTCGACTTTTGCCTCGCACGCTCGCGCCAGACGATTATTGCATCTACCGCCTTATTGCTGGCCGCTCTGCTGATCTTCGCCGACGTTGGAGCCGAGTTCATGCCCCATCTCGATGAGGGCGCGCTGTGGGTTCGCGCGACCATGCCGTCGACCATCTCATTCGACGAATCGGCTAAGATCGTGCCGCAAATCCGAACGATCATTTCCTCCTTCCCCGAAGTCACGGTGGTGGGCTCGGAACATGGCCGGCCCGACGACGGCACCGACCCCACAGGCTTCTTCAACGCCGAGTTCTTCGTCGGCCTGAAGCCTTATTCGGAATGGCGCGGCTCGATCCGCACCAAGCCGCAGCTGATCGCCGCAATCAATGACAAGCTGCAATCCTTCCCGGGCGTCACCTTCAATTATACGCAGCCCGCCGAAGATGCGGTCGACGAGGCTGAGACCGGGCTCAAGAGCGCACTCGCGGTGAAGATCTTCGGGCCCGACCTGACCACGCTCGAGAATAAGGGAAAAGCGATCAAGGCGGTGCTCGCTCATGTCCGGGGAATCCGCGACGTGACTCTCGTCCATGAGCTGGGCCAACCAAGTCTGTCGATCGCGATCAATCGCGCAAAGATCGCGCGTTACGGGATCAACGTCGATGACGTGAATGGGCTGATCCAGACAGCCATCGGCGGCGACGTCGCGACCCAGGTCGTCCAGCAGGAAAAGGAGTTCGACCTCGTCGTTCGCCTTGCCGGCAAGTATCGCAACGACCCGGAAGCGATCGGCAACATTCTGGTCACGACGCCTGGCGGACAGCACATTCCGCTAAAGGAGCTTGCCGATATCTCGGTGACCAACGGCGCGTCCTTCATCTATCGCGAGGACAACAGCCGCTTCATCGGCGTCCAGTTCTCCGTCGAAGGGCGTGACCTCGCCGGAGCGGTCGAAGATGCGATGGGCCAAGTGTCGCACAGAGTGCAACTGCCGCAGGGCTACCGCGTCGACTGGGGCGGGGAATACAGTGAATATACCGCATCGCGCTCTCAGTTGATGGCAATCGTGCCGCTGACCCTGCTACTCATCTTCCTGCTGCTCTTCATGCTCTACCGGAACTTCAAATTCCCAGCGATCGCGCTGATCGGCGTGCTGATGTCGGCGCCCGTCGGTGGCATTTTGGCGCTCTGGTTGACCGGGACCGCCTTTTCGGTCTCGTCGGGCATTGGCTTCCTCGCTTTATTTGGCGTGTCGGTACAAACGGCGCTCGTCTACATATCTTACGTCAATGAGCTTCGCCTCGCCGGTACGCCGCTTGCCGAGGCGATCCGCGAAGGGGCGATCCTGCGGCTCCGGCCGATCATGATGACGGCACTCGTTGCAGCGCTTGGCCTTCTGCCCGCTGCTCTTGCGACCGGCGTCGGGACCGATACACAGCGGCCATTCGCGATCGTAATCGTCGGCGGGCTGATTGCCTGCCTCGCGATCATCGTCTTCCTGATGCCGGCCCTATACGCTGTCGTCGCCCGCGAAGGCGACCGCCTCGAAGTCTGATCGACTTCTCGCTAGACTCGACGATGACCTACTCGACGCGCAGTCCGTCTTACCATCGCGCCGTCGAATTCGACGAAGCCACTATGTTTCATGTTGTTTAGCAATCGCCCAAGACCTTGGCTCCGGGCGAGTTGCTCGGCCGCCGCTGCGTCCGCAAGTATCGCAGCCAAGAGTTGTTCACGAGAACATCTCCCACCTTGGCTCTCAAGCGTCTCACGAACGAGGTGGTACAGGCTCATCCAAATAGGCCGCCCTGACCGCTGAATTGAACGTAGATCATTCCGCTGCGATACCTAAGGCACATAAACTTGGCGTGGCTTGAACATTAATCCGGCTTACCTGCGTTTCCCGAGGCGCTACCGCCCGCCAGTGGCAGGAATGGGTCGAAAGCAGACGTAAGCGCGCCAGCAACTCGTTAGGTCGACGCGGTAATTTTGAGTATTGATGCCTCGGCCGCGAGTCGGCGTAACGGGGGGTAAGGCGTATGCCCACATTCACGAGCGGCAACGATACGTACGTCGTTAGCGGCACCGGAACCTACAATCTCGACTTTCTTGGCGGTGACGACAAGCTGACCGTCCAGGGCGGCGATTCAACGACAGCCGACATGGGTGACGGCGACGACGTCGTTCAGCTCAAGTCGGGCTTGGCGAACGTTCTGGGCGGTCTGGGCGCGGACAGGTTCGACTTGTGGGCGGCGGGAGCCAGTGTCGACGGCGGCGCGGACAATGACACGATCAACGTTCGCGGCGCTCCCAACATATTCGCGGCGGGTGGCATTGGCGATGACCGCTTCAACATTTACGCCGATTCAGTCGGCCTCACCCTCGACGGTGGCGACGGCAACGACGACTTCTTTGGATATTACCATTCAGTCCTCGGCTCCATCTACGGTGGCCTTGGCAGCGATTACTTCGTGCAATTCATTGGCGGTGCCGGAATTTACGGAGGTGATGGCAACGACATCTACCGTGCTGACGCCAGCAATCCCGCAAGCTTCATCGAAAATGCCGGCGAGGGCACGGATAGCGTGCAAGTTGCGCGCGGGGCGAGCTACAGCTTGCCCGACAATATCGAGAACATCTCCGTCCAAGGCTTTCATGGCAGCACCACCGGTCCGGCCAGCTTGTCCGGCAACGTCCTGAACAACACGATCAATGGACATGCAAATGTCGAACTCATCTCGGGCGGTGACGGCAATGACCGCCTGTTCGGCACGGGCGGCGACGACACCCTATGGGGTGGTGACGGCAACGACTATCTGGACGGTGGCGTTGGCGTCGACACGATCGAAGGCGATGCCGGGAACGACACGATCAATGGCCGGGCCGGAGCCGATCATATGTTCGGCGGAACCGGCGACGACGTCTATTATGTCGATGACCAAGGTGATCAGATCACCGAATATGCCGGCGAAGGAATTGATACGGTTCGGACAAGCGCGTTGTACGGGCTCGGTACCGCGGGCGAGGTCGAGAATGCGATTCAGATCGGCACGGCCGACTTGCTGCTCGATGGCAACGCCCTCGCCAATGTTCTGATTGGCAACAGTGGAAATAGCGTGCTGCGCGGCCTGGCCGGCAACGACACGCTGAACGGCGGAAGCGGCAATGACATCCTGTGGGGCGGGACCGAGAACGACACCCTGATCGGTGGCACCGGCAACGACACAATGCACGGCGAGGAGGGCAATGACAGCCTGAATGGCGGCGCAGGCGTGGACAGCATGGAAGGCGGAACCGGGAACGACCTCTTCTATGTCGACGATGTCGGCGACGTCCTGATCGAGAATGCCGGCGAAGGCACGGACACAGTAATCCTCAACGTCGCGGGCTACATCGATTACGTCCTCCCCACGTATGTTGAGAATGGCACGTTCAACGGCAATTCCGGAACCCTGACCGGCAATGCGCTCGACAACGTCCTGACCGACAAGGGTGTGAACAACGAATTGTTCGGGTTGGACGGCAACGACATGTTGTATGCGGGGACCTATGTGAGTGGCGACATCCACGTCACCCGCCTGCATGGCGGCAATGGCAACGACGCGCTCTATGCCGGCAGCACAGACACCGGCCTCTATGGCGACGCGGGGACGGACACGTTAACTGGCGGCAAGGGCAACGATTATCTCGATGGCGGCGCCGGCGACGATGTCATGCACGGCGGAGCTGGTGACGATATTTACGTCATCGACAGCCTGACCGACGTGGTCGACGAGGCTGATGGCGAAGGCACCGATACCATCTTCGAATCCTTCGCATCTTACACGCTTCAGAACGACATTGAGTGGGGCGAGATCACGCTCGGCACGGGCGCAAAGCTTTACGGCAACCTGTTGGACAACCATCTTGCAGGCGGCGCCGGGAATGATGAAATCCATGGTGACGACGGCGACGACACCTTAGTCGGCTGGGGCGGCAACGACGTCCTCTATGGCGAAGGTGGCAGCAACACGCTGTACGGTAACGACGGCAACGATCTGCTCTATGGCTGGAGCCTGAGCGACTACATTGCCGGCGACGCCGGCGACGACAAGATCACCGGAGGTGACGGCCGCGACTACATGTATGGCGGGACCGGTTCTGACACATTCATCTTCAACGCAGCGACGGAATCAGTCGTGCATTCGGCAGATGAGATCGAAGACTTCGAAACCGGGATCGACAAGATCGACCTCTCGGTAATTGATGCCGATTCCACCAGCGATGGAAATCAGGCTTTTACATTCGTCCAGTTTCCGAGTGGCGACGCGGCAGGGCAAGCGACTGTGACTATCGTTGGAGGAGTCACTCATCTTTTCTTGGACGTCGATGGTGGCGGTTATGACATGGAGATCGACGTGGTTGGCACGTTCGATCCGACTACTGACGTCATCTGGTAGCCTCGTCCTTTCGAATCGCTTCTAGCGGCAGCCTCGGGTCGAATGCTGCCACTAGGTCCGAGCCGAGGAGGCGCTCATGGCATGGATCTCGGGCAACCAGCTGGCTGGCTGCAGGCTGTCTTGTAAGCTTGGTGAAGAAGTAAAATGTTGACGCTTGGGCCACGTCCACGCCGGCAGGAACTAATCCGCAACATATCCGCGATACGCTCGCCGGCAATGTAGGAGCGTTTCTATGGCCCCGGGGCTGCGATCGATCGCGCTTGGCGCGGCAGCGGCTTTTCTCGGCACCTTTTATTTTGTGTCCCCATCGGGTCACAACCTTCTCGCTGTCGAACAGGAAATCACTTCGGTACACGTCGATGGCAATGAGCTGGTCGAGCGCAAGATCGTCGTCGATGCCGTCCACAAGGCGGTGGAGCGCAGCGATTATGCGGCGCTCGATCGGATGGCGACCGATTTCCGGACCAGCAAGGCACGGACCACCAGCGGCGTTTGGAAGCGTAGCACTTCACTTCGGTATTTTACGTAAAACATAAAAAACTCATTGTATTTCATGAAAGATGAGTGTAGCCGGCGGTTCAAAGGAGCCCCGCATGACCGTCCGCTTACTCAAGATCTGCCTATATGCCGCAATGGTGATTGCGATCGTTGCGGGCCTCATCGGCCTTGCCGCCGTGATCGGCGCCGCCGCGAGCGGAGGTGCGGCCACAACCACCCTTCCGCTGCGCATCGACCCTGCGCCGTCGACGAATGTTCAGAGCGTGTTGGGCGCTTCCGTCGGGACTCTCTCGCTCGACCGGGGCACGCTCAACGTGCGCAGCGGCGGACCCACCTATGCGGCGCTGCAGTCCCTCGACATGCTGCTGGCCTGCGGCCTGTGGATCAGCGTCTTCCTGATGCTTCTGAAGCTCATCGAGCAGATCGCGAGCGGGCAGCCCTTCAACGATGTTGCCGTCCGCCGCCTTCGCTTCATCGGATGGATGCTGATCGCACTGAACGTCTGGTACTGGCTGCGGGCGATCGCGCTTCCGCCCCTCCTGCTTTCGCAGCTTCACACGACCGCTGGTGAATTCCGACTTCTCCCTATAATCTCGGAAAGCGCCAGCGGTCTGCGCAGCGCTCGCGTCGACGGGCAGTTCGGCTTCGGACTGTTCGTCGGCGGGGCGCTCGCGCTCCTGCTTGCGGAGGCCTTCCGGCTCGGCGCGGCGATGCGCGAAGACAATGAATCGATCCTCTGATGGCCATCATCGTCAACGTCGATGTGATGCTCGCCAGGCGGAAGATGAGCTTGAGCATGCTCGCCGAGAAGATCGGCATGTCGCTTACCAATCTGTCGCTGCTCAAGACCGGGAAGGTGAAGGGATTCCGGTTCAATACGCTCAACGCGATCTGCAAGGCGCTCGACTGCCAGCCAGGTGATCTTTTGGAGTATCGTCCCAATCCAGACTAATGTCCCCAATGGGTCGAAAGCGGACACCAGTTGATCAGACTTGTAGTCTCAGCTGGCCACTTCTCTATTGCATCGTAACATGTTGTCGCTAGCGTCCGAGCTGATTGGGGGCGTTGGTGGCAGTCTTTGTAAATCCCAAGGGAATCTTCGTCGCCACGGACGGTGACGATACGCTCATTTTTGACACGCCTCCCAACGAGAGCATCGTAATTGATGCGCTCGACGGTCACGATGATCTGGTCATTCATGTCGATTGGGGCGCAGGGGCGACCTTCGACGCGTGGGATTTGTACAATACAGGCGTGTTGTACGGGAACGCGGGATCCTTCGCCAACCCTGCTGCCGGCGGAATCATCATCTATAACGCCGAAAGCGTCGACTATGTCGGAACCGCTTTCAATGACACGTTTGACCTGAAGCTTGGCTCGAACACCGCCGGGCTTAGCGTGAGCATGGATGGGGGCGCGGGCCAAGACCTGCTCAAATTCAACGGCTCGTCATTAACGACCGGTCTCAGCTTCTTCGTCAGCGGGGGAAGCATCACGAGCAGCTTCGGAAGCTTCGCAAATTTCGAGACGTTCGAAATCCATAGCGGGTCCGGCAATGACAATATCACAACGGGCGGCGGCGATGACCAGATTTACTCTGGATCGGGCGTCGATAACGTCAACACCGGAAGCGGCAACGACCAGGTCTTTGGTGCGTCGACCGGCGGGAATTTCAACGGTGGGTCCGGGACAGACTATTTCTTCGACAATCTCAGCGCTTATACTCAGGACCTGACGGTCACCTTCGCAAACACGATCACGACCTCAAGCGGAATCACAGCTTCCAACTTCGAGTCAGCCACTGTCCATGCCGGCTCCGGCAACGACCACATTACCGTCCTGAGCACGACGTCCGATGCGATTTACGGGGAAGCGGGCCGGGACATCCTGTCGTACCAAGTGGCCCAATCAGGACCTCTCCAAGTGTCATTGTCGGGTGATGGCACCCAGTTCTGGGGCACAGCCGGCGGAATTTACATGGAGCAGGTCGAGTTTGCCTATCTTCCCGGCGGCGACTTCGACGACCATTTCTACATCACGCAAACCTACGCTCACGATGCATTTTTCCTCGATGGAGGTGCCGGAAACGATTTGTTCGAGGGCGACTTCTGGTGGTTCAACAGCGCTGCCAAATTTGTGGTCGCAGCCGATGGAACCATCGACTGTAACCGGACCCAACTTACTAATTTCGAGACGTTCAAGATCATTGGCAGCCCGTACGGAGACACGGTCATCACGGGCGCCGGAGCGGATTACGTTGAAACCAGGGATGGGGACGACTTCCTGAGCGGCGGCGGCGGCAATGACCTTTTGGCGGGCGGCAAAGGATCTGACATTCTGATCGGCGGCCTCGGCAGTGACACACTGGCCGGAAACGAGGACGCCGATCGCTTTTACTTCAACGATTTGGCCAGCATCGATCGCATCACCGACTTTTCCGGGCCCGACGACAAGATTTATCTGGACTCCAGCGTCTTCCTAGGGCTCGCGCCGGGACAGCTCAGCGCAGGCGCATTTGGCCTTGGTCCTGCAACGACTGCTAGCCAACGCATCTTGTGGACCGGTTCCAATGAGGTTGGGACCATCCAGCTCTTTTACGATCCCGACGGAAATGGACCACTACAGGCACAGAAATTTGCCGACGTGCATTTTTCTGGCGGAGGCACCATCAGCGCCGCGAATTTCGTAGTTTACTCAGGCACGCCCGGACCCATTCAAAGCTCGGTGGACTACACACTGGCTGCCGGTGAGCAAGATCTGATGCTGACCGGAAATGCGCCCGTCACCGGGAATGGCAACGAGCTGGATAATGTCATCACCGGCAATGATGCTGGCAATATTTTGAATGGGCTGGCGGGCTCCGACGGTCTGATCGGCGCCGGTGGCGAAGATTATCTCTTTGGCGGCGACGGCGACGACCGTTTGCACGGTGGTGACGGAGCTGATCACCTTTACGGCGACGCCGGAAATGATTTTCTCGAGGGAGAAGACGCCAACGACTGGATCGAAGGCGGCGATGGTAACGACATCCTCGATGGAGGGGCTGGTCCTGACATTCTGATCGGCGGCGACGGTGACGATGTCTTCCACACCGGGACCGGTGGAGAGTTCGGCGGCGATACGGTCGTCGATGGAGCCGGCAACGACACTGCCTATGGCGGGCCTGACCAGGATCTATTCGAAGGTGGTGCCGGAAACGATTATTATGACGGGGCCGGTGGGGGCGACTGGTTATATTACAATCACACCGAGGTCCTCGCCGGAATCATAGTCGATCTGCGCCTTGCGACCGGGCAGATTCGATCGTCTGGATCAGGTGACCCCGCCGATATTGGCGTCGACACGATAGTAAGCGTCGAGCACATCACCGGATCGGGGTTTGACGACGTGATGTGGGCTGGCACCCAAGGCGTTTTCTTCGGTGGAAACGACGGCAATGACACGTTGAATGGCAACGTCGGCAATGACGAGTTCGACGGCGGCGGCGGCAACGACAAGCTCTACGGCAATGGCGGCGCGGATAGCCTGACCGGCAACGATGGCGACGATTACCTGTTCGGCAACGCCGGCAACGATTCGTTGTCCGGGGACGCGGGCTACGACCGGATGTACGGCGGTACGGGCGACGATACCTATTACGTAAACGACGCGACGGACTTCGCCTACGAGAATGCCGGCGAGGGTCACGACTTGGTCATCTCGTCGGTCGACGTGACGCTGCGCGCCAATGTCGAAGATCTGACGCTCACTGGCGCGGCCTACATCGGCAAAGGCAATGCGATCGACAATCTCGTCACCGGCACCGATCTCGCCAACAAGCTCTACGGTTATGAAGGCAACGATACGCTCAATGGCATGGGCGGCGACGATTATCTGTTCGGGGCCGACGGCAACGATATTCTGACCGGCGGCGCGGGCTATGACCGGATGTATGGCGGCATCGGGGACGACACTTATTACGTCAACGACACCACCGATTATGCCTACGAGAATCTCGGCGAAGGCAATGACAAGGTCATCTCGTCATTGGCCTCATACCAGCTCAGGGCCAATGTCGAGGAACTCGACCTTGCCGAGGGCAGCACGGTCGTTCGCGGCTACGGCCAGGACTTGGACAATGTCATCATCGGCAATTCGTATAACGACTTCCTCTATGGCCGCGGCGGCAACGACATCATCAAGGGCGGCGGCGGCGCCGATCTGCTCTATGGCGAAAGCGGCAATGACACGCTCGAGGGCGGGGCTGGAATGGACCGCTTCTACGGCGGCACCGGAGCCGATACCTTCCTGTTCCGCGACGGCGACTTTGCCGGGATGACCAGCGGCACCGCCGACCGCATCCACGACTTCAGCCAGGCCGAGGGCGACCAGCTCGATTTCTCGAACGTCGATGCCAACACGCTTACCGGCGGTGACCAGGCTTTCAGCTTCATCGGCAATGCCGCGTTCGGGCACCATGCCGGGGAACTGCGCTATTACCAGCAGAGCGGGGTCACCCACGTCGCAGGCGACACCAATGGCGACGGAGTTGCGGACTTCACGATGAGGATCGATGCGCTGCACACGCTGCAAGCGAGCGACTTCATCTTGTAGATCCACCTAGTGTTTGGGTCGATTGCCGCCGTAAGGATAATGCAATGAAGCACCGGCCGCGGCGTAGCGACCGGTGCTTCAATGCAGTTGTCTTCAATGTGGCTGATTGGCGCAGGCGACGTCGTATTGCGATACGGACGCGGTGTTGCGTGAGTTCTGCGGCTGAGTTCCCGCATATTTCTCGTCGGCCGTGCCACCACTGAAGGCCGATCCCGGCGCGCTCCCTGAGCCCCCCGGAGGCGAGCCAGTCGTTTCACAGGATTGCATAGGCTGGCCGGTGGCGTGCTGCGGCGAGTTGGTGTGATTGTATCCGCCGCCATTTCCGGTCGCGGACTGCGGGGTTGCCGTCATAGTCGAGCTCGGGCCGTGCATCGCTGACCCGCCGCCTGGAGGCCCGCCGCTCGGCGGGGCTGCAACTGCGACCGCTGGCGCGAGAACGATTGCTCCAGCCGCCATAAGGAGGCTCACATTGCTTTTCATCGTCGAGGTCCTTCTGTTTCGTGGCGGTCCCCGGGCGCGCTGATTGCGCGGCAACCACGTGTGGTGAGCGACAAACGCTCGCTCAAACAGCCAACTTGAGCATTGGTAGGATGTTCCTCGCCTTGTCTCGCTCCAAACAGTGTTCGCCGACGATACCCCCTAGCGGCAGCTTTGGATCGGTTTCTGACGCGGGCAGGTTTGGGTGGAAAGCTGCCACTGGCCGCGGCAACGCAGCGGCTGGATGCCGCTTGCTTTCAATGCAACAATGCCATGATTGGACGGGGGAATTGCGACCGATGCTGTACCGCGTTTTGCTTGCGTCGACGCTCCTCATGGCTAGCGGCGCCCGAGCCGATCCGGATCCGGTTCCAATCAGCCCACCCGGCGCTGCGCCAACGGCCGGGACACCTGAAGCGGTCGAAGACAGTGAAGATATGCGCGCGCTGGAGGCAGGAGTTTCGGCTGCGCGGGTCAAAGGCGCCATTATTCTCGCGGAGAGTGCTCCAAAACCGGATACCCTCTGGGT
>Ga0105238_10006686_pt1 | contig 11503 bp, 9 predicted proteins | sample KBSC34metaG_FD_81526 | JGI IMG/M metagenome (GOLD analysis project Ga0105238, IMG submission 81526) | Corn rhizosphere microbial communities from Kellogg Biological Station, Michigan, USA - KBS C3-4 metaG | ecosystem: Host-associated > Plants > Roots > Rhizosphere > Soil | place: Michigan, USA... | reverse complement strand
GGAAACGCTCCGTCGATGAAACTTTTTGACAACAAGGACGAGGAGGAACACCTCTGGAAAATCCGCGAGTCCGGTCTCGGCGCGACGGCATTTATTCCGCACCACCGGGATACGTGGGAAGGGTGGGAGGATTCCGCGGTTCCGCCCGAGCATGTCTGTGAGTATCTCCGTGATCTGCGCGATTTGTTCAAAAAATTCGGCTATGAGGCCTCGCTATATGGGCACTTCGGCAATGGCTGCATTCATACGCGCATTCCCTTCGACTTGGTGACGGCCGAAGGCATTCAGCAATACCTCAAATTTACTGACCAAGCCGCCGATCTCGTTTTGAAATACGGCGGGTCTCTTTCCGGTGAACACGGCGACGGCCAATCACGTGGTGAATTGTTGCCCAAAATGTTCGGGCCGGAAATCTGCCGTGCCTTCGTCGAATTTAAAAAAATCTGGGACCCCGAATGGAAAATGAACCCCGGCAAAGTGGTGAAGCCTTGGGGACGCGACGTAAATCTTCGTCTGGGCACGGAGTATCATCCCTGGGAGCCCGAAACGCATTTTAAATTCCCGCTGGACAGCCAAAGTTTCTCGCGCGCCGCCTTGCGGTGCGTGGGGATTGGCGAATGCCGACGCGAAGAGGGCAGCACGATGTGTCCCAGCTACCGCGTTTTGCATGAGGAAAAACACGCCACGCGCGGACGTGCTCATTTGCTGTTCGAAATGCTGCGCGGCGAAACCATCCGCGACGGTTGGCGGAGCAAGGAAGTAAAAGAATCGCTCGACCTCTGCCTCGCTTGCAAAGGCTGCAAGGGCGACTGCCCGGTGAAGGTGGACATGGCCACTTACAAGGCGGAATTTCTGTCGCATTATTACAAGCACCGCATTCGGCCCCCGCACGCTTACGCCTTCGGATTGATTCACGTTTGGGCGTGCTTCGCCAGCATTGCGCCGCGATTGGCTAATTTCTTTTCACAACACGCGCCGTTTTCCACGGTGATGAAATTTCTGATTGGCGTCGCGCCGGAGCGCCGCATGCCCGCGTTTGCCACCGAAACGTTCAAGCACTGGTTTGAAAAGCGCGGCATTATCAACGAAGGACGCCCGCGCGTGCTGCTGTTTGCTGATACATTTAATAATCATTTTCATCCGCAAGTGTCGCGCGCGGCTGTCGAGGTGCTGGAGGATGCCGGGTTTCAGGTGATGGTGCCGAAAGCAGATCTCTGCTGCGGCCGTCCACTTTACGATTACGGCATGCTGGATACTGCCGAACGTTGGCTGCAGCAAATCCTTGCGGGTTTGCGCGGTGAAATCCGCTCCGGCATCCCGATGGTGGTGCTTGAACCAAGTTGCTGCGCGGTATTTCGCGATGAGCTTACCGGTTTGTTTCCGCACGACCAGGATGCGATGCGCCTACATCGGCAAACGTATCTGCTTTCGGAATTTCTGGAGAAATACGCGCCCGAATATCCGCCCAATGTGCTGGCAAATCGCCACGCGTTGGTTCACATGCATTGTCATCATCGCGCCATCATGAAACTGGACGCGGAAAACCGGTTGCTGGAAAAACTTGGCCTCGATATGCAAACACCCGAGTCCGGTTGCTGCGGCATGGCGGGGGCTTTTGGGTTTGAGAAAGGGGAACCTTATGACGTCTCCATCAAGTGCGGCGAGCGCGGATTGTTGCCCGCGGTGCGCCAAGCAGACCAGGAAGAGTTGATAATCGCGAGCGGATTCAGTTGCCACGAACAAATTGTGCAGCAGACCAATCGCAAACCTTTGCACATTGCCGAGATTTTACATCTTGCGATGACGGAAGGATCGCCGCGACCGCCTAAACCCTCTGCTCCTCTTGATTCACCAAAATCAGTCGATGATGAGCGCGCGCATCAATTGGAAACTGGCGAGCGCATCGTGGCTGGAGCGGGCGCAGTGTTGGCCGGTATCGGAGCGTATCTTTTTTCGCGCAAGAACAAGCGCGACGACGAATAAGGAGAAAAATCGCATGAAAGAAATTAAAAAACCCAAAGTCGTGGTCATCACGGGTGCCTCGGCCGGAGTAGGCCGCGCGACTGTCCGGCGTTTCGCCCGGGACGGCGCCTGTATCGGGCTGCTCGCGCGGGGATTGGAAGGACTTGAAGCCGCTCGCGAGGAAGTCGAGGCCGCCGGTGGACGCGCTCTGGCATTGCCGCTGGACGTGGCGGACGCAAATAAGGTCGAAGCCGCGGCTGAGACGGTGGAAGGCGAGTTTGGCGCCATCGATGTCTGGATCAACGATGCCATGACCAGCGTATTTTCTCCCGTCAAAGAAATGACCCCGGAGGAATATCGCCGTGTGACCGATGTCACTTATCTCGGCGTGGTCTATGGGACCATGGCCGCTCTCAAACGCATGTTGCCGCGCGATCGCGGCACGATCGTGCAGGTCGGCTCCGCGCTGGCTTACCGCAGCATCCCTTTGCAATCCGCTTATTGCGGCGCCAAGCACGCGATCCACGGCTTCACTGATTCGTTGCGTTGTGAGTTGATTCACGACAAGAGCAATGTGCATGTCACTATGGTTCAACTTCCGGCGGTGAACACGACCCAGTTTGGCTGGGTACGAAATCGATTGCCGAATCATCCCCAGCCGCTTGGCCCGGTGTTCCAGCCGGAATTGGCCGCAGAAGCGATACACTGGGCCGCGCACCATCGGCGCCGTGAAATTTATTTGGGAATGCCTTCGGTGGAATCCATCGTGGGAAACAAAATTGTTCCCAGTCTTTTGGATCACTATCTCGGCCGCACTGGCTATGACGGGCAACAAACGTCCCAGCCCAAGAACCCTGCTCAGCCGGATAATTTATGGAAACCCGTCCCGGGCGACCACGGAGCGCACGGGATCTTTGACGCGCGCGCTAAAAGACGCAGTCCTGAGTTTTGGTTTGTAAAAAATCGGAACTGGCTTACAGCTGCCGCGGCTTGTTGCGCCCTGGTGGCGGGCGCATTCTTAGTCCAGAAAAAAATCAACGCGTAACAGAAATCACGATGCTCGCCGAACCAGAAACATCAGTCGCCGAGCCTTCCGCGAAGGACACGGGTATGTCGCGCCTCATTCGCACCATTGCTTATCCGGCCGTCGAGCGGCATGGCGTTATAAGCGATCGCCGCACCGCCGCCTTGGTCGCCGCCGATGGTACTGTGGACTGGTGCTGTTTGCCGGATTATGACCGCGATATTTTCTTCGGCGCGCTTCTCGATTGGGGCAATGGCGGCCTTTGGCGGCTGGGCCCGGTTATTCTCCAGCACGGTAGGCAAAGTTATGAAAATGAAACCATGATTTTGCAGACAGAGTGGGATGATGAAGCCGGTCGCCTCGTTTTGAGTGATGCTATGCTGTGGCCCGAAGATCGACGCGCCCCGGAACAGGAACCCTGCCGCGTCATTGTGCGTTCATTGAAATGCACCCGAGGCCGTGTTCATTGCTCCTTCGATTTTCGTCCTGGATTCAATTTCACCGACCCGGCAAGCACCTCCTTTAAAGAACATCCCGGCGGCATTTCGATTCAAAGCAAAGAACTCTCTCTTCGTTTGTGGTGCAGCGCCAAATTGGAACTCGAGGACTGCGGTCTTTGGTGCGAAATGGATTTAAGCGAAGGTGAAGAACTCTGGGCCGTATTGGAATTGGGATCGACGGGGCACGGCTGGACCATTGATGCCGCCCGCGAAGCTTTGGAGCACACGCGGAATTATTGGCGCAATTGGATTACAGCTATCGCCAACCCATCAGCGGAAATTCGCCGCTCCGCCATGATCATTCACGCACTCACCTACGCGCCTGAAGGTTCCGTGGTCGCAGCGGCCACCACCTCGGTTCCTGAGCGCGTCGGCGGGCAGTGGAATGCCGACTATCGTTTGTGCTGGGTGCGTGATGCGTCGCTATCGCTCGGCATTCTGGAGCGATTGGGTGATTGGCAGGAAACTGAACGCTATTTGCAATGGTTGTGCCGTCAACAAGCGCGCCTGGGCATGCCGCTTGGTGTGCTTTATGGCATCCGGGGAGAACGCCGCATGAGCCAAAGGAAGATTTCCGAAGCGGCCGGTTATCGCGACTCGGCGCCCGTGCGTGTTGGCAACCGCGCTTACAAACAGTTTCAATTGGGCTCGCTCGGATTCCTCGCGGATTGCATTTGGCTTTATCTGGAGGAAGGCGGCCGATGGAATGACGATTACTGGAAATTGGTGCGCCGCCTCGCAGATTACACTCGGAAGCATTGGATGAAGCCGGACAACGGCATTTGGGAACTGCCCGTTCGGCAGCATTTCGTTTCCAGCCGCGTCTTAAGCTGGGTGGCTCTGGAACGCGCGGTGCGCATCGCCAAAAAGGTTAAACCGGATTTTGATACCAGCGCTTGGGAAGCCGAATTGCCGAAAATCCACGGCGAGGTAATGGAGCGGGGTTGGAGTGAGCGTCTCGGCTCCTTCCGGGAACGCTACGAGGAAGAGAATCTCGACGCCGCGTTGCTTTTGATTTCGGTGTTCGAATTTTTACCGCCAGAGCATCCTCGGGTTCTGGCGACCATCGATAAAATCAGCCAATTGCTGACGGTGGATGGTTACGTGTATCGGTTTAACCCGCGAAAAATGCCCGAGTTGGGGGATTTTCCGCTAGGCCAATTGGAAGCCGCTTTTCTGCCGTGCACATTTTGGCTGGCGACCGCCTATGCCAAGTCCGGCCAATCACAAAAAGCGCAAGCGATTCTGGAAAAGGTCGAACGTATCGCCGGTCCAGCCGGCATTTTTGCGGAAGCGATTGATCCTCGCGGCAATTGTTTCCTGGGCAACACACCGCTGCTTTTTTCGCACGTGGAATATATTCGCGCCAAAATGGAAATCATGCGTGTGACGCAATCGTTGAAATAATTTGTACGAAAGTTTACGAGTCGGCAGTTTGATTTTCCCGGAACTTCAGGTATAGGTCTACAGAACCACGGCTTCAGGAGCGCTGCGTATCCGTTTGCTTCGGAAGTGTCACGTGGTAAAAGCGGGCGTTTCAAATTGGGCTGCGATGAGGTTCGGTTGCTGCCTCGCCGCTGGTCTCAAAAGAGTGGGGAAATGATATGAGCAAAGCTCGATTATCCAAGTTGCCGGTCAAAGAACACGATCATATTCAGGGGCCGATTGATGCCCCGTGTGCCTTGGTCGAATACGGCGACTACCAATGTCCGTATTGCGGTGACGCACACGAAATCGTAAAGGAGGTTCAGGAACGCCTCGGCGATAAACTGTGTTTTGCCTTTCGCAATTTCCCGCTCGTGGACATTCACGAACATGCGGAACACGCCGCGGAAGCGGCTGAATCAGCCGCCGCGCAAGGACGTTTCTGGGAGATGCATGCGCTACTGTTCGAAAATCAAAATGCTTTGGATGATGATGACCTGGCAGGCTACGCCGCGGAACTGGGTTTGGATCCCAAACGCATTATGGCGGAGGTCGAAAGCGGAGCCCACGCCGCGCGCATCAAGAAGGATTTGATCAGCGGCGAGCAAAATGAAGTGAACGGAACTCCCACTTTTTTCGTCAACGGAAAATTTTTTGAAGGCGAGCCAAATGTGGAAGATCTGGTTGCTGCCCTCACTGAAAACACTGAATGAACGCTGTATATCTCGAAAAGAAAGCCGGCGCGGATGCTTTAGTTGCCGGAGATATTCCTCGCCCGAATCCGCAGCCTGGCGAAATATTGATTAAAGTCCACGCAACCGCCGTGATGCCGACGGAACTGGATTGGATGCCGACATTTAACACACCTGCTGGTCAGCCGCGTCCTTTTCCCATCGTGCTGAGCCACGAATTTTCGGGCGTGGTGGAATCGCTTGGCACAGGCGCGGCGGGATTTAAAATCGGGGATGAAGTTTATGGCATGAACGATTGGTTCTCCAACGGCGCCCAGGCGGAATATTGCGTAGCCTTACCCTCGGCGCTCGCAAAAAAGCCCAAGACCGTGCGCCATTCGGAAGCTGCCGTTGTGCCCATTTCCGCTTTGACCGCCTGGCAGGGGCTTTTTGAGAAAGGCCAGTTGGAAAAGAAACAACGTGTGTTGATTCATGGCGCCTCTGGTGCGGTCGGTTCCTTTGCCGTTCAAATGGCTCGCTGGCGCGGAGCCCACGTGACCGCCACGGCCTCCGCCGCGAATCTTGATTTCGTTCGGGCTCTTGGCGCGGACGTGGTGATTGATTATCGGGCTACCCGCTTCGAAGATGTGGTTTGTGACATGGATTTGATCTTCGACGCCGTCGGCGGCGAAACCTTGGAGCGCTCGTGGAAAATTTTGGAAAGCACCGGCAAGCTGATCACGATTGTCGGGGAAACCACCCAGGCCCCGTTAAGCCAACGTTCGCGCGATGCTTTCATGCTCGTTCGGGCCGATGGCGGGCAGCTTGCCGAAATCGCCTCGATGATTGATGCCGGAGACTTGCGTGTGTTCGTGGAGGCCGTTTACCGGCTTGCGGGCGCAAAGGAGGCGTACGCGCACGCTGAACGCGGCAAAATGCGCGGCAAAGTCGCATTAAGTATTTTCGACGACAGAGAAGTGAGTGAAAATCCTAAAAACCCATAAATCAACATGACCCAAGCACTGGATAGCGGCGCAATCGATCAATTGGCGCGCCAGATTTTTGAAACCATGGCTCAAGTGCCCGGCACGCGGGCCGGCCACCGCATTGTTCACGCGAAGGGCATCGTGTGCCAGGGAACTTTTACCCCATCACGCGAGGCGGTGACACTTTCCAAAGCGGCGCATTTCGCCGGGTCGGCAGTGCCCGTTACGATTCGTTTTTCTGATGGGGCACCGGACCCGTTTATACCCGACAATTCCGCCTTTGCGGGCCCGCGCGGAATAGCGATTCGGTTCAACCTGCCCGGCGGAAAAACCACCGACATCGTCGCCATGTCCCATAACGGCTTCGTCGTGGGAACCGGCGAAGAATTTCTCGCGCTGCAAAAGGCCGTCCTCGCCACCGACCCAACCAAACCGCATCCCTGGCCGGTCGAACAATTTCTTGGGGGCCATCCAGCCGCGTTGAAATTTGTTCAGGAGAACGCCATCGTGCCGGAAAGTTTTGCGACCGAAGCGTTTTTCTCGAATGATACTTTTGTGTTCGTTAATCAGAGCGGCGCGCGACAAACGATGCGCTACAAGATTTTGCCCCTGGCCGGATTACGTCACCTGGGCGAGGACGAGGCAAAAGCGAAAACGCCAGATTACCTGATGCAAGATTTGAAAACGCGCCTGGCGAAAGGGCCAATTCAGTTCCGATTGGTGGCTCAATTGCCAAATGCCGGTGATCCGACGCACGACCCCTCGCTGGTGTGGCCGGAAGATCGCAAAACCACGGATCTGGGAGTGATCAGCATTGCTTCGGTCGTGGCGGACAGCGCGGCGGCGGAAAAAGCGCTCGCCTTTTTCCCGACCAATCTCGTTGATGGCATCGAATTGTCGGACGATCCATTCCCGGATTTGCGCTCACGCGTTTATTTGCTCGCTTCGAACCATCGCCAGAAAAAATAATGCATGACCGACCAAAGCATTTACCTGGCGCGCCATGGCGAAACGGCCTGGAGCCGCACTGGGCAACACACCGGTCTCACTGATTTGCCATTGACCGGGCGCGGCGAACAAGAAGCACACGATTTGGGAAAACGTCTTGCGGGCATTTCGTTTGCAAACGTGTTCTCCAGCCCGTTGCAACGTGCCGTGCGCACCTGTGAGATGGCGGGTTTCGGCGCTGTGGCACAGTTCGATCCGGACCTGGTGGAATGGAACTACGGCAAGTACGAAGGGCGCACGTCCGCGGAGATTCACATTGAATCTCCGAACTGGCAATTATTTCGCGACGGTTGTCCCGGTGGCGAAACGCCTGCGCAAGTGAGCGCGCGAGCCGATCACGTGCTTGGCCGGTTGCGCGCCATAAAGGGCGATGTGCTCGTTTTTTCGAGCGGACATTTTTTGCGAGTGCTGGCGGCGCGTTTCCTGGGCTTGGAACCGGCAGCTGGAATATATTTCACGTTGAGCACCGCCAGCCTGAGCATTCTCGGATTTGAAAACAGTTCATCGCAGCCCGTGATCCGGCTGTGGAACGAGACGTCACGGGCGGATTCATAACGTTCTCGCCACGCCGCGCGAGGCTGTCTATTTTTCCAGCCGCGAAAATCACGACTATGACATCGACCATCAAACCATTGACACAGCGCAAAGCGTGGAAGGCCCTGGCAGGCCACCAAAAGAAGATCGAAAAACTGACGCTGCGAAAACTTTTCGCCGAGGATTCAGATCGCGGCGCGCGCTTCACAATCGAAGCGGAGGGGTTATTCCTGGATTACTCGAAGAATCGTATCACGAGCGAAACCCTCCGGTTGCTGGTTGCGCTGGCCAAAGAATCCGCTCTCCCATCGCGAATCAAAGCGATGTTCGGCGGCGAGAAAATCAACATCACGGAAAATCGCGCCGTTCTTCACGTGGCTCTGCGCGCGCCGAAGAATGCCACGATCCTTGTCGATGGCAAGAACGTCGTGCCGGACGTTCATGCGGTTCTGAATAAAATGTCCGCCTTCGCGCGACGCGTCCGCAGCGGCGAATGGAAAGGGCACACGGGCAAACGCATTCGCAACATCGTGAACATTGGCATCGGTGGCTCGGATCTCGGGCCGGTCATGGCCTATGAAGCGTTGCGACACTACACCGATCGCTCCCTGACATTTCGCTTTGTGTCGAATGTCGACGGCATCGATTTCGCGGAAGCCACGCATGATCTCGATCCGGCTGAAACGTTGTTCATCGTGTCGTCGAAGACATTTACCACCTTGGAGACGATGACCAACGCTCAAAGCGCTCGGGCGTGGCTATTGCAGGGGATGGGCGGACGTTTGCAAGCCGTCGCAAAACATTTCGTTGCTGTGTCGACGAACGCCGAAAAAGTCTCCGCATTCGGAATCGATACCGCGAACATGTTCGGGTTCTGGGATTGGGTGGGGGGCCGTTACTCGATGGATTCGGCCATTGGTCTATCCACGATGCTGGCCGTCGGTCCGGAAAATTTTCGCAAATTGCTCCAGGGCTTTCACGAGATGGATGAACATTTCCGCACGGCGCCTTTCGAGAAAAATCTCCCGGTGCTGATGGCGCTGTTGTCGATTTGGAACACGGATTTTCTCGGTGCCGAAACGGTCGCTGTTCTGCCGTACGAGCAATACCTCAAGCGCTTTCCCGCCTACCTCCAACAATTGACGATGGAAAGCAATGGCAAGCACGTCACGCTGGACGGCAAACACGTCGATTACCAGACGAGCCCGGTGTATTGGGGCGAGCCCGGCACCAACGGTCAGCATTCTTTTTACCAACTGATTCACCAGGGCACGCGGTTGATTCCGTGCGACTTTATCGCGTTCGCGCGCGCGCTGACGCCGCTGGGAGAACATCACGATATCTTGTTGGCGAATGTTCTCGCCCAGGCCGAGGCATTGGCGTTTGGCAAAACCGCCGCTGAGGTCAAAGCCGAAGGCACACCGGATTGGCTGGTGCCGCATCGCGTGTTTGAAGGGAATCGCCCGTCGAACATGCTGCTCGCGGACCGGCTCACGCCGGAGGTGCTCGGAAAACTCGTCGCGCTTTACGAGCACATCGTGTTCACTCAAGGCATCATCTGGAACGTTGATTCGTTTGATCAATGGGGCGTGGAATTGGGCAAGGTGCTCGCGCAACGGATTATCCCTGAGTTGGAAAGCAAGACGCCGCCAAAACTCAAACACGATAGCTCGACCAACAACCTGATTCGCCGCTGTCGCAAAATGAACAAACGGCGATAGCTGGAGTGAAATCGTCGCGGGGTCCGCAAAATGAATGATATCCTCGATTTTCTGACGCGCCACGGGCCTACCGTGTTGTTTGCGGCAGTTTTCGTGGAGCAAATGGGCATTCCGCTGCCGGCATCGCCCTGGCTGCTGGCGGCGGGCGCTTTGGGCGCGACTGGAAAACCGCATTGGTACAGTGCCCTCGCGGCCGGAGCCTCTGGTTCGCTGGTGGCGGATGCGATTTGGTTTTACCTGGGGCGGCATCGCGGCCAGCAGGTTTTGAATTTCCTCTGCCGCGTTTCGTTGGAGCCGGATTCGTGTGTGCGGCGGACGCAGGACTTATTCACGCGTTACGGCATGCGTGGAGTGATAGCGGCCAAGTTCGTTCCCGGCCTCAGCACACTGGCGCCACCCATGGCCGGGAATTCAGGCATTCCCGCTGCGCGTTTCTTTTTCTTCGATGGCCTTGGCTCGCTGCTTTACGCCGGTGTGTTCATTCTCGTCGGCACCATCTTCAGCCGTCAGCTCGATCAGGTGCTGGACGCACTCGACCGCCTGGGAACGGGAGCGCTGGCATTAGTGGGGGGACTGATCGCGCTTTATCTCGGCTATAAGTTTTACCAACGGCAGCGATTACTCAGAGAATTGCGCATGGCGCGAATCACGGTGGAGGAACTTCACCAGCGATTAGAAAAAGGTGAGGAAATCACGATCCTTGACCTGCGTTCCGCCGCCGAAGTGGAACGCAATCCGTTGCTGATTCGCAGCGCGCGGCATTTGACGATGGATGAGTTGAAGACGCGTCAGGGTGAAATCCCGCGCGACCGCGATATCATCCTTTATTGTTCCTGCCCCAACGAGGTCTCCAGCGCGCGTATGGCTTTGCTCCTGCAACGCAGCGGCTTCACACGAGTGCGTCCGTTGCTCGGCGGCCTCGATGCCTGGCGCGAGAAGAATTATCCCACGGAATTGCGCGCATTGGTGGCAAATTTGCCAAGCTCCGGATCAGTTGATAAAAATTTAAACCCTGTAACAAAAATTTCATAATCGATTATGCCGAAACCTGTCATTTGGACCGTGGACGATGATCCGGATGTGTTGCGCGCCGTGGAGCGTGATCTGCGCCGCCGATACGGCGATCGCTATCGCGTGATCTCCGCCGATTCCGGCGCTTCCGCGTTGGAATCCACGAAGCAGCTGAAATTGCGCAACGAATCGGTCGCGCTATTCCTCGTGGACCAACGCATGCCGCGCATGTCAGGCGTCGAATTTCTCGAGAAAGCCATCGACCTTTATCCCGAGGCCAAGCGTGCCTTGCTGACCGCCTATGCGGATACCGACGCTGCCATTCGCGCCATCAACAGCGTGCACATCGATCATTATTTGATGAAGCCGTGGGATCCGCCGGAAGAGCGTCTTTACGGCGTGGTGGATGATATGCTCGATGATTGGCAATCGGGATACCGTCCTGCCTTTGAGGGTGTGCGCGTCATCGGCAATCAATGGTCGCCGCACTCTCGTGAAGTTCGCGATTTCCTTGGCCGCAACTTTGTCCCGCATCAATGGTTGAATATCGAAACGGACGATAATGCGAAGCAACTGCTGCAAACCGCCGGAGCCGATCCAGCCGCATTGCCAGTGGTTCTTTTTCAAGATGGCTCGTATCTGAGCAACCCGGCTACAACCG
>Ga0105238_10006685_pt1 | contig 11503 bp, 8 predicted proteins | sample KBSC34metaG_FD_81526 | JGI IMG/M metagenome (GOLD analysis project Ga0105238, IMG submission 81526) | Corn rhizosphere microbial communities from Kellogg Biological Station, Michigan, USA - KBS C3-4 metaG | ecosystem: Host-associated > Plants > Roots > Rhizosphere > Soil | place: Michigan, USA... | reverse complement strand
GGCAGCGGCAGGCCCTCGTCGCGCAGCTTGAGCATCGCCACAAGTGCAAGGCCGCCGCCGGCGGAATCGCCCGCCATCGTCATGGCAGCCGGTTGCGCGCCGCCGTCGAGCAGCCAGCGCCACGCTGCTACCGCGTCGTCGAGCGCCGCCGGGAACGGATGCTCCGGCGCCAGCCGATAGTCGATGATCAGCACGCGCGCCCGCGCCGCGTTCGCCACGCGCCAGGTGAAGTGCCGGTAGAGCTGCGGCGAACCGAAGGCATAGGCGCCGCCGTGCAGATAAAGGAGATGCCGGTCGGGGCGCGAGGCGGCGGTCTCGACGAGGAGGCCGGGAACGCCGCCGGCGTTCACGGACGTCGTCCGCGTCCCGCGCGGCGGCCGCGGCGTCAGCCGCTCCATGCGCGCGAAGCGTTGCCTGATCTCGTCGAAGGAAAGGTCCGCCTCTGACTTCTTCATGAACAGACGGAAGCCGATGCGCGCGAGCCGCGCCCGCAGGCTGAGGCGCCTGCGGCGGACCATCAGTGCGTTCCGACGGACGCCGCCGGTCGCAAGTCCGCCGCGCGCGCCGCGCCGTTTTCGACGCCGACGATGAGGCCGTCCTCGATCCGGTGGATGCGATCGGCGTAAGGCAGGAGCCGCGTGTCGTGCGTGACGACGAGGACGCCGCGGCCGGGCTCCTTGGCGATGTCGGCGAGGATCGCCATGATCGCCTGGCCGTTCTCGGTGTCGAGCGCGGCGGTCGGCTCGTCGGCGAGGATTGCCGACGGATTTGACACGATGGCGCGCGCGATGGCGACGCGCTGCTGCTCGCCGCCGCTCATCTCACGCGGGAAGGAATCGATCTTGTGCTTGAGGCCGACGCGCGCGAGTGCCTCATGCGCGCGCAGCTTCGCCCTGTCGCTCGCTTCACCGCGCACGTCGAGCGCGAGCTGGATGTTCTCGGACGCAGTTAGTGTCGGGAACAGGTGGTACGACTGGAAGATGAAGCCGATATGGTCGCGGCGAAGCCGCGCCAGCGTCTCCGGATCGGCGTTCGCCGTGTCATGCCCGGCGACCGAAACCGTGCCGGACGTCGGCGTCAGCATGCAGCCGAGCACCGACAGGAGCGTCGTCTTGCCGGAGCCGGACGGGCCCATCAGCAACGTCAATTCGCCGCCGCGCAGCGCCAGATCGACGCCGCGCAGCGCGTGCACCTGCCCGGCGCCGTGGCCGAGCACCTTCTTGATCGCAATGGCTTCGAGGACTGCGCCGCTCATCACGAGAACACCACGACCGGATCGATACGGACAACCTTGAGGATCGCCGTGAAGGCCGAGGCGATACACATGACCACGGTCAAAAGGAAGATCGAGCCCATCAGCCAGGGCGTGATCACTACCGGCAGCGCCCCGCTGCGGGTGAAATAGACCACCGCCATCCCGATGACCGCGGCGAAGCAGAAGCCGACCACGGCGTTGAGCAGCGCCTGATAGATGATGACGGTATAGATGTAGCGGTTCGATGAACCCATGGCGCGCAACGTGGCGAACTCGTCGATGTGATCCTTGGTGCTCGAGTACAACGTCTGCGCCACGATGACGGTCCCGACGATGACGCCGAGGATCGCGCCGGCGAAAAGGGCCGCGCCGGCACCGGTTCCGAACAACCAGAACGTACGCGATCGTTCGCGGAACTCGGCCGTCGTCATGACCTCGTATTTCGGGCTTTGCGCCTTGATGGCGCTCTCGACCTGCTTGGCGTCGGCGCCGGGCTTGAGCTTGACGAGGAAATAATTGGCGTAGGTCTTCGGGATGCCGACATAGGTGCGAGCGCGGCTCATGTCGACGAAGACGTACGGAGTTGTCGTGAAAGACCTGATGCCGTCGGTGAGCCCCGTCACCTGCACCGGCTGGCCGCGGATCTCGGCCTTCGCGCCGAGGCCGTCGATGCCGAGGCGATCGTAATAGGTCTTGTCGACGATGACCCCTTCTTCGCCTTTGAGCGTGTCGACCGAGCCGGCGGAGAGATCCCACGGCTTGAGGCCGGGACCGTCGAGGTTCGAGCCGACGATGAAGACCGGCGTGATTGCGCCGTTCGCCATGTGCCAGTCGGAGAAACCGATGACCAAAGGCTCCGCGCTGGCGACGCCATCGATCGCCTGATAGGCGCCCTGCTTGCGCGCGTCGATGAGCGAGGGATCCTCGAAGCACTTGGTGCCGTCGCGCATCACCCACAGGTCGGCGTCGGCGTGGTCGATCATCCGCGTGACCATGTCGCCGAAGCCGAGGTACAGCCCCATCTGCACCATGACGAGCACGACCGAGAAGACGATGCCCACCATGGTGGCGACGAAGCGCAGCCGGTCATGGAAAAGGTTGCGCGAAGCGAGCGTGAAGTTCAGCGGCATGAAGCCTCTCGGTCGGAAGTTCGGTCGGGACCGTCAGCGCGTCGCGGTCCGGATCGGCCGTTTGGCCGCGAAGGCGAAGGTGCCGTTGAGCAGGCGGCTGACCGCGATGCTCGCCGGCCAACTGAGCACGACACTGCCGGCGAATACAAGCAGCGCCTTGGCCGGCGCCGGCAGATCGGCCGGCAGCAGCGCATATTGCAGCCACACCACGAACACGTAGTGCACGAGATACATGCCATAGGCGTTGGCGGAGAGGCTGTCGAGAATGCGCGAGCGCATGCGGCTGAAGCGCAGGAAGATGGCGAGCAGGTAGAGGCCGCCGGCGATCGAGGCGATCGGATAGGCGAGCGTCGAACCGAGCTTGGCCGCGACCGGCGCGGCCGACCAGTCCGGCATGGTCAGCGAGGTCAGCCCCGCCCAGAGGAAGAAGGTGAGCACCGCGACGCCGGTCCACCACGCCCATTGCCGCGCGAGCGGTCCGTCGACGCGCAGCAGCCCGTGGTCGAGGCCGCGGCTGCCGAGCGCCATGCCGGTGAAGAACACGAGGATGTAGAGGAGCGGCCGGCACAGTTGCAGGGCGAACGGGCCGAACTCGTGCCAGGTGAAGGGCGAGAATGCAAAAGCCAGGGGCGTGTAGCACAGCACCGCGGCGGCGCAGAGGACCGCATAATATTGCACCGGCCGTTCGCCGGCCCAATCGGCGAACCGGCGGAAATGCCGCAGCACCCGCGGCGCGGCGGCAAACAGCGCGGCGGCGAGCGCGTTGAGCACGAGCAACTGCCAGAGAAACCATTGCGGCCCGATCGGCCAGAACGGCAGCGACAGGAGCTGATGCCAATAATCGGCCACGTTGGGATTAACCGTGCGCACGGCATAGGCCGGATAGAGCGAGATCGGGCACAGGATGGTGACCGCGAGCACGAAGGGCACGCCGATCCGGCGCAGGCGCTCGACCAGATAGAAGCGGCTGCCTTTGCGCTCGAGGCTCGGCGCGGTCAGCAATCCCGACAGGAAGAACATGAACGCCATCAGGCTCACGTCCTGCGTGGCGCACAGGATGTCGAAGCCGAGCCACCGGTGCGAATCGGCGATCGGGAACGCCTCCCAGGTGTAGGGTTCTTGGTTAAAGGCGACCGACGCGGGAATGTTGACGAGATAGGCAAGGCAGGAATGGAAGGCGAGCACGATCACGATCGTTACCGCGCGGAGATTGCTCAGGGCGAGGCTCGATTTTGACATTCGTGGTGTTGCCTCCGCAGCGTAAATGCCGGTTCGCTGCCGTGTATCCCCATTAGTTGCAGTTAACGTCATTTCGGTTCACAGAGTTCCAAGTTATCATAATCTCAGCAACTCCTTTTTGCTTTCGCGAAACAGCCATATTCTGGTGTGATGAAAGCCCTCTCGGCTATTCGCATGGGGAATGAAATGAAAGCGCGTGCGGCGACCATCGTGCTCACGGCAGGTTTGGCCATTGCGGGCCTGGCCGCTGCCGGTTTTGGCAGTGCAGCGAACGCTCAGTCCTCCCCGTATTGGCAGCAGCCGGCGCGTGCATCGACCGCGCAGCCGGGCTGGCAGCAGCCGCGCGCGGGCGCGCCGATGCAACAGGCCCAGGTTCAGCAACCGAGCGTTGCCGGCCTCTGGGAGAAGCGCGTCGATGGCAAGCCGGTGATCTGGGTGCTGTTCGTGGATGACGGGCACGGCACTTTCGAGGGCGCCATCGCCAAGGCCTACCCGCGCCCGAGCGACCCGCCGCACCCGGTCTGCGACCGCTGCACCGACGACCGCAGGGGGCAGCCGTGGCTCGGCATCTCCTTCATCCGCGGCATGCAGCAGCACGGCCTCGAATACGAGAACGGCACCATCCTCGACCCGCGCGACGGCAAGATTTACAGCGCCAAGATGACGCTCTCGCCGGATAGCCAGCAACTCACCGTGCGCGGCTATCTGGGCATCCCGCTGTTCGGCATGGACGAAGTCTGGCAGCGCCTGCCCGAGCAGGCCATGGCCACGATCGATCCCGAGATCCTGGCGCGCTATGTCCCGGACAAGCTCGCGGCTCTCCAGGAGCAGACCGCGGCGGCGAAATCCAGGAAGCCCGCCTCCAAGGCCATGCACGCACCGGCGCGCTGAGCACCGGCCGGGTCTTCCGGCTTTCGATGATGGAATCGGCATCGGCGGCGAACTTCGCCGCCGTTCGCTTTTTTGGCCTTGATTCCCGTCAAGGGCGGCGGGCGCCGGCCCCTTGACCGACGTCAACAGGCGGCCGGCCAGCCGGCGTCATAATGCATAAATGACCGACACCGCCCTCGCCGCCCCTCCAATCGTGCCTGAAGCACAGGCCGCGCAGACCGAGCGTCCCGGCTGTCCGCCGCCCGACGAGCGCGAGGCCCAGCTTCCATCCTTCGAGACGCTCAACCGCATCGCGCGGGCGATGACCGCGCGCTTCACGCAAGGCATCTCGCCGCACGCCCAATTCAACGCCTGGTTCGACTGGCTCTCGCATCTGTCGCGTGCGCCCGGCCGGCAGGCTGAGCTCGCGGCGCTGGCTCAGATCAACGCCGCGCGCCTGATGGGGCTGGCGATGCGCGACGGCGAGCCGAAGGCGATGCCGTTCGCGCCGCAGCCGGGCGACCGCCGCTTCGAGCATCCCGGCTGGAGCAAGGCGCCCTACCGCTTCTTCCAGCAGGCGTTCCTCGCGCAGGAGGCCTGGTGGCGCGAGGCGACCAAGCCGGTGCGCGGCATGCAGGGAAAGAGCGCCGCGCGCGCAGCCTTCATGGCGCACCAACTCCTCGACGCCGCCTCGCCCTCGAACGTGCCCTGGCTCAATCCGCAGATCGTCGAACGCACGATGACCGAGCGCGGCGCCAATCTCGCGCGCGGATTTGAAAACTTCATGGCCGACCTTCAGCGCGCTCTCGCGCTCGCGCCCGCACCGGCGCCGACAGGCTTCGCGCTCGGCAAGGACATTGCGGCGACGCCGGGTGAGGTCGTTTACCGCAACGACCTGATCGAGCTCATCCAGTACGCGCCGGCAACGCCGAACGTTTTTGCCGAGCCGATCCTGATCGTGCCGGCGTGGATCATGAAATACTACGTGCTCGATCTCCTGCCCGAGCATTCGCTGGTGCGCTACCTCACCGAGCGCGGCTTCACCGTGTTCATGATCTCGTGGCGCAATCCGACCGAGAAGGATCGTGACTTGACCCTCGGCCATTACCGCGGCGAGGGCGTAATGGCAGCGATCGAGGCGGTCAACGCGATCGTGCCCGGCCGCAAGGTGCACGCCTGCGGCTACTGCATCGGCGGCACGCTCCTGTCGATCGCGGCGGCGACCATGGCGCGCAATGGCGACGACCGCCTCGCCACCGTGACCCTGCTCGCGGCGCAGACCGACTTCAGCGAAGCGGGCGACCTGATGCTCTTCGTCGACGAGAGCCAGATCGCGTTCCTCGAGGACATGATGTGGGACCAGGGCGTGCTCGACACCCGGCAGATGGCCGCCGCGTTTCAGCTCCTGCGCTCGAACGACCTCATCTGGTCGCGCATGATGCACCAGTATCTTCTCGGCGAGCGCGAGCCGGAGACCGATCTCAGCGTCTGGAACGCCGACCAGACGCGCATGCCGTTCAAGATGCATTCGCAATATCTGCGCGCACTCTTCCTTGAGAACCGCCTGACCGCCGGCCGATACGCGGTCGAGGACAAGGTGATCACGCTCAAGGACCTGCGCATGCCTATCTTCGCCGTCGGCACCGAGACGGACCACATTGCGCCGTGGAAATCGGTCTACAAGATCGCGCTGTTCACCGACACCGAGCTGACCTTCGTGCTGACCAATGGCGGGCACAATGCCGGAATCGTCTCCGAGCCCGGCCATCGCGGCCGCCACTTCCTCTCCGGCACGCGGCGCCCCGGCGACCGCTACGTCGATCCGGCGACCTGGGCCGCGCACGCCACGCATCTCGACGGCTCATGGTGGCCGCAATGGGCGGCATGGCTCGCCGAGCGCAGCGACGCGTCGCAAGTTGCGCCGCCGCCGTTTGGCGCGCGCGATCACGGCTTCCCGGTGCTCTGCCCCGCTCCCGGAACCTACGTGCACGGCCACTGAGCTTCGGAACTGGCGAGGCGGCGGACGGCGCGCTATCCATGACGGACAGCCGGCCCCCAGAACCGGCATCAGTCCGGGACCGCCATGGCCGCCAATCCGAAGATCGTCGTCCGCTTCGATTTCCCCTACGACCCGGTTATGGAAGCGCGGTTTGCGCGCGAAGCCGATATCGAACTCGTGACCTGCGCGCGCGCCGCGGCTGAGGCCGAGACGCGGACCGCGCTCGCTGAGGCGCTCGTCTACATCATCTCGTCGGCCAAGGATGAGCTGCCGCGGCAATGGTTCGCCAACGCCGACCTGATCGCGCGCTGCCCGAAGCTCCTTTGCGTGTCGGCGAGCGGCGCCGGCTACGACACGGTCGACGTCGACGCCTGCACGAAGGCCGGCATCATCGTCGTCAACCAGGCCGGACAGAACGCCGGCGCGGTCGCCGAGCACACGCTCGGCCTGATGCTGTCGCTATCGAAGCGCATCGGCGAATGCGACCGCCGCATGCGGCGCGAGATCGGCTTCGCGCGAGAGGAGGTGATGGGCCGCGACATATCGGGACGCATCCTCGGCGTCGTCGGCATCGGCCATATCGGCACGCGCGTGACCGCGCTGGCCAAAGCCTTCGGCATGGAGGTTCTCGCCTACGATCCTTACGTCGCGGCGGACGAGATAGCGCGGCGCGGCGCGAAGCCTGTCAGCTTCGACGATCTGCTGGCGCGGTCGGATTTCGTCTCGATCCATTGCCCGCGCAACGCCGAGACGCTTCGCATGATCGACGCGGATGCATTCGCGCGCATGAAGCCGGGCGCTAGCCTCATCACCACGGCGCGCGGCGGCATCGTCGACGAGGCCGCGCTCTATGCCGCGCTCACCTCGGGACATCTGGCCGGCGCCGGGGTCGACGTCTGGGACCGTGAGCCGCCGCCGCTCGACCATCCGCTGCTTGCGCTCGACAATGTCGTTGCCACCTACCACACCGCCGGCGTCACGATAGAGGCGCGCCGCAACATGGCGGCGCAGGCGGCCGAGCAGGTGGTCGGTGTGCTTCAAGGCGCCCGGCCGCCGCGGCTGGTCAATCCGCAGGCCTGGGACACCTATCGCGCCCGCTTCGCGGCGACTGTCGGAGCTGCGCGCTAGCGGCCCGCCGCGTAGCCCTGCATGCCGCGCGGATTCGCGGCGGCGCGCCGATAGGGATCGACGCGCGAGGCCGCGGTGAGCCGGCCCTCCGACCAGGGTGGGCCGACCTCGACGATGTGCCCGCGGTCACGCAAAGCCTTCACGGTACTCTCCGGGACGCGCGACTCCACCACCATCACGCCTGGCCGCGCCTGTCGCGGCCAGAACGACGCCGGGAAACTTTCCGAGTGCCAGGCCGGCGCGTCGATCGACTCCTGGAGGTTCATGCCGAAATGGGCGTGGCGCAGGATGAACTGCGTGATCCACTGATCCTGCTGGTCGCCGCCCGGCGAGCCCCAGGCGAGATACGGCTTGCCGTCGCGCAGCGCCATGGTCGGCGTCAGCGTCGACCGCGGCCGCTTGCCAGGCATCAGCGCATTCGGATGCTCCTCGTCGAGCCAGAACTGCTGCGCCCGCGTGCCGAGGCAGAAGCCGAGCTCCGGGATGACCGGCGATGAATGCAGCCAGCCGCCGGACGGCGTCGACGAGATCATGTTGCCGTCGCGGTCGATAACATCGAAATGCACCGTGTCGCCCGGCGTCGCGCCCATTTTCGCCCGCGCGTCCGGTACGTCCGGGAAGTTATGATCGTCATGCGTCCAGATCTTGCCGACCGTCGGCTCGCCGGCGCCCGAACTCGCGACCGCGGCGCGCGCGCCATCGGCAGTGCGGATATCGACGCGCTTGCCGAAGCCCGGAATGGCGCCAGGGCGATAATCGAGCGAGGCGCGGTCGGTGATGAGCTTGCGGCGCTCGGCATTGTAGGCGTCCGACAACAGCACATCGACCGGCACCTTCACGAACTTCGGATCGCCGTAGAACGTGTCGCGATCGGCGAAGGCGAGCTTGGTCGCCTCGATCTGCAAATGGATGAATTCCGGATCGGTCGGCGACAGCGCGTCGAGGTCGTAGCCCTTGAGGATCGCGAGCGTCTGGAGCGTCGCCAGCCCTTGCGTCCACGGCCCGGCCTTCATCACGCGATAGCGTCCGTAATCGTAATGGATCGGCGCTTCGACGTTGGCCTGCCAGGTCGCCAGGTCCTGACCGGTGAGCACGCCGCGGTGGCGCTCGCCGGACGTGTCCATCACCTCCTGCGTGCGGCAGAATGTGTCGATCGCCTCGGCGACGAAGCCCTGCGACCAGACCTTGCGCGCCTTCTCGATCTGCGCGACGCGGTCGCCACCGGCGCTTTCCGCTTCGCGCAGCACGCGCTCATACGTGTCGGCGAGCTTCGTATTGCGGAAAAGCGTTCCGGGCGCGGGGACCTTTCCATCCGGCATGTAGACCGCGGCGGACGTCGTCCAGTGATCGCGGAACATGTCCTTGACCGTGTCGATCGTCGCGCTGATGCGCTCGACCAGCGGATAGCCGTTGCGTGCATATTCGATCGCCGGGGTCAGCATGTCGGCGAGCTTCATCGTGCCGTAATCGCGCAGCAGCAGCATCCAGGTGTCGAACATGCCGGGAATGCAGGTGGCGAGCAGCCCGGTGCCCGGCACGAGATCGAGCCCGAGCTCGTCGCGATAGTGCTTGATGGTGGCGCCGGCCGGCGCCGGACCCTGGCCGCAGATCACTTCCGTCTTGCCGCGCTTCACGTCGTGCACCATCACCGGCACGTCGCCGCCGGGGCCGTTCAAATGCGGCTCGACAACCTGGAGCGTGAATGCGGTCGCGACGCCTGCGTCGAAGGCGTTGCCGCCCTTTTCCAGCACCGCCATACCAACGGCTGTCGCGATCCAGTGCGTCGAGGTGACGACGCCGAACGTGCCCTCGATCTCGGGCCGGGTCGTGAAGGGGTTGGGATTGATCTTGGAATCCTTGGCCGGCATGTGGAGCACCTCGTCTTACTGCGGGCGCAACAGTAAGGCCGTGGTCGGCCGGGACAAGCCCGGTTGCTGCATAAAGACTCAGCGCAAATGGCAGGCGACGAGCTGGCCCGGCCGCACCTCGCGCAGGGCCGGGGCCTCGGCGCGGCAGCGGTCGACCACGTAGGGGCAGCGCGTGTGGAAGTGGCAGCCCGACGGCGGATTGACGGGGCTCGGAACGTCGCCCTGCAAGACACGTTTCTGCCGCTTCACGCGTGGGTCCGGCACCGGCACGGCAAGCAGGAGCTGCTCCGTGTAGGGATGCAGCGCGCGCGTGAACAGGGTCGTCTTGTCGGTCGCCTCGACGATGCGGCCGAGATACATCACCGCGATGCGGTGGCTGATGTGCTCGACCACCGCAAGATTGTGCGAGATGAAGAGGTATGCGAGCCCCATTTCCTTCTGCAAATCGAGCAACAGGTTCAAGACCTGCGCCTGGATCGAGACGTCGAGCGCGGAGACCGGCTCGTCGCCGACGATCAGTTTCGGCTGCAACGCTAGGGCGCGGGCGATGCCGATGCGCTGGCGCTGGCCGCCGGAGAACTGGTGCGGGTAATTATCCATCTGCGCCTTGCGCAGGCCGACGCGCTCGAACAGCGCCGCGACCATCTTCCTCACTTCACCGCCCTTGGCGATGCCGTGCACGCGCAAGGGCTCCGCGACGATGTCGCCCGCCGACATGCGCGGGTCGAGCGAGGAGAACGGGTCCTGGAAGATGATCTGCATCTGGCGGCGATAGGGCCGCAACTCGGCCTTGTTCAGCCGCGTGATGTCGGCGCCGCCGATACGGATCTCGCCATCGGTCGGGTCGATCAGCCGCAGCACGGTGCGGCCGACCGTCGACTTGCCGCAGCCCGATTCGCCGACGAGGCCGAGCGTCTCGCCTTCATTGATCGAGAAGGAGACACCATCGACCGCGAACACGGTGCCGCCGGCGCGCTGCAACAGCCCGGTACGCACCGGAAAATGCTTCTTGAGGTCGCGCACCTGGAGCACGGGTTCGCTCATGCGCCGTCTCCATAGAGTTCGCGCGAGCGCCAGCAGGCCGCCCAGTGGCCGGGGCGCTTCTCCTCGTAGGGTGGATAGTCGGCGCGGCACTTGTCGATCGCGTGCGCGCAGCGCGGCGCGAACACGCAGCCGGGCGGCAGGTTCGATAGCGCCGGAACGGTGCCGGGAATTTCCTGAAGGCGCTTGGCCTGCGTCTCGGTCTCGCCGCGCATCAAGGGCAGTCGCGGGATCGAGGCCATAAGGCCGTGCGTGTAGGGATGCTGCGGCCGGGAGAACAGTTCCTCGACCGGCGCCTCCTCCACTTTCTTGCCGGCATACATGACGATGACGCGGTGCGCCGTCTCGGCGACGACGCCGAGATCGTGAGTAATGAGAATGACCGCAGTGCCGAGCTTTTTCTGAAGGTCGAGGATGAGATCGAGGATCTGCGCCTGGATGGTCACGTCGAGCGCGGTCGTCGGCTCGTCGGCGATCAGCACCTTCGGATTGCAGGCGAGCGCCATCGAGATCATCGCGCGCTGACGCATGCCGCCGGAGAGCTGGTGAGGATATTCGTGCGCGCGCTGCTCCGGCGCCGGGATTCGGGTCAGCCGCAGCATGTCGACCGCCTTCGCCCATGCCTCCTTGCGCGAGACGTTCTCGTGCAGCAGCACGACCTCGGCGATCTGGCTGCCGATGGTCAGCACCGGATTGAGCGAGGTCATCGGCTCCTGAAAGATCATGGCGACGTCCTTGCCACGGACGTCGCGCATGGCCTCTTCGTCGAGCGCGAGCAGGTCGCGGCCCTCGAGCACGACCCGGCCAGAGGCGATACGCCCGGGCGGATCGGGCACCAGCCGCATCAGCGACAAGGCGGTGATGCTCTTGCCACACCCGGATTCACCGACGATCGCCAAGGTCTCGTGCGGCTTGAGGGTGAACGACACGCCGTCGACCGCCCTCACCTCGCCTTGGCGCAGATCGAACACCG
>Ga0105238_10006681_pt1 | contig 11505 bp, 8 predicted proteins | sample KBSC34metaG_FD_81526 | JGI IMG/M metagenome (GOLD analysis project Ga0105238, IMG submission 81526) | Corn rhizosphere microbial communities from Kellogg Biological Station, Michigan, USA - KBS C3-4 metaG | ecosystem: Host-associated > Plants > Roots > Rhizosphere > Soil | place: Michigan, USA... | reverse complement strand
TGCCGCGCCGTTGGGCACATCGTGAGGTTGCTCGTCGCGGTCGCGTTCCTGCTGTTCGCGGGAACCGCCCAGGCCCAGCCGGGGGATGCCTGCGCCTACCTCTCCGGCCTGATCCCGATCGAGGGCGGGCCGCTGTTCCTGCCGTCCTATCCGACGGCGGAGGAGGGGGCGCTGCGGGGTGTCGCCTTCCTCTATGACGACGCGGTGGCGGCGGTTGCGCTGGTCGGCTGCGGCGAGGCGGGAAAGGCGCGGCGGATCGGCGATGCGATGCTGGCCGCGCTCGACCATGACCGGGCCTGGCATGACGGGCGGCTGCGCAATGCCTATGCGGCCGGTCCGGTCGACATGCCGGTCAAGCTCGGCGGATGGTGGGACGCGGCGCAGGGGCGCTGGGTCGAGGACCGCTATCAGGTGTCGAGCGACACCGGCAACATGGCCTGGGCGATGCTGGCCCTGCTGTCGCTCGACCGGGCGCTGCATGACACGCGCTATCGCGACGGCGCGGCCAGGATCGGCGGCTGGGTCGCGGCCCGCGCGGATACCCGTGGCGCCGGCGGGTTTTCCGGCGGGTTTTCCGGCTGGGAACCGTCGCCCGCCGTCGTGCAGTGGAAATCGACCGAGCATAATACCGATCTCGCCGGCGCCTTCGCCCTGCTGGCCAGGGCGACTGGCGACAAGGCCTGGGTCGGCCGCGCCGCCCAGGCAGCGGCGTTCGTCGGCGCGATGTGGGACGAGGGCTGCGCCTGCTTCGCCGTCGGCACCGGCGATGACGGGGTGACGCCCAACCATGTGCTGGCGCTGGATGCGGAATTGTGGCCGCTGCTGGCGATCCCGGCGATGGCGCCGCATGCCGACCTCGATCTCGCCACCGTCGACAGCCGGCTGGCGATCGGCGACGGCTATACCTACAGCGATGCCGGCAGCGCGGTGTGGACCGAGGGCACGGCCCAGGCGGCGGTGGTCTGGGCGCTGCTGGGCCATCCGGACAAGGCCGACCAGGCCATCCGCACCGTCGAGGGGCAGCGGGCGCCGCGCGGCGGCTATTTCGCGACGCCGCAGCTTCGGCTGAAGACCGGTTTCGCCGATGCCGCCAATCCTGGGATGCAACGCTATTACTTCCATTTGCCCCATCTGGCGGCGGCGGCCTGGGCCGCGCTGGCGGAGAAGCATTTCAATCCCTTCACCGCCTCCGCCGCCCTTCCGTGACCGCTGCCGCAGTTGGTCGAGGGGCGATTGACTCGCCGATTCTTCCCGGCTAGGCAGGGCGTTCCATGGCAAACTGGCGCTCATATGGCAGGTTGAGCTTTACGACGGTGTTCCGCGCCGTCGCGGCTCTGCTGCTGATCGCCCAGCTCGGCATGGTGGCGCACCGGGTGGAGCATTACCTGGCGCCGGAGCATATGGAATGCGGCCAGGATCAGTGCGACGCCTTCGCGCCGACCCCGGGCCCGGATGCACCGGTCCCGTTCCTGCCGCCGCTCTTCTTCGTCGCTTTCTTCCTCACGTTCTGGACGCTGCGCGACAGCGTCACCGAACGGCCGGGCAACCGCCTGGGCTTCAGGGCGCACGCCCCACCTGTCTGATTCCGGACCTCTGCCTCTTTCGAGACCGCGCTGGGTCACCCGCGCGTGGAATCTCCCGATGATCGGCATAAGCCTGGAGTCTATTCTGATGTCCGTTCGTATTTACCGCCTATCGCTCGCGATGGGCCCGTCCCTTGCATTGATGGGGGCCGTTGCAGGCGGCGCCTTGGCGCAGACCGCCGACGCTCCGCCCCAGCCGCAGGAAGAAATCGTCGTCACCGCCAAGAAGCTGGACACGGCGCGCGACCTGATCTCGCCCAGCCTGGGCGCCAGCGATTATGTGATCGACAGCAAGGCGATCCAGAACACGCCGCAGGGCGTCAATGCCAGCTTCAACCAGATCCTGCTGCAGGCCCCCGGCGTCAGCCAGGACAGCTACGGCCAGCTCCATATCCGTAACGAGCATGCCAACCTGCAATACAGGATCAACGGTATCATCCTGCCCGAGGGCATCTCGGGCTTCGGCCAGGCGCTCGATCCGCGTTTCGCCGAATCGATCGACCTGATGACCGGCACCCTGCCGGCGCAGTACGGCTATCGCACAGCGGGCATCGTCGATATCCAGACCAAGAGCGGGGCCTTCGACCAGGGCGGCGAGGTCAGCCTCTATGGCGGCAGCCACGGGGAGTTCCAGCCCTCATTCACCGCCAGCGGTTCGTCCGGCGCGTTCAATTACTATGTGTCGGGCAGCTATCTGGAGAATGACCTGGGCGTTGAGAATCCGACCGCCAGCCACGATCCGATCCACGACCATACGACCCAGTTCCACGGCTTCGCCTATCTGTCCTACATCCCGACCAGCGACGCGCGCGTCTCGGCGATGCTGGGGACCTCGATCGGCTATTTCCAGATTCCGGACAACCCGAACCAGACCGCGAATTTCAGTCTCGGCGGCCTGCACAGTTTCAACTCCGCCGACCTCAACGAGAACCAGCGCGAGATCAACCATTATGCGATCATCGCGCTGCAGATGTCGGGCGACAGGCTGGATTATCAGATCGCGCCCTTCACCCGCTATTCGGAAACCAAGTTCTCCCCCGACCCGGTGGGCGACCTGATCTTCAACGGCTTCGCCGACCGCACGCAGCTGTCCAGCTGGTCGTCGGGCATCCAGTCCGATGCCAGCTATAAGCTCAGCGACGACCATACGCTGCGTTTCGGCGCGTTCTTCTCGGTGGAGCGGACGATCTCGCAGGTGACGTCGGATGTGTTTCCGATCGACCAGCCGCTGTTCGAGAAGACCGGCAATCTGGTCCAGACGGGCAACGTGCCGTTCTCCGTCGTCGATCAGGGCGGCAAGACCGGCTATCTCTACGGCCTCTATCTCCAGGACGAATGGACGATCAGCGATACGGTGACGCTGAATTTCGGCGGGCGGTTCGATATCGTGAACGCCTATACCAACGAGAACCAGATCAGCCCGCGCATCAACCTGGTGTGGAAGCCGGATGCCGATACGACCGTCCATGCCGGCTATGCCCGCGATTTCACCCCGCCGCCGCAGGAGCTGGTCGCCTCCCAGTCGGTCGATAGGTTTATCGGCACGACCAAGCAGCCCGCGGTGCTGCTGAACGGCGCGGTCAAGGCCGAGCGGGAGCATTATTTCGATATCGGCGCGCTGCGCACGGTCATTCCCGGGCTCGATCTGGGGCTGGACGCTTACTACAAGATCAAGCGCAACCTGCTGGACGAGGGACAGTTCGGCGAATCGCTGGTCGAATCGCCGTTCAACTACGCCTTCGGCCGCGCCTACGGCGTGGAGGCGACCGCCTCCTATCACAACGGGCCGCTCAGCCTTTATGCCAACGTGGCTTACGGCGAGGAGAAGGCCAAGGATATCGTTTCCAGCCAGTTCTTCTTCGCCCAGGACGAGCTGAACTACATCCACAATCACGCGATCTATACCGATCACGATCAGCCGTGGACGATCTCAGGCGGCGGGTCGTTCGCCTTCAGCGATGCGATCGGCCAGCTGCGCACCAGCTTCGACCTGATCTTCGGCAGCGGGTTGCGTGCCAGCCCGGACAATGCGGTCGAACCTAATGGCGAGAAACTGCCGAGTTATACCCAGGTCAATATCGGTCTGGCGCAGGATATCGAGACCAACGGCGTGTTCGCTGGCACCACTGTTCGCTTCGATATCGTCAACCTGTTCGATGAAAGCTACGAGATCCGCGACGGCACCGGCGTTGGCGTCGGTGCGCCGCAATTCGGCCCGCGTAGGGCTTTCTACGCCGGGATCAGTAAAAGCTTTTAACTTCGTTCAAGCAGGAGTTAAGCTACCCATGCAAAGGAGACATCCATGAGAAATCGGTCCACCACTCTGCCCGGCAAGATGGTTCACGTCGACACGGAACATGTCGGCGGCCTCACCGAAACACGCCGCAAGGTGTTCGAGCTGGTGATCAAGGCCGGGCAGCCGGTCGGCGCCTATCGGCTGCTGGAAGCGATGCAGGACAAGGGCACGCGGGTCATGCCGCCGACCGTCTATCGCGCGCTGAACTTCCTCCAGGGCAAGGGCCTGGTCCACCGGATCGAGTCACTCAACGCCTTCGTCGCCTGCACCCAGCACGAGCACGAGCACGAGGGTCAGTTCCTGATCTGCTCCGACTGCGGCAAGACCGAGGAGCTGGCCGACGAGTCGGTTTCGCACCTGCTGCGCGACAAGGCCTCGTCGCACGGCTTCGTTCTGCAGCAGCAGACGATCGAGCTCAGGGGCCTGTGCAAGGACTGCGCGTCCGATTGACGGCGAAGGGGCCGGCATGATCGCCGGCTCTATCCTTCGGCTTGAGGTAGGTCGGATTAGCGTGAGCGTAATCCGGCAATCTGCTGCCCGCAGTGTCGGATTACGCTCGCGCTAATCCGACCTATGTCTGTCGATATTCCTGATATTCCGGCAACCCGTCGTCCAGATGCAGCCAGGAAATCCGGGTCGACACGAAGATGTGCATGTCCGGCGGGAAGGGTTCGGGGTCGTCGAATGAGGCTGTGTTGACGATGGCCTCGCCCGGAAAGCGGTCGCTCAGGAACACCATGTAGCTGCCGCAATGTGGGCAGAATTGCCGGCGCGATTGGGGTGACGACTGGTAGGTTGCGGGCGGCTCGCCGGTCCAGGCGAAACTGTCGGCCGGGAAGGTCGTCCAGGCGACGACCGGGGCGCCGGAATTCTTCTGGCACATGCGGCAATGGCAATAGCCGCTCTCCATCGCCGGCGCGGTGACCCGGAACCTCACCCTGCCGCACAGGCAACCGCCGTCATGGTTTTCGGACACGTTGCCTCCTTTCCGCGGCCCAGGCGATCAGGATAACGGCGAGCGCCGGGGCGTAGAATTGCCACTGGCTGGCGCTATCCCACTCCAGCGGCAGGAAGCCGCGATGCCAGTAGGGGCCGACGCTGCGCCCATGCGCGGCGTATTTGAGCGCGAATTCGAACTCCGTCTTCTCCCGCGACCAGGCATAGCCGATGGCGACCGCGGCGCCGAGCCACCAGGCCTGCCGCACCCGTGCGGCCGTCAGGCCCAATGCGATCAGCGCCTGCATGGCGGCGGCGATCAGTATATGGCCGGCCCAGGCATAGGGCGTGAAGAAGACGCCGACTTGCCCCAGCAGGCTGATCTGCGGCTCGTCTATCGCGACAGCTCCGTCACCACCCGGTCGGCGTGATAGATCTTGGCCAGCGCCTCTTTCAGCGCGCCGCTATTCACCGCCACGGCACGGTTGACCGATCCGTCATAGCCGAAATCGCCGCCCAGCGACTGGATGTTGCCGTCGAAGATCAGGCCCACTACCTCGGCATTCCTGTTGATCACGGGCGAGCCGGAATTGCCGCCGATGATGTCGTTGGTGGTGCAGAAATCGAACTTCTGGTTGAGGTTGATCTTCGATTTCGCCGCGATCCAGCTGTCCGGCAGCTTGAATGGCGTGGCGCCCGTCGCCCGGGTGAAGGCGCCGCCCATCTCGGTGAAGGGCGCGACATGGCCGCCCTTCTGGTCATAGCCCTTCACCGCGCCGTAGGAGAGGCGCAGCGTGAAGGTCGCATCCGGATCGACGGAGGTGCCGTACAGCTTGAACCGGGCCTGGGCCAGCAGGCCGGAATTCTTGACCAAAGGCGCGTCGACATTGTCCTCGAAGTCCTTGCGCACCGCGCGGGCATCGGCATCGACCAGCTTGGCGAACAGGATCATCGGATCCTTCGACGCCTCGATCGCCGCCGCTCCGCCGGCCAGCAGCTTCTCGCGCGCCGCCGGGTCCTTCAGCGTGCTCTTGTCCACCAGGTCCGCCGCCAGGTCGGTCGGGGACCTGGCGCCGAAGATCGTCTTCACCGTGGCATCGTCCGGGCCCAGCAGGCGCTGGACCATGGTGAGGCCAAAGCGCAGCGTGACCTTCTCGAACTCCGGATAGATCGGCGCCTTGGACAGCAGCGACGCCTTCAGCGCCGGGAAATTCGCGTCGGTATATTCGCGCAGGCGCTGATTGTCCGGCTTGCCCGATTCCGCGGCGTAACGGACCAGAATGCGGGCATCGCGGAACAGGTCTGAATCGAAGCCGCGGCTGGTCTCCAGCATGTTGTAGCGGTCGCGGATCAGCCTGGCGTGATCGACCGCTTTCCTGATGTTGTCCCAGGCCGCGCCGTAATCGGTCTTCATCTGCGGGTCGGCCTCGACCTTGGCCTTCAGCACCGCCTCGTCATCATGCTTGGACTTCATGAAGCCAGGATCGGTCAGCGCCTCGAACTGGCCCTTCAGCGCCTTGTACGAGTTCATCGCAAAGAACAGCTTGGAATCGGCGATGCGATGCTGCTCCGGGCCCTGCTCGCTGTACTGCTCCAGCACACCGCGCAGCTCGGCCAGGTAATTGACCGTGGCCGGCAGCTTGACGTCGCGGGCAAATTCCAGCTCGGCCACCGTATCCAGCCGGTCGGTATTGCCGGGATGGCCGGAGACGAAGGTCAGGTCGCCGTCGCCTGCATCCTGCTTGGCGAAGGGTAGATAGTTGGCGCTGGAATCCAGCGGCTTGTCGTGGTCGTAGATGCGCACGAAGCTGACATCCAGGTCATAGCGCGGGAACTCGAAATTGTCGGGGTCGCCGCCGAAGAAGGCGATGGCGAATTCCGGCGCGAAGACCAGCCGCAGATCCTGATAGCGGCGGTATTTGTACAGGTTGTAGATGCCGCCGTGATAAAGATCGACCACGTCGCAGCGCACGGTATCGCTGGCCTTGCCGACGCATTCCTTGGCGATATCGGCCTCAACCGCCTTCAGCGCGTCGGAGAAGGCCTTGCCGTCCTTGCCGGCGACGGCGGACTTCACCCGCTCGGTCACGTCGGTGATCTCGGTCAGCTGGTTGGCCTCCATGTCGGGGCATTTGACCTCGTCCTTCTCCTCCTTGGCGTAGAAGCCGGTCTGCACATAGTCGCGGTCTTTGTTCGACAGCTGCTCGATGCACTCATGCGCGCAGTGATGGTTGGTCATCACCAGCCCGTCCTTCGACACCAGGCTGGCCGAGCAGCCGCGCGCCAGCCGGATCGACGACATCCGCACATGGTCCAGCCATTTCTGGTCGGGCGAGAAGCCGTAAGCCTGGCTGACCTTGGCCGACGGGAAATTGTTGAAGGTCCACATACCCTCGTCCGCCTTGGCGAGTGAGGGCGCCAGCAGCAGGGCGGCGGCGCAGAGGGCGGGGGAGAGGCTGACGAAGTAACGCAGCATGGGAAAATTCCTCAGGAACGCGCCGTCGCGAAGAACGGGCTTCGCTACGCTCGCAATGACGGAGAAAAATGCAACGATTATTCGATGATCGGCCGCAAACGGCGGCTGAGCAACAGCACGACAATGCCGGCGACGATCGGAATGGCCGCAGACATCAGGAAGAAGCTGTTCATCGACATCTTCTCCCAATAGGCACCGATAACGCCGGAAAAGAAGCCGCCGAGCGCATAGGACAGCAGCCAGAAGCCCATCATCATCGATACGATGCGCTTCGGCGCCACCTTGGTCACCAGCGCCAGCCCAATCGGGGAGAAATAGAGCTCGCCGGCGGTGTAGATCGCATAAAAGGCGATCAGCCACAGCATGCTGGTTTTCATCTCCGCATTCAGGCTGGCGACCGCCGCCAGCATGAACAGGAAGGACAGGCCGAGCAGGATGCCGCCGATGCCCATCTTGGCGGCGGAGTTCGGCTCACGGCCTCGTGCCGCCTGGCGGGCCCAGATCGTCGTAATAACCGGGGTCAGAGCAAATATGAAAATGCCGTTCGGTATCTGGAACCAAGTGGTGGGCACAGTGACGTTCAGCAGGTCGATATGCCGTTCGGTGTTCTTGTCGGCCCACAGATTCATGATGTTGAACTGCAGGTACCAGACGCCCCAGAAGAAGGCGTTTAGCAGCGACAGCAGCAGCAGCGCGCCGACCCGCTTCCATTCCATGCTGGTGAACGGCTCGTGCACCGTCTTCTCGGCGCGCTTACGGGTCAGCGCGTCTTGCGGTAGGTGGCGTAGGCCATAGAGATAGATCAGCGCGCCGCCGGCAATGCCGATGCCGGCGAGGATGAAGCCATAGGACCAAGCAACATCTTCTCCGACCGTGCCGCAGATCGCCGGCCCCAGCACGCCGCCGATATTGATGCCGACATAGAAGATTGAGAAGGCGCGGTCATGGCGCGGGTCGCCGTGCGCGTAGAGATTACCGACCTGTGTGGAGATGTTCGGCTTGAATAGCCCGTTGCCGAAGAAAATGACGGGAAGGGAGAAAAAGAACAGCGCTTCGATGCTCATCATAAAATAGCCGGCGGACAGCAGTATGGCGCCTACCAGTACGGCTTTACGCTGTCCCAGCCATTGGTCGGCAGCGATACCGCCGAGCAACGGCAGTAGATAAGCGAAGAAGATGTAGATGCCATAAATCTCCGAAGCGAAGCCCTGTGTAGTTAATGAACCGAACATCCACTCGGCTATCGCCTTCGCGCGGTAGTAGCCGAGCACATGTTCGACATGGCCCGGCTGGAACAGGTGGTTGACCATGTAGATGGTCAGCAGCGACACCATGCCGTAGAAGGCAAAGCGCTCCCACAGCTCGGTCGAGAACAGATAGAACAGGCCGCGCGGATGGCCGAGGAACGTGGCGGGCTCGCCGGTTTTGGTCGTGGTGATCGTTGTCATCGGTCCAACCTCAATTCGTCGCCTGGCCCTTGAGCCAGTTCGATACGGCGGGCACGAGGCGGGCCTTGAAGCCGGATTTGAAGCCGATGTCCTCGACCGCCTTGCCGGCGTCGCGCTTGGCGCCGGAGGAGACGTTCGATTCTGGCAGCGCTTCCAGCTCCTTGGCGATGGCCGGATCCGAAGATTCGCCGGCGATGGCGGGCAGAGTGCCGGCGGCCTGCATCGGAGTCAGTTTCTTGAGCACCGCCTTGCGCTTGGCGAGAAACAGCTTCCACACCAATTCCGGATTGTCGCTCGAGCCCGCTACGCCGGCGATGAAGCGGTTGACCCGGCCGGCGGTGATCTCGTCGGTCTCGGTGATGCCGACCGTCTCTTCGATCAGCGCCGGATCGTGCGCGCCGCCCAGCGCATAGTAATAGCGCAGCAGCGTCTCGGTGCTGGTCGCCTTGCGGCCCAGCTCATGCAGCTGGTCATAGATCGTCTTGTCGGCGGTATAGCCGACCACGCTCAGAACCGCGTCCTGCAGGCTGGGCGACAGGGTCGACTGGTCCACGACGAAGGCGGCGAAGCGCTTGCGTGCCTCCGCCACCACGGCAGGGTCCTCGAACCGGCCCAGCGTGCGGATCAGGCTGGAGCGCAGCAGCACCACGTCGGGCGTATCGTCCGGCTTGGCGTCCCAGCCGACACGCGCCAGCACCGGGCTCAACAGGTTGCGGGCATAGGCCCGGAAGGCCGGCCGGTCGGCCGCGCCGCGCTCCAGATCGTCGATATCGCGCAGCGACCCCAGCACCTGCGTCCACACCACCAGCTCGGTCTCGCCGGTAAGCTGCTTGGTCAGCTCCAGGAACTTGTCCGGCGTCTCGCGCCCGGCCTCGACCATCGCCCAGAGATCGCCCAGCAGGTTGACCCGATCCGCCGCCGTCATCTGCTTGTAGCTGTCCGAGAGCGCCTTCAGGTTCGCCGCGTCATAGGCGACGCGGTAATAGCCGACATCGCCCATATTGGCCTTCACCGGCTTGCCGCAGCCGGCGAACTTCACCGTCGCGGGCTGGGCGGTCAGCAGCACGGATTGCGGTGCATCGCCGACCAGCCCGATCGAGACCGGCACCTGCCAGCTGAGCTTTGCCGCCTTCGGATCGTTGATGGTGAACCGGCCCTGGGTCAGCATGGCGACTGTCTGGCCGTTCTTGCACTCGGCCTTGACCTCGACCAGCGGGATGCCCGGCTGTTCGGTGAAGCCGGCGGCGATCTGCTTCACCGGCTTGCCCGATGCCGCCTCCATCGCCGTCCACAGATCGGCGGTCGTGCTGTTGGAATAGGCGTGGGCGGCCATGTAGCGGCGCATGCCGTCGCGGAACGTGTCCTCGCCCAGATAGGTCTCGATCATCCGGAGGAAGGCTTGGCCCTTCAGATAGGTAATGTTGTCGAAGGCGCTGTCGGCCTCGCTCTCATCCTTGATCGGCTGCTGGATCGCGTGGGTGGTGCGGCGTGCATCCGCCTCCATCGCGGAGTCTGTCTCGGCGTGGGCGCGCAGCCAGACATTCCAGCTTGGATTGAAATGGTCGGCGGCCTTGCTGTTCATCCACGAGGCAAAGCCCTCGTTCAACCAGAGGTTATCCCACCAGGCCATGGTGACCAGGTCGCCCGACCATTGATGCGCCATCTCATGGGCGACGACGCTGAAGATTGCCTGCTTGGTGCCTTCCGATGAGGTCTTGGGGTCGAACAGCAGGTCGTTGTCGATATAGGTGATGCCGCCCCAGTTCTCCATCGCGCCGGCGGAGAAGTTGCCGGGGATGGCGATCAGGTCCAGCTTCGGCAGCGGATATTTCACGCCGAAATAGTCGTTGTAATAGGGCAGGATCTTGGTCGCGGCGTCGAGCGCGTAGCGGCCGGTCTCGGCCTTGCCGGCGATCGTATCGACGCCGATATCGGTATCCGCCGCCTGTGCATTGATCCGGTCCAGTTCGCCCGCCACCAGCACCACGAGATAGCTCGACATCTTGGGTGTGGTGCCGAAGGTGACTTTCTTGGCGCTGCCCGCGGGCTCCTCATGCGCCACCGGCGTGTTGGAAATGGCGCGGAAGCTCTGCGGCACGGTCACCGACAGCGTATAGGTCGCCTTGAACGCCGGCTCGTCCCAGCCCGGGAACATGCGCCGCGCATCGGTGGCCTCGAACTGGGTCACCAGCATGCGCTTGTGCGCGCCGTTCACGTCATAGTCGTTGTAGTAGAGGCCGGCCGGCTGGGCGGTGATCGGGCCGGAATAGCTCACGCTCAGCGTATGTTTGCCGGGGCTAAGCGCGTGCGGGAACTTGAAGGTCGCGGTCTGGGCCTTTCCGTCCAGGGTCACGGTCGCCTTGGCGCCGTCCTCGCCCTTCAGGGCAACGGAATCGATCGCCAGGTCGTTCTGGTTCAGCGTGACCGAATCCGTGGCCTTGGCCACCGCGATGTCGATTTCTTCAGCGCCGGTGAAGGTCAGCTTGTCGAGGTTGGGCACGAGGTCCAGCCGGTAGGCTGACGGGACGACCGTCTTGGGCAGCTTGCCCGGCGTCGCCATGAAATCGAAGGGCTTTTCGGCCAAGGCAAGGGGGGCGGTCAGAAAGGTCGCCGCCAGCACGGCGGCGCGAATTCCGCCGCCGAAAGTTCCAAATCGCAAGATTGTTCTCCGCAGGTCGCCGCTTGGACGCGGCCGCTGGCCGTTATACGCCTGGATCATGGAAGCTATGCAAGCGGGATTTTTTGACCGGGAATCCTGCCCCTCGA